>Ga0184635_10000227_pt1 | contig 12860 bp, 13 predicted proteins | sample PLM3_30_b2_FD_133147 | JGI IMG/M metagenome (GOLD analysis project Ga0184635, IMG submission 133147) | Groundwater sediment microbial communities from an aquifer in East River, Colorado, USA - PLM3_30_b2 | ecosystem: Environmental > Terrestrial > Soil > Riparian zone | place: USA: East River...
CCAGCCGCTGCTCTTCTGCGCTGAAGGATTCAACGAGATCGAGGACGTGGTCGGCACGTTCTTCGCGGATGTGGACGACGACATGGTGGAGCGGCTGATGCACGACGCATCGGCGCCTGCCTGAAAGTGTGAGTTCTGAGCGCGGCTGCGGCACTGAGTACGATCTCCGAGCACCGTTACAACCGCGCAGGCCTCAAGTGAAGGGAAAGTTCATGACCAGTGTCACGATCTTCGGGGCGGGCAACATGGGAACCGCGATCGATGACGTACTGACCGCTGGGGCGCCACAGTTGATCACATTCGCAGCGCCGATCCGCCTGGACCGGTGAACGGCGACATCGTGATCTTGGCCGTCTATCATCCGGCCTTGCAGGACATCCTCGCGAAGTATGCCGACAAGTTGGCGGGCAAGACCGTCGTCGACATCACCAACCCAGTTAACCTCGAGACCTTCGACTCGCTGGTTGTGCCACCTGACAGCTCGTCCGCTGCGGAACTTGCGGCTGCGTTGCCGTCCTCTCAGGTGCTCAAGGCGTTCAACACGACTCTTGCTGGCACACTCAGTGCGAGGAAGGTAGGCCCGAACACGACCACAGTCCTGGTTGCCGGCGACGATGATGAGGCAAAAGCGGCTCTCATCTCGGCCGTTGAAGCGGGAGGTATCGACGCAATCGACGTCGGCGGGTTAAGCCGTGCCCGTGAACTCGAGGCAATCGGCTTCCTACAGATCAAGCTTGCGGCAAGTGAGAAGATCGGCTGGACCGGCGGTTTCGGCCTCGTACGCTGAGGCCGCTCTCAGACGACCAGACGGGGACGATGCCACGCGGGCATCCGTCTCGGCCGCTTCACCGTTACGACGGCGGACCCTCGTGGCGTGACGCCGACCTGAATTCGAGAGCCGCGGGTTTCTTCCTCGGCCCTCGTTGCGGCTGGCCGTAACGTCTCGCTCGGAACCATGATCGGGCTTGCGCCCATGACTTTCCCCTTTCTCTCTGCTTGTAGCAGCAGGACCCACTGACGCTGATCGGTCACGGCAGCTCCTCGGCCGGCGGAGAAGGCGGACTCGTCATGCAAGAACCGGCGAGCGCTGATCTTGAAGGTCAGCGTGGACCCGACACGGGAAATCTCAGGTCCAAGATCAACAAACTTTGGACCGCCCGGAAGCCAGGCGGCCAGGCTGAGCCGGCCGGCGGAGGCCGCGGGCTCGTCAAGGCTCACTTTCAGGATGAGTCGTCTACGGGATATGGATGCCTCGCAGAGGGTCGGCGGCGCGGGCAGCCGCGGCGCTCCGACCTGGCGGTCTCCAGGACTTAGTAGCCGATCGAGATGCGCGCCGAGCGTGTAAGTCGGCAGGTCTCCCTCACCATATTTGACCGGCGAACGGAGGACCCGGTTGAGCTCGACGAGATCCTCCGCCGTGCCGACTCTTGCGGTGAGCATCCGCAGCCGTTGTCGGTCTCCGAGCTCACTCAGCACCGAGTCCGGCATGTAAGGAAACACCTCTGCCTGCATCACCTCGATGAACTCATTCCGCTGCCTGGAGTTGGCCACCATGAACGGGCGGTTGAGTGCCGGGGGAAGGGTGCGCACGAAGACCCGGCGCAGCAGGCGATCCCGACGTCGACCTGGTGTCGTGTTGGCCACAACTAGCGCGACCATCCGGGAGGAGGTCAGCTGCTTGTTCATGAGCGTCTGCAGTTGGCGCGACAGGTTGCTGTTGTCAGGCAGCAAGCGCCGGTGATAGAGGTCCCTGTCGCCCAGGATGCTGATCTTGCGGGCAGCGAACAGGCAGGACGCGATAAACACCTGGTCCTCGCCTTGCACCATGTCGTCGCAGAATCGCAGACCCAGGTGTTCGATCAGTGATCGCCTGATCAACTTGTGCGGGGTGAGCGCACGCCAGACGCCGGCATCCAGAATGTCAGCGTCAGGCACCGTTCTGCTCGGACCTGGCTCAGCATCCGGCCTCCCGATCCAGCTGACGCGAGCGATCACGATGTCAGAGTCCTGTTGCTGCGCCATAGCGAGAAGGCTTCGCAGCGCGTCGGGACCGAGGTAGTCGTCGGCATCGTGGAAGAACACATACGATCCGATGGCTTCGGCGAGCGCGCGATTGCGGCCAGCGCTGGGACCTCCGGTGTGCGGCTGCTGGAAGATCTTGATGTTCGGTCGCGTGCGCTCCAGTTCATTCAGATAGCGCCAGGTGCCGTCAGTTGAACCATCGTCGACAACGATGATCTCGATCAGATGTGGGGGCAGGCTCTGGGCGGCAAGCGCATCCAAGGCGTGGGCGAGCAGCGGGCCGGCGTTGTAAGTCGCGATGATCACCGACACCACCGGCGGTCCTCCACCGTCCCCTGGTTCGGGAACCGATTGTGGCTCGGGCGGGCGCACCACGGAGGCCGACCTCATCGCCCCGAGCCCCGACGGCGAGCACGGAAGAAGGTACCGGCGGCCGCCACACCGAGCAACAACGGGACGGTAATGACAACGGGCAGAGCACCTCCGGCGCTGAGTGTCGACCGGCTTGCGACGTCAATGTTGACGAGCGGACTGATCACCAGGCCCTCATTGCCGACTACGTTGCTGCCGTACGGCACGACGACCACGTACGCGGCAAAGTGGCCGGCATTGACGGCCTGGATCTCCCAGGCGAGTTTCCGACTTTCGCCGGGCTGCAGAGACAGTTGCTGGCTACGATTCGACGACCAATCCTCCGGATCGACGTACACGCTGCCCTCGATGCTCGCGACGTTCAGATGCGCCAGAATTTCGCCGCTGGGTCTAGCGCCGGTGTTGGTGATCGGGGTTGTGATCTTGAAGCGGCCACCCAGCACCGTTGAGACCTGAGCCGGCTCGGCGTCCACCTTCGCGTCCAGCGGTGCCGCCGCAAGTGCAGGAGCCGGGAGCACGGTGAAGATCCCGACCAGAAGCCCAATCAAGAGCAGCTTCCTCATCCCGCATTCACTCCCCGCGTCAGCCGTACCAGCCGAGGGCCCGCGAGGATGAGTGCACCGCCCGCGATGATCGCCGTGAGCAACGGCGTGATCAGGAAGGACAGATCCTGTGTCCAGCTGTGGCCCTCGACCAGCATCGAAGAGATGTACGCCAGCCCAGAGGCCACCGGATTGGCTCGCAGCAGCACCTCGAAGAACCAGCCTTGCGGCAATCCGCTGGGCAGCTGAGTCGGCGCGAACAAGATCAGCAGGAGGAAGATGCTGGCCGCGATGCTGGTCTTGTTCGAGTTGCACACCGCACTGATCAACAAGCCGATGCAACCCAGGCCGATGGCAACCAACGTCCCGACACACAGGCCGAGCGCCAGCGCCTGACCCAGGATCCCCACTCCGCGAGCGAGCACCCAGACGTACGGGATGCTGACGAGGAATGTGGCGAACCACAGCGACAACGCGGCGATGAGCTTGCCGGCAATGATCGATCGACGCGGGACCGGCGTGACCAGCAACGTCTCCAGCGTTCCGCGCTCGCGCTCGCCGCTGATTCCATCAGCGCTCACGACGAGGGTGGCCAAGACGCCGACGGCCACCGCAAATTGCAGGACGAGATTGACTGACTCGCGTTGCTCAAGAAAGTTCAGGGCTTGATTGGTCGACGTCAAGTACGTTACGGCGCTGAGCAGAACGCTGAAGAGGAAGAGCAGCACCAGCCCGCGTCCGCTGGTCCACAAGTCCCGGCACTCTTGCTCGGCGACCACAAGCCATCCGGACTGGCGTTCGGCACCAGCTCGCACATCCTCCGACATGCCAACGGCTGGCGGTGCGACCTGAAGCGTCATGCGACAGCCTCGCTGGTCATCTTCAGGAAGGCATCGGACAACCGCGCGCCTTCCAGCTCGAATCGGAGGACTGGAATTCCTGCTGCCGTGATGGCTGCGAGCACCTCGTTCATCACCTCGCCAGGCGCGACACCTGTCCCGGGTCGGTCGACAGCGAGAATCAGCACATCAGGCTGTCCTGCAGCCTGGTCGATGGTGAGGTCAGGGAACCCTGCGAGCACGTTCCGGGCCCGCTCGACGAGGTCGAGCGGCACCCGCAGCTGGGCCGATTGCTCGATCAAGGCTGTTTTGATCACCTCGCCGACGCTCCCGGAGGCCACCACTCTGCCGTGGTTGAGAATCACCACCTTGGAGCAGACCTCTTCCACCTCCGGCAGTACGTGAGTGCTCAGCACGACCGTCGCGTCGCGGGCTTTGGCGATGCTGCGAATGATGTGGAGGACTTGAGCTTGACCAGCGGGGTCGAGCCCAAGGGTCGGCTCGTCTAGGAATACGACCACGGGATCGTTGATCAGGGCGCGGGCGATCCCGAGCCGCTGCCGCATACCGCGGCTATAGGTCGAAATGGATGAGCGGCTGCGTTCTGCCAACCCAACGGAAGCGAGCAGCTCAGCGCTCGCGCTGCGCGCCTGGCTGCGGCTCAGGCCGTACAGGCGCCCGTGATACCGCAGGTATTCGCCACCAGTCTGATGACTTGGGTAGCCGCTGCTCTCGGGAAGCACGCCGATAGATCGGCGGATCTCCGGCGCGGCGGTTGACCGGTGGCCGGCGATCGAGAATTCGCCACTGGTCGGCTCGAGCACGGTTGTCAGCAGCCGAATCGTGGTTGTCTTGCCAGCCCCGTTGGGGCCGAGGAGCCCGACAATCTCGCCCTGGGAGGCCGTGAAGCTGACATCCTCGATAGCGCTGCGACCGCCGTACTGCTTGGTCAGTTGCATCGCTTCCACAGTGATGGTCATCGGCCTGCCTGGTCGTTGGACCCCCGAGTTACGAAATGTCTCCTTCAATTGTTCAATTGCAACGAACCAATCATGAGAAAGAGATGAGAAGTGCTCATGACTGAGCCGAACGCCGATGGCGCCTGCTAGCGGACCGGCTCGATAGCGCGCTCAGGCGGACACGCGCCTACATCCAGGCAGGAGTCGACTGCGTCTACCCCATCACAAATTTGGGGGCGGGACGCACGGCTAAGGCCGGGTTGTCAGATGGACAGCATGACGTGACTCGCCAGTGAGGCGCCCCTGTACAGGGCCTTGCGCTCCGCGATATCTAAAGGCCTGACACCACTTCTCTGCTTCGACCTAATTCCACAAATTCCGCAGCCAGTTAATCCAACTCTTCTTCTTTTGCTGCTGCAGTTCCCCGCCGTACGATACAAGCAAATTCTGGAAATCAATTTCATCAGGATCAAAGACATCATCGTAGGTGTCACCGTTCATAAGTACCCGTTCTGTCAAACGGTGTGCAAGGCCCACAGCATGGCCCATTTCGTGAATGGTTACATTTGTCCTCTCACCACCGGCAAGCGTACTTAGAAGGTCTATGTGACCAGCGGTGGTGAAACCACCCGACTCAACAGCGTCGAAGTTGCCATCGGATCCCGCTCCATCTCCCACGGTCACTGTCACACAGTTCGTATTTGGCTGGCAGGTTTCGACGAGCTTGGTATCCAGACAAGCGCTGCGGTTCCAGGCTGCAACTCCTTTTTCCAATTCGGCGACCCAATCAGCCGGCATATTCTTGGTCTCAAAGGTAATGATCACCTTGTCAGCCCCATTCCGTTTCCATGGAACCTGGTGATCGCTCGAATCCTGGTCCTGTAACACCGCCCTTGCCGGTGCGACACATGCATCAGCTAATGGTGATGGTGCAGGAGAACCAGCCGCTGGACTGGTTTGTACAAACGCGGGAATAACCGTGGACGACGCCTTGGCCGAGCCAAGATAAGAGGCATTGCTGGAAAGTATCGCAAATGTCAAAAAACCTATCAGGCCGTTAATAAGATGTTTCGTCATGAAACGTAAATACCCCCAGTACAACAACGTGAGCGATATTACTTCATGCGCTCGGGGAGCGATGGCCCCGTAGCCTCGGGGTTCGGCGAACTTTGGGTGAGCCTCTTCGCATGACACCCCTCCTGGCATGCGGAGCGGTCGGTACGGTTGATGTTGATCATGGCAACTCGAGTATTGATGGCTGGAGCCAGCGGCACGTTTCGCAGGCAGCTCGTCGCCGCGCGGCTCGTACGCGCCTACTTGAGCGAGTACCGATGACGACCACCGGCAACACGTCCAGCGAGTTGGACGGTCATGAGGTCCGCCCAGGCCGTGTCGCTGCCGCGGTTGCGCTGATGGCACTGGCGGCAATCGTTGCGCTCGGCTGGGCGTTGCAGCAGCCTCCAGCTCCGGTGCCGGCATCGGCGCCGGCCCAGATCTTCAGCGCCGAACGCGCGTACGCGGACCTGCAGCGCATCGCTGGCCCAGAGCCGACGCCAATCGGGAGTGTCGGCAGTGATGCCATTCGCGATCATCTCGTGGCTGCCTTGTCTGCTGCCGGGTTCAACGTCGAGGTTCAGACCGGTGTAGGGAGTCAGACCTTCGAGAGCACCACGGTCGCAGGCCGGGTCGACAATGTGGTCGCCACCTTGGCAGGGCAGGACTCCACTGGGTCGGTGGTACTGGCGGCCCACTACGACAGCACCTTTGGCACTCCAGGTGCGTCGGACGATAAGGGCTCGGGGCCCTCACGATCACGATCTTGCTGGCGTGGTATCTAGCGCTGCGCCGCCGGATTGGGCCGGTCTCTATGGCGATCGGAGCGTTGGTGTGGCCCGCCGCCTTGGGCGTTGTCACCGCCTGGCTGCTCCCCGCCGTGTCGTACTACGGTTCGCTGTCTGCAGCAGCTGCCGGTGTCGGCGGCTTGATCGCGCTTCTGCTCCGCGAGCGACGACCTGGTTGGAGCGTGGTTGCGCTCACCGCTGGAGCGGTGCCCGGCAGCGTGCTGCTCGTCCTGGGCGGCATCGAGCTGGTCGGCGTACTCGGCATGGCCAACGGCGCGGCGGGAGCGTTCTTCTTTGTTCTCGCGGGGCTGCTGGTACTGCCGTTCATCGAGCTCGCCCTACCGACCGGGCGGCGACGCGGCCTCCTCGTGCTCCTTGGAGCCGCAGTCGTGACGATGCTGCTTACCGCCATCGGGCTCGTGGTCGATCGCTTCGATGAAAGTCATCCGCGCCAAGCGAATCTGCTGTACGTGATGGATGCCGACACCCGGACTGCCATGTGGGTCAGCCAGAACCGTACGAGGGACCCGTCGACGGCAAGGTACGTTCCCATTTCTAACGGAGAGGCTGAACCGCCTCATCCGCTGCCCTACGGGGTCACGCCAAGGTGGACTGGCACTGCGGATGTGGTGCCCATGGATCCACCTCGAATTGATGTGCTGGCCTCCCGAAGCGAGGGTGACAGCACCGAGGTGAGAGTAAGGGTCGCATCGTCGAGGCGGGCCAATGTGATCACCATTCACGCCGATCGTCCGGTCGAAACTGCGACGATCACCGCCGATGGCCAGCCGCCAGTCACGGCCTCGCCGCGCTATCCCGATGCCGTCGGCGCACGCGCGTGGCCGTACGAGATGCGCCTCTACGACCCGCCGCCGAACGGATTCACCCTGACGCTGCAACTGCGCGGCAGCACGGTGCCACAGTTATACGTCAGCGACTACACCGTCGATTTGGAGCAGCTGCCGGGATTTACTCCCAGACCACCCGGGCTGGATCGGTCGCCCTACCACAGCTCCGACATCGTTGTTGTCGGCCGTACGTTCCGCCCTGACCGAGTTGTCAGTGCTCAGATCTTCTGGGACTCGGTACGCGCTTCGAAGTCCTCGGCCCTCTGTTCGTCTGGGAAGAACCACCTGCCCAGCACCTGAACGCTGAGCTCATCGGCACCGTCCGGCACCACAAGCGGCACCGAAACAGTGCCCACGATCCCGGGCGCGATGGTGGCGCGCTGGCGCGGGCCGCCCAGGCCCTCGGCGTCAGGCGTGAGGAAATCCATAGACAGTTCGGAGAGCGGGGTCGACGAAACCGTAGTTTCACTCGAGCTGAAATGCACGACGCACTCGGCGAGATTCAGCTCGAACTCGACCGGCTGAGAGCCGCCCCCCAGGACGCCGAGGGCAAGCGTCTCCGGGAGCGGCGGCACCGCGCCGACCGGCCGTGCAAAGAACTGGGCCACCGCAAGCGGCGAGGCGAGGAGCCGCTGCACCACCCGATCGGCCGCGACGCCTACCGCTACTAATCGCGGGTCCTGGACCACAACGTCGAACTCAACCTCTGGTCCGGCTGCGGTCAGCTCGCGTACCTCGGCTTCTTCGACCGAACCTTCGTATGTCCCCACCGTGTCGCGACGGGAGCGCGGTCGCAGTACCTCAAGCCGGGCGTGGCCGTCATCGGTTACGACTAGCCGCTCGTGAATTGAGCGGGGCGGCGGTGTACGCCAGCGCACGGTGACGAGCGTTGCCACTTTGTTCTTCACGTCCACGGCCAACCTGTCCTCTCGGGGCACCTTCCGAAGCTTTTGCGTTGAATGTGTCAACCATGCCCGGGAACCATTCGGCTCAAACCGAGGAGGCGCATACGCTCCGCTATGTGGTGATCGGAACACTCCAGAATCCGCGCGCCAGCCTGGCGAGGGCGGTGCGGGGACGCATTGCCGGGGACTTCGAGGCGCAGCATGCCGAGATCTGGCGAGACGGCGAGCGGTGGTTCGACGAGCAGGATGTGATCTGGCGCGTGCACGCCGACGCGTCAATGTTCATCGGTGGGATCCGTGCGCTGCTCCTGCAGGCGCTGCATCCGATAGCGATGCAGGCAGTCGCCGAGCATGCCGGCTTTAGCGCCGATTTCTGGGGACGGTTCCAGCGCACCAGCAGGTACCTCGCGCTGACCACGTACGGCACAGTGCCTGACGCCGAGCGCGCGATCGCTGCGGTACGAGCAATCCATCGCCGAGTCACAGGCACGACCCCGGAGGGGCGGACCTACTCCGCGGACGATCCCCATCTGCTGATGTGGGTCCATGTCGCCGAAGTGGACAGCTTCCTGAAGGCGTTCCAGGCCTTCGGCGCCGAGGCGCTGACCGAGGCTGAGGCGGATGAGTACGTATGCCAGACCGGATCCATTGCCGCCCAGCTGGGGGTGATCGACCCACCGAGCACTGTCACTGAACTGACCGAAATCATGGAGGGCTACCGGCCCGAGCTCAGCGGCTCAGGTCCCGCCCGCGAAGCGAGCAGTCTTCTGCTAGTCCATCCACCGTTTACCGGCCTCGCCCGGGCCGGCTATCACCTGTTGGCCGCCGGCGCCGTCTCAACACTCCCGGTCTGGGCTCGTGTGGAGCTGCGCGTACCGACCTTCCCAGTAACCGAACGGATCCTGATGCGACCACTGGCCCACTCCGCGATGCGGACCCTGCGCTGGGCCCTCTCCGACTTGTCAGAGTCCAGTTGATTTATAGCTCAAACAACTCGGTGCTTTCTAGGTCAGCCCGTGCTCGTGCGCGTACGCCGCCGCAGCGGTTCGGGACGGCACGTCCAGCTTGGTGAAGATGTTGCTCAGATGTCGCTCGACGGTCTTGTGGCTCAATACCAGGGCGCGCGCAATGTCGGGATTGCTCCGACCCTCGGCAACCAGTCTCAGGACTTCAATCTCACGTTCGGTGAGACCGCCGGGCCGTGCCCGTCCCAGCAGCTTGTCGACCTGCTGGACTCGCGGCGCCGCACCCACATCAGCAAAGCCGTGGCGCGCAACGGCCAGTTCGGCTGTCGCTGAATCCTCATCGCCCAGCTCCCGCAGAGCACGCGCGACCAGCACTCGAGCCCGACTAGCCTCGTACGGCGACCCGATATCGCTCCAGAGGCGGCACGATTCGCGGCCATGGCGGAGTGCTTCTTCTATCTCCCCAGAGGCAAATTCGACGGTCGCGGCCGCGTACGCCACCATCGCCCGGAGGGCGGAGTTGTCGAACGCCGACGCGATCTCGGAAAGCTCGTCCACATGCCCTCGGGCTTCCTCAAGACGTTGGGCCGCAACCAGGATCTCGACAGCAGCCGGAAGCAGCCGAGACCGCTGAACCAGCCCCCCCGCTTCGGCGAGCAGCCGGTGGATCGCCGAGATGGCTGGCGTCGTCCGACCGCGAGCAAGCCACGCCAACGCCAATCCCGGCTGGGGCTCGTAGCCGAACTCCGCTGCCTGCCGGTAGGCCGCCTCGGCCTCGTCGAGTTGGCCTCGGATGCGTAACACATCGCCCTGCTCGGTCAGTGCTAGCGCGGCCGGCGCCGTCGTACCCTCCTGCTGGTATCGGCGCTGTGCCAGGGCAAACTCAGCAAGCGCCTCGTCGTAGGCACCGCGCAGTCGCATGATCTGGCCACGGTGCAACGAACACTGACCGGTATACGGAACCAGGCCGGGCTGCTCCTCGCACCATCTGGTCAAGGCACTCGTCCACGAGGCCGCGCGCGAGAAGTCCGACACCTCCTGGCACGCCTCAATCATCGAGCAGTAGACCATTCCGGCAATGATGGGCGAGACCTCTCCAGCCGAGATCCCGACCATCGCCTCGTCGAGCAGGGCAAGCCCTTCCGGCACCCGACCGGAGTAGATGGTCATCCGTCCCTGGCACATCAACCCTTGTGCGATGAGGTCGGGTTCGGAGAAGCGGCGACCAGTCTCGACGATATGTACGGCTGTCTCGCCGGCCCTGGCAAAATCTCCGCGGCCGAGGTGCTGATAGAACTCGTGGGCAAGAAGGTACCCACGTTCGACGATGTCTTCGGGCTCGGCCTCCAGCAGCCGCTGCGCTCGGGCGACCCAACCGCCCCCAACCGCAACCTCTCCCCGGACGTTCAGCAACAGACCGAGCCATGAGGCGAAGCGGACGGCTCCCAGCGAATCCCCGTTCCGGATCCTGTCCTGGTAACCGGCCTGCAGGGCGCGTACCGCCTCGTCGACGTTGCCCAGCAGATAGGCGGCCGTCGCCAGGGCCATGGTGTCCTCGGCGCTAAGGTCGCCAGCCGTCCGCAGCCGGTCGAAGGCAACTGCCCAGTCTCGGCGGGCGTACGCCTCGCGAGCCTCCAACAACTCATCGATGGTCCTGTCCCGCTCGACGCCCATTGCGCAGCCTCCCGCTCAGAGGGTACGCGCCAGATGACTCAGGCGGCGAGGGCGTATGATCTTTCGACTCTCGCGTCGATCTGCTTCGCGACGTACGCGGCATCTCTGCCGACTCCGGGGAGCACCATCGAGCTGAACGCGTACTGGAACGCTAGCCCGCAGAAGAACAGCCCGGGAGCTTCCGGCACCACGCCGCGCATCTCTTGCGGCCATCCGTCAGAACCGAAGATCGGCAGGTCGATCCAGTCGAACACCTGGCGGAAGCCGGTGCACCAGACAACATTGGCTACGTCGAGCACCTGGCCACTGGCAAGGACCGGCCGCCCATCGCGGACGCCGGTCACCCGATCCAAGACCCGTTCCACACCGCGCGCACGGAGATCGGCACGCTTCACCCGCAACATCGGTCCCCCGTGGAAACGAACCTCGTTCATGACCTTGCGGCCCATCGGTGTTCTCCGCGTGAGCACGTGCGTGTGGATGAACACAACGACTGGGAAGACCAGCCGGAACCCCCAGTGGTCCAGCCGTACTGGCACCTCACCGGGGTCTCGGCCGGCCAGCACCGTCGGGTGGGTTGCTGAGATCTCGAAAGCGATATCGGTGCCCGAGTGGGCGGCACCAACAACAAGCACCCGACCTGGCTTCAGCTGCTCCGGCCTGCGATATTCGCTGGAGTGCAGCTGCCGAATCGTGGGGTCAAGGTCCATCGCGAAGTCAGGAATGTTCGGCGTGCGGCCGAACGTACCGGTCGCCACCACGACGTTTTCGGCGATGATGCGGTCATCGCCGAGATGGAGCACATAGCTCCCGTCGGCCGCCTCCAAGCGGTCCACACGGGTGGACATCCGCACGGGGAGCGCAAACCGATCGACGTACGCCGCGAGGTAGTCAGCCACCTCGTCCTTGGTTGGAAACGACCACTTCGAAGCTGGGAAGGGCAGACCCGGAAGCCCGTTGTAGCCCGCCGGGCTGAAGAGCCGCAGCGAGTCCCAGTGGCTTCGCCAGTTGTCGCCAACTCGCTGGTTGCCGTCGAGGATCAGGCACTGACGGCCTCGTCTCTGCAGGTGGTAGGCGGTCGCCAGGCCGGCCTGGCCGGCGCCGATGATCGCGGTCTCGATGTGTTCGATCGTCATGGGAATCTCCAGGAGGGAACGGGACGCCGTTTGGCCGGGGTGATGCCTTGGCATAGCGCAGATGCCAGATGAGCATCAGTCCCGATGTGACGACGTAGAAGGTGTGCAAAGCCCAGATCGGGCCAGCTGGTAGCTGCGCCACATAGATGCTGTGGACAGCGTTGCCGACATTGGCCAGCACAAGGTTTCCCCGGCTGTAGGACGCCAGCTCCTTGGTTCGTGCTGCCTTGATCAGCATGGGCAGGGTGCTGACGGCGAATAGGACGGTCGAAACCGTTCCTGCGAAAACTGCCACGCTTGCCATGCCGAGGACGCTACGGAGGACGGGCCTTGGGTCGCGTCGGGTCAGATACCCAACTTGCGGATGGGCCTCATGGGTGAATCCCCGTACTAACGTCGCAGGTCGCTTTGCATCCCCACCACGTCGTGCGATTCCTGAAGCCACGCTCTGAGTTCATCGTCTAGATCCGCCTCGGACCGAACGGCTACGAAGTGAGCGCGCCAGCGCGGTCCGTAGTCTGCCGTTTTCACGATCCGCGGGCTGTCCAGCCAGCGATGCAGCGCGAAACTAGCGAGGAAGTCATCCTTGCGCGGCTGCAGCCCCGCGAACCGGACGCGAGCCACGCACGTAAGTCGCGTCTTCTGTGGGATGACCTGGACGTCGCCGAGTGAGTAGAGCACTGCCACGTACTTTCGAGCAAGATCAACTACGGCTGGCTCTGACCTGGGAAACAAGTCTTCGAGGGTGAAGGTCCCG
>Ga0184635_10000228_pt1 | contig 12833 bp, 10 predicted proteins | sample PLM3_30_b2_FD_133147 | JGI IMG/M metagenome (GOLD analysis project Ga0184635, IMG submission 133147) | Groundwater sediment microbial communities from an aquifer in East River, Colorado, USA - PLM3_30_b2 | ecosystem: Environmental > Terrestrial > Soil > Riparian zone | place: USA: East River...
GACGAGTTGCTGATCGTCCTCCAGTGCGAGCACATCCAGGCGGTGCGGAACTTCGACGAGGTGTTCTCCGTGCCCGGCATCGACGCCGTGTTCGTCGGCCCGAACGACCTCCACGCCTCAATGGGCCTGCCGCCGATGTTCGACAGCGACGACAAACAATTCAACGCCGCCCTGAAGAAAATCCTCTCGACCGCAAAGGCCCGCGGCATTGCCCCCGGCATCCACGTCCTGGACGCCGCCCAGGCGCAACGGCGCATCAGCGAAGGCTGGCAATTCATCGCCGTGGCCAGCGAAGCCGGCTTGATGCTGTCCAAAGCTGGCGAGATCGCAAAAGCGCTCGGGCTGGGCAAAGGCCAGGCGGTGGCGAAGTATTGAAGCTGAACAGTTGAGAGAAGTTAGTGTTGAGAGTTGAGTGAAAGCGAGCCACTGGTCACAGCGCACCTCTCTCAACTCTCAACACTAACTCCTCTCAACTCAACCATGAACATCGTTGTCCTTGACGGCCACACGCTAAACCCCGGCGACCTGAGCTGGGAGGAGTTGAAGGCGCTCGGACCGTGCGTCATTTACGAGCGCAGCACGCCGGCAGAATCGCTCAAACGCGCCGCGGATGCGCAGATGCTCATCACGAACAAGGCCCCCCTCGGTCGGGAACAAATCCGCACGCTGCCGAAGCTGCGCTACATCGGAGTCACAGCCACGGGCTACAACATTATCGATGTCGCGACGGCTCTAGAGCAGGGAATCACCGTCACAAACGTGCCGGCCTACGGCACACGGTCGGTCGCCCAACACACGTTCGCGCTGCTGCTCGAACTCACGCAACACGCCGGCCATCACTCGCAGCTCGTCCGTGCTGGCGCCTGGGCTCGCAGCCCGGACTGGTGTTTCTGGGAACAGCCGCTCGTTGAACTGGACGGATTGACGATGGGGATTGTCGGCTTCGGCCGCATCGGCCGGGCGGTCGGCGATTTGGCGCAGGCGTTCGGCATGCAGGTCCTTGCCGCCGAGTCCCCGCGGAGCCGGGACTTGCCCCGCAACGTCTCCAGCGTCGGCCTTGAGGCGCTTTTCAGCGACGCGGACGTCGTCAGCCTGCACTGTCCGCTCACCGACGACACACGGCACCTCGTGAATGCCTCCCGACTGGCGCGAATGAAACCCACGGCATTCCTCCTCAACACCAGCCGCGGCCCGCTTGTGGACGAAGCCGCGCTGGCCGAAGCGCTGAACGCCGGCCGCATCGCCGGCGCCGGCCTCGACGTGCTTTCGACTGAACCGCCTCATCCTGACAACCCGCTGCTCACGGCCAGAAACTGCATCGTCACGCCCCACCAGGCGTGGGCTACGCGCGCCGCGCGCGCCCGGCTGATGAGTGTCGCCGTTGCCAACGTGAAGGCGTTCCTGGATGGGAATGCGCAGAACGTTGTGAGTTGAGAGCCATTCGGAAGGCTGGTGAAAGTATTCAGTATTCAGTGTTCCTGATGGCGCTGCATGGCCGGAGACTGAACACTGATTACTTAAAACACTGATTACTGATTACTGGTAATGGCACTCGCAGAAAACCTCGCCTCGATTCGCCATCGCATCGCCGCCGCCTGCGACCGCGCCGGGCGCGATCCCGCTGCCGTGACGCTCCTGGCCGTCAGCAAAGGGATGCCGCCCGAAGTCGTAGGCGAGGCGGCCGGCGCCGGGCTGACGCTCTTTGGGGAAAACAAGGTGCAGGAGGCGAAAGCAAAAATCCCATTGTGCCCCGGCCGCCTGCGCTGGCACATGATCGGCCACCTCCAATCCAACAAATGCCGCGACGCCGTCCAGTTGTTCGAGATGCTCCATAGCGTGGACAGCGTCCCGCTCGCTCAGGAAATCCAGAAATGGGCCGACCGGGAGGCCAAAACGATGCCGGTCCTTCTTGAGGTGAACCTGGCCGGTGAATCCGCCAAATTCGGTTTCCATCCCGATGCCGTTTTGCCCGCTCTGCTGCAGATCAATTCGCTCCCCCGCGTCGAGGTTCAAGGACTCATGACCCTCGGGCCGTGGACGCCGGACCCCGAGAAGGTCCGCCCGATTTTCCGCCAGCTTCGCGACCTCAAAACCCGATGTGACCAGGCGCTGGGAGCGCCGTTGCCGCATTTGAGCATGGGAATGAGCGGCGACTTCGAAGTAGCCGTCGAGGAAGGCGCGACGATCTTGCGCCTCGGCACGGCACTCTTTGGCCCCCGGCCCAAGCCGGCCCGCCCAACACTGCCCGGCGACGGGGAGTGATTTTGAATCAGGCAGGTTTTGCGCTTTGCATCTGGCGGCGGCTATGGCTAGCCTCCGTCCATGTCAGAGTTTGTGGCTTACGTGAACCACGGCGCCGCGCTGGTCACGCCGCGGGTCCTGGATACGGTCGTGCGTCAGCTTCCGATGTGGAAGATTGAATTCACCCAGATCAACGCGCCGAAATATCCTCACCTGGTCGACCAACTGGAATTCCTCGCCGACGCCGTCGAGGACTTCGCAGAAGGCGCCTACAAGGAACTGCCGTTCTTCGCGCTCGCCCAGGCCATCTTCGCCCTGACTTACGCGCACAAGAAGATCGACGTCATCCCCGACCTGATGCCCAATCTTGGCCGCGCGGACGACTCGAGCGTCGTGCGAGCGGTGCTGATCCAGAACGAAAAGTCGTTCGCCAAATACGCTGAAGTGATGGGCCTCAACTGGAGCAGGATTACCAGCAATCCTTGACCAGCGGCCGCCTCCGCCCGGCCCAGCCTCACGACTGGCCGCCGCCGGCCATTGCTGATGCGAATCCTCAATCTCAATCCCGACACGGGCATTGGCGCCAGCGCGTGGTTTGTTGAATTGGAGGGCCACCGCATCCTGCTGGACGCCGGCACGCACCCGAAACTCGAAGGCCACGCCAGCCTGCCGCTTTACAAGCACATCGCCAAGGAAGACCTCGACGCCATTGCCATCTCGCACTGCCATCACGACCACGTCGGCTCGCTGCCCGTCGCGATGCGCTACTTTCCCGAGGCGCACGTCCTGCTCACCGACTTGAGTTACTTCCTGGCCGAACGCGTTCTGCATAATTCGGTGAATGTGATGATGCGCCAGCGCGACGAATTGGGCATCCGCGAATACCCGCTCTATTCGCACACGGAAGTGGACGACATCGAGTCGCGCTTCCAGGGCTTCCGTTACAACCGCGAAGTCGAGTGGGCCGCGCACCAGAAGTCCCGCGCCGGAATCGATTCGCCCGTGCTCGAGTTCTACGACGCCGGCCACGCGCTCGGCTCGGCGGGCATCATGCTCCGCGGCCACAAAGAGACGCTGTTCTACACGGGCGACGTCTCGTTTCGAGATCAGACCGTGCTGAAAGGCGCGCGATTCGAGGACGTGGAGGCCGACGTGCTCATCATGGAAACCACGCGCGGCAATCGCGCCACTCCGCCCGGCTTCTCGCGCGAGGGAGAAATCGCGCGCCTCACCGCCGCGCTGCATCGCGTGCTCAAGCGAGGCGGGTCCGTGCTCATTCCGACCTTCGCCCTGGGTCGCACACAGGAAATCCTCGCGCTTCTGGCGCTGCTGATAAAAGCGGGCAAGCTTAAACCCCAGCCCATTTACATTGGGGGACTCGGGCGCGTGTTCACGGAGATTTACGACCTCGAGGCACATCGCACTCATCGACAGCATCCCAGTCTGCGGCTCACCGAGGCGCTCAACCTCGTCGTCATGGAAAAGGGACAAGTCGACAAGATCAAGCTGGCCGGCGGGCGCATTTTCGTCCTCACGGCGGGCATGATGAGCGAAAACACCGCCGCGCACGACCTGGCGGTGCGCATGGCGGGCGACCCACGGCAGGCGATTTTCTTCGTTGGCTACGCGGATCCCGACACGCCGGGCGGGCGCCTCAAGGCGGCGAAGGACGGCGAAACCTTCATTTTCAGCGCCGGGGCGGGCGAAGTGTCGCGACGCTGCGAGGTGCAGGATTTCGACCTCACCGCGCACGCCAACCGCGACGAACTGCTTGATTTCGTGGGCGCAGTTTCCCCGCGCGCAGTGTTGCTCGGCCATGGCGAGGCGGATTCGCGAAAGTGGTTCGAACATCAAATTCACTCCCGCCATCCGAAGATCAAGATCCTCCAGCCCGAGCCGGGTAAGACTGTCCACGTATAGTCGGGCGCGTTGCGCTCTCGTATCCGCTCGGCAGGGGAACCTGCGCCCCCAGCAAGCTTGCGCAATGAACCTCCGAACCACGATTGGATGGTAGGGCGCGTCGCTCCGCGCGCGCCGGTCTGGGAGGTCGAGTGCGGCGCGCCGTCGCGCGGAATGTAACGGCGGCTTGTCAGAGCGCCGCTGATCTCCTGCCTTCGAGTTTGCGGCGCTATCACGAGGCGCCGCTACAGACCCATCGGCGCGCGCGGAGCGGCGCGCCCTACCTTCAAGTTCATGGTTTGCGGTTGCCAAGACCGGGCCGCGCGGTTGAAGTGGCGCGCAATTCGGTGAAGCGATACGACCTTAACCCCACGACGTGCGCGTTCCTCGGCTTGCTGGCGGTCTTCTTCGGCCTCTTTCTTTTCTATCCGGTGGGGCTATTGCTCAAGGGTGCGTTCATCTCCGATGGGCGATTCACGCTGCAGTACTTCGAGTTGCTGGTCTCCAGTCCACTGCAACGCGAGTCGTTGCGAAACAGTTTCGCGATTGCACTGCTGACGACGGCGCTGACTACTGTGCTGACGCTGCCGCTGGCGCAAGTGATGACCCGGCTGAGTTTCCGCGGCAAAGCGCTGGCCGGGGGTCTGCTGCTGGTGCCCATGATCATGCCGCCGTTCGTCGGCGCGATTGGGTTGCGCCAGTTGCTCTCAAGATTTGGTTCGCTCAATCTCGCACTGGCCAAGCTCGGAGTCATCGACGCGGACAAGCCGGTGGACTGGCTGGGCGGCGGGGGCTTCTGGGGGATTGTCGCGCTCCAGGTGCTGAACTTGTATCCGATCCTGTTCCTGAACCTGTCGGCGGCGATGGCCAACATCGACCCCGCCCTGCGCGAAGCGGCGCAAAACCTCGGGGCGACCGGCTGGCGGCTGTTTCGCACCGTGACTCTGCCGCTCATCCTGCCGGGCTACTTCGCGGGGGCCATCATCGTGTTCATCTGGGCATTCACCGACCTGGGCACGCCATTGATCTTCGGATTTTCACGCGTCGTGCCGGTGCAGATTTTCGACGCGTCCCGGGAGGTGAACACCAACCCGATGGGCTACACGCTCGTGGTGTTTGTGCTCGTTCTCACGGTGGCCTTGTTTGTCATCAGCAAGCGGCTGCTCGCAGGGCGACGGTACGAAATGATCGCCCGCGGGCATGTACTCGGGGCGGAGACGACGGCATCGCGCGGGCAAACCTTGCTGATCTGGCTCGGCCTTGGTGGCTTAATCGCGGTGGCATTACTGCCGCACTTGATGGTGATCGTACAGTCGTTCAGCGAACGATGGTTTTTCAGCGTGCTGCCCACCGAATGGACCACGACGAGTTACGGCGAAATCTTCCGGGACAAGCTGACCGGGACGAGCATCCGGAATAGCCTGCTGTTTTCCAGTTGCAGCGCGCTGCTCGACCTGGTGCTGGGGGTGATCATCGCGTGGCTGCTGACGCGTCGGCGGATTCCCCTGGCGGGCCTGCTGGATGCGCTGGCGATGCTGCCGCTGGCGCTCCCAGGCATCGTCCTGGCATTCGGGTACGTGGCCGGGTTCGACAATTTCAAGAACCCCTGGTTGAACGAGTGGTTCAATCCCAGAAATAATCCGACGCTATTGCTGATCATCAGCTACAGCGTGCGGCGGCTGCCGTACATCGTGCGCTCGGCCTATGCCGGCTTCCAACAGACGAGTGTGACGCTGGAGGAGGCGAGCGCAAACCTGGGCGCCTCTCCATTGCGCACGTTGCGCAAGATCACCCTGCCGCTTGTGATGGCAAACCTGATTGCGGGGACGATTCTGACTTTTTCCTTCGCGATGCTCGAAGTGAGCGACGGCTTGATCCTGGCGATGAAGGAACGGTACTTCCCTATCACAAAGATGATTTATGAGCTTATGGGGCGAATCGACCCGAATGCACCGGCCGTTGCGTGTGCGCTCGGGGTCGTGGGCATGGCGATACTCACAGCCAGCCTGTTCATTGCCGGCAAGTTGCTTGGCAAGAAAATGGGGCAGTTGTTCCGAGCATAAGGCTCACGAGTTGCTCCCCTACGTTCAACGAGTTGCTGCCAATGAGGCGCAGACCAGTTCCTTTTCAGACCTCGCGAAGACGTGGCGATTGGCGTATGCGGGTGCCGCCCACGCGACATTTCGGCCCCCAAACGGATAGGTTGGTTCCAGCAACGCAGCGCGGCTGATCTCGTGGTAACCGCGGGCAGTGAGTTGCCCGCGAATCAGCTCGCCGCGATTGTTGAAGAGCAGCACCGAGTCGCCATTCACGGTCAAGTGAATGCTCGCCCCGCCTCGCAGGTCCGTCACAGTATTGGTTTCCCACAGCGTTTTGCCAGTGGCCGCCTCAAGGCAGACTAATTCCCCGGAGGATTTGGCGGAGAACACACAATCATCGCACAGCAGGGGCGTTGAGGTATTGCTCAAGACTCTGCGCGTGGGCGATCGCGCCTCGGGCCAAAGCACCGCCGCGGCCGGTTTGTCGCCGTCGAGTTTCAACATGAGTCCACTGAGCAGCAGCCGGCCGTTCGAGAAAACTGGAGTGGCGACGCTATAGTCGGACAAAGTCGGGAGCTGTTCGCGCCACTGCACCTTGCCCGTCTCGGGATCCAATCCGCTCACCGATTGCTGGGTCCAGACAACGAGTTGGCGGGCGCCGTCGGCCTTGATGACGATCGGCGAGCTGTGCGCCGCGGATTCGTCGAGCGCTTTCCAGACCTCCTTGCCAGTGTTCCTGTCGACCGCCAGCACGCACGGCTTTCCACCTAGGAGCACGATCAGCAGCTTCCCCTCAATCAGGGGCGAGGCGCTGGTCGTCTGCAACGGGTCAAACCCGTATTCCTTCGCCAGGTCCTTCTTCCAAAGCACGCCGCCCTTGCGGGCATCGAGGCAGAAGAGATGGCCGAGACATCCCAGCACATAGACTTTGCCATCGCGGATAATCGGAGTCGCATTCGGACCCTTCTCCTGTCCGGGCGTGAAAGCCCACTCGGGGAAACTCACGTCATGGGAGTAGGTCCAGAGCGGGCGGCCGGTCGCTTCCTCGAAACAAAGGATTCGCTCACGGGCATTGGGCTTGTCGAGTTGGGAATCAGTGACACAAACGCGGCCCCGGGCCACGACGGGGCTGGAGAATCCATAGCCGACGGGCGCCCGCCAGCGGATTGCCAGCTTGTTGGAAGGGAAAGTCTGACAGGTCTCCGTCTCGCTCCACACGCCGTCCCGATTCGGTCCGCGCCACTGTGGCCAGTCCTCCGCCTGTCCTCCGAACGGCAAGAGCCACGGCAGGACGAGCGTGGCCAGTCGAGCGGGCTTCAAGGGACAACGCGCAAATTTGGCTGTGGGCTTGTTTGTCACAACCTTGAATATGGTGCTTCAATCGCAGTAATCAGTATTCAGTATTCAGTATTCAGCTACCGAGCGCCGAACGGCACACGGGCTGGACACAGATTACTGAATACTGATTACTCCATGCTGGCGCTCCGCGCTCAGAACAGGCTGCCGATGACGAGACCGAGCACGCTCAGCGGCCCTTGATCTTCGAGGCCGTCGGTGGCTTTGTCGAGCTTCTGGAGGCTGAGCTTGGCGTTCTTGAGGAAGGAATCGTCATTGATGAGCTTGCCGACGGTCCCATCGCCGCGGTTCATCTTCTGGAGGATCTCCCGCAGGTTTGTCATGGCGAGTGCGGTCTCATTGTAGAGGGCTTCGTCCTTGACGAACTTGCCGAGCGTGCCCTGGCCTTTGTTGATCTGGTCGACGAGGCCGCGGACCTGGGTAATCATGGCGTCGGCCTGGCTGATCATGCTGTCGGCCCTGGCGGCCAGGCTTTTTACATCGCTGGTGGCGTATTGGAGATTGGTGACCGTGGCGTAGGCGGCGGTGTACAGGGAGTCGTCACTCAGAAGCCGGCCCACGGTGCCCTTGCCGGTGGCCAGGTTGTCGGAGACCAGGCGCATGTTCCCGATGGTGGCGGTGAGCGGGGCGCTGTTCTTGTTGATGAAGTCGGTCAGCGGGCCAAGGAGGCTGCTGAGGTTGTCCGTGCTGAAGCTTTTGGTGAGGCTTTCGACGCCGGTGGCGACGTCTTCGATCTTGGCCATAAGGGAACCGAGGTCGGGCTGTTCGCCAGTTTCGATGGAGCCGGTCTCGATCCTCGGAGCGCCGGGCGTGCCGCCTTCGATGGAAACGAAGTTCTGACCCATCAGGCCGGTGAATTTGATGAAGGCCTTGCTGTCGGTTTTGACCGGGTACTTGGCCTTGATTTTCAAGGTGACCTTGGCGCGGCCGTCCTCAAGGACAACGTCCTCAACCCGCCCAATCTCAACACCGGCAGTCTTGACAAGGTCGCCCTTCTTGAGCTCCTGCGCGTTTTTGAAGCTGGCAGTAATCAGGATGTGACGGCTGAACCAGTCCAGGGCCCCGATCGTGTGGAGCAGGATGGCGGCGACGACGATGGCGAGGGCGAAGAAGAGGCCGAGGCGCGTTTCGAGAGTATTTTTCATGACGTCGTGTGGTGATTGGGATTGAACTCAACGTGGAGGAATCGGTGGATAATTGGATGAGTGCTGCTTTTGATCTCGTCGACGGTGCCCACGGCGATGATTTCACCTTCATACATCACGGCGATGCGGTTGGCGATGCCAAAAGCGAGGTCGCGGTCGTGGGTGACAACGATCGACGTGACGCGGATGCGGCGGTTGAGACTGAGGATTTCCTCGCCGATGACGACGGCGCTCAGGGGGTCGAGTTCGCTGGTAGGTTCGTCGTACAGGATGAGCTGAGGCTCGATGACGAGGGCGCGGGCGATGGCGACGCGTTTTCTCATGCCGCCGGACAGCTCGGAGGGGAACCGGTGGGCGACGTTCTTGAGGCCGAGGAATTCGAGCTTCTCGACGGCGATGCGGGCGATCTCGGCGGGCGGCTTGAGGCGGTGCTCGGAAAGGTAGAGGCCGACGTTTTCCAGCACGGTCAGGGAGCTGAGAAGCGCGCCGCTTTGGAAGACGAGGGCCAGGCGGTATTTGTCCATCACTCCCTCGGCGTGGATCGATTCGCCCTCGATGAGGATGTCACCTTCGTCCGCCTCTTCCAGGCCGATGATCTGCCTGAGGAGGACGCTCTTGCCGGAGCCGCTGGGCCCCATGATGACGAAGATCTCGCCGGGCTGCACTTCGAGGTTGATGCCCTTGAGCACCGGAGTGCCGTCGTAGCTCTTGCGCATTCCGCGAATCTGGACGCCGACGCCCGGCCGAGGGACCGCCGCCTGGGTTGGAACGGGGTCGCTCATTTCTCGAAGTAGAGCAGAAAGCGGGTGAGAAAATAGTCCAGGATGAGGACTAGGACGATGGAGTTAACGACGGCCTTGGTGACGGAGCGGCCGATGCCGCGCGGTCCGCCGATGGTGATGAGCCCCTGGTGACAGCAGACGACGCCGATGACGACGGCAAACACGGCGCTCTTGGTCAAGCCATTGAGCACGTCGCCCAGCTCCACGACCAGGCGGAGATTGGTGATGAAACTGGTGAAGCTGATGCCGATTTTTTCGTGGAAGACGGCGACCAGCCCGCCGCCCATCCAGCCGACGAGCACGGCGAAGAGCACGAGGATTGGCAGCGCGATGGTGATGGCGACCAACCGTGGCAGCACCAGATAATGGATCGGGTTGATGTTCATCGTGCGCAGCGCGTCGATTTCCTGGTAGACGCGCATGGAGCCGATCTCGGCGGCCATCGCCGAGCCGATGCGCCCGGCAATGAGCACGGACATCATGACGGGGGCCAGCTCCTTGCAAATCGAAATTCCGACCAACCCGCCGATGGCGCTCTGGAGGCCCCGCTCCGCAAGCACGGGGCCGGTTTGGAGTGCGATGACGCCGCCGATGAACAGCGCCAGGATGCAAGTCATGAGGAGGCTTGCATTGCCAATCTCGAAAAGCTGGTCGTAGATTTTCTGGCGCTGGCGCATGACTTTTGGCAGCGCCCGAACGGTGCGCCACAACAGGACCAGCATCTCGCCGATGTTTTGGAACATACTTGGTGCGGATTAGGCTAACCACGAATGGACGCGAAGAGACACGAACGGAACCAGCACGGATCACACGCCCGTTCAAGGACTGAATCCGCGTGAATACGTATCATCCGTGTCTTTTCCCGCAGGTTCACATTCGTGTTCATTCGTGTCGATTCGTGGTTTCGTTGTCTTCGGCTCAAGGCTGCGCGGGGAGTTCCTTTTTCTTGCCGAACGGAACGTAGAATACGCGCCAGCGTTTTCCGTCAGGGCCGGATTGATACTTGAACAGGCCGAACAGGAGCGAGCACTTTTTGGATTCAGGCGAGGCGTCGCGGCGATAGAGGTTCCAGAGCAAGGACTGGCTACGCGCTCCCGTCCGCGGGCTTTTCTCCGAACGCCAGAGCGACCACAGGGGCGAAAGGTCGCGCTGGACGGAGGTGCTGTTCGGCAGGAACGGTTCGAGAAAGCTGATCACCTGCAGGCGCCTGCGGCCTTCGAAATCGCGGGTGGAGGTGAACAGCGGCCATAAGTCGATGCGCCGCTGGCTTGTGCCGGCCTCCGTATTCTTCGTCGAGGCGTCCGAGTAAAGAAAGAACAGGATGCGCGTGCGCTCGCGATCGAGCGGGTCGTTGTGCAGCCGGTTGTATTTGTAGACGGGCCAGAGATACCATTCACTGGTCTGGGTGGCGTCGTGGGCGTGGCTGAAGAACGGCCAGACGCGATCCGTGTGTTTGCCTTCCCCGCGCGCAAAGACGACCAGTGGCCAGGGCGCACCCCATTCCTGGAACTTTTTCACGCGGTCGACGGTGTGCGTGTAGCCGATGGGCCAGGGAAACGTGGTCGAGTCGCGCAGCGGCGAGCGCAGGTAACTGTAGAACGGGAGGAAGGCCTGTTGATGGCTGGCGTTGGTGGTGCCGAGGCCCCCGCGCTGTTCGTGGAACAGGGGCCAGAGTATGAACTGCTTGTCGTGGCCGCCAACGAGAAACGGATCGCCCCAGTGGTTCGTGCGCCAGGTCACTTCCTTGTGTTCGGCGCCGTAAAGCGGCCAGAATTGCCAGCCCCTCAAGCCGTCGCCATGGCGAATATGGACGAATGGATAGAGGTAATTGTCGGTGACGACATCCTTTTTGCGCGATTGGCCGTAAATTGGAAAGAGAGTAAACTTTATTTCGTCCCGGAAAAACCGGCCCTCAATGCGCCCGTAGATCGGGAAAAGCGCTGTGTAGTTCTTTTCCGCAATGGTTGAGCGTTGCTGAAAGTAAATGGGGAAAAGGGTGAACCGGTGGACATTCGTGCCGGATTGAGTGCCGCCGCCGGCGAAACTGAACCATTGAACGAGCTGGAAGCGATACTCGGGGCCGTAGCGGTTGTAGGTGGCGATCTTCCAGAGGAAATCGAACTCCTCGAAGTCCACGTCGTCATTGCGCCCGTAAGACCAAAGGGGTGGCATGGCCCAAAGGCGGAACCGGTCGCCGGGCGGACCGGATTGTTGGGAGTGCCAGAGCGGACCGGCGGCTTCCTGGCGCTCCCCAGGTTCGAGAGTCAGCTTGAATGTGTGGAAAATCGGGCCGAACTCAATTTCGCCCGCCCGGGAGGTAAATTCCGGTGTCCCCAACACCAGCGCGATCATGACCCATCCGAGGCGAAAGTCACTGGCGCTGAACATGCAATGCGGCGCGACTATAGTGGGGCCCTGCCAGCCGTCACCAATAAAGAAGCACTTTCCCGCAAGTGGCTGCGTCCGTTCGGCATCGGGATTTGTCCGTCGCGACTCTCCCACGGTCGCAGCTACAGGATGGCTCCCGACCTCACATTTTTGGCCAGATAATGGAACATTAGGATTGACTTTCTAATGGCCGCGATTAACCTGAGAACCGACTTGAGGTGAAAACCTCGGTTCCTCCCGACCCAGCGTCGATTGTGCATTGTCGCGCTGGGTTTTTATTATGCTCCAGCCGTGCTTGTCCAGCAGGTTCAGGATCGCTGGAAGGAACGTCAGCCCGACGAACATGCACGTGGCCGTGCCCGTGGCCATCACCCAGCCGAGGCTCTGGATGCCCTGATGCCTGGCGACGATGAGGCTGCCGAAACCCGCGATGGTGGTCAACCCGGACACCAGCACTGCCTTGCCCGTGCTGCGGGCCAGGATGCTCGGGTGCAGTTCCTCGGCGAAGCGATTCAAGATGTGAATGCCGTTGGTCACGCCGATCCCGATCACCAGCGGCAAGGTCATGATGTTCGCCGGGTTGAAGGGGATGCCGAACAGGCCCATTATCCCCATCATCCAGATCGAACCGACGGCCACCGGAATGAGCGCAAGCACCACGCAGGAGATCTTCCTGAAATGAACGAACACGAGCAACGCTATCGCGATGAGTGCGTAGAGCGCGGCTTGCAAGTAACTCTGTTTTAAGAGGGACGTGTACTCCAATAATTGGACCGGCGTACCGGTGACCAGCGGGTCCACCCGCCTCAAGTCCTCCACAAACGCCTTCTGCTCCGCCCGATTCCAGATGTTACTCTTGGGGTAAACCTGCAGGAGCAAATGGCCCGTCACCCCGATAAACCGATTGCGCAGCGCCTTGGGCAGGTCCTCGACCCGCAGCCCTCCCGGCTCCTGCAGTTGCAACGTCTCGAACGTTTCGCGCA
>Ga0184635_10000229_pt1 | contig 12783 bp, 8 predicted proteins | sample PLM3_30_b2_FD_133147 | JGI IMG/M metagenome (GOLD analysis project Ga0184635, IMG submission 133147) | Groundwater sediment microbial communities from an aquifer in East River, Colorado, USA - PLM3_30_b2 | ecosystem: Environmental > Terrestrial > Soil > Riparian zone | place: USA: East River...
CAATATCGTTGTGGCCCATATTGACATAAAGCATTTTGTAATTCTTATTGGTCCAAACCACGGGATAATATCCGCTATTCCAAATTTCAGATTGTTTAGGTCCGTTACCCAATGGGAAACTGCTCGAATCGATCGATAAAAGAATTTTTATATCAGGATTTAAACGAAGGTCTTTTTCCCAGCGATACCATTCATTGGGAGATGATCTGAAGGTCTTCGGTAAATTTCTTGTTACGGGATGGGTGCTGTCTTCAACACGAAGAATAGCAGGAGTGGGATGCCAGGTATTGCTTTTATATTGCCCGGCTCCAATAAAAGTATTGTGGTACCAATTCCAGTTCTGGGGAAAATCAGAATTGTTTAAGGTAAATCCTGCAAAATGAAAGCCGATAAATGCACCGCCATTATCCATATATTTTTTGAATGCATCTCTTTGTGTGGTTCTTTCCGGTCTTGTGTCAAGAAAGATCACAACCTGGTAACGAGAAAGAAACTCTTCATTAAGATCATTCCAATTATTAGTAGAGTCGTAAGAAAAATTATACAGGGCCCCCATTTGTGGAAACCACTTGTTGGCCTCATGAACAAAACTGATATGCGCAAGATCGTTTTTAGCGGTATAGAATGCAATTACTTTAAATAAAGGAGGTTTATTTTGTGCATTAATGTTTGCCATAAAACAAAAGCAAATACAGAAAAGCAGGATCTTGTGGAAATATTTTTTTATAATTTTCATCATTTGTATTCAACATTAATTTATCGTATCAACGTAGCGGTTCCCTTTTGTTGATAGATCACATCATTTATGCCAACCCCTTCTACCATCCAGACAACTACCTGCGTTGATTGCGGTTTGCCTTTGATCATTCCGTTCCACCCTCTCGGGTCATCTTTCATATCGAAGACCAATTGTCCCCAACGATTATAAACTCTGAAATACCTAAACTCTTTCATACCGACCGGGATCGGTTTTAAATAATCATTTAACCCATCCTCGTTAGGTGTAAAACCAGAAGGCACATAAAATTTTACTTCTTTAAAAACTTTTACTAATTGCGTATCAACTGTTATGCATCCTGCTGCGGTTTCAATTTGAATTGTATAAAGCTTATCAGCTGTTCCATTGAATGTAGGAACTAAACTACTTGTTGAGTTTAGAAATGTAGCCGGATTCCATTCTACACCAATGCCAAAGTCCCTGGCCTTTAGCTGATGCGGATAATTGACAACGGCATATTCAATAGGATACCTGATACCGGGTCTGGGTACTTCTATCGAAACGAACTTTTCTTCCGTTAAGGCAGTACAACCCATGCTATTAGAGAGAAACGCCCTGTAAGTCCCGGATTGAGTTACTCTATAACGAACATTGTGCTGATTATTTATAGGGAGATTATCTTTCAGCCATTGAATACTAGTTGTCGGATTTACATATAAGATCGTACTGTCACCACTAGTTATGCAATAAGCCAACTTGCCGGCAACCCTTATTGAAGTATCAATGATCGATGCTTTCACTACAACTGTGTCGGTGGCAGGGCAGCCTCCTCCTGCACTGCTGGTCGTGAGAATATATGTGGTCGTGATATTAGGGCCCGCTCGGGGATTAGCGATATTAGGATCAGTGAGACCAATTGAAGGACTCCAACTATATACAAGACCAGGTTTCGGATTAGCGCCAATCGGAACAAGGGTGGCATTACAGGAAAGCGTATCTCTGCCAGCATTTGAAATAACTGTTAGTGTATCTATTAACCTGGCATATAGCGTATCAAGGCAACCATAGCCATTATAAGGAACTACTTCTACGGCAATAACGGTCCCGACTGGTGGTGGGGGATTGAAAACAATATTTTGTGAGCCTCCGAGTATTTGAGAGAAATTACTATTAAACCATGTATAGCCCTGGTAACCAAAGGGAGCAGTCACATTTATAAAGGCATCGTCAGGGCAGTAAGTAGCCCCTACAAACTCACTACTGCATTCAGAATTCACATCGATATAAGCATACCCAAAATGGCGTGTGAATGTACAATCTGCTGTTTTAAAGAAAAGACGAATTTTTTTACCAGCATTATGGTCCAGATTGATGCTTACAGCTGACCAATCTTTACACCAGATATTTGTAGTATCCTGCTGGTTTTGAGCGAGGAAAAAACCGGGAAGTATACTTCCATATGGAATAAAAGTAAATGACGAACAATTGAGAACCGTATTATCTGTAACATTGGTTACTTCAATTTCTAATCTTGGCTGCTGAAAAATTTCGTGGTTAGGATCCTGGAAAACGACAGCATAGTGGTAAATAAGCGAATAAATATCCTGTCCTGCGGGAATCGTGAATTCATAAGAAATTCCTTCAGCCTGTCCACCACCTGTATTATTTCCAAGTCTTATAGAATGGCCGCTTCCATTTGGGCACAAAACCGGGAAATTACCAAAATAATCCAGCTCAGTGGTGGGTGCCGAATACATCGTATGCTGATTAGGAACTGGTCCACCTGACGGAGAAAGATACATTGTATTTGCACCGCCAGCGGCTGATACATTTCCTGTGTAGCATGTCCAGTTATTAAAATTGCCGTTTTCGAAATCAATATTTGGCGGGCATATTTGCGAATAAGATTGAAAACAGAAAAGGGAAACAAAAGAAAAGGACAGTAATAATCGTGCATTTAAGTATAGTGAGAAATTCCGTCTTGTACTTGTTTCGCCGGGTAGATGCACAATTTTTAGATTGAATACTAAAGATAAAACTTACTTAAGTAAAACGCTAGACTTTTCTAATAGGTTGCCATAAAAAGTCTTTCTAATGACTTAATCGGCAACACCTGGTTTAAAAAACCGCCTGAATTTTGTTATTAGCAGTTTGAGTTGCCATGATCACTCTGTTCTTCGTAAGTTTGCGATATTAAAATACGTATATGAGATCCTTTTTTAGTTCTATTGTTTGTTTGTTATTTATCAGCAGCGCTTTTGGTCAAAAGAGTGATCCGAAAGTATCAACGCCTGATCCTAATAAAAAAGTACAGGTTGTGGAGACAGCTTGCGGCGAATGCCAGTTTAAACTTGCCGGTAAAGGATGTGATCTTGCAGTTCGCATTGATGGCAAAGCATATTTTGTTGATGGTACGGATATCGATTCCCATGGAGATGCTCATGCAGAAGATGGCTTCTGTAAAGCGGTTAGAAAAGCAGAGGTGCAAGGTAATTTAGCAAATAATCGTTTTAAGGTCACTTATTTTAAACTCTTAAAAGATCCGGAGAAAAAAGAAGCGACCGGTGACAAGAAGGATTAAATAAATCACTGCAAAATCAAATTACCCAATCAGGTTTAAATTTTTTTTCACGGTCATTAACGGATCAACAGTACTGTTCCTTTTTTAAATGCACTTTTTTCACCAATAAGTTGATAGAAGCATTGCCATACAAACGCTGCTGTAGGTTGTAGAGTGCCTTTATATATTCCATTCCATCCGGCATCAGGATCAGTGGTTTCAAAGATCTTTTCACCGTACCGATTATAAACTTCGAGTTTGAATGAAGTGGTTTTACCATAAACCCTTGCCCTGAACAAGTCGTTTACTCCATCATTATTTGGTGTGAATGCCGTAGGGATATAAACTCCCGTGTAACAAATTTTTTCAATGATCTGAGTTGTGTCGGTACCTGTACAGCCGTTGTTATCTTTTACCGTAAGCATATATGATCCTGCTTTTTCAACTGTAATAGCCTGCTGCATCGAGCCTGTTGACCATGTATAGCTCGAATAGTTTGCAGAAGGTGCAATACTGATCTTGTCATATTGACAAAGACTATCAGCTTGCTTTAGAAAATTTGCAGGTGGTTGGAAAATTTGATTTAGTAAAACGGTATCGGATGATGAACAGTTATTGTTATCAGTAACTTTTACCCAATACGATCCCGGAGCAGTTACATTAAAATACCTGGCCGTTGAACCATCATGCCAAACATATTTTTGATAATTGCCTGGGTCTAATGTACGTCGTTGCCCGACGCATATATTAAAATCATTGCCCAATGAAAAAGCAGGTAACGAAAAGACTTGTTGCACGATCATCGTATCACGGGCCAAGCATCCGTTTACATCTTTTGCTGACAAGAAATAAGTTCCCGCCTGTTTAACAATAATTGAAGGTGATTGGTTGCCAGTACTCCAGTTATATTGCAAATATCCTGCACCTGCAGAGAGGGTTACGGAGTCTAAAAAACAAAAACTGGTATCATTCCCAATATTAACTGGTCTTGGGAAAATATTTACGAGGTTCAATGTGTCAGAGATTTCACAGCCATTGAAAGTAGTTGCTATCAATGATACAGATACACTTTGAGCTGGGACAATATTTACCTGCTGGCCCTGGCCAATAAGCAGTGTTGTTGGTTGCCAATTGTATGTCGCAAATCCAGGTGATGCTGTTATTCGCAAAGTATCGCCAACACAAACAGTAGAATCATTACCTATGGAAAGCGGCGGAACGATCGCTGGAGAAATAAGTATTGTATCACGCAGAAAGATGCCACATAGGTTGCTTACCTGGATCGAATATTGACCAGGAGCAGAAATAGTAAAGGTGGAATCAGTTGATCCATTTTGCCAGAGATAAGTATCAAATCCACTTCCCGCATTCAATAAAATATTATCATTAGGACATAACAATGTATCGCTCCCTAAATTAAAGTTTGCAGGCGTTGAATAAATTGTTATGAGTATGCTATCAAGATAAATGTTGCATCCGGGATTCAGTTTGGCTTTGAGCCAGGTTGATCCAAGTCTCCTGAACTTAACAGTCACACTTGTATCGTTATAAGTTTGTATACTTATAAATGACGTATCAAATTGCCAGATGGGAGCAAGGGTGCAGCCGGGATTTCTTATCGCATAATAAGTATGAATCTGCGTGGTGTCACAGATATTGTTTAGCCCTGAAACAGCTATCGAGTCACATAGTGATACACTGCTACACAGTATTTCATTGACTCGTTGGCCATTTGTATCTGGAACAAATACAACAGGGATAGAGATCGGAGTAAATGTATTATTGGTTTGAAAAATAGCCGGCTGAGTTATAGTTAGATCGATATTTTGAACATCGGGAACAACCTGTATCGTTTGGCAAGTGCCCATTAAGCCATCCGGATCGTATTTCCTGATAACAGGATCAGCATAACTGCTGTTCACATTACCATAAAATCTATTCCCTCCTACATAGATGTAACCATTGTCGTTGATGCCTATTCCTGCTACCCCCACTTCCTCCATATTTAATTCATTTGCAAATTTAAAATTCAGCCCGCTATCGACTTTAAATAATACGTCTCTAAATACTAAATTAGAATATCTGTGATACATGCCGTAAAGGTGTCCGGATTTCATGGCGACCTTATCGAAGCCGGGTACCTGGTTGATTTTTTTAAACCTTAGAGGTTTACCTGTAGTATCAAAAATGCCAAGTACCATATTTGATTCGAAGTTGCTGCTATTATAGTTGTCACCTACATAGAGGATCCTATCGTTATCAAATTCAAAAAACCTGTCATAAAGCGATCCTGAAGAACGATTATTATACCGATAAGCATTTAAAATCAAGCCGGAATTTTTATCAATTCTAACTGAAACGCTACCAAGGGTCGATCCCTCAATTGCAACAATTAATGAAGAATGAGTTACGGTGGCATTACATGTTAAGAACAAACTGTTTGGTATTTCATAAATATTAACCCAAAGCTGGTTGCCGAGTGGGTCCATTTTATAAACAAGCAGTTTGCCATTTTCCATAAAGCCCAGGTTATTCCCCATAAAATAAAAATTCCCCTGTGCATCGCTAACAATATCTCCCATAGTAAGACCGCTGACAAAATTATAGCCGGGAAAAGTTCGTACTGATTTTGACCATATGATCTGGAGATCATCGTTAATGAGTGTGAAGGTATATTGTGGTATTCCGTTATCCGTTGAATTATGTATGAGCATTATCCGCTGGTCATCAAACTGCCTTGAGATCACACCGGCTGAAACCCCATTGTGATAGATGTCAACGCCTTTAATATACTTTCCTGACTCATCGAATAGCTTTATGCCTGATGTAACCTGGTTAGAATTCCCTAGTATCCTATCGTACCTGGCACTTATTACAAGTTGCTTATTGTCCTTTACCAAATAACATCTAGAGAACAAGTCGATATAACTGTTTGACCGGAATGATTTGTAGTAAGTATTCAGACATGTGTCGGCCCCAGGTTCTGGTGGGCAGTATAATTGATTGCAATCTGTTTGTATAGCAAGCGTAGTATTGATTGCAATTAATGAACTTGTGGTTTGAGTTAATGATATATTACTTTGAACGATCGAAAAAGGTGTGTTTGGTTTATTAATGATCTCGGCTGAGTTATTTGGATGATTTATAAAACCGCAGCCCGGTAATGTTCCGGTACTATCAGTTTTGATCAATATGATCTCTGCTGAGCCTGCTGTGTTCAATCCGAAAAGATAACCACCATCAGTAAATGATCTTGCGATTGCAACCAGGTTTGCTCCCGTTGGTATTGTATACTCTTTGGTGTGCTCAGGCCAGCTTTGGTAAGATGCAAAGTGCTTGATGAAGAAAAGTTTCCCTGATAGCGGTATGCTAACACCAAGAATATCTCCTGAATTGTCCGTAGCACAGCGGGATGAGAAATCAACAGGAACAGGTAAGGTGTATGTATGCTCTGTTTCAGTGTTCGGTGTCGTCGCTGTGATGTTTCTTACAACTTTGAATTGATTGGCAGAATTTTTAGTAATGCCCGCTGTGATCAGTCTTGCATTAAATGTTTTAATATCTGAATAGTTGTTTTGAGTAGCGGCATCACAAAAAGTCGATGAGGAAAGTATTGCTCCGTTTGATTGACCCATTCTTATAAGGTCAACTATTTTTGATCCAGATCGTGTACAGTTAATAACCAGGCCCAATTCAGACCAAAGTAATTGAGTAAATCCCGCAAGTTCGTCCATACCTGAAGGAGATACCTGCTGGCTCCATGCAAGCGAGCCGTCTATGTTCAATAAGGCAAAAACAACAGAACTGTTCAATTGAGCCGCAAATGCTACCTGGTCATTTTCCACAAGATCAACTACTACTTTTAAAGGTTGTGACGCCTGATCAAAGACTTTTACCCAGGCGGTGGAAAGGTTACTATTTAACAAGGATACAAATACTTTATCAGTAACATCATGCACGATCCCTGCAATTACTATCCTGCCGTCTAATAAAACTCTCAAGCCAGATAGTGTTGTGGGTTTAGAGCTGATCCGGAACTGCTTTTGCGAGATCGGCGTACCACCATTTGAAAGGATCGTTATCAACCCCTCTTGTTCATTATTAGAAAGAGTGACATTGCCAGCAAGAATAAAATTTCCGTTCGGTAAAGTTTGTAATTCTTTAAGTTCGATCAATTGACCGGTAGCCGACGATAGATGAATATAAAATGTAGCAGTTTTACATGTATCAGAATTTGAATTTGTTCTTGAATTATTGATGAGCAGCTCACTGCCAGGTTTAAGTTTTGATGGTACGAACTTTATTTTACCGGTTGTGTCGGCATTAAAAAAAATTGGCTGAGAATATTTAAGGATACCAGGAATATCTTGCTGTGCTACAGATCCGATGCTTATAACAATAAAACAAATAACCAGGCTAGGCAGTTTTGTCAGGTGATGGCTTAAAAACTTTAATGAGGGCATACGATTATCATTGCTTATCTGGATCAGCTCAACGGGCAAAACATCAATTCAAATTTTAAAAGTAACAGATTTTTTTGAGGGTAGGAGGTATCTTTTTTAGATAGTTTTTACATCATGACTATCAATTAATTCATAACGAAAACCGCTTTTCATTAACTTCGCAACCCAACATTCAACCTATGCCTGAACACTCTCATCAATTAGCTGCAATTCTTTTTGCAGACATAGTGAATTATACCGCTATGATGCAGGAAGATGAAAACACGGCATTGGAAAAGATCACCCGTTTCCGGCATGTAATTGATATAATTGTGGAGGAATTGGAAGGGAAGATCATTCAGTATTACGGCGATGGTTGCCTGGTTCTTTTTAACAGCGCCACAGATGCCGTTGAGTTTGCTAAGCTTTTACAAACAGATTTTAATGAAGAGCCAAAAGTGCCTGTACGTATCGGTATTCACATGGGTGATGTGTTGCTCCGCGATGGAAATGTTTTTGGCGATGTAGTGAATATAGCTTCCCGTATCCAGGCATTATCGCCTCCGGGTGGTATTTATGTTTCTGAAATGGTTTACAGGAATATAGCCAATAAAAAAGGGATGGATTCTGTTTTTATTAAGGAAGAGTATTTGAAAAACGTAAAAACACCGGTCAGGATCTATGAAGTACTGACGGAATATAGTAAGACAGTTTACCATACCGGCCCTAATGATGAACATGTGGCCATTGATGAGAATAGCATCGCTGTTTTGCCTTTTGTGAATATGAGCAGCGATAAAGAACAGGAATATTTCAGCGATGGACTTACAGAAGATATCATTACACAGCTTTCAAAAATAAAATCGTTTAAGGTCATCTCCCGTACTTCTGTAACTCAATATAAAACAAACCCAAAGTCGATCAGGGAAATAGGGAAGGAACTTGGTGTTGCAACAATTCTTGAAGGAAGTGTACAGCGATCCCTGAAACAAGTTCGTATCACCGCCCAGCTTATCAATGCTGTTACCGATGAGCACTTATGGTCAGAGTCATATGACCGGCCGGTTGATGATATTTTCACTATTCAACGGGAAGTTGCTTTGGCAATTGCTTCTGTACTTAATACAACGCTTACAAAAAAAGAATCGCAGCAGCTGGATTATGTACCAACAGTGAATTTGCAGGCATATGATTTTTACATGCGGGGGAAATTTCTTATTGAGAAAAGAAACAAAACCGATCTGCTTATTGCAAGGGAGCTTTTTCAGCAGGCAGTAACAAAAGACAGAACATTTGCAGATGCCTATTCAGGTCTTGCTACCACTTATTTGCTTTCTTCTTTTCGCGGTTATGAAGATCCTGCCAGGATGCTTTGGCTCGCGAAGAAAAATATTGATACTGCTCTTGGTCTTGATCCTTCTTCCGGAGAAATACAAGCTACCCTTGGATATTGGTATCATCAAACATTTGACTGGCATGCTGCGGAGATAACCTATCGTCGTTCCATTGATCTGAATGCGAACCAGGCCAATGTCTATTTGTGGTTGGCTATTTTGTTAGAAGCTAAGGAGGAAAAAGAAGAAGCGTTGAAGATTTATGCGCAGGGTACAGAGTTGAACCCTATGTGGGATTACCTTGTAGAGAACAGGATCAGGGCATTGGTGAATAATAACCAGGCCGATGAAGCGATCGGTTTGCAAAAGAAATTAATTGAAAAAACGGCTGTTGACCCGGTCTTACAAAGAATGTATTATGATGATCTTTCGCGTTTATACTGGTTTCTGAATAATAAAGAGGAAGCGATCGCTGCTGCCGAGAGGTCGGGGAACAAAATGCTGAAAAAATTTTATACGGATGGCGATTTTTCTGCCATGGAAAAAGAAGTTGACATGGGCTATGGCGAGTTGAAAGAAAAGAGCGAATATATCTCCCAGGTATGGATGGGTATAGATTATGCAAGAGCCGGTTCAAGAGATAAAGCGCTGGATTGTTTTAATAATGCAATTGCATTAAAAGAAACGGCTATTACATTTTTATTGCTCCGCCATTTTGATTTCTTAAATATAAAATACCTGAGCATGGCATTGATCACAAGAAAGATCAGGCAAACAATAAACTTCTAAGGATATTTTCAGTAGTATTTAATATCTCTCACTTTGATCTCAATAACTTTTCCATCCTGTATTTTTTTCTGACGGATCCAGTTATTTTTTTTATCAAACTCGTAGTTGTAAGTATAGTTCGCTTTTACACTGCCATTTCCATCATATTCGGTTTGTTCTGCCAGGTTATTCTTTTCATTGTATTTGTAAATAACTTTTCCAACTACAGAGCTATCCGAGCCTTGTTGTATCCATTCGGTCTTATTTCCTTTGTCGTCGTAATTAAATACATACTTGAATAAAAGTGACCCATTCCCCTGATAAGCGATCCTTTCTGTCTGCTGGCCTTTTTCATCATACTTATAGTAGTATTTATAATTAAATAGAGTATTACCCATGGGCCTTACATCTTCCTGTTCAATTTTATTTCCTTTTGCGTCTGTTTTTATAGCTGATACAAGATCGACCGTACCATTACCTAATAAAGTTTCTTCTTTTATTAATTTACCACTCGCATCATACGAGGACCTGATCGTTGAATTTATTTTCCCGTCAGCCTTATAATTTGATAATTCTATCATATTGCCATTTGCATCGTATTTGAAAACGTTCTTTGATCGCACTTTCCTGGATCCCTCACCGGACAAAATCGATTCAGACATTACTTCCACTTTCCCTTTTAGCCCCTGTACTGCTATATCCGATCTTTTTTGTTCTGCTACGCTGAGATTTGTTGGAGTGCTGCTTACACTTTCATTTGTTGTTGGCGAATCTTTTTTATCAGCATTATCGGAACAGGAAGAAAAAAATATTGCTGCAAAAAAAAGGAAAGCATAAAAATTTGACCACTTCATATAACGTATATTTTGTTTTCGGGTGCCAACATAATTTATTTACCGAACAAATCCAACAAGTACTATTCCGCCGGGCCGGATATTTTGCAAAAGCAATTACCGGTCCCAAATTGAGCTAAACTTGCCTTTACTACAAAAGAGTGCCTTTTGGAACCATTACAGGGAGATTATTTTTGAAACAGGCATAAAATGGCTTGCCCGGAAACCATCCAGTTTTTTAACTGAAAAATTACCGGGTCAAGTAATTAAGACGAATAAAAATTTAAATTACGATCACACTATTGCTTCCGCCGAATTCGTTGGGAACTTCTTTGTCAGCCTCAGGTTCATTCAGCCACAAAGTTTCATTTACCCGGTATTTGAATTCATGTGTAGAATCTTTCGGAAGGTTTACATCAGCGCTGAAACTTCCATCTTTCTTTTTGCTCATGATCACAGAATTCTTCCAATCACTGTTCAAGCCAAGAATTTCAATCGTTTCTGCAGCATCTGCAGTAAATGAAAATTTTACTTTGCAATACTCTTTTGTTTTGTAGTAGGTTTTTTGTACCATTTTCTTTCTTTTAAGTTTTTAAATCTGTCTTAAACTACCGTTCATTAGCAAGGCACATCGTGAAAACGGATCAAAACGGGACTTTAGTTGCTCTTAATACCGCAAAGTTACGTATGTAACCTTTCAATGGTGATCTATTTATGAAGGCCTTATTCATATGTGGATTACTTGTGAAGACAAAATAGATTTTTTCATTTCTATAATATTTTCAACTTTATAAAATGAATATCCGTGTAGCTGAAATAAAAGATATATCTCAAATACAAGTTGTCCGAAGCCTTGTAAAAGAAAATCGTTTGTCCGATCCTGCATTGGTTCCGGATAGCGATGTGGAAGATTATATAACCCGCCGTGGAAAAGGATGGGTTTGCGAGATCGATGGAGAGGTTGTTGGGTTTGCCATTGCAGACCTGGTAGAAAATAATATCTGGGCATTGTTCATTCATCCTGGTTTTGAAAGAATAGGAATTGGAAAAAAATTGCATGAGGAAATGATGAGCTGGTATTTCTCGCAAACAGATAAAACAGTTTGGTTAGGAACCTCGCCAAAAACAAGGGCGGAATTGTTTTATAGAAAAGCCGGGTGGAAAGAGGTCGGCGTACATGGAAAAGGCGAAATAAAATTTGAAATGACAAAAGATGAATGGAGATCTTTACAAAAATAATTTTTATATATGCTTACATTGAATTTTATTCCGTTTCCTGAATTAAAGACCGGGAGACTTCTGTTAAGAAAGCTTGAGAGAACTGACGCAAATGAAATGTTTTTTCTAAGATCAAATGAAGATGTGTTGCGTTATATAGGAAGGGAGCCGACAAAAACAATTGCCGAGGCAGAAGAATTCATTAATAAGATCAATAAAGGGGTTGATGAAAATGAAGCAATACTTTGGGGTATTGCATTGTTAAATGATCCATCAATTATCATCGGGACAATTTGTATATGGAATATAAAAAAAGAAAATTATCGCGGCGAAATTGGTTATATACTTCATCCCGATCATTGGCGAAAAGGGATAATGAAAGAGGCTATCAATGCTGTTGTTGATTATGGCTTTACAGTTTTAGGCTTGCACAGTATTGAAGCATTGCTTGATCCCGAAAATATTGCATCATCTTCTGTTTTGGAAAGTACTGGGTTTATAAAAGAAGGTCACTTAAAAGAAAGCATTTATTTTAAAGGGAATTTTAGGGATGAAGCAATTTATTCAAAGTTGAAATAAAGTAAATGTACTATACTGGCTAAAAGCTTTTTAGGGAAGTAATTTTTTATGCTACATTTAAGAAACTGTTTTTTATGATCGCCATTAAACACTTCTGCTCATTTTTTATTTTCTTTTTAATAATACTTACAAGTTGTAAAAAAAATGTTGCTACCACGGGAGCAATAGGTGAGGAAATCGCAACCGGAAAGCCAATTCCGCCAACGCCACCAGTCCATGGTGTTTGTGATTATGACATTAATGAAACTGCCATACTAGGGGCCGGGTGGACAAAATCTTTTGACGAAGGTTTTTCAGGCGATCTCAATAGTTGGAGCACATGGTATGGCGG
>Ga0184635_10000230_pt1 | contig 12769 bp, 8 predicted proteins | sample PLM3_30_b2_FD_133147 | JGI IMG/M metagenome (GOLD analysis project Ga0184635, IMG submission 133147) | Groundwater sediment microbial communities from an aquifer in East River, Colorado, USA - PLM3_30_b2 | ecosystem: Environmental > Terrestrial > Soil > Riparian zone | place: USA: East River...
GCTGAGGTCGTCGTCGCTGCGGGGAATCGCCGGAAACCGCCCGGCGGCGAGGCCCGGGACGGCCTGCGGGAGCTTGTCGCCGAAGTCGGGGTTCTGGGAGTCGCTGCGGTAGCGCGTCCAGTAGCTGGTGTCGACGCTCAGCTGCATCAGGTTCGTCAGCCGGCCGATGTCCTGCGCGCCGGTCGCCTGGCTGCTGGGCAGGGTGCGGAACTCGTCCAAGTCGACCGGTCGCGCGCCGTGCGCTTCCAGGTAGGCGTTGATGAAGGCGACGTGGCTGATCTCGTCGTCGGTGTTGTCGTGGATGTACTGGTCCATGTCCTCGTCCAGCACCGCGACCGCCGCCGTGTAGGCCGGGTTCCCGGTCCCGCCGGGGACTTCGTCGTCCTGGATGCCGGCGAGCTCGTTGTACTGCTGCCAGAGATCGGTCTCGATGATCTCGGCCGCCGCGAGGAAGCGGAGAATCGCCGCGTCTCCTCGGGACAGGCCGCCTTGCGCGAAGGCCGGTGACGCATCCGCCAAGAGGCGCCCCGCGCCTACGGCTCCTACTCCAACCGCGGCCCCCTTGAGCAAGAAGGAACGACGATCGGTCAGATGCTGCGACTGTTCAGTCGTTTCCATAACCTCCTCCTTCCGGAATTGAGGGAACGACGAGCGCACACGAGCGCTCCAGCGCGTTCGCCGGAGGTGCTCGCGGGAGTGCTTGCGTCGGCTGACGCGGCGCTATGAAACGGTCGAAGCGGATCACGCGCGACCTCCAGATACGGTGAGGAGAGTCTGGCCGGAAGCGCGCGGATTGTGAATGAACCCGTAGATCGAACTCTGTGGATAGTTCGATCTAGGGGTTTCCTAGTACCTTCGGTCTACTCCAGTCGGTCTCAGCATTGCAGCCGCCTCGCCGCGGCTATGGACCCTGAGCTTCTCGAGCACGCTGTGCACGTGGTTCTTGACAGTGGCCAGCTCGATGGATAGCCGGGAAGCGATCGCCTTGTTGGACAATCCGTCAGCAACGAGTTGGGCGATTTCAGCTTCGCGCTCCGTCAGAGAGCCATTGAATCCTGAGGCCGTTCCTGGCTTCTCACGAACTCGTCTCAAGAGCGCCTCGCCAACGTCGGGGGAACACGGATTCTCCCCGCGAGCGGCGCGCCGAAGAATCTCGACGAGCTGGTAGGGCGACGCCTCCCACGAAAGAAACCCTGACACCCCAGCGCCCGCCCAGGCCAGAAGGTCGTCTTCCTGGTTCGGCGCAACAAGCGCAACGACTCGTCCTTCTCCCACCACGGAAGAGATTTTTCGAACCAGCAGGGGGTTCACGCGCTGTGTCGCGTCGACTAACACGACGTCAGGTTCCGCTCCGTCACGAAGCCGGGAAGCAGACTCGGCCGTCGCTGCGGCGCCAGCAAGCTCGAGAGCATCTTCCGTTGCGATCAGTCGGGAGATTGCCTCCCGATACACGCGGCCGTCCGAAGCGACGAAGACCCGGACTTTGTGGGCATCACTCATCGAGGACTACCGGCCCCGTCATCCTCGGCCGCGTATCGCCTCGACGCCGATCCCAGCCGCAGCTGCGTAGTGAAAGGCCGAACCGACGCACGCACACCCCCTGGGTGGTGGACCGAGTCTCGCAAATAGTCACGAATTGTCAACTCGGTCTCTGAACAGGGCGCTCGGGGTCCTCGGATCGATCGCCGGCGGCGGGGCCGCGATCGGCCTGTTCCTCGGCGGCGTGTTGACGGAGTTTGTGGCCTGGGAGTTGATCTTCTTCGTCAACGTTCCGATCGGCCTCGGCGTCTTGCTGATAGGCCTCATTCTCGTCGAGCGTCTCGTGCTCGAGCAGAGCTTGTGCGAGGGAATCGAGCTTGTCGCGGTTCTCCCGCAGCAACGCGACGACCTGCTGGTGCGCCTCGTCGACGATCCGTCGCACCTCCTGGTCGATCAGCTGCTGCGTGCGCTCCGTGACCTCGGAGGTGCCGGGCAACAGCCGACCGCGTCCGTCGACGGGGGATGACGGCGAGCGGGCCCACCTTTTTGCTCATGCCGACGTCCATCTTGCCCCGCTCCGGACGCTGATCGAGACTGGTCAACGCTACAGGCTGTTTTGCAGGGATTCTTTACGTCTAATCACACGGCGGCCGCAATGGGAGTGCTGCCCGTTTGCTGCCCGATGGCACGCTTGTGGTGTCGCCGAAGACAACGAGACATGCCTATTTGCAGGCATTGCGAGAGACAGGAGCGACGGGACTCGAACCCGCGACCTCCGGCGTGACCGGCCGGTACGGGGCAACCGGCTACGATCGACTGCGACCCGGAATTACCTGCTGAAGCAGGGTTTTCGTCACCGAGCCAACCGGCTGTGACCGGCTGCGACCGGCTAGCGCCCGGCAGGGCCTGTGTAGTACGTGTGTAGTCGACTCGATGTCTATCCAGACAACGAAGTTGCGTCGGCTCCGATCGGCCGCCGGCGCGTCGCGACGCGGGCCGTCGCGTCACACGTGAGCGACGACCTCCCACGGCCGCGCTCGTCCGTCGGCGACGAGCGCCTCGTACCGAGCGCGACCCAGGGCCGAGCGGATCGAAGCCTCCGTTCGCTCCTGAAGCGCCGCCTCGGGGCGCTCAGGGAGGTATCCGGCGTCGTCGCGGAACGCGGCGGACGCACCGAGCTGCGAGGCGGCTCGCGCGCTCTCACCGCGGGAAGCCGCGACGGCGGCAAGGCCGACCAGCGCGTTGGCGATCCGCTCGGCGAAGCGGACGTCGACTGCGAGCCGAAGGCTCTCGCGGAAGTAGTTCTCCGCGCGCTCCGGCGCGCCGCGGGCGACCGCTGCGAGGCCGAGGTTTCCGAGGATCAACGCCTGGTCGCTCGTGTCGTCGAGCTCACGGAAGATCTTCAGAGCCCGGTGACCGAGCCGCTCCGAGGCCGCGAAACGGCCTCGATCGAGCTCGACGACTCCGAGGTTCAGCAACGCGATCCCGTAGCCGCGTCGGTCGCCGGCGCGGCGAAACAGCGTCGCCGCCTGGCCGAAGCGCTCACCGGCGGCGGGGACGTCGCCTCGGAACTGCGCAGTGATTCCCAGGACGTTCAGCCCCTGCGCCTCGCCGCGGGCCTGGCCCAACTCGCGCGCCACACGTTGCGTCTCCAAGGCGAGCCGCTCCGCGGCCGCGAGGTCGCCCTGGCGCGCGGCGAGCGTCGCGGCGCCGTGCAGCGCGTTGATGCGGGAGGAACGATGTTCGCGGCTCGGTGCGGCGAGCGCATCGGCGAGACGGCGGCGCGCCTCGGTGGGGCGTCCCCGTGCTGACCAGTGGTGCCAAAGAGCTGCGGCCAGGCGTAGCTCGTCGGCCGAGTGCTCGGTCCGGTGGAACCAGTCGAGCGCGGCCTCGAAGTTGTCGTGGTCGATGTCGAGCCGCTCGACGGCCGAGCCGTGGTCGGCCCCGAAGAGTTGCGCCTCCGCTTTCTCCGCGACTTCGAGGTAGTACCGCGCGTGCTTTTCTTCGAGGCTGGCCCGTTCGCGACCGAGGAGGTCGAGTGCGTGCTCGCGCACGGTCTCGAGGAGCGAGAAGCGTGCCTCTGCGGGAACGTCGACCCGCTGGACGAGGCTCGCGTCCACGAGCGCGGCGAGGCGCTTGACCGTCGTCTCGCAGATCCGCGCTGTGCTCTCGAGATCGAAGCTGCCGGAGAACACTCCGAGCCGCGCGAGATCGCGCTGCTCGTCCGCGTGCAGCAGGTCGAAGCTCCACTCGAGCGTCGCCCGCAGGGTCTGCTGACGTGCAGGGAGGTCGCGCGGGCCGCCGACGAGAAGCGGCAGGCGCCGCTCGAGGCGCTCGAGCAGCTGGCTCGGCGAGAGGGTGCGAACGTGCGCGGCGGCGAGCTCGATCGCGAGCGGCAGCCCATCCAGCCGGGCGCAGATACGCTCGATCGCCGGCGAGCCCGTCCCGTCCAATCGGAACCGGTGCTCCGAAGCGCGCGCACGCTCGCGGAAGAGCTCCACGGCGGGCTCCGCCGCAAGCGGCTCGACCGGGTAGACGTGCTCACCGGTGAGGTGGAGGACGACCCGGCTGGTCACGAGCAGCTTCAGCAGCGGGGCGCGTGCGAGCAGCTCGACGAAGAGCGGCCCGGCGCCGCCCAGATGCTCGGCGTTGTCGAGCACGAGGAGCAGCTCGAGCGGACGAAGAGCGGCCGCGACCGTCTCGAGCAGCGCCTCGCCCGGCGCCTCCTCGATCCCAAGCGCGCGAGCGATCGCGTCGCCGACGAGCTCCGGATCGCGAAGTGGAGCGAGGCTAACGAAGGCTGCGCCGTTGGCGAACGAGCCAGCCGCCTGGCGGGCGGTCTCGAGCGCCACGCGCGTCTTTCCCGACCCGCCGGCACCGGTCAGCACTAGCAGCCGCACCTCGTCGCGCAACAGCAGCCGGCGCAGGTCCTCGAGTTCTTGTGCGCGCCCCAGCAGCCTGTTCGGCGGCGTCGGCAGCACATTTGCAGGCGTCGCCGCACGCCGCGGCCCCGCCAGCGCCGGATCGTGCTGAAGGATCTGCCGCTGGAGATTCCGCAGTTCTCCCCCGGGCTCGAGTCCAACCTCGTCGCGCAGCAGGGCGCGGGTCGCTGCATACCGCTCGAGTGCCTCGGACTGCCGTCCGCTGCGGTAGAGCGTGACGATCGCCTGCCCCTGCAGCCGCTCGCGGAGCGGTTGCTCGTCGGCGAGTTGACACACCTCCGGTAGCACGTCGGCGTGCAGTCCGAGGGCCAGGTCCGCATCGATCCGCTCTTCGAGTGCATTGAGCCGCAGCTCCTCGAGCCGCTCCGCCTCTGCTCGTACGAAGCTCTCGTAAGCGAGCTCGCCGAAGGCGCGTCCACGCCACAGCGCGAGCGCTCGCCGCAGGAGCGAGGCCGCGAGCACTGCGTTGCCGGCGCAGGCGGCCGCCCTGCCGTCCTCGAGCAGGCGCTCGAAACGGGCGGCGTCGAGCGCATCTGCTGTCAGCTCGAGCTCGTAGCCGGCCTCGCGAGTGTGCACCCGCGCAGGCGGCGGCAGCACCTTGCGCAGTTGCGAGACGTAGATCCGGAGCACCTTGGCCGCCGACTGAGGTGGGGTCTCGCCCCAGAGGGCATCGATCAGCGCATCGGTCGAGCACGGACGCGATGCATTGAGGATGAGCGCCGCCAGGAGCTGCCGGTGCTTGAACGCCGGCAGCGGAACCGGCCCGTCCTTCGCGACGATCTCGATCGGCCCGAGGATCCGAATTTCCACGTCTGCTTCGCCGCATTCTCGCGCGCGCAGGCCGCGTCGCCTAACCGTGGCTATATCGGGACTAAGCAGCCCTCCGGCAGTGTGATCTCCGGCCGCGGGCGACACGGCCGTGGAGCGAAGGAGGGCGCGAGGTGTCCCACGCGATCGTCCAGGACATGGCGGCGAGTTGGGTGGAGTACGAGCGAGCGGTCGGCGCGCTCATCGATCCGGCGCCAAGCGGACTGATTCTGTATGTGGCCGGCGCCACGGACGAGGGCGTGCGCGCGATCGCCGTCTGGGAGAGCGAGGAAGCCTGGCATCTCTTCCGCGCCGCGCGGCTCGCGCCCGCGATCGCACTCGTCGGCGGCGGCGCCGAGCCGAGCGTTCGCGAATTGCGACCGCTCCAGCTGGTAGTCGGCCGACCAATCCAAGTGGCAAAGAGGGTCGCCTCCGCCGGCGGCCGGAAAGGAGGAGGGCCATGACCCAGAACTGCGGCACGCCTAGCGGGAGGCGTTACGGCCGACACTGGCGCCACTTCGTTCCAATCGCGGGCTTGGTGGGGATCGTTGTCGCGGCCATGCTCGCGGCACCCTCGCAAGCGACGTTCCGCGGTGAGAACGGCCGGATCGTCTATGCGGCGCAGGCGGGGAGGCACGAGCAGCTCTTCACCGTGCGACCGGACGGGACCGGTCGGCGCCAGATCACCCGCTTCAAGGACAGCGCCGGCGGGAGCCTCAGTCACTGGACGCCCGACGGCAGTCGAATCGTGTTCACGCGGCGCTGGAATCCGGACGGGCCGAACGAGCGAGAGCAGATCTACATCGCGAACGCCGACGGCTCGCAGCTGAGTCCGATTGAGTTGGCGGGGGCCGAACCGGTCCAGCCGACGTGGTTTCCGGACGGCCGGCGCATCCTCTTCCTCGATCTCGCCTCGACGCCGACGTTCAGGATCGTCAACGCGGACGGGACGGGGCTTCGGGATGCGCGTATGCCGCCGTTCGGAGACAGCGCGTGCGTCTTCGGCGACGGGAAGCGCGTGGCGGTCTTGCGCCCACGCACCCCCGGGAACGACGAGGTACAGGCGATCTTCGTTGTTCGGCTGGATACCGGGCGCCCGAAACGAGTCACGGCCTGGGGGAGCTACACCGGGACGATCGACTGCTCGCCCGACGGCACGAGGATCGTGTTCGGGAAGCCCGCTTTCGGTCCGCCCAAGTCCGCGAACGTCTTCACGATTCGCGCGAACGGCACCGGCCTCAGGCAGCTGACGCGCTCCAAGGGCGGGACGGTCAACAACAACCCGAACTCCTGGTCGCCCGACGGCAGGAAGATCGTCTTCACGAGCAATCGCGGCGGGCGGACCGATCGCGTCCTCTTCGTCATGAGTGCCGACGGCAGCGGTGTCAGGCAGTTGACGCGTGAGGCCGCGCATTTCGCGAGTTGGGGACCACGCCCCTGAACGCGGTGAAAGGAGCAACGATGAAGCGGCTCTCGAGACTCGCGCTCCTCCTCGCGGCGGCAGCCGTGATTGGTGCGGTCGCCACGTCGAGCGATACCGGCGCGACGACGCCTGGCGCGAACGGGCTGATCGTGTACGCGAAGGAGGTCGACGGCGACCATCAGCTGTTCACCATCCGCCCGGACGGGACGGGGGAGAGACGAATCGTGGCGGTGAAGGGATCCGAGGCCACCGAGCCGGATTGGTCCCCCGACGGCCGGAAGATCGTCTTCCAGCTCGACCCGGACGATCGCCGTGGCTGCCGCGTCGTGGTGATGAACGCCGACGGGAGCGGGCGCGTTGACCTCACGGGGAAGAGGAACGGCTGCGACGGCCAGCCGGCTTTCACGGCGGACGGCCGGCGGATCGTCTTCGGTCGCTACGACGACAAGCTCGACGCGGAGTGCCTCTGGAGAATGAATCTTCGGGGACGCGACCGGCGGCTGATCACGCCCTGCAAGGGCTTGGGCCCGACCGACCCGAACGTCTCGCCGGACGGCAAATGGGTGACGTACGTCCATATCAAGCAGGAGGAGAGGCTCCTCGCGCTCTATGCCGTGCGGCCAAATGGCACGCGGCGGCGCCAGTTGGTACCGCACACATGGTCGATCGCCCTCAAGCACGACTGGTCGCCCGACGGCAAGCTCATCGTGCTGACCCGGAACGCGCATCACGCACGCCCCGGAGAGTCGGCGAACCTCGTGACCATCCGCCCCGACGGCACGGGTACGAACCAGCTGACGCACTACACCGGCGGGGCGGCGAACGCCTATGCGGGCTCGTTCTCGCCTGACGGAAGGCAGATCGTCTTTCGGCTCGAGAAGGGCGGGAAGTACGCCCTCGCGACGATCGACCGGAACGGGCGCAATTTCCGTTTGCTGACGAAGTTGAGCGCAGGCAGGCCGCGGTTCATCGACTGGGGCACCCACCCATGAGAGAGATCTCGTAGGCGCCCGCGGGGCGACGGAGCTTTTTGGCCGTCGCGCTCGAGAGCGTGATCGTCGGCGCGACCGCATCCCGGTCGACTGCGCCCCGGAAGGTGCGCCGCCAGGTCACACCCCCCTGGATCGGAGCCGAGCAGCTCTTCCCGCACTGACCCCTGCCTCGGAGGCCCGCGTAGCTACCGCTTCCGTCGAGTATCTGCCAAGTGGCGTCGCTCCAAGGCGGGGCTCCGTTCCCCACCCGCGCGATTGAGACCGTCAGGCTGCCGGATCCGCCGAGTCTTCCCGAGGGCGGGCCTGCCGAGGCCCGCCCTCGGAAGATCCAGTGTCAGCGCAGGAGGTAGTTCATCGACCTGCGCATCACCTCGTTCCGCGCGGCGGGGGTGGAGATTCCCTCCAGCCCGAAGCCCGCGTACAGCGTGTCGGGCGTGGCCACCACGGCGCCCTCGGGGAAGCCGCCGGCGGTCGTCCGCGCGAAGTTGTTCGAGTTCGGGGAGCTGCCCGGCGGCGGCCCGGTCACCGTCCAGCCGCCGAGGTCGGTCTCGAACGACGTCGACTCGCCGGTGGGCAGCGTGATGTCGTCCACGAACGTGCCGAGCCCCTGGAACGACCAGTCGCTCGCGTAGGCGATCGAGACCTCGACCTGCTTGCCGGCGTACGCGCCGAGGTCGATCGACCACTGCTCCCAGCCCTGCGACCGGCCGCTCGCCGCGTTCCACACGCCCGTCGTGCCCGTCGGCGAGCACGAGTTGTCGGCGTTCAGCGTCTGGTAGTGGTCGAGCCAAGGGTGCAGGTCGCGCCAGCCGGCCGGGCAGCTCGCCAGGTCCGGATCGTTCGGGCCCGTGCTCTGGCTCGTGTGCCCGTTCGCGTCGGGCAGCGTCGTCCAGTCGTCCTGGCCCACGGTGTGGGCCTCCACGAACACGAAGTCCCAGTCGGGCTCCGTGTCCCGCGAGATCCAGAACGAGAGGTTGCCGCCGCCCGCGGGAACGCTGATCGTCCGCGTCAGCCGCTTGTAGCTGATGTCCGCGATGTTCGAGTACACGTAGTACGAGCCCGTATGCGGGTCGAACGGCCCGCCGGGGCGCGCGTACTTCGCGGCCGCCCAGCTGTCGAACTGCGGGAACTGCGCCTTCGGCAGGATGCCGCTCGTAATGATGAACGAGGCGGAGTGGTCCTGGTTGTTGGCGCCCGGAGAGCCGAACGACCAGCCCAGGGCGTCGAACGGATCGTCCACGCCCGTCACGTCGTACAGCGTCCCCTTCGCGGTCGTGCCCGCGTCCTCGTTGTAGATGTACGCGCCGAGGTAGTACTGCAGGAAGTCGTCGGACAGGCCCTGGCAGCCATCGGCCGCGCTGTCCGGGTCGCACGGCGCGTTCGTCTCGGGGTTGAACTCGTACCCCTGGGCGTACTCCAGCCCCGCGTACTTGCCCGTGTAGAGCAGCCGGCCGCCCTCGTTCAGGTACTCGCGCACGGCGAGCATCTCGTCGTTGGCGAGGCGGGACGCGGTGCCCGGCACCATCCCCGGCTCGCGGGTGATGACATCGTCGCCCGTGTACCAGATCACGGCCTTGTAGTGGGCGAGCACGCCGAGCGCGCTCGGGGCCTCGCGGCCGTTCGCGTCGACGTCGTACACGTCGACGCCGATGCCGTTCGCGGCCAGCGCGTCGAGGTAGTACGAGAGGTACGCGGGCCGGGGGTTCGACTTGTACACCGGCGACAGCCCCGTGTAGTCCTCCGCGGCCATCACGAGCACGCGGTGCGCCGACTCCACCTTCGCGGCGTACGCGAACGAGTCGCTCGTCTGGCCGGCGCCCGTGAACCACACCTTCACCGAGTCGCCGGGCTGTGTCCCGGTCACGACGCCCTGCATGACGTGGTAGTAGAAGTCGCCGGTCCGGCCGCGCTCGCCGCCGTTCCACTGGCTCGTCGGCGCCGTCTGCACGGCCTGCGCGACCCCGTTCCGCGTGATCTGGTAGTTCAGCGTCACCGCGTCCGCGGTGCCGTCCCCGTTCAGGTCGCGCTTGGCGAGCACCCGCACCGGCTGCGGGTCGCCGTACGAGACGGAGAACGTGAAGTCGACCGCGGGGTTGTTCGTCTTCTCCGGGTCGGGCCCGTCCGGGGCCTTCCCGTCCTTGCCCACGTCGAGGTAGAAGGGCTTGACCGTGTTGCCCAGGTGCGAGACCGGCTGACCCGGGTTCGCCGCCGACTTCGCGAGGTCGAGCGCGAACGGCAGGTTCTTCTCGTACTCGCCCTGCACGAGCGACTCGTCGTCGGGGAACACGAACCCGCAGCCGTCGCAGCCCTCGTTCAGCTCGACCGTCCACGACAGCGCGCCGGTCTTCGCGTACGAGTAATCGTCGGTGGTGCCGTTCGTGATGTACAGGTCGGCGCCCACGCCCGGGTCGTAGCCGCTGATCGCCGGGGTCGCGTCGATCCCCGAGTACGCGACGAACAGCGGGTCGTCCGCCGACGGCGTCTGCACCTGCCACCCGAACGGATAGAGGATCAGCGGGCCGTACGAGTGGTACGTGATCAGGAACTTGAACTTGAGCCGGTCGATCAGCGCCTGGTGTGCCTGTGTCTCGGGCTCGGACGCGGGGCCGGTGCCGCGGTAGTCGTCGGCGGAGAACTGCGTCGACGAGCCCTCGTTGTCGTAGCCCCAGTCGACGTCGTAGTTGCGGTTCAGGTCGACGCCGTCGTTCCCGGTGAACTGCCCGTCACCGTCGTTGTCGTGGAGGTTCTTCCGCCACAGCCGCTGGTGGTCGAACGTGTACTGGTAGCCGTCCGGGTTGGCGACCACCAGGAACCACAGCTCGGACGTGTTGACGAGGTTCGTGGCGTCGGCGTTCTTGCCGTAGTTGTCCACGAAGTAGTGGAGCAGGCGGCGGTTCACCTCCGTGGAGATCCACTCGCGCGCGTGGATCGTGGACATGTAGAGGACGTCCGGCCGCGTGCCGTCGGCGACCGTCTTCGCGTTCTTCGTGACCTTCAGCGCGACGATCTCGCGCCCCTGCAGCGTGTGCCCGATCACCTCGAGCTTCACGATCTGCGGGTTTCGCTGGGCGATCGAGTAGAGCTCGTCGCGGATGCCGCCCTTGGCGTCGTACGAGCGCCACACGGTGAAGCCGCCCGCCGCCTGCTCGGCGGCGCGCTGCGCCTGCGTCCGGCCCTGCGCGTCACGCCGCGGCTGCACGTCAACGCCCTGCGCGCCCAGCTTCGCGACCTCGGCCTTCGTCAGCACAAGGTCGACCCGCACCCCGCCCGCGGCCTGCCGCGCGTCGGCAATGTCGTAGCCCTGCCGGACGATCCGGCCGAGCGTCTCGGAGCTGACGACGCCCCTGTACAGGTCGAGCGACGCCGTCGAGCGTGCGCCGCCCGCGCTCGAGCCCGCCGCGCCCGCCCCGAAGGCGAGCATGACCAGCAGCACGGACATGGAGAAAACCGCTCTCCGCATGAAGCCCCCTCTCTGAGACTCATCAGCCCCCACGACCAGTCGCGTGGGGGGCGGGGAACGCTACCGCAGGATCCGCCGTTCCGGCGACGATCACCTGCCGCCACTCGTCGCGCGCGTACGTGAACCCGTCGGCGCGGCGCTCGACGGGTCGGGGCGGCCGCCCGCAGGCGGTCGGGCCTGCCGCGACGCGGTCGTGACGCCAGGCTCTCGGTGCGCTCGCTCGAACTGCTCGGACCCGGCGACGCGGTCCCGACCGGCGGTCCGGCGAGCCACTCCGACTGCCCCGGGACGCGTCTGTCGCAATGAACGTTCCAAAAGCCGTTCCACGACCCGACGACCGGTGATCCGATATCGATGTGGCCGCAGCAGATCTGGCGTGGTTGCGGATAGACGAGACGGGAGCGACGGGACTCGAACCCGCGACCTCCGGCGTGACAGGCCGGCGTTCTAACCAACTGAACTACGCCCCCGAGCGCAGAGCGATTCAGTTTAGCCCAGCTAGATCGCAGTCAGGCCGAGCTGGCGGAGCAGCGTGACGCCGTCCGAATAGACGTCCTTGCGGGAGACGAGCCCGTTCTCGATCGGGATCACGTCCATGCCGCGGTACTCGACGCTCTGCCCGGTCGGCTCGACCTCGAGCCCCGCGCGGTTCATCTTCCCGAGGTGGGTGCCGCGCGCCGTCCACTCCTGGACGACGAGGTCATCGCGCAGGTACTGCCGCCGCGTCTCGAAGTTCAGGTCCGGGAAGACGGTGAAGATGCCTCGGATCGCACTCTTGATCGCTTCGCGGCCGACGTTGAGGTCGCCGGTCGTGTGATTTTCGAACACCGAGTCGTCGGTGTGCATCCCCACGATCGCGTCGACATCGTGGTCGTTCCATGCGCCGTTGTAGCGATCGATGAACTGCTGGAGCTCGGGGCCGTTCAAAGCGCGCATTACCGTATCGGAGCACGGTGACCCGCCTCGACTGGATCGTTCTCGCCCTCGTCGCCCTCGCCGCGCTGCTCGGGCTCTGGCAGGGCTTCACCATCGGCGTGCTCTCGGTGGTCGGGATGCTCGCCGGCGCGCTCGCCGGTGCTCGCATCGCGCCGCACCTTCTCCCGAACGGCGCTGAGTCGCCGTATACCCCGCTCGTCGCGCTTGCCGGCGCGGCCGGCTTCGCGGTTCTCTTCGAGCTGGTCGGCTCGTCGGCGGGGGCCGCGCTACGGCGGAGGCTGCCGGACCTGTTGCGGACCGCCGACTCGATCGGTGGGCTCGCCTTCGGCGCGCTGTCGGGGCTCGTGCTCGTCTGGCTCGTCGCGGCGGTTGCGCTCCAACTGCCGGGCCAGCCGGACTTGCGCCGCGAGGTGCAGCGCTCGGCCGTCCTCCGCCGGCTCAACGAGCTCGTCCCGCCGCGCAGCGCCTTGCGCGCGCTCGCGCGCGTGGACCCCTTTCCTTCCATCACCGGCCCGGTGCCGCGTGTCGGGCCGCCGGATCCTTCCGTCCTGCGGAGCGCTGGGGTTCGCCGTGCGGCGCCGAGTGTCGTGCGCGTGCTCGGGACGGCGTGCGGGCTGGGCGTCTCCGGTTCGGGCTGGGTGGTGGCTCCGGGCGTGGTCGTGACGAACGCCCACGTCGTCGCGGGCGAGCAGGACACGACCGTCGACAGCGTCAACGCGCCGCCGCTTCC
>Ga0184635_10000231_pt1 | contig 12741 bp, 11 predicted proteins | sample PLM3_30_b2_FD_133147 | JGI IMG/M metagenome (GOLD analysis project Ga0184635, IMG submission 133147) | Groundwater sediment microbial communities from an aquifer in East River, Colorado, USA - PLM3_30_b2 | ecosystem: Environmental > Terrestrial > Soil > Riparian zone | place: USA: East River...
GGGCAGACCTAGGATGGAACCACTCATACTTGCAGCTCTGATATCGATCCTGACTTTAGTTGCTTACCGTCAATCTGTTTCCGCCGCGGATACGATCCGGATTGCCTACAGCTCGGTAAATCCTCATGCGCTCTTGGTTTCGCTGGCCGAGAAGCGAGGCCTCTTCGCGAAGTACGGACTCTCTTCTGTGGTTGTTTACATTCCCGGCGGGAGCACGGTCGTGCAGACGATGGTGTCCGGCGACATTGATTTGGGACAGCTCACCGGCGCGCCCGGCGTTGCGGCTAATTTGCGCGGCGCCGATATTCTTTACATTGCGATGACTGACGATCGCATGGGTTATCAACTGGCGACGCGGCGCGAAATCAGAAACCCCGCCGATCTCAAAGGCAAACGTTTAGGCATCAGCCGATTCGCTTCTTCTGCCGATTTCGGGACGCGAACGCTTTTGAAACGGCTTGGTATCGATCCCAAAGAAGTGACGATTCTACAGATCGGCAACGAATCGGAGCGACTGGCAGCGCTCAAATCGGGCACTATCGATGGCTCGGTGTTCAACGCGCCTTTTGGCAACGTAGCCAAGAAATTCAATTTCAACATCCTTGCCGACGCCGGCGCGCTGGGCATTCCTTACTTCAACACGGGCATGTGCGGCAGCGCCAAAGTGCTGCAGAAAAACGAGGGCAGGATTCTCAACTTCCTGCGTGCCTATCTCGAAGCGATCAAGATCTTCAAAACCGAGCCGGAGTATACGCTGAAAGCGTTAGCGCAATTCAGCCGCGTGAGCGATCAGGATTTGCTCAAGGAAGCCTACGACTACAACAGAAACAAAATCCCCGACATTCCATATCCGTCGCTGTCGGCGATGCAAGCGGTCATCGATCCACTCGTCGAAGCCGAGCCAAAGCTTGGCAAGATCGACGCGAAAAATTACATCAGCGATCGGTATTTGAAGAAGCTCGAAGACGAAGGCTTCGTGAAGAAGTTGATGGGGCGGTAAGGTGAACGAGCGCTGAGTTCGACGTAGCGCGTCGTACCACTTCGCCTGTGGGATATGGCTATGTTCCACTGCAAGATTTTTGTTTATGCAGTCTCCAGCTGGTTGATTTCAGCCTTCCCTGCCTTATCGGCGACCGCGCTAACCAAAGTCGTGGTCGGCTACGCAGCGATGAATGGTCGGGTGTCGCCATTGTGGATTGCCGATGAGCAGGGGTTTTTAGCCAGATATGGTCTCCAGGCCGACCAAGTTTATATACGCGGCGCGCCGCTTCTCGTCGCCGGTATGGCATCCGGGGACATTCAATTCGGCCGCAGCGGTGGCAGCGCGACGCTGGCGGCCGTAGGCGCGGGCCATGATTTAAAAATTGTCGCGACCTTTTCCAGCCGTAACAGCTATGACCTCATCGCCCGGCCAAACATCAAGCGCCCGGAAGATTTGCGCGGTAAAAAAATTGCGCTCAACAGTATTGGCGGTACCGGCTGGATGGGTGTGCTGTTTTGGCTCGAACATTTAGGCCTCGATCAAACGCGCGATCAGATCAGCATGCAGGTGCTCGGCGATCAACCCATCATGATGCAAGCCGTCGAAACCGGCATCGCCGATGCCGCCGCGCTCGACGGCGTGTTCAGCAAACATCTAAGGCAGAAAGGCTTCACGGTTCTCGGCGAATCCGCCAACCTCCCTCAGCGGACCGTCGGCCAGGCGATGGTTGTGCCGCAATCCTTTCTCAGCCAACGCCCTGACATCGTGGAAAATTATCTCAAGGCGGAAATCGAAGCGTTAGCCTTTTCGGTAGCACCGAAGAACAAATCCACGGTGATAAAAACTATCATGAAAAGGCTCAAAGCCAACGCGAATGACGCGGAGGAAGGCTATCAAGATCTACTGAAAGGCGTCGACCGCAAACCGTTCCCGTCACTGGAGGGACTGCGCAACGTGCAGCGAATGCTGAAAACGCGCAATCCAAAGATCGGTGAGGTAAAGATCGAAGAAGTGATCGACGCGCGCATCATGCGCAAACTGGATGAAACCGGCTTTATCGATCGGGCTTATGCGGCGCAGGGTGTGAGTTTGAAGTGAGTTGTCGTGATGTTTGGAGCGGGTAAATGGAACATCAAGATCTAACGGTCTGATCCACGTCTTATCCTTGGGGCTACAGCCTCGTTAGGCTTCAGAATCGCCGAAAGATATACTCGTGATTTGTATTTACTGCCTACAAGATCAGTCACAAGCTTTCTTTACCAAAGTCGAGCACGTCGTGCCACAATCCTTTGGTCGCTTCGAGAACAATTTCACGCTTCATGGAACTGTTTGTGATGAATGCAATAAGTATTTTGGAGACAATCTTGAGATCGCTCTCGGTCGTGATACCTACGAGGGCGGTTTAAGGTTTGAATATGGACTTAGGCAATCAAATGAATTCAAGTCCATGGGCAAAAGGACCCGACTGACCGTGAGGATTCACGAAGGAGAACTTAAGGGAGCTTATGCGTACAGAGAATATTCTGAGGATCAAAAACAGATTATTGTTAAACCGGTTCCTCAAGTCGGATTTCGAAAGTTAGTGGACTCTGAAATTGAGTATTACTTGCTTGATCAGATACCCACAAAGCAGTACTTCGATCAAAATGGTTACGATTTAGATCAACCGGGATCGATAAGAATACTCCCTTCGACGGAAGTGGAATCGATAAAGATGGTGCTTTTGGAAAAAGGGTTTACCTTCAAGGCTCACAAAGATGTGAACCCGGATGATTCAGAACCCTCTTTGCTCTGCAAGATTGAAGGAGTGATTGATGAATCGATTATTCGGGCAGTAGCAAAGATCGCATTCAATTATCTTGCTTACTGGCAAGGACCCCAATTCATGTTAGAAGCGGATTTCAACCTAACACGACGGTTCATACGCTATGGTGTGAAACCTCAATATCCTTTGATCAAGATTCGACAGGAATCCATTCTCGGTGATGAGCCACTTAGCGGGAAAAGACGGTCAGGCCATCTGCTGACCGTTGATTGGGCCTCTGACAAACGGTCAATTGTTGCCCAGGTTTCGTTGCTTAATTGGATGACGTATTCGGTTTCTCTGGCTAGGAATTTTTCAGGAGAACATAGAGTGATTCAAAGAGGACACTTTTTTGATCCTTATAATCAACAAATTGTACAACTCGGCGCTAGGCTTAAACTGGCTCTTCAGACCGATCGCTAGGAGCGCGGGCTGTGCGTGACGTTCGCTAAGGAAGTACCTCTACATGACACCTGAACCTGCTTTCGGCCTCGATCTGTCGGGATACTCCGGCGAGGGTTCTTCGCTCGCAGAACTTCGGCAAGGTGTTTCAGAAGGGTATTTGGCGACGGTATATCGTGGTCATCCATTTGCGCGCGCACGACAAGGACGGAATCGACTCGCTCAGATCGTGCGAGAAGAACGTGATGCCCTAGCGTTGTTGCTCAGGACCGGCGTCCTCTTTGTGGATGTGCCGATCAACCTTCAGTCCTTGCTGATGCCAGCGGAGGCTGAGTTCGTCTGGCAACTTACCGCGAGGCCCGTGGACTTCGCATACAGCGGTCTTCGACCGCTCGCAGATCGCATTGGTGCTCCCGTCGCACGCTTTCAGCACATTGCTTCCGACACGACAATCCGCAACGCGTTCGAATCCGGACGTTTACTGGAAACGTATCCAGCAGCATCGCTCATGTGTACGGCCACGACGTGCAACGGATACAAGGGGCAGGACATTACCTGGGATGGCGGTCGATGGGTTGGAGATATACTAGCCGACATTGCCCGCGCGCTTCGGCTCGTTGCGGTGAGTACGATGAAGCTGACCGACGACGATGTCGATGCGATTATTTGCGCTCTGGTCGGCGTGCTCCCGAGGAAGGCTGTTTTGGTAGGTGATGACCTCGTTGCGGACATGAGATCTCGTCTACGTAAAAAGCTTCGAAGGTGGATGCAAGCGCTGCTGATCGCTTCCAGGCGCCCGTTGGGTATTGCCTTTTACGACGCCTGCCGGAAGCGCCAGTCACTGTTAAACTTTGCAATTGGCCGCCCACATGGTGAACGACCTGTCCCGTTGAACAAGCAGTTACCCCCGACGTTGCACCCAGCCTCGCTCCGCTCGGCAATGTGGACTGCGGTTGATCCACAAACCGTTGATCTACTATATGCACGACGGCGCATCCTGCTCCGTGAAAAGCACCTTAGTGGTTGCCAAACTTTCGATGAACGAAACGGCGCCGTGCAAACCACGACGCCATCTGACAGTGATAGCCGAGTCAATTCTTGGAGTTACTTCCCCTTCGCCTTCCTCGCCGCGGCGATGTCACCTTCGTTGAAGCGATAGAATCGCACCGGATTGTCCTAGAGCATTTTTCGTTTGAACTCATCGGACAGATCTTTGCGCGCTTTTAGGTGCGGCAGGTCGTCGGCGAACTGGTCGCGCTCGCCACGTTGTTGCGAGCGTCAAGCGTTGGCTGGATCTTTTAGAGAAAGGGTGCTTCTATGCGGGGTCAATGGATTTCGAACTCATCGGCGAGGTCAGAGACATTCAGCCGATTGCGATTGGCGGAAGCGTCCGCGAGCTCGCCCGCCTGCGTAGACGCTACGGTCGAGGGCGGTGGAGAAAATTGAAGGGGATCGCAAGGGTGCGGCTCATGGATGGCACAATTCGAACTGCTGAGGTACATTGGTACGAAGCCCACGGTATCGGACGGAAGGAACTCAAGATAAAGTTCCCTTTGCTGGATTAGCCATGAAGAAACGAACCAAACCAGAGAGATATTTCGCGGTCTGTATCAACAACAAAAAGTACAAAGCTTCTCTCGAAGTGGGAAAACTCTATCGGATCATTCCTGATCAAGAAGCAGAATCCCATGGGTATTTACGCGTAGTTGATGAAAGCGGTGAGGACTACGGATATTCGGCGGATCGCTTCTTTCGGCTCGAAGTGCCTCCGCCCCTTGAGCGCGCCCTGCTTAGAGCGTCGTCGTAAGCAGATTACCGCCCGACGCGACGTAAGCAGCGCCTTACCCGACGGACGCTTCCAGCTCCGTCACAAACCTCCGGCGGGTTTGCAGACCCGTCTCAACGAAAAACAAATGGCGTCGTGAGAACTGCGACGCCGTTAGACAGAAAGTGCTGAATTATCTTTAACGTTAGTTCCCCTTCGCCTTCCTCGCCGCCGCGATGTCGCCTTCGCTGAAGCGATAAAATCGCACCGGGTTGTCGTAGAGCATTTTTCTTTTGAATTCATCGGACAGATCTTTGCGCGCATAGAGGTGCGGCAGATCGCCGCCGAATTGGTCGCGTTCGCGTTCGTGCGGGAAGTCGGAGGCCCACATGATGACGTCGTCGCGGACTAAGTCGGCGATGTAGGGCGCGATGCGCTCTTCGACTTCCATGGTGACGAAGATGTTGCCGCTCTTGAAGAAATGGCTCGGTGGTTTTTTCAGTTGCGGCGCGAGGCGGGCGGCGAATTTTTCGTAGTCTTCTTCCATGCGGTCCATCATGAACGGCACCCAACCGGCGCCGGCTTCGAGATAGGCGATGCGCAGTTTGGGAAATTCTTGAAAGACGCCTTGGAACATCATGTTGGTGATCTGCAGGAACAATCCGACCGGGTGCTCGAGCATGTGCGCTTCCAAGAAACTCGCCACGCGGTCGAGGCCGAGATTTTGGCTGACGCCGCCATGGATCGTGAGCGGCACGTCGAGGCGCTGGGCTTCGTCATAGATTTCATGAAACACCGGAGAGCCGTAGAGCGGCGTTCGGTTATTCGTCACGGACGGTAAGAGTCCGGCGCTGAAGCCCAGCTCTTTCACGCAGCGGCGCAATTCCGCGGCGGCGGCCTTCGGATCCTGCGGCGCCAGCAAGGCGACGCCTTTCAAGCGTGGCGATTGACTGGTGAAGCGGTCGTAGAGCCAGTCGTTGTAGCCTTGCGCGATCGCCGACGCCCACGCTGGGAGTTGGATCATGCCAATCGCCAACGCGGAAGTGGGATAGAGCACGGCGCAGTCGATGCCATGCTCATTCTGAAAGCGGATCCAAGCCTCAGCGTCGGGATCTTCTCGCTTGCCTTTGCGCGCCAGGCCACGCTGCCAGCCGTCGGCGTCGAACATCGGCCAAGTAGAGTGCCAATCCATTTCGCTGAAGTTACCTTTGATGTGAGCGAAGATGTCCTTGTGGTCTTCCATGATGTGGCCGTCTGCGTCGATAACGAATGCTGCCATTACGCTTTCCTCCTAAAATTCTACTGGATCACTTGATCTGCGGTTTCATTCTAAAATTGCGAAGAAGGATTTCTCCCTTCGGTCGAAATGACAAAGAGCGGTCGAAATGACAGCTTTGAATCAGTGCGCTCCTATTGTCATTTCGAAGAAGCGAAGCGACTGAGAAATCTTTGGATTTGAGTAAGTCAATTTAGCTCGCGGTTACTGAAAAAAGATTTTCTGATATTCCTTCTTCTTCGCTTCGAAATCTTCCTTGCCGAAACTGTACATCTGCACGAATTTGATTTTATCGGCGTCGGCGAGGGGCGGATAGACGCCTTTGCGGTTGACGAACTCGCCGGTGTCGGCCTGGATCTTCATGCTCTCTTCGTCAAGGAAGAAATCAATGAATGCCTTGGCAGTGGCCGGGCGGGGCGGTTTGGCGCCGATGTTGATGTACTGCCCATCGCCGAGCATGTTGTAGTCGCGAATGTAATCGAGGTTGGCGCCCTGTTTATTGTAGGTGAGCACAAAACGCGCGAAGGTGATGCCGACGGGAGTTTCGCCTGTGCCGACACGGTCAGCGGCCGGCACGATCGATTCGACGAAGACCGGTTTGGCGGCGGCGAGGTCGTGGATGAATTTCTCGGCGCGCGGTTTGGCCATGATCTTATCCAGGCTTGCGAGCCACTGGGTGGTCAGCGTGTGGCCGGTGGGGTGTGGCATGACCAACTTGCCGCGATACTCCGGTTTGACGATATCTTCGAGCGTCCTCGGGTATTCACCCGGCTTGAGCATGGCTTTGTTATAAATCACGCCGTACATGATGTTGCGGTAGCGCGCGCCGAGCACCGGATCGATGGCGTCTTTAGCAAATGCTTTGAGCGACGGCGATTCATATTTGCCAATGGCGCCCTCATTGGCCATCAGGCGCATATGGTCGCCGGTGATCGCTACCACGTCAAATACCGGTTTGCCGACGCGGTGCTCGCTCAGCACGCGGTCGAGCACTTCCGTCGATCCGCCGCGCCAATAGTCCACTTGTAAGCCGGTTTTTTTTTCGAATGCGGCTTTTAGAGCGTCGGCGGTAAAGGTCTCCATGGAAGTGTATAGAATGACTTTGCCGCCCTCCTTTTTCGCTGCTGCGACGGTTTGCGCTGACTGGGCGAAGACAAACTGGCCGTTCAAAAACAGCAGCCATCCAAACAGTAGAGCAGAATACTTGCGCATTGGCGTAATCCCTTTCCGGCGCCGACTTGGATGAAACGTCTTTTTTACTTTTCCGATTTATAGTGTACGGCTCGTCGAAGAGTCAAGGCAGAGGCGATGAAGGCGCGAGACGCAAGGGAAATTATCGTCAGGTGTAGAGCGTGGAACTCCTAACCCTTACTGATCAACGCGACCGCTTCTTCGAATCGTATAGAGAATCGATAAAACCGCTCTCGTCGAGGCGGCGAATAATTCGCGGTTCGACAATCTCTTCCGGCTTCAAGCTGGCGACTTTGGGATTCATCGGCGCCATGAGCTTTTGCACATTGCGCAGCGCCTCGATGGACGGATAAGGCTTTTTCTCGTTGCCGACCAACAGGTCCTGGTAACCCTCTTCGGCCGTCGCGGGATCCGTGATTTTCATTTTCATCGTGACGGTTCGCAGCACGGCCGGTTTGTTTTCCGGTTTGCTAGTAAAGGCCTGCGCTTCGAGAAAAGCGCGCAGGAATCTTTCGACGTGATCTTCGTGGTCGCGTAAGTAAGTTGCCGTCGTCACCACGCTGGTGGTGATGAAAGGAATATTGGAGCGATGCAGCTCGAGCATCACTTTGTACCCTTTCTGTTTAAGCCTGCGGCTAAAAAACGGGTCGACGATTGCCAGGTCGACGCTGCCGCCTTCGATGGCTTGGATCAAGATGCCTTGATTACCGATGGCGTTGATCTTCACGTCGTCGCGGCCCGGTTCCAAGCCAAAATTTTGCAGCGCCAAGTTGGCCGCCATCCAAGTTGTGCCGCCGACGCTGGTCACGCCGATGCGCTTGCCGCGGATATCTTTGCTGTCTTTGACCTCGGGCCGCGCGACTAGATCGTAGGGCAGCTGGTTACTCGGACTGGCGACGATTCTGAAACTTTGACCTCCCGCGACACCCGAGAGCACCGTCGCGCCGCCGATGGTGCCGATCTGGACTTCGCCGGTCGCCAATGCAGCGGTTTGAATGTTGCTGCTTGCGAGAAAAACCGTTTCGGCATCGACGCCGTATTTAGCGAACAAACACTGCGCTTGGGCGATCCAGAGAATCGCCGCGCGCGTGTTGAGCGTCGATTGACTGACGCGAAGCTTGATGAGTTTGGCGACTTTCGCCGGTACTTCGGCGGCTCGTATTACGAACGGAAACACAAAAAGAAACAGTAGCAGCCAATAGCGTAGTTTGATTGTCTGCGGTCTTTTCGAAACGGGCAACCACAGGGGGTTGCCCCGACAAAATTGAAACGGTCGATTGTTCATTAGCTCTTTCCGAGCAAACGCTTGAAAAATCCTTCGCGTTCCAACTCGTCGACGATGCTTTCGTCGAGGTATTTGCCGATGTTCATGTCGACTTTCACGGCCGGATTTCGCTGTGCGATGATTTCCAGGGTGTTGCGCAAGCCTTCCTGCGACACGCGCGTCGGCATCGCAAAACTCTTGGCAAAGTAATCGTAGGTTTCTTCGAGCCCCTTGGGATTTTTAAATCTTAATCGCTTGGAGAGCACCGCGAGTCCTTTTTCCCGGCTGGTCATGAATTGGTAGGTGCCTTCGGCATAGGCTTGTTGAAAGCGCTTTACGGTATCGCGGTTTTTTTCGACAAAAGAGCGGCGCGCGACCATGACATTCATCGGAAAGGACGTTCCTTTGACATCAGGCATTTTTACAAGCTCGTGCATGCCGAGACGCAGCGCCTCATTGATGTCGGGATAAGACAACATGGTGCCGTCGATGGCTCTCGCGGAAAGCGCGACAATCCGCGCCGCAGAATCGCCGGCGGGGAAAATCGTTACCGACTGGCGCGCCATATTCCATGCTTTGAGAAGGAGAAAAGTAGCGGTTTCAGTGGCGCCGCCGACGGCCAAAATGCCGATCTTCTTGCCGGTCAAATCCTCCGGCTTGCGAATCTCTTTCTGGGTTACAAAGCTATACGGAAAAGTATTGAGCGTCCCGGAAATCATGACGAGGTCCGCGCCCTGGTTGATCGCGTTGATGCCCGTGGCGGCGTCAATCTGGGCGAGGTGAATGCTGCCGCCGAGCACGGCTTGAATTTGCCGCACAGAACCCGGAACGAGCACGACGTCGCCGTTAAAGCCATATTTTGAAAACAACCCGAGGTCTTTGGGCGCCCACACCGGCGCCTGAAAGCCGGCGAAACCGGCGTAAGCAACCAGATAAGCTTCTTGGGCGAGCGAATTTATCGGAAACAACAACAGCAGCAGGACGATGCACAACCGTTGATACAGCATGGCGGGTAACCTCGTTTATCCGAAGTTTCTAGTTCCAAGTTTCTAGTTGGTTCAATTCCCAGGCTAGGAGCCAGAGACTAGAAACGAGAAACTAAATCTCACGTCCAGCCTCTCGTCCAGTGCTCGCCTCGTTTAACTTTGTCCGCGTAGTAGTTCCAATCGGCGGAATGAAACATCTCGTCGCGCGGCCGGCGGAAAAGCTTTTTTCGGCTCGCGGTCAGAGTTTCGATCGAGTCCGGCGTCGGCCCCTGGTAGCCGTGCAGGCCGGCGATGGCCATGATTTTGGCGGTGCGTTCCATGTAGAGGGCGTTGATGCAAGCTTCGTCGATGGTCGCGCCGACCGTGACGATGCCATGGCCTTTGATCATTACCGCTGACGCGTCTCCTAGACTCTGAGCAAGCGCCGCGCCTTCATCTTCGTCCAAGATATAAATCGGCCGGGGAAAGATCGGCGTGCCGCCGCTGAAACGTGAGGACTGCATATGCACCCAATCGACGGGCTTGTCCGCCAGGCTGAGCGCGATGCACATGGAAGCGTGACAATGCACAGCGGCGTTGACGTCGGGCCGGGCTTTGAAAATCTCCGAATAGATGACCGCTTCGCGCGGAATGGTGCCGACGCCGGAAAGCTTCTTCAAGGAAAAATCGAAATGAACCAGCCAATCTTTCTTGTCGCGCTCCGGACGGCGAAACATTCTTACGGCGATTCCCTTGCTGTTGGGCAAGCGCGCGCCCACGTGGCCCCATAGATCACCGATTTCCCAGTCGAGTATTTTTGCGGCGATCGTCAGCTCTTGCTCGATGGCTTTGACCGATTTTTTAAGCTCTCGGCCGACCGCTCTGTCCGATGTTTTCATAGTTCTTTCCGGTTTTGTAAGTTGCACCGAAGCGGCTTCACGATGCCGCCTTGCGGCGCGCGGTGTAAGACGCCGGATTTTCTTTTTCTGCCGTCGCCGTCAAATAATTGAAGTGCTGCCGCCACGGCACTTCGCGGCCGAGCATGTGCGCGAAACAGTCGATGTGCGGGAACCAATTGCGAGCGACATCGCGCAAAATATGCGGCGGCTCTTTGCCGGTGTTGAACTCCTTCACGCTCGTGAGAAGAAACCTGCGCACGGCGATGACGGCCTTGTCGCTGACGCCGAGATGCTCCCGGCTGCGGTCGAAGATTGTGCCCATGCTCTCCGTGGCGCTCGCGTCGTGATTGAGAAAATCCTCGATGCCCGTGAAATTTATCTTTTTTTGCATCTGGCGATCCTGGAGATAATTATTACGCGCGTTACGAATCCGGGTGTAGTCGGGATTGATCTGTTTGCGCCGGTGCACCTCGTCGTCGCTCACGGCGCGGTCGCGGCGAAAGCCGATATCGTAGCGCCAGCAGTGCGTGTCGTCGGCCGGCACGTAGGTGTGGATTTCATAGCCTTCCAGTTCATTGGTCGGCCGTCCTGCCGGCACGCAGCCATACACCGGCATGATGAAGGCGGAGAAACGGATGTAGTGTTGGTTGTCGAAGTTGCGCGTGGCGATTAAACGGACGCCGAAGTCGGTGTCTTCGGTTTCATAAAACGGCGCGGTGTCGCCTTTGTAGAGAGGCTGATTGCGCTCGTTGGTAAAGGCGCGATGCAAGAAGGACAAATGGGACGAATCGCACTCGCCTTCGAGGCCCTGGAGGTAATTGCACTCCAGTAAAGCTTTGGTCACGTAAGAAAACTCCGGTGGCACTTGGGTCCATTCGTAGTTGGGAAAGAGCGGCATCAATTCGCGCGGACCGAGGTAAGCATAAACAACGCCATTGGTTTCATGCGTGGGATACGCCGTGTGGCGGAGCTTCTTGCGAAAATCGCTATCAGCGGGTTCCGCGGGAGTTTCAACGACATTACCCTCAACGTCGTATTTCCAGCCATGGTAAATACAGCGCAGACCGCACTCTTCGTTGCGGCCGAAAAAAAGCGACGTGCCGCGGTGGGCGCAGTGCTCGCCGACGAGACCGATGCGTCCTTGAGTGTCGCGAAACGCAACCAGATCTTCGCCCATAAGCTTTACGCGTACGGGCGGGCAGTCGGCGGCGGGAATTTCTTCCGAGAGCAACGCCGGGACCCAGTAGCGCCGAATCAGATTGCCCATCGGCGTTCCCTGATTGGTCTGAGTGACTAAATCGTTATCTTCTCTCGATAACATACAGAACCTCTCACTAAGTTATTCAAGGGCTAAAAACGTTCAAGTCGTTCCAATAGTTCAAGCCGTCAAGATCGATCACGTATCGAGCGTGCCCGAGGCGAAGATTTCGTCATAGGACGGCGCCGAGCGGATCATGCCTTGCTTGACATTGTACTTGATAAAAGCGTCGATCGTGGTCTTGTTCGCTTTGATGCCGTATTTCCACGGATCGCCCCAGGCGGCCGTTTGCTCTTTCATTCGCTCTCTTAAATAGATCACTGAGAAGCCGCCGCGATCGCTTAGGATATCGTCGTAGGCGATCTGTTTGGCTTTTTCAAAGGCGGCGTAGAACTTAGCCGCGAGCTCAGGGTGCTCGCGGTCGAGCTTGCGGCTCATGACGATCATATGCACCGGCGTAAAAATCCCGGTTTCCCGATAAAGCTTTTGATCCTCGTGGAGATAACCGGCGAACAAGCGCTTGATTTGGGGATGACCTTCGAGATTTTCAAACATCTTGGTGTCGGAAATATCAGTGATGATGGCATCCAATTCGCCGGCGATGAGGCGTTGCGACATATTTTTGGATTCGTCGACGTACTCGATCCTGGCGTTTGTGTCGTGGACTGGAAAAACTTCCTTGGCTTGCAGCACCCATTGGACTTTGGAAAAGTCGACACCGTAACGTTCACCCAACAAGCCTCTTGCCCACACAGTCAGCGCGGTTCGATAAGTGCGCGAGCCGATGCGTTTGCCTTCAAGATCTTTCGGTGCGTTGATGGCGGCGTTGGCATGGCAGAAGATCAGTTGATAGACGGGCTTGCGCTTGGAGAAAACCGGCAGGCCGATGATTTCCCAGCCGGCTTCGATGGCCGGCAGGAAATAGCCGATGTTTA
>Ga0184635_10000232_pt1 | contig 12728 bp, 12 predicted proteins | sample PLM3_30_b2_FD_133147 | JGI IMG/M metagenome (GOLD analysis project Ga0184635, IMG submission 133147) | Groundwater sediment microbial communities from an aquifer in East River, Colorado, USA - PLM3_30_b2 | ecosystem: Environmental > Terrestrial > Soil > Riparian zone | place: USA: East River...
TCTACATCTGATAATGATACAAATGCTTTGATAGTCACACAATAGATTAATTATTATAAATAGAAAAATTTTTCTAACGTTATTTCAGTAGCCATCTCATCAAAAATGCAAAATCGTCTTTTGACATAAAATTAAAGAATTTCAAAGTTGAGAGGAATTGGAGAATGAGACTATCAAAATCACACATAAATTACCAATTATTTGCTAAACTCAACATGGAAAAGTATCTACAAATAATTATCGCCCTTCTATTCGTAACAGGTAATATTTTACTTCCTAATTTGCAACAAGCAGTTTCTGACGGGATATTTGAAGAAAATCTACCTCCAGCTACAGTAGGTGATAGAACAGCAAGTCTTTATACAAAAATTAGTCCACCAATATTGACGTCTGATACAAAGCAAAATGCCTTCTTTCAATTGAGATTATTTGATTCAAATACAGGAAATAATATTAGTAATGTAAATTATTTTTTAACTATTAGCAAAGGAGACAAATTATTATTACGCGAATTGTTTTATTCGAAGGACGGACCTTTAACATTAAAATTCGAACCAAACCAAGGTCCGGTTACAGTCTATGGATCTACAGAACCATTTTTGGGGGGATGGACAGATGAAACGGGACAAATCAAGGTATCGGGTCCTGTACTTTCTGAAGGAGGATTATATCATTTTGGGATAGAAATTTTCGGAATTGACAATGTTAGGAACATCTTTGTGCCTGAAAATGCACCTAGGTTTGATTCTTACCTCAGTATTGGCGATGTGTATACAACGAATTTAACATTTGGAAATAAAAAATTTAATAGCACATTGATCTCATATTATGATAAAATCAAAAATTTCACATTTCAACCTGAAGATTTGAGAGCATCATGGACAATGCCGTTTGACTGGAATGTTTCAAGAATAAGATCACAGAATATTTTTGTTCACGAAGAAATTAAGGTTCCAAAACCATTCACTGAGTTTTCAAATTCTTCCATATTTAACGCTACAGTAAATGGACAAACACTGGTAGGAAGGTCTCTTGCAATAGACCCATTTTCTTCAGAAAAAGCATTAATAATTCATTTTCTATTGAACAAGAACGATATAGTAAAACTAGCTGAAAATAATGAAGTAATAGCAAATAGTAATGATTCGATGAAATTTACAATTCAACCGCTAGCAAATCAATCCCAAAAAACATCTCTGGATATGGTAACAGATACTGGAGGAATTCATGCTTCCTTATTATGGAAGCCTAATCCGCCAGTCATAGGAGAAAATACTCTAAGTATTAATTTCAGTGATGCAATAAGTGGTAGTCGACTAAATGCTGATGTAAATTACGATTTGTCGATCCGTACGAGTAATGGAGAAGAGATACTGAAAAAAAATAATATTACGGCAATAAATGGAATTTCAAATCAGACTGTATCATTTCCCTCTAAAGGAATATTTAATTTAGAAGTTGATGTAAAGTCACTTAAAGTTCTTAACCAAACCGGCCTGGACATGACTAGAAAAGGGATTGCAAGAGGATTTGTTGTATTATCATAACATAAAACAGTGGTGAACAAGGCAATAGAGGCCGACAAGTAGCTAATTTAGAAACTGGGATAAATCATACTGTTCCCCTAAAATGGCTTGTAGTACAGTTCCAATAGAAGGTTACAGCCCATATGTCCCACGTTAGACAATGTCGGAGAGTCACCCAAATTATTCTATATTTTACACAGCATGATTTACTCACTAACAGCGTTTTCATGAATTGTATTCGTGTTCAAAAGCCGTACCCATTCTTAAAGTAGGATTTTATATGACTTATGTTTATTTTCACAAGATCTTTTCGAAAAATAATTCCAGATTAACAAAGTTGCAAACTATCAAATCCATTCTGTTTGCATTACCATCCAATTATTTATTGTCCAGATTTTTCATCCCCTTATTCTTTTCAATATGGTCCAGTACATCCTCATATTGCACATCAAATGGTTTGGTCGAAATGGACAAGTGTTCAATTTTAGCAAAGGCTTTTACGATACTTTTTGCTGCAAGAGGTTGCGGTAGGGATTTGTCTGAAATTTCGCCATAGAATCCGACTGCTTCAATATTTCTTTCAGAAGCTAATCCCAAAATAAGACCATTAAACCACGTTATTGTGCTAAATTCAGAACCCAAAATGTCCACACTAGAGCTATCTAGAATATCTCTCAGTTCTGGCTTGCTCGTAACGCCTACAACTCTTGGTTCTCCTGTAAGCAATTCGTTTAAAGAACCACCTGCGGTGTAAAGTCTTTTTACCTTACCAATCGAAGAACAAAAATCAAGAAATGTGTGACACAATTCAAGAAGTTCTCTATGGTCCTCCGGCTGGGCATCACCGGTGAGAATTAATAGTTTTGCTCTATCTGAAAAATAGATCTTGTAAATATCCTTTACTGATTCTATAACACCATCTTGAACATTAACCCATGGTTTATGGTTAGAAACTATACTTGCAATATGTTTAGTTTCTAAATTACTGGCCAAAAATGAAGATACCAATCCACCAACTCTACCCATATCGGGCAGTGATGCAAATACTATAAAAGAATTTACTTTCTTTTTTGTCAAAATATCTAGCTTTAACAATTTTACATTTATTCCCTATCAAACCAAAGCTATCGTGATGTTTAACTCTTTTCCATTAACTCGCCATAAATTACCAAAAACAATTTGCCAGCCGAAATGTAGTCAAAATCTCATTGAAAAAACAGTTTTGTTATAACTCTCAAATTGTAATCTCGTTGAATCCCTGAAAGAAATCTGAAACATCTATTGAGATAAAGAATTCAATATTGATTCGAAAGAAAGAAGAGATTTTATAGTTTATCTTCTTCTTCCACTAGTTTTTCTACAGGTTCTCCTCCAGGAAGTGGTGAATTCTTATCGACCTTGTAAGTGAAAAGTTCATCCCAATTCATTCCCAATATAACGTTTCTTCCAACAGCAATGATTTTAGATTTAGGAACGTCAAATCTGTAATCACGTTCGCCGAAGATAACAACTAGGTCATCAGTTTCCGTCATTATATGTCCTACATGATCTTCATTTGCTATCCTGACTCCCTTATTGAAGAGCGTTTTTGCATATTTTTCCACATAAGTGGCAAAGTCAGTAGTATCATCTGCTCCCCAAGGATCCACAAATTTACTTGTAGGAAGCGGTACATCCCTGTCAACCGAATATTTTTTTCTAATTTCTTCAAATTTAAGTCCTATTAAGACATTTTTGCTCACTGTTTGGATTTCTGATAACGGTATATCATATCTCTCCTTTCCATCTCCAAATACAACGATTTTGTCATCCGTTTCTCGAACCACATATCCAATGTGAGGGGCATCTAATGCAATTACCGCCCTATTGAAATATTTTCCCGATGTCATATATCATTTTAAATATCTCATGCTGTATATTAATAAATAGTTCAAAACACAGATTTATCGCCGTTATCTTAAATTTAAAGTGGTTTGAACAAGTTATGTTGATTTCTATATTGTATTTAGGAAAGACAGAAAGATTTCTTAATAACTTTGGGGCCGTGAAAGCATTTTCGTTCTATTAGAGCTGAGATAAATGCTAATATATCCGAATGCTGTGATTAGTTACAACAAGAAAACAATTGAGCGTTCCTAAAACGTCTCTCAGAAAGAGAAAGCAGGTTGCAATGGTTTATGATGAATTAGCTTTAGAAAAATTCATGCGATATTATGGATTTGAAAAAAGAGAAGAATTACTAAAGTTTTTAAAAACACAGTGTGTGCAGGATTAGTAATTCAACTAATTTTGTTCAAGTTCAATTTTTTCATGATTTTTTTTGAAAAATTTAAGTGCGATTAGATATTTTAATATGGTATGGGGAAAGCAAGAGTAAAAAGACCTGTACATTATGATGATGAAACTTTAGAAAAAATGAAAAGATATTACAAGATTGATGATCATGATGAACTTTTGCGATTCATAAAGACTCATGGATTGAAGAATTATGATTTTGAAATAGATAATTCATGATTTATGATAATAGTATTGGAATTAGATATTGATTAGTTGGTAGTATGACTTATGAATTTTTTTCACCTCATATCACAATTGAATACAAGTTTTCTAATTCAGGATTTTGCGGTGGTTATGATTGTAGCCGCCGTGATGGTATTTGTTACACACAGGTTAAAACAACCGATGGTAATTGGATACATATTGGCCGGGATGGTGATTGGGCCATACACTCCTCCATTTAGTTTAATACACGAGGTAGGTACAATCAACACGCTAGCTGAGCTTGGAATAATCATACTTTTGTTTGTAATTGGAACCGAATTTCCTATCACTAAATTAAAGTCTGTAGGAAGAATTTCTATGATTGTGGGTATTGCAGAATCGCTTGGGACTTTGATTATTACATTCTTCGTCGGACAAACACTTGGATTTTCACAATTTGACTCTATGTTTTTGGCACTTGCTATGTCAGTTACTAGTACTGTAGTTACAGTAAAGATACTCGAAGAACTAAACATGATTAACGACAAATCAAGCGTACTAATAATGGGGATTTTAATCGTAGAAGATGTTATTGTCATTACCATGTTAGGTATTCTACAATCACTGGCTTTAACGGCAGCGGTGTCATTTGTTCATGTACTGTTATCGGTAGGAATAGTTGTTGGATTCATAGCAGGAATTCTCATCTTAGGTTCTAGATATTTACCACCATTGATTGACAAGCTGGCTAGAAAAACTGATTATTCTGTATTGATAATAGTTATACTAGGTCTGGCGTTTGGTTTATCTTTTGTTGCCATAGAACTTGGATTGTCGCCGGTAATAGGAGCATTTCTGGCAGGTGTGCTTGTAGCTGAATCGAATAGTGCCGGAATTGCTCGTGTCATAACAGTTCCTCTTCGAGATGTGTTTGCGGCACTATTCTTTGTATCAGTAGGTGCTCTCGTGGATGTGTCAAAAATTCCGTTATTTATCATACCTGCTCTGATTCTTATTGTGACATCATTCATGTCAAAAATGGTGATTGTAGTACCTGTTTTAATTAGGACAGGATATGATAGTACTACAGCGATTAGGACCGGTCTTGGATTATCATCAGCGAGGGGGGAAATGTCGCTTATAGTTGGAAAGGGAGGTCAGGATGTAGGCGCTGTCTCTTCATATATACTCCCTATCTTAGGGGTTGTTACAATCGTTACCACTTTTGTTACTCCATATATACTAAAATTAGGGACTAAACTAAGCATATCGTCAGCTCCAAGTGGAGACAAAGAATAACGTGAGATAAACTATATTCTCAAAGTGGTAATAACCAAATCTCAGAATTATGAAACTGATATAATCCTTATTGATTTAAGATGCCAGCAATTCTGATTACATGTTCATTTGGGGGAACAAAAATATTAGTAATAATTGTTTTGCCATTTTTCGTAATCTGTTGATCCTTTAATCCTATATTATCTAAATAAATTGTCACATCGTGATTATTGTCTAATTGTGGGATTTTAAAAGTAACGATACCGCCTAAGGGATTATAATGATCAGCAATAAATGATATACTATCGGTTGATTTATTATAACTAAAACTACTTATTTTTGCAACACTCTCTAATCCATAAGCTAAAAACTTACCATTACCCAAATCAAGAGTGTTAATTGGAGAGTTTGGATCAAATCCAGCACAACTAAAATAATTTGCGTCTTTTACTATGGAATTGTCTGGTCTAGCTGAAAATGATTTTACTTCTCCTGGTTTTAGTACAGTTATGCTATCGGACTTGATCGAGTCTATTTGGGATCCGTTCTTATTATGAACAGACGCATATACACTTATATTCTGAAGCACGACATTTCCTGTATTCTTTAGCGTTCCAACCAATTCTTTGTTTTGGCCTACTGGAAAATTAGAATAATTTTGTACTATGACATTGTAAAAAGGATCATTTACTTTTTTCGTCTGTATTATGTACGGTTTTCCCAAAATGTCATAGTCTCTACTTATTTTAAATTTAAAAGGAGATTCCTTACCGGGATAAATGATTTTACTATATGTGGTATCATTTAAGGTGGTATTTGAATCATCAATTTTATTATGAATATTTAGTCCTACGACTACCTGTTCAGATGTTACTCCATAGTTTGTTACAACACCTATAATATTCAATTTACCATTAGAATCAATAAATGAAGATCCTGAAGAAATTTTAATGTCTTCAGAACCATAAACGGGGGTGTAGTTAAATTGGAAAATACATATTGTGAGCAAAAAAATAATCAGAACTATCATGCTTTGATTCACAAAATATATTTTTTCAAAGCAGAATAAATATCATTGTGAATTAGAATTTGGAACGATTTACAAATAATTAAAATATTTCTAGATTATTCCTAACTCGATATTTTGTCAAATGGCATCATTACCTTGGGTAAATATTCTATCAAATCAGTGGCTACCATGTGAAGTCCAACTTGTTCAAATGCAAGTTGAGCAGCCATTCCATTAAAATAAACTGCCATAGCTGATGCATCGAAAGGAGAATTCACCTTGGTATAAAGTGCGGCCACAAGTCCTGCAAGTACATCGCCTGTTCCCCCAACAGTCATTGCAGGAGTACTCCTTTTTATTGTTGCAACTTTCCCATGCTCATCAGCTATCACATTCAACCATCCCTTTAGAATTATAGTAATCTTATACCTAGTTGCCATTCTTGAAACACTTGATACGATTTCTTTTTCTTTGGTTCCCACATTTTCGTCAAAAATTCTTTTGAATTCTCCAACGTGTGGAGTTATAATAGTATCACTATCAGTAATTTCTGCTACCACTCTGGGAATAAGTGCTGAAGCATCAAGTACCAGTTTTGTTCCATTTTCCTTCAATTTCTTGACAAGGGAATTTAACGCTTCAGGTTTGGATATTGACATTCCCATTCCTATTGTTGCGGTATGTGGTATCTTTGGAAGACTCTTAATCAATCGATTTGCAGATCCAATTGTAAGGGTATTATCCGACATGGGTAATGCAATGATATTGGGCGAATAAGACCTTATTGCGTTAATAATAATTCTAGGTACTGCGGTATAAACCAAATCAGCACCAGTACGCAGCGCAGTTAATGATGCCAATAGCGGGGCGCCATGGTATACACTACTACCACCTATGACAAGTACTACTCCATTATCTCCTTTCTTAGAATTTTCATAGCGAGTCTTTACATGATTTTTTATATAATCTTGTGTTATGGAAATTAATTCGGTCAATGTTTATTATTTTATGACACGCCTTTGCCAAAAACCTTCCTAAAAAGACATATCTGAGCGCGAAATCGCACGAGTTAATTTATCATTTTGATTCGATTGCCATGATACGGGAATATGTTCTAGGAAAAAACAATGTTGTGAGAATCAAGATAGATGACCAGTTATTGGAATAATCTTTTTCAAAGTACTAGATTGAGCTTCATTTAGACAACCTAAGGGAAAATCATTCTATAAATTGAAACCATCTTTTGCTTTTCTTTTGAAGAGATCCCACAATTGGTATGCTATGTCCGCATTGTTTACAACAATTTCTTTCATCTAAATTCCATCCCTCAATACTAAAACCATATCTTTCAATTACTACGTAACCGCAACCAGGACAGTAAGTATTTTCCAATTTATGTCCCGGAACATTGCCAATGTAAACATAGTTCAATCCTGCTTGTTTGGCTAGTTCATAATGTTTTTCCAGAGTTAAAACGGATGTAGAATCAAACTCCATCATCTTGTAGTCAGGATGAAATCGTAAAAAATGAACAGGAGTGTCAGGTCCTAGCTCATCATAAACAAACTTGCAGAGTTTTCGTGCAGAATCCAAATTGTCACCAACTTGAGGAACAATAAGATCAGTTATTTCTACATGAATATTAGTTTTAGTTTTTATTTCTTTTAGTGTTGAAAATATGGGTTCTGAGCTAGGAATACCTATATAACGTCTTACAAATTCCTGATTTCCACTACCTTTAAAATCTACTGTTATACAATCTAAAAATTTTGACATCATATTAACAGATTCTGGTGTATCGTATCCATTAGATACGAAAATGTTGAAAATTCCTTTTTTATGTGCTTCAATTCCACAGTCCTTTGCGAATTCCATAAATATTGATGGCTCATTGTATGTATAGGCAATACCTTGTGCACCATAAAATTGTGCTTTCTCTACTACTTCAGATGGAGTCATTTCAGTTCCTTCTATTTTTCTCCTTTGTGAGATATCATAATTTTGACAGTATTTACACAGCCAATTGCAACCTGTTGTAGCAATTGAATATATCGCAGATCCAGGCATATAATGAATCACAGGTTTCTTTTCAATTGGATCAATATGTCCTGCGATTACTCTTCCATATACATATAACCATAATTTATTATTATTAACACCTCTAATTCCACAGAGTCCTATTTTTCCCTCTGGAATTTCACATTTTCTGGCGCATGCGGTACATCGTATTCTACCATTCTGGAGTTTAGTGAATAATTCTGCTTCTTTACCAATTATTTCTACAGACGCCAACAATTATTATATTACAAAGAACTTTATAAATCAGACTAAAACTAATGAAAAACTAGATGTAAGAGGACGAGTTATTCGAGATCAAAAATTTAATTACTTATTAGCAATGTAAAGCATTTTTTCTATTATTCCCTGAATCTTGATTTAGCAGATGATAATGGTTCTTTTAAAGTCTAAATCTAAAGTCACTTTTCCTAGAAGAGTTAACGAAAAGTTATCAACATAAGTTTTATATGAAGAAAATAATCCAATTTTCTATCGCTCCGATGGTGTAGGCCGGTTAAGCATTTCGCCCTCTCGAGGCGACGATCCCGGGTTCAAATCCCGGTCGGAGCATTCAAACTACAAGATTCTGCAGTCCGGTAAAATCTCTTCATCTACACTTGATTTTTATTCAAGAGTTATAGGGGGACTACCTTTATCATCATTATCTTGTAGTAAAAAATAATCAGCGAGGAAAAATATTATTCTTGCTTATGATTATGATAAGTTTTGCATTTTTATAGGAATCAATAAGGATTTTCTACTAACCGTTTCTCTTCCTGACTATTATTGAATGACCTTCCCTAATATGATAATAGTAATGGAGTTTAGATAATTCATCAATACTGTCATCGGAAAAATAATCAATGTTGTATCTAGCTAAAATTATTTTACAATCTCGACAGTAGATTTCTTTAAATGGCACTCCTAACATTTGATTTTTTCAACTTTGTTTATTTAACTATTTTCTTTCGTTAAGGGTAAAATTTGTTTCTTGCTTTCTGTTTTCATTAAATTTCATATTGGTGAGCTTGTAATAAATTACCTCACCGCGTCTTTCTACTACTGCAGCAATCGCATTTTTTCCCATTATTTCAATTTCACGTACAATTTTGGAAAGCTCCCCGACCTTGACATTAATCCCTTCGTTAATGCAGAAAACTACGTATTTTGCACTTTTCTTTTCATATCCTCCCCTTTCATATACTCTAAAATCTGCACCAAAACCAAATCCCTCCTTAACAACGTAACCTCTACTTCTTAAATCCCTATAGACTAGAAATTTTGTAACTATCTCCTTATCATACTTTAATACATGTTTCAATAGACTGCTAAAGTCAACTACATTTCCATTGGTAATGACTAGTTTATTGAGATAAATCAGATAGAGTGCCTCGTACGGTTCCAAGAAAAAATTATTATTTTCCTTGTCACCGTATCCTTTATTGCGAAGCTGATCTTGAGACCTTAAATCACTAATTTTTATCAAGCATTTTTTAGTCAGAACACCTTCAATTATATTTTGGAATTCAGAATTTTGATCCGCTTCTAAAGACATAACGATTAAATCACTCTGAAAGAGGGATTTAAGTATTAAAATAAGTGATGAATTATGAAGGGTGTTAATTACAGGGAAACCAAGGGAATGCCTTATGTGAGGCGAGAGTACATCTCTGGAAAACCTCAGCTAAAGATTGCAAGGTTTTCTTCAGGGCAGTCCAAGGTAGATTATGATTACAAACTTGAATTAATTGTTAGTGAAAAAATGCAGATAAGACACAATGCATTAGAAGCAGCAAGGTTGGCGGCAAACAAGACAATGTCTCAAGCAGGAGACATGAGTTTTTTTTCCAGACTTACAGTTTTTCCCCATGTAGTCCTACGAGAAAATAAAATGATTGCAACCGCGGGAGCAGATAGGTTACAAGAAGGAATGAGAAGAGCATTTGGTAAGGCAACGGGACTTGCTGCTAGGGTTAAGCCAGATCAATCAATATTTGAGGCATATGTTTCTAAAGCAAGCTTACAACTGGCAAAGCGTGGTTTTAAGGTTGCATCAAGCAAATTAGGCTGTCCAACAACTGTTAAAATAACTTTATTAAAAAATAAAAGTTTAGAGAATAATTAATATCTAATCAACTCTATTTCTTTCCTTACCAAACGCATGTCAAGGATGTATTTGTAAGCCATTCATGCATTCTTGATGTTATTGTTAATCAGCTACCTAAGCCTTCTTCTTATGTATGTGTAGAATAGCTACAATTGGATAAAAAATTTTTCATAGTAATTTGATCATGGATTACCAAATTTAGTAAAGAATCTGCAAGCTAACTAAAAATCATGTCAGATATAAGGAACGAAACAAAAAAAAGTAGTGCCTCTCGACGCTTCCTTTATTGAAATCGGTTCGCACCGTTTAACGACACCATCTAGCATTTTTTCTTAGGTTGGCTTGAATATCGTCCCTACATTTCAATGTATTATGGTTATCTAATTTTTGATCAAGATCAAAAAGAACTATTTTTGTTTGTAAACTAAATTGTACAATGGAAAGGAAATTATATCCTTTAAGGGAAGAAATAATATGGCTAGTATGAAAAAAGACTTTATTGTTGCACGCATAGAAGCTGCACAGGATGGAGGTCCTTATGTTTACGTTGGTTTTAGTGATCCTAACGACTATAAGAGTGATAAACCAGTAAATCCTTTTGGATCAAATGTTATGGCTTTTTCATCTCCAGAAGACATGATGAAAAATCTTCCAAAAGCAATGGGAAATATTTCAAGAATGATGACAGGTGGAGGTGCTAGTGATTCGCCAACCTTCAAGATCAGTGTAAGAGAGTACGAAGATATTGGAATTAGAGTAGGCGATAAAGTTACAATAGAAATCAGAAAATCTGATAACAATTTGTATACATAGATTAACAGATAAAACAATTTACTATAACTTTTTTAGGTATTTTTTAATTAAATAAGGAGAAAAGTTTATCCTACTAGCACATAAAATGCATATTTGGAAAAATAATTGCTTAGATCAATATCTGATCTTGATGATATTCAATATTATGGAAAGAAGGTGTTAGTCAGGGTTGACTTCAACGTAAATATTAACAATGGTGTAGTTACTGAAGACTATCGAATTAGAAGTGTAATTCCTACAATTGAATATCTGGTAAAGAGAGGAGCAAAGGTCATTTTGGCTTCCCACTTGGGCAGGCCTAAATTCCGTGATCAAAATAATTCACTTGCGCCTGTAGCCGTAAGATTGAAAGAAATACTCAATAGAAAAGTCGACTTTATTGATGATTGCATTGGTACCGAAGTACATAGAAAGATAGAGAAACTTCATTATGGAAATATTTTGCTATTAGAGAATTTAAGATATTATTCTGAAGAGCAGAACAATGATCCAGAATTTTGTAAGGCGCTTTCATCCTTGGCAGATATTTATGTAAGCGATGCTTTTAGTATTTCCCACAGGATGCATGCTTCGACATATGGAGCTGTAAAAAATTTTGATATTCGCTTGTCAGGGTTTAGCTTAAAGAAGGAAATAGAATATCTTTCAATGATAAGGTATAATCCTAGAAAGCCTTTCACGTTAGTAGTTGGAGGTTCAAAAATTAAGGACAAAATTGGAGCATTAGAAAATTTACTGCCCAAAGCAGATAAATTACTAATTGGTGGTGCAGCAGCCTACACCTTCCTTAAGGCAAAAGGATTTAAAATTGGAAATTCGTTATTTGATGAGGAACATTTTCAATGGGTGACAAAAGCCCTCTCCTCATTTGGTGAAAAAATTCTACTTCCGGTGGATCATATAGTCTCTTCTGAGGAAAACTCATTTTCAACTGTTACGGGCGACATACCAGATGGAATGAGTGGATTTGATATTGGTAATGAAACCTCAAGGATCTACTCTTCAGAAATTGGTGGGAACGGTTTTGGTACCATTTTTTGGAATGGCCCTATGGGAATGTTTGAATTAGGACAATTTGCAGGTGGCACCATGAATGTTGCAAAGAGCATGGCGCTTGCTTTTTGGAGGGGAGCGATGACACTTGTAGGCGGAGGTGACACTATTGCGGCTCTCAAAAAATCAGGGGTTTCAGAAAGTGAAGTAACACACTTATCAACTGGAGGTGGAGCATCTTTGAGATTTCTAGCTGGAGATAAGATGCCCGGAATTGAAGCTCTTGAACAGGCTAACTAGGTTATGAAAGATGCACTCTTATTGAATTAAGGTATGATATCTCATCATTTTCTGCTCCAATCATAAGGGTATACTCCCCATTATCAAGATCATTTGATGGAGTGAGTAAAAATGTAACTTTTTTGGTTTGACCTGAATTCATGGAAAAAGAATCTTGGCTGAA
>Ga0184635_10000233_pt1 | contig 12708 bp, 12 predicted proteins | sample PLM3_30_b2_FD_133147 | JGI IMG/M metagenome (GOLD analysis project Ga0184635, IMG submission 133147) | Groundwater sediment microbial communities from an aquifer in East River, Colorado, USA - PLM3_30_b2 | ecosystem: Environmental > Terrestrial > Soil > Riparian zone | place: USA: East River...
CCGGTAACATAGCGGCAAATGGCCACTGAAGGATTCTAGACGTGTTGCGGGTTCTCCAAAAAACCTTTCGGCCCTCACGCGATGACAGCCTTGCGCAGGCGTTTTCGCGGCTTGGTTGGCTTGGCTTCTGGATGCAGGTTGCAATCGGCGCAATACCGCTGGCTCTTATCGTCTACGCGCTCGCCTTTGGGCGAAACCCTGCCCCTGGCACGCGCGCGGGCTTCCCGCTAATCGAATACCTGTCGATCGCGAGCCTTTTGGTGCTCGCATTTACCGCATTCTGGTTCTTTCGCTACACGCGCCTCGCGGTCCGTATCGCCGATCCAGGGCGACGTCCAAGCGAAGCCACCGTGCAGCAAACCGTCTGGACCGGCGTCAAGGCAAGCACGATCGGCATCGTGTTGTCGATGCTGGTGATGTTCTTCGAGGTCGCAGAGCCTCTGATCTATTTTCTTCGCGCGCCCCAGGCCGGCATTCCTGTCGTCCAGACAACGGGGGGTCCCGCGAGTTGGGTGTCGGCAGCCGATATCGCGAGCCTGATGGCTCTCCTGCTCACCATGTTTGTCGAAGTCGCCGTCCTGGCCTTTAGTCTTTGGCTCCTTTTCCGCACGACGATCCCTTCCGCCGAGTTTCCTCACGTGGGGGAAGACAGATACTAATCGGCCAAGAGCGCGAAGAGCTAACGCCATGCACCTGCTGAGTCGCTTTCCATGAAATACGATGGCGTTGTACGAATATCCCTTCTGCTCTGCACTTCTATTCTAGTTCTGGCGGCCTGTATTTTTCCCGCGCCATCATGGCGCCGGTTGCATTCGCGCTTTTCGTCGTCGCCATTGCGTGGCCGCTTCAGAGCGCATTGCAGGCAAGAATCCCGCAGTTGTTGGCTCTTGTCGTTACGATCGTCGTTACCCTCGCGATCATTGCGGTGCTTGTGCTGCTGGTGATCTGGGGGTTCGGCCTCGTCGTCCAATGGCTGATCAACAATACCGATCGTTTTCAGACGCTCTATGCGCAAGCCAGCGAATGGCTCGACGGCCATGGCGCGTCGATCTCAAGCTTCCTCGCCGACAGCTACAATCCGGGTTGGATTATCGGTGCCGTTCGAGAGGTCGGTGGCCGCAGCTACCGGCTTGTTTCCTTTATCGTCATTGCCTTTGCTTTCATCGTGCTTGGACTGCTGGAAGTCGATATTGCCCGAAGGAATATCGAACATCTGAAAAGCGCGACACTGCGGCAGTCGCTTTTGGTGGCGACACAGGAAATTGCTGAAAAATTTCAAAAGTACATGGTCGTACGAACGACGATGAGCCTTCTGACCGGTGTCGTCGTCTGGAGCTTCACACTGGTTGCCGGCATCGAGTTGGCAACCGCATGGGGCGTGATCGCGTTTGTTCTCAATTATATCCCGTTTCTCGGCCCGCTCATTGCGACAGTTTTTCCGACCCTTTTCGTGCTTGTCCAATCCGGATCATGGCAAGCCTGTTTTGCAGTATTTGTGTGCCTGAACATCATTCAATTTGTTATTGGCAGTTACATGGAGCCGCGCATCGCCGGCGCCGCGCTGTCGATGTCTCCGTTCGTTGTGCTGCTCGTCGTATTTTTCTGGAGCTTTCTGTGGGGGGTCTCGGGGGCTTTCATCGGCCTTCCGATCATGATTGCAATCCTCACGATTTGCGAACAACACAAATCGACCGAGTGGATCGCTTTGCTTCTGTCGGGGAACGACAGGAAGTCGGCGTGATCACGATATCGAGAAGCCGAGCTAGCGGCTTATCCAGTGCGCCATCTCCGGGCGGACGACGTTCGCCTGGGATCCGCTGAGTACCCGCGATGGGCACTCGTAGAGGCGATGGTAGTCGCCTTCGGGAAGCAGTTTCAGGATTCGGTTGTGGAAGATCTTGAGCGTCGAGCGGTGACCGATCGAGACAATGACCGTATGCGGCAATTTCGCTGCAAGCACCCGGTACAGGGCCGCTTCGGATGCCTCGTCCAGCGATGCCGTGGCTTCGTCGAGGAATAGATAGTCGGGCGAAAGCAGAATCGCGCGGGCAACCCCTACTCTCTGCTGTTCGCCAAGCGACATTTGCTGGCTCCAATGCGCCACGTCATCGAGCCGGTCCGCAAATTTTTCCAGCCCGATATCGCGCAGCAGAGCGACAAGCTGCGAGCGCTTGAAGGTGCCAGGAGCAGCCGGATAGCTGATTGCGGCCTCAAGTGAAGCGAGCGGCAGGTAAGGCCGTTGCGGCAGCATCATTACTTTCGCATCGGGCGGGATGTTGATCAGACCCGCACCGAACGGCCAGATGCCTACGATAGCGCGGAAAAGCGTGTATTTGCCCGCGCCGGATGGTCCGGTGATAAGCGCGCGGTCGCCAGGGGCAAAGGTAATGCTGTCGACAGTGATAACGGGATCACCCGTAGGCAGCCACAATTCAAGGTTTTTGATGCGAATGTCGTTGGCTTTTGTCGCCCCATCGGTCGAGATCAGTGGCGCCGTCGCCTGAGGCGACCGGCCCGCCGCGATGGCTTCGTCAAAACCCTCAAGACGCGCGATGACCGCCCGCCATTCGGCCAATTCGCGATATGTGGTCGAGCTGGCAAAGAACGACAGCGCCGCCTGCACGCTGTGGAAGGCGGAAGCCGTCTGCATCAGACCGCCAAGCTGAAACAGGCCCGCGAAATACGCCGGACTTGCCACCAGATAAGGAAACACGACCGCGATTTGCTGAAAACCGGTCGTGAAAAATGAAAGTTTCTTCTGCCGCGACATGAGGGCAAACCAATTGGCGGCAACATTGCTGAAGCGGTCCATCAAGCGGACATGCTCGATGGGCCCGCCCTTCAACAGCGCGATCTGTTCGCCGTTTTCGCGCACCCGGACCAGATCAAAACGGAAATCCGCTTCATAGCGCTGCTGGTTGAAGTTCAGCCCGACCAGGCGCCTGCCGATCAGATGAGTGATTGCCGTGCCCCCGACCGCGTAGATGAGCGCAAACCAGACCAGGTAGCCGGGGATCGTCCAGTCGCTGCCCCATAATCGAAGCGGCGCCTGCGCGGATAGTCCCCAAAGGATCGCAACGAACGACAACAGCGTCACGGTCGCGCTGAGCAGGCCGACGCTGATCGCCAGCGTCAGATCAACGAACAGTCTTGTGTCTTCGGCGATGCGCTGATCAGGGTTGTCAGCGCCCCCGCCCGAGACTTGCATGCGGTAGTGATTGGCGCCGTAGAGCCAACGCCGGAGATAGCGTTTGGTCAGCCAGCGCCGCCACCGAATCTGCAGCCATTGCGTCAGGTAGGTTTGATAGACCCGGAGACAGATAAACAAGGCGGCAAGGCATGCAAACACGAGAAGCTCGTGCACGAAATCGTTCCACGAACGATTTTGCAGGGCGTTGTAGAAACGCGCGTTCCACTGGTTGATCAGTACCGCAATGCCGACCGCACCAAGCTCTAGGCCGACCACGGCAGCCAGGAGCAGGCGGCCGGCGCGCCGATCTTCGGAACGAAAATACGGGATGGCGAGCTTCCAGATGGAAGCAAGCAATGTAAAAAACTTCTTCAGGGACGCGGACGCAAAGCGGCGGCGCATTGTGCTCTCTCGGTCAGGACTGTTCAAAAGACCAGAGATTCGCATGGCATGACGACCGAAGGTGAAAATGGGGGACGGGTCGCATTACCGTCCCCCGAGTTCATTTCGTCCGACGAGTTACTAACGGACGAAACATGGTCGTTTCTTCAGGCCTTTTTGATTGGCAGTGCAACGAACCTCATCGCTTCTGCGGTTTTCACCCGCATCAGGACAGTGCTCTTGCCTGCGGCACGCGCGTCGCTGAGAGCCTTGCGTACATCGGCGGCATTCGTAACCGCCTTGCCACCCACATCGAGGATGACGTCGCCGGTCTTGACGCCGCGTTCAGCGGCCGGACCGTTGGGATCGACCTCGACCACTGCGACACCGTCATTGCCTGAACCGGCAACTTCCTTGGCGGGTGCAAGAGTAAGTCCGAGACGCGGCGAACCGTTTGCCGAAGTATCGTCCTTGCTGTCGGCCTGAGCCTGCTTTTCGTTCGGCATCTTGCCGAGGGTCAGGTTCATGGTCTTGGTTTCGCCCTTGCGGATCAGCGTCACCTTGATGTTTGTTCCCGGCGCGGTCATCCCGATCTTGCGGGCGAGCTCACGCGAGTCCTTGATTGGCGCACCATCGATGTCGGTGATGACGTCACCCGCGAGGATGCCGGCCTTGGTGGCCGGGCTGTCGGCCTGCGGTTGGGCGACGATTGCGCCTTCCGCCTTTTTCAAGCCGAGGTTCTCGGCAATTTCCGCCGTGACCGGCTGAATCTGCACACCCAACCAGGCACGATCGATGCGGCCGTGATCCTTGAGCTGGGCGACCACCATCTTTGCGGTGGTGGCCGGGATATCGAAGCCGATTCCGACTGATCCGCCGGACGGTGAAAAGATCGCCGTGTTAACGCCAATGACCTCGCCGTCCATGTTGAATGCCGGACCACCGGAATTGCCTTTGTTGATCGGCGCATCGATCTGAATGTAATCGTCGTAGGGCCCGGAACCGATGTCGCGGCCGCGTGCCGATACGATGCCGGCAGTCACGGTGCCGCCGAGGCCGAACGGATTGCCGACGGCCACGACCCAATCGCCGACGCGCGGATCGCGGTCAGCAAACTTCACGAAGGGGAAGCTCTTGTCGGCGTCGACCTTGATCAAGGCAAGATCGGTCTTGGAATCTGAGCCGACTACCTTCGCCTTGTAGACCGCGCCATCGTCGGTGGTGACCTGAACAGTCTTTGCGTGGTCCACAACGTGATTGTTGGTCACCGCATAACCGTCAGCCGAAATAAAGAACCCCGAACCTTCGCCTGTGACGGTCTGCCTGCCCTGCGGGAAGCCTTGCGGCATGCCGCGGCGGCCGAACTGCTCGAAGAACTTCTCGAGCGGCGCGCCAGGCTGCATTGGATTCGCGCGGCGTCCGTTTTCTTCATTCATACCGGCCATTTTCTCTGACTCGTCGACCTTGACGCGGACCGAGATGACGGCAGGCTTCACCTTTGCAACAACATCGGCAAACCCGGCAGATGGCTGCACGCTCTCGGCGCGAGCCTGCGTAACCAGAGAGGAAGCACTCGATGTAACAAAGCTGGATGGCCCGGCAGCGACCACGGCGATTGCGAGGCCGGCGGCCGAGGCGAGAAGCGTCAGTCGGCGCGCAGTAAGAAGTTTGCGTTCCGATCTATTCATTTGAGTCATGTCGTAAGGCTCCACTGCGAAAGAAATCTCTGATGAGTTCAGAGCGATCGCAGGCTAGATAGGTCACGGCACATTACGGCGGTCTTTCTCTTCAATTGAAAATTCGTAACCTTGGCTGCCACGTTGTCGCAGCCTGCGCCCACGATGGTGGAGTATCCGAATAGGTTCGCCGCCAAGCCGCCTCACCACGAATGGGTAGCGGGCTTGAGCACTTTAATATGAACGTGAACGACGAGAGCTAGGTCGGCCTGGCCTTGCACTTGTAGAACGAATCTTTGCAACGGTCGCGACAGACGCGATTGGCCCGCTTGCTCTCATAGACCAGGTTGCAATGACTATTGCACTTTCTCAATTCTGCATTGCATTTCGCAGGCGCAGTGAAGCTGGGAGATCCGGTCGCCACAAGTGCCGAGAGAACCAGTATCCCCACTACAACCGATCGCAACCGCGTCATCCGGATCTCCCACTTTGGAATGCCGTTCCGCGCCGGCGCTTTCAACGCACAGCACGCGATGCATCAAAGCATGTGCGGGCAATCGACGCCGAGATATTGGACCAGGGTCCAATGCACCCGTTGGCGCCGACGGTTACTATAGTGCGAGCTACATGCCGCTCCCGCTCTGAAGACCGCAATCAGAGCCAACTCAGTCAGGAGATCGCCATGTTACGCAAATTCGCACTTGTGATCGTTGCTGTCGCTTCGCTCAGCGCCGTCAGCTTGACGCCAACGCCCGCATCCGCCTGGCATGGAGGGTGGCGCGGTGGTGGCTGGGGTTGGGGCGGTGGTTGGGGACCGGGCTGGAGAGGTGGTTGGGGTCCCGGCTGGAGAGCTGGTTGGGGACCCGGCTGGGGCGGCCCTGGATGGGGATGGCGTCGCGGCTGGGGCTGGGGCGGACCTCGCTTCGTTGTAGCCCCTGGATTCTATGGCGGCGGATGCGTCGTTCGTCGCCTTGTGCCGGGTCCGTGGGGTCCGCGTTGGGTCCTGGTGAATCGCTGCTGGTAGTGAGAACTGCTGGACCCTACCCGCTTCTCTCACTGCGGATAGAGTGACGAGCCACGTCCGATGGCTTCGTAGGCGTTCGCGAATTTTGATCCCCTTGTGTGAAATACTTCACAGACGGGATGGCCTTGTCCATCGATGCTCTGGTTCGCGGGATGCCGAACTTATCCCTAACTCGGGTGTCCCCTGTTTCGGCAAACCGGAGGGGACCGCTGTAACTTGGCAACAGCGGTCCCTTTTAGTGTCCCTTTGATTGTCCGAATCTCGTAAGCAAGCAAAGATCGGAAGGCGCGATGATTATCTTTCTGACCAGCAGAAGGGAGATGTCATGCTCGGTCACCGCACCTTCGTCGCATCCATTGTCCTCGTTGCCTGTTGCTCGACCGCAGTGGGCGATACACTCAATTCCTTTCGGCGGGCGCACGGCCTTCCAGCATTACACCGCAGTGCCAGCCTGCAGGCGGCGGCGCAACGTCATGCCAGGAGCATGGCGGCGCGCCAGTCAATGGATCATGCGGGATTTTACTCCGCGCGCACGGCAAGCGGCGCGCGCGCCGAAAATGTGGCATGGGGATGCGCGACCGAAAGCTGCGCGATGCAAATGTGGGAAGGATCATCCGGACATCGCGCGAACATGCTGCTGCCCGACGTCAAAAGCTATGGCTTGGCATCTGCCGGTGGCGGCAAAAGCCGTTATTGGTGCTTGCTCCTTGGTCGGTAACGCAGCGCGGCGCGCCCGTTTACAAAATCGACGAAAATTTGTTCGCTGCAGTGCACCAGCGGCACTCACAGAAACGCCAAGATTCAACCGATCACAATTTTATGAATTGAATATGAGTCAAAGAAATATGGTGCGTTATATGCGCTCTATACGCGTATGTCGCAAAAGTTTAGCGGTCTGGCCACCACACTTTCATCAAAGCGTCGCGTCCTTGCCACGATGCGCCGGTACCCAGCGCAACCTGGAAGGGGAAGAAAGGAAGCCGAGACATGCAGCTTCATGAATGTTGGACGAAGCTCTCCACCCGCGCTTTCACCACTCCCACGCACTGCCCATACTGCGGCGACCTGATGGTTGCCCCGGAGTCCTCCGAATTCGTCGAGGGCGGTGAAATCCGTCACCATTGGGAATGCGATGTTTGCGGCGAGCTCACCAGCACGTCCATCCCGCTGGCCCCCCACTGAGTTCGATTACCCCGGAGTACCGGAATAGGCGTTAGACTGCGGTGTTTGCAGCATGGGTGTGCCCTCGCACTCCAAGGAGGAGTCCATATGAAAACAGCGATTCTGCGGTCCAGCCTGACCGCCCTCGCCTGCACTGCCGTACTCGCTCTCGCTGCCCCAGCGATGGCGGCCAATGTCAATTTAAAGGCCGATCTGAAGGGCGCCAGCGAAGTCCCGCCGGTCGACAGCAAGGGCAGCGGTTCTGTGACCGCGACCTACGACACGGCCAGCAAGAAGTTGTCCTGGAAAGGCACGGTCACCGGTCTTAGCGGACCCGCGACAGCCGCGCACTTCCATGCCGGTGAAGCCGGCAAGAATGGCGGCGTGGCAGTGCCGATCGCCGGCGCGGACAAGGGCTCGTTCGAGGGTTCGGCGACGCTCACCGATGAGCAGGCGACCGAGCTGATGGCGGGCAAGTGGTACGTCAACGTCCACACCGCTGCCAACAAGGGCGGTGAAGTCCGCGGCCAGGTCACCAAGTAAGCCTGGGCCTTTCGTTCAGTCTCGATATTGCTTTAAAAGCCCGTCGGCGTCCTGCCGGCGGGCCTTTAATTTGGGGACGCACTTTGCGTCGGACCATTTCAGGTTTTATGGTCCTCAAAAATCTGTCCGGGTCCAGCGTGAAATCGAGGTCCCTCCATGGCGCGTACGAATGGCGGCTCCACCCCTTTTCTCATCTCTGGGGGCGGCATCGGCGGGCTCATCACTGCCTACGCGCTTGCCAACCAGGGCTTTCCGGTCCGGGTGCTCGAGCAGTCGCCGGAATTCCGCGAAGTCGGTGCCGGTATCCAGCTCGGCCCTAATATTTTTCGGGTGCTGGAGAAGGTCGGTCTCAAGGACGCGGTCCTGGCGGATGCCCATCGCCCGCCCGCTCAGGAAATGCGCGATGCGCTGACCGGCAAGCTGATCACCAATATTCCGCTCGGCGATGCGTGCCTGAAAAGGTTCGGCCAGCCCTACGCCGTGACCCATCGTGCCGACATCCATGGCACTTTTCTAAAGGCCTGCCAGAGCTCCAATCTGATTACGTTGGAGACCAGCCGCCGCGTCGATTCCTTCAAGGATCATGGCGACCACGTATCGGTCTCGCTCAATAATGGAGAAAACGTAGAAGGCCGCGCCCTGATCGGGTGCGACGGCATGTGGTCGAAAATTCGCGAAAAGATTATCGGCGACGGCAAGCCGCGGGTGTCCGGCCACATCGCCTATCGTGGGGTGCTCAAGCGCGAGGACGTGCCCAAGGATCTCTGGCGTCCCGATGTCGTGCTGTGGGCCGGTCCGCGCACGCATTTCGTGCATTATCCGTTGCGCCGTGGCGAGCTTTACAATCTGGTCGCGGTTTTTCATTCCGATCATTACGAAGAAGGCTGGAATGCCGAGGGCAGCAAGGACGTCATGTGGCAGCACTTCAAGATGCAGGTGCCGCAGGTCCTGCGCATGCTCGAGCGCATTGAAACCTGGCGCATGTGGGTTCTCTGCGACCGCGAGCCGGTGAAGAACTGGACGTCCGGGCGTGTTACGCTTCTGGGCGATGCGGCGCATCCGATGCTGCAATATCTCGCGCAAGGTGCCTGCATGGCGACCGAGGACGCCATCGTGCTGGCGGACAAAGTCGCCGCCTCGCCCGATGACCCGGTCAAGGCCTTCAAGGCATACGAACAGGAACGCTATTTGCGCACCGGCCGCACACAAATCATGGCGCGGGTTTATGGCGAGTTCTATCACGCGCGCGGCGTTGCTGCGGAACTGCGCGAACTCATGCTTGCGCCGCGCTCGACCGAGCAGAGCTACGACGGGATAGCCTGGCTGTACGGCGGCCCGTAAACCGCGTCACGCAGCTCGCGGACGCGGATGGGCGGCAGGCTGGTCGAGATTCGCGTTCCAGGCGTCGTAGCCGTAGAGCCAGCTTGTATCGCCATCGCCTTCACGCATCCACGTATTGGCGCTGGAGATCGCCTGCACAACGGACGTCCGCGGCTTACGGTGGCTTTCGTAACGCTTGAAGGCTCCTTCGACGTCCTCGCCTTTCACGGCATCGAGACAACGCGCAAGAATGGCGGCATCCTCGATCGACGTTGCAGCACCCTGCGCCATATAGGGCGTCATCGGATGCGCGGCATCGCCGAGCAGCACGACGCGGCCGTCGGTCCAGCGCGGCAGCGGTTCACGCTCGAGGATCGCCCATTTATGGCAGTCAGGGCACGCTTCCAGGACGTTGTGTACATCGCGATGGAAGCCTTCATAGGCCTGGCGCAGTTCTTTAACGTCGCCCTTGGCCGACCATGACTCCCGCGTGAGCCACTCCGCCGGCTCCGGTACGCTGGTCACGAAGTACACTTCGCTCTTCGCCTTCGTCGTGTAATAGATGACGATATGACGGTCCGTGCCCCACCATTTTGTCCGCGATAGGCCGATATCGAAGCCGTCCATCAAACTGGCAGGAAACACGGCGCGATAGGCAATCCGGCCCTTGTGTATCGGCTCGTCCGGTCCGACGACGATGTCGCGCACGATCGAGTGCACGCCATCCGCGCCGACCACGGCATCGGCAGAGGCGCTGGTGCCATCCTCGAACCGCAAGGTCACCCGTCCCGCGGACTGGTCGAGGCCGGTCAGCTTCTTGCCGAGTTGCACGATCTCCTGCGGAACCGCCGAGGCGAGCGCATCGTGCAAGTCAGCGCGATGCATGCAGAGATAGGGCGCATCGTAGAGACTCTCCGGCATCGGCAATTCGCGCGTGATATCGCCGCTATAGCCGTCCCGATTGAGATGCGAATACGGCGCGAAAGAGGTCGCCCGCAGCCGGTTCTCGATCCCGATGCCGCGCAGCACCTTCATTGAATTTGGCATCATCTGGATGCCGGCTCCGATACGCGCGAAACGTGCCGCCTGCTCGTAGACCTGGACGTCGATGCCGACGCGCCGGAGCGTCGCCGCGACAGCCAGGCCTCCCATGCCGGCGCCGACTACGGCAACCGAGAGTTTCTTTTTGTTCATCGCAACTCCTGACTGATTGGGTGCCGGCGCTCGGCAATTGCTCCTCGCAACACCACGTAAAGTACGGCCGCGTTGAAAAGATGCCAAAGAAAATGTGTTCCAAGCGGCCACCGGGGACAAATGTCCAGATCCACGATCCGGAAGATCAGCGAAACGACAAACAGCCCGGCCGCGATCAGCATTGCCCGCCCCGCAGCGTGGGCGCGTAACATCGATCCCAGGACGATCAGGGCGGCGAGCGCGGGGAAATATCCTACAGAGCCGTTGAGGACTTCACGCGGCACCAAGGTCGCCAGACCGACCGACACCGCGATAAAGGCGGTCAGATTTACAAGCGCGGCGGGCCAGGACAGCAGCAGGAACCGGCGCAGCGCGAGCAGAAAATAGCCGTAGATGAAAATTCCGATAGGCGTGACGTCGAGCAGCATGGCGCCACGCGTTGCCAGCGTGTGGAAGGCGAACGAGCCCAGCCCGACCGCAGCCACGACGACAATCAAAGCCAGGATGGGCCGATCACCTTTTCCCTCACGCTGCCACAACTGGAACGCGGCAAAAGCGGCAACCAGAAAAGCGAGATTGCTCAGCGCGTTTGCGGGCTCCGCCCAGAAGAGAGGCGTGATCCGCTCGCAGTAGAGATCAACCGGCGTCGACCACATTTCGTGCAACGGGCCCGGACGAAGATCCGGGCCCACCCTTCGCAGCAGATTTTGGCGTCCACGTTACTTGCGCGGGATGCCGGCCTTGTCGATCACTTCGTTCCATTTCTTGATGTCGGAGGTGAGACGGTCCATCAGTTCAGCCGGTGTGCTCGCCTGTGCCAAAACTCCGACCTTGGCGAATTGCTCTTTGACATCCGGCATCGCGAGCACTTCGCGTATGGCAGCATTCATCGTGTCGACGACCTGTTTCGGCGTATCCTTCGGAACACCGACGCCATTCCAGGAAACCACCTCGTACCCTTTCACGCCGGCCTGATCGACGGTCGGCACGCTCGGTAGCAGCGGAGACGGTTTTGGACTTGAACTCGCGAGAATTCGCAACTGTCCGTCCGCAACCTGGCCCTGAACCGCCGGCGGGAAATCGACCATCATCTGCACGTCGTTGCGCAGCAGCGCCACCACGATATCCGGCGAGTTCTTGTATGGCACAATTTGCACGTTGAGATCGGCTGCCAGCCGGAACAGCTCGCCGCCCAGATTCTGCGTGCCGCCGACGGCGATGGTGCCGATATTAAGCTTGCCGGGGTTGGCCCTCGCCGCTTTCATGAAGTCGCCGAGCGTCTTGAACTCGGACTGGCTGTTGACCACGAACACGAGATCGAAGGTGCCAACCATCGAAATCATGTCGAAGTCCTTCACCGGATCAAAAGGCAGGCTCTTGAACGCCGCCACGCTGATGGCCGTGCCGTTCGTGACATAGGCCATCGTGTAACCGTCGGGAGGCGCCGTCGTCACCGCGCGGGCGGCGGCGATGCCGCCTGGTCCCGGCATGTTTTCGACGACAACGCGCTGGTTGAGCTTCTGACTGAGCTTGTCCGACAGAATGCGGGCGGTGACGTCGGCAACGCCGCCGGCGCCGAACGGAAGTACAAGCTTGATCGGTTTTTCCGGCCAGGCGGCCTGTGCCTGCGGTGCAAGCGCAGCGATAGTCGCTGCCAAACCCAGCAGCGCGGTTCGCCGTGCGATTGTTCCAAAAAGCCCCTTCGCCATCGTGCGTTTCCTCCGTGTCTTTCGTCGTCTTATTGTTGTTCGTCGAAACCGTAAAGCCGCGCCGGATTGTCCACCAGCAGGCGTTTCTGCGCCAGCGGGTCGGGCGCGAATTGCGGCACCAGGTCGACCAGATCGGCCTCGTCAGCTTCATGCGTGGCGTTGGGATGCGGAAAATCGGTACCCCACAACACGCGTTGCGGCGCGGCTTCGACCAGAGCGTGAGCAATCGGAATTGCTGCCGTATAGGGCGGCATTGCGATGCGCTCCGACCCACAGACCTTGACCCAGCAATTTTCCAGGCGCGAAAGCTCGATCAAGGCACGCAGAGGCGGCTGATCAACGCCCGCGGCAGATGGCACGCGGCCCATGTGATCGACAATGAAGGGCAGCGGCAATTTTCGCATCATCGACGAAAGCGGGATGATATCCGGCGCATCCACGTGCAGCACCACATGCCAGCCGCGACCCTTGATGCGATCGATGACACTGTCGAAAACGGCCATGTCGGGC
>Ga0184635_10000234_pt1 | contig 12697 bp, 13 predicted proteins | sample PLM3_30_b2_FD_133147 | JGI IMG/M metagenome (GOLD analysis project Ga0184635, IMG submission 133147) | Groundwater sediment microbial communities from an aquifer in East River, Colorado, USA - PLM3_30_b2 | ecosystem: Environmental > Terrestrial > Soil > Riparian zone | place: USA: East River...
GATGTAATTACGTTACCAAGAAATGTATGATTTGTCTGTACGACACCCTTAAAGTAATCCCTGTGAGACAAATCATAAGTAGACAAATTCTGTTGTCGAGTGAATGGTTCTAATAAATATACAGTGCCATTTGGCGTAAGAAACAAAAAAGAAACAAAATCCTCTGGATATTTTGAAAGTATCTCTCGACCGATTTGTCTTTTCTCTAAGTCTGCATTTTCTGGTATTCCTTTAGAAGCCGGACTAAACAGCTCCAATTGAGGTGGTCCTCGCATTTCAGGTAATCTACTTGTAAGCTCAAGAATTGCTGTTGCCTTTCCAATCCTGTTTTCGATTAAATCAGAAAGTATAATTAATTTATTGTCTGTTGCATTAAAACTGGCAATTACAGACTTATCTTGATTACTCAAAGAAGTGGTTTGATTAAGCGCAAGAGTTGGTAAAGGACTCGATATTACCAACAAAAGGATAATTCCAATTAAAATGCTAAATAAAAGCATTGAGTTTATTGAAAAATGTAAGTTGTTTATAAGCCTATAGAATCCAGGCGCAATCAATATAGATGTTCCACGAACGATAAATTGTAGAAAGTCTTTAAAGCTTAGATTATTGTACAACAAGTTAAGAAATCCGCATTTAGCACTGATATCGTCACGCATCCCTCCGGGCCCGTAACTAAGCTGCTTCCTCTTATTAACGGCTAATCAAATTCTAGCATTATAAATTCTAATAAAGTTCCGATTGAATATTCAGTTGGATCGCGACTGTCGAATATCTAGCAATTCAATGTTACTATTAAAATCAATTTAGTTCGTCATAAATTACATTGGATCATGGACCATCAGATCATAGCGGGCCAGGAGCAGTAGGCAAACGAAGGGCCACTGCCACGAAATAAGACACTATCCAAATAATCACAGCAATAATAGCGGCTCTAGTCCAACTAAGGCGATATATTCCCTTTAATGCTAATAACCAAGCTATACCTCCTGCCACAGTTGCCAGTAATCCATGACCAAAGAGATAGTAGGTAACAACCCAAACTAACGCTCCTATAACTGCTGTTATGAAGGCTTTTCCAATGTTTGTTCTTCCTCCGAATAACTTAGTTATAATTAAGATTATGACGGTTGAGATCACGAGACCTATTACGAATATAATCGCTGGAGCACTTTCTTCTAATAATGACATTGTAATTTATTTGCTATGAAGCTAGAATAAAAAGTTGTAAAACCGTCCTGATGTAGATGCCTTCCTGGTCACTTATGAACTCTTCCAAGCAGTTTTTGCAAAACTTCCATATGTTCCTTTGTATATAAATTTAAGTTGATCAGTATTTACGGAAAGCGTCTTGGTAGAAGCCTGGTGCATTCTAGTTGCTTCAAAACTTTCAGGAAGTTCAATAATAGCGCGATGAATTTTACCTGTTACTGGATTCAAGATAGGTTCAAGCGAAGTATCTATAACATAGTTGTCAAAACTGCGAATATTCATAGAACTCCTAATGTCCTTTGATTGAAACCTAATTTGTGCTCTTTTAGGTTCATCATATTCTTCTAGTGTACTAGCATAAACTAAAAACGGACCACCATTTCCTGCTCTTCCTGTTATTATTTCTGATAATGCTTCAAACTGTCTATCGTTGCATCGGTCATCTATGTAGTAGCTGGCTTTTCCACGACCTTCGTGTACTGGTCCAGGCCAAGAACCAACCAAAGCCATGTTAAATCCATCGAGTTTAACATTGCTGCCGTAACTGCCATCTATTATATGGATACCACTTACTCCATCACAGTACCCATGAGTTGGTTTGGCATTGAATTGACATGGACATCCCCAATCGCAATTACAAGCATCCAAGTAGTACGCATGTATCTTCCAGCCTACTTTTGTTTTGGTGGATGGTTGTTTTTGTCTCACTAGTCTTGGTCTTCATAAAATGTCACAAATACCTTATTAAAGATTGGAGGTCAAATCGTCTATTTTCTCCTGTTATTGCTTGGTTTCACGATATTCGTATATAATAGAATTCTACACTGGCGCTAAAAATCGTATCAAATTTGATTCACTTATGATAAAAGAAAAACTTAAAGCTTACTAATCCATTTTAGAATTAAGAATCCTAATTTTGGACCGATAGCGGCTTGGGTACCGACGGGCTCAGATTTTTATCTGGTATTATTACCAATATTAAGTAAAATAAAATCTATCTGTTGGCCTCTCAACCTATCTTGATTAAACTCTGGACTTCCATATTCACTGATCTTTGCCTTTTTGCCGTGGACCTTTTTATGAATGTCGAGACGCTCTTTTTCTTCGAATTGTGAGCCACAAATTTACATTTAAAGGTCAACTTAACTTATAACTTCAAACTTTTAGAAAAGACTTTCTAATCCAAAACAAGCGGTTACAAAATATCCTCACGTTACTATTCTTAACTCCTGTGAATTGGAAAATACTACAATGCTTGATAAAGAAGAGGTAATTACTATTAATGACATGGCTCTAAACTTCCAAGAAGAGATTAGAAGTTTCATAAGATCACTACCGAATGTTGAGCTTAAGCATGATCCGATGAGTGAAGAGGCTTATTTCTATGGTTTAGGAAATTTTATTTCAATCTATTTGATTCTCTATTTGTAATTCTATAATTATTTATGAGTATATAATTCCTGTTCTTATGGGAGGAATTATCATTAACTACTACTTATATAAGATCATTGAGTTATTCCATAAATAATCGTGGTAAAAGATTATAGTCACTTTCATGTAAATTCGAACGATGCAAATAAGAAAGAATTTTCGTATAACTTGGAAAATGTTAATGCCTATAGAGAAAAGCGAAAAGTTGCCCTAGTATCTGTAATCGTATCTGTAGCTTTAGCTACAACAAAACTGCTAATTGGATATTCCACAAACAGCCTTGGTATCTTATCAGAAGCAATGCATGCTGGCCTTGATGTAATAGCAGCATTGATGACCCTTTATGCAATAAGAATTGTAATAAGACCCCCAGACGTAAGATTTACATACGGTTATGCTAAGGTTGAGAGCCTTTCCAGCCTCATTGAGATAATACTCCTTTTTACAGTTGCAGGCTGGATCTTTTACGAAGGTTTAGACCGTATACTTTTCAAGAATATTCAACCGGAAATTACAATATTCTCATATGCGATAATGACTATATCTATTGTGGTAGATTTATGGCGTTCCAAAGTACTGGACAGAGCTGCAAGAAGATATGGAAGCCAAGCTCTGGAAGCAGATGCACTCCACTTTAAAGCAGACATGTTTTCATCTTCGATTGTTATTGTGGGATTGATTTTTGTATCAGTATTTCATATTCCCAATGCTGATGCTTTTGCCGCGCTGATAATAGCGGCTATGATCATTTATACAAGTCTAGGTCTTGGAAGAAGAACCCTCGACGTTTTACTCGATAAAGCTCCTAAAGGGATGAATCATCTTCTCTTAGAGTCAATATCAGGACTAGACGGAGTATCGAAGGCGCACGATATTCGGATTAGGAATATGGGATCTACAATGTCTCTAGATCTACATATTGAGGTTCCACGAACATCAACACATGATAGGGCTCATAGAATTGCTACGAATGTTGAAAATAGAATAAGAGAAGTCATGCCAAATTGTGACGTATTAGTACATGTGGATGCAATAGAAACATCTACAGAAACATTGACCGATAGAATTAGATTAATTGCAGCAGAAACGGGATAAAGAATGTCCATTCGATTTACCTCTCAAGGATTATTGAGCCTCCTTCGAAAAAAAGCACAACACATGACGCCATTCCAATTGAAACCAAGAGCCATGACTTGGGAACATCCGACTCATTGACCCATCATGATTCCAATGCAAATGCCTCTTCATTTCATCTTCATTTGTATCTTGATCTTCAAGTTAATAGACACCTAGATCTGAAAGCCGCACATGATATCACAGAATCGTTTGAACAAAGAATTAAAGCGGAGTTACCTCAAGTGAAGGATATCACAACTCACATTGAAATCGAAAGTACCGAAGATGTAGATGTAATGGGAGTAGAGAAAAAAGCAAGCGGGTCTTATATAGAGAAGATTCGTAATTTATGTATGCAGATAAATGGGGTAATAGATTGTAAAGACATTGGAATTATCGAAGTTAATAATGAGCAACACATAACACTTACGATAATCATTAAGGCCATAGAAGGGCAAGATGTTACTTCGATAGAGGAGGCCCATAAGATCTCGACAGATGTTCAGGAAATTATAATAAAAGAGACCGGAGCTTCACGAGTCGTAGTACATTCCGAACCTCTTTAAAACTTGTAGATATAGCGTAGATACAGGGCATGTATCTTCCGAAAGCATTCGAGCCCATAGGCAAATGATTTTCTGATTCTGAGAAAATATCTTATATTACCTTTTCTTGAGCTATCATAGGGATTACATTCAGACCTTAGTTTTTGGTTTGATCTATTAACCTGATTAATTTGAATTAACAGTTCCGACTGAATATTCAGTCGTATCCCGACGGGCCCGTTATGTACTCGGGTTCTTATAGTTGTTTAGAGGAGAATAAAATCAAAGGGAGGTTAGGGATGAGATGACTGTTAGGCTATCTACAACCGTTAGAAATATCGAGAAGACTCTATCCAATCCAGAAAATGTGGAGATTATATTACGATTCTTCGAGTTCATGAAAAAAATACCCACTTATAACGAATGTGCTTATATCAATCGCATTGCATCTATTGAACAAACAGACCATACAAAAAAAAGTCTAGATCTCAAATATATTGCAGTAGTACTTAATTCGCGCACCGAAGAAAGGCTCAAAAACCTATTCATGAAACTTGATAATTGTATCCTAAACTTACATGTGGGTTAAATCGCTCAGTTACCTCCAGAATATTGCTCGATTAACTACTTGTTAATCTGGATCCTAGAAACATAAATAAGCTAATGTTAGATATAACTCCTGTAATGAACAGTTTTACTTTTTTTAATTTTTGAATCCAATTTGAGTCATTTATGATTCACAAACCCTTGGGCCCACAATCGTTGTAACGTTAATTCATATTGTTACCAGTATTACTACAATTCATTTTTATACTTCAATCACTATTGTTATGCGAGTAGAATTTCTTTCATCAATAGTTATGAGGAATTCGCATTGACTTCACGACCATGCAAGGTTCGAATCCCGACGAGTTGATGAACTTAAGATAAATATAATTAGTAACTTAGTGATTGTAGTAATATTACAAATATTTTAGAAATTCCTATTTAGAGCTGGAGAAATCTCGATGAAGAATCCAATGGAAAACGTTACTGTCCAGTCATATTAACAATGGATTCATTATATCCAAATTTGGATACAACAGCAGTTATTCCCTTTTTAATTCTTGCGACCCCACATTGCCGTTTCCAAGTCTGCTCTGTTGTGCTACAATTGTAATTTTCTGGCTATCGTAGAGATTTAGGTCACCTGCCATAACCGATATAAGTGTTTCACCCTCTTTTTTTCCTTTAATAGCAGCAACAGCAATTCCAGAATCGTTGAAATTACTGTTATCTCTTTTTATCACCTCGAGCTTATCCGAGTCTTGTACAAAAAAGTAAGCTTCCACTCTCTGGGTGGGCTTCAGATCGGTTAGAATTGCAGAAATTAAAAGTTCTTCACCTTCATAAATGGTACTTTTATCCAAAGTCAGCCGTAATTCATGTTCCTCTTGCAGACTTTGGATACCAAATAACGATCTGAAGATGTCTCTAAGTCTGGTAGTCATCTCATCTGCCATCAAACCTACTAATGCACTTATGGCGGCAATACCAAACTCACTTATTACTGTAGCATCACCGACATTTATGAGTCCCGCTCTAAGAGTTGTATACGTTACTAAAGCAACTGACGCTCCAATCCATGGGCGTGCAAAATAGACGTAAATTAATCTCAAACTTATTGCATGTTTACTATCCCATAACTTTCGAGTGAGTATAGAAGTGATTCCCGAAATGGATGCTCCTAACAGTCCGAATAAAACTGTCACTGACACCAAGCGAACTTCCGGATTTGTTGATTGTAATTGAAGGAATACTATAGTACCAGTTTTGGGTGTAAATGTTTGGTTTTCTTGTATGATATGTTTTGTTCCATTTTTCAGTTGAAGGAAGCTTTGTGTCTTTGTAACCTCTGTTGTGGAATTCTCGGAGATCGAGGTTACATTTGTGATATTGGCAGTTCCTTTAGGTGGGGTAATATTAGGTATGCTAATGTTTGCCTTGTAAGGTTTCGTGATACTCTGTATATCTATTGATGGAACGGATGGAGTCCAAAAATATACTATTAAATATATTGAAGCGGACAAAATAAAAATGAAGTATAATAAGAGGATCAGTCTCGGGCGTGGAAATTCACTAGCTGATTTTGCTGGACCGTGTCGTGGAGTTTCAATGATTGGGGTCTTATCGGAAGCCATTTTTATTCGGGTATATTGGGTATAAGACTAGAGTCGGCATCGCAAACATAAGTATTTACAGGTCCTGCAGTTATGTTTATAGTCACTTCGCAGCAGCATTTCTCCTCGAAGATCTCACGCCGAGGACCGTCTGGAGCAAGTGGGACTTCGGGTCCACGTTGGACACTTACAACTAAGTCCTCGTTTTCGACATAATTCAAAGCTTCATCAACAGCCGCAGTGGCTATACTATAATTAGCATCTTCATTGCTCGTAGGAACTGCAACGGTGCCGTTCCATGTTCCGTTTTGTGGCGTACCAACATCAAGGCCTAAATCATTCCAATCACCAACAGGCACAGGTGTATTTCGGTTGATAGCAACAGCCACCGCTTCTATTACTCCTACATCATCAGTTACAGTCGCGTTACCAGTAACTTTCCGCTGATCTGCTGTTAATACCGTAGGCACTACACTGACTGAAGTTATTTCTGAAGTTACATCTGACACGTCCTCAAAATATTCATTTATGATATTACAAGCTTATGGATCTTTTTACCTAACCATGGTACCTTATGGATCGAATGTAAAAATAAAAGAAAGTCTTTATCAATTAGCGCCCTTTGTTATATGAAGGAAAAATAGCGTATGGTTACCGACGACCGTCGCGAAACAAATCTCATTGACAAGTAAAAGAAAACTTTAAAGCTGTCTAGTCCTGTCTAGTCCTGTCTAATACCAAGAATCCCAATTTAGAACGGATGGCGTCGTGGGTACCGACGAACCCTAATTCCAGAAAACCTTAAAGCTTAGTATCTTCTAATTATGGTGAGGACCCTGTTTTAGAACCGATATCGTCGTGGGTACCAACGTCTCCAGACCTGTAGAATCAATTCTACCAAAAGAAAGGCATTTTCCAAAATAGTCTCATTTAAATGCGCTAGATTATTATCGATTTGCAATGTATAAACCAAAAATGGTACTAGCACTTCCTGTTGCGATATCTTTAGTTTCATTTTCATTGGCACACATAAATTTGGCATTTGCACAGACAGAACAGACAGAACCTTTTAGCGCAATGCTTTCAGGAGGAGAAGAAGTTCCTCCAGTAGATACTGCTGCTACTGGTGTTGCATCATTTACTGTGGAAGGAGGAGAATCAATTAAATATGATGTGAACGTTACTGGCATGGATAAGGTTACTGCACCACATATTCACAATGCACCCAAAGGTGAGAATGGAGAAGTCGTAGTTACATTGTTTAAGGCCGATAGTCCCATTGGCCAAATATCAGGAAGTCTGGTGAATGGATCTATCACAGCTTCTAACTTGGAAGGGCAGATGCAGGGAAGCCCTTTCCGCGATATAATCAGGGCCCTGGAACGTGGTGAAGCTTACGTGAATGTTCACACCGAGAAAAATCCTAACGGAGAAATACGAGGACAGATTATCACTGTAAAATAGAGCAATAATATCCTACATTTTTGTTTGGTTATTGGTTTTTTCAACGTTCTCTTCTCCCATATTTGCTATTTATCAAAGGTATAAATCAAGTCGAGTTTTAAGCAAACGTGCAAACATATCCCTCAGAGTTGGATCCGAATTGTTAACAGTATGGTTCTCGACCAAGTTCAGGTTCCGATACAATATTCAGTCATATCCCGACGGGCCCGCTTTGTTAACGATGCATAAATAATTTGTCACAGCCTCGAATTTTATATAACAGCCAATAATCACCGTTTATCTAATGTTTTAAAGGATTCCAACATCCACTCTCTTACCATGCGTTACTATCTGAGGAACTCTTACAGAATTAATAAATATCCTGCGTCGCTTTGGCCATGTTGATAATGGTTTCTTATGTCGTGTATTTATAGAACATTCTTATCACTAATAGATGTCAAAAAGATGCATTCTCACCTTACTATAAGTTACTAATCTAAGAAAAGAAAATTAATGTGACCCATCTAAGAAAAAAAAGGAGAGATTCTCTTACCGCTAATATATTTCACTTTCTTTTCTTATAAAATCTCGCTCTTATGGAAGATAGATTGTGACGTTCTTTATCCTCATCTTCTCCAAAGGATGCATCTCTATCTTCTCTAGGATTCTCTTTAGGTTTCCTCTTCTTTCCGGTAACAAACTCTCCATTTGGTCTTTTTTGATGCCACCTACCATCTTCTGGATCTACCCAAGATATGTAACATCCTTCTGGTACTTCATATGGACTGGCAAGTCTACTTAGTAAATCATTAGCTTCTGTTGCCGGAGAATTTTCATTGTAGTACTCTCTGGTTACAAAATCAGATACAGCTACGCTGTCGATGGAGTATGAAAATACTTCGCACGGATCTGCAACTTCTATTAAATAATATACCATATGCCCATCTGTCGTAGGATCTATTGAAGGAGCGGATACAAGTCTGTGTCCATAAGGATCCGCCAGCATCTCTAGAAGTTCATGACTTGCCGTAACACTCCAATCTTCCGAAGCCTCTACGTTTGCATAAGGCGTGTGATTTTTTACAAGATGTACGCCTGATCCGCCTTCAAGTTTGTCTATGAGATACATGGGCCATACGCTTTGTGGGACCGAATCTGTCTTATGTATTGAGAATATCTGGCCACGCCTTCCCCATTCTGGAAAAAAGTCTCGATCAATCTGAACCTGAAGAGCTTGGGCAACCTTAGTTATATCTGCAAAGTCAATGTCCATAGAAGAGTTATTTTTGATTCCTATTCGTTTTGTCTGCATTACAGTACTTGTGTATCGGTAGCTAAAATATTTATGTAATACTAAAATCATAGTTATATGATCGATTGATCAATAATCATAGAACGTGATTATAATCAAAATAAAAATCTATTTCTATAAAGATTAAGATAGATTTGACGATTAATATGTCTACGTTTCAGCAGAGTTGCTTATTTTCAGTTGCCATGGTAATTAATTCCCAAATCTTAGTAACAAATCTTAGTATCTTGTATGCCGCCAGTTTCAGAAACTTTCTTCAGTAAGTTCTCTATGTCAGGTTCGGTCACAGATATGTGCATTACCCCGCCCCTTCAATATGGAATTCGGATATTTTCTGCCTCTTGTTTGGGTTCAATGAACTGGAATATTTCAAATCCTACATTGTTGCTCGAAGACAGCCACACAATTCGTAATTTCTTACTCGGATCCAAAAATATCCTGAAGCACGTTGCCTACTTTTGGATCATCTGCGGTTAGTTCAGACGGGCCTCTTATTATTGTAAAGCCCAACACTTCTTGATACCATTTGAGCGCCTTGTCTAAATCTGGAACGCTAATTGCAATGTGATTAATTGCCTTAGGAAATTCAAGATTCATATGGTAAGAGTGGATCCTAAGACGTAAATTTATTTCGTTAGACCAAAACCAATATTAGTATCAAAGCTCATATTAATGCCTAGATCATACGCCCAAAACATCCAGTATTGACTTAGATTCAGTGCTTGTCATTTATGATCCTCAATGGTAATCTATTGATGAATATGTGTTTCCATACAGCAAACTCTTTACCATGCTAGAGGAAAGAAAGTCATGAGGAAATCCCAACTCAATTTTGCTTATTCCGTCCAATCTTTTTAGCTGGTCTGGTGATAAATCAAGATCTAAGGAACCAAGATTATCTTTCATTTGATTTTGAGTCCTAGCTCCAACAATTGGTATTATGATTCCTTTGTCTCTTTGATGTCTCAACCAGCTTAAAGCTACTTGTGATGGTGTCTTGTTTATTTCCTTAGCTATTACTTGTACCTCCTTTGATATTGAGAGATTTTTTTCGCTTACAAATCCAGAGGTCATTGGATTGTTAAGGTCAAATCTCTTTTGTTCTTGAATATCTTTATTATATTTTCCTGAAAGAACTCCGCCTCCCAAAGGAGACCAAGCAGTTACGCCAATATCTAAATCACGAGCCATAGGGAGAAGCTCCCTTTCAGGAGTTCGCTCTATCAAGCTATACATTATCTGAAGACCAATAAATGGGGACCACCCATGAAGTTCTGACGTGGTATTAGCTCTTGCCACAACCCAGGCAGGTGCATCTGACATTCCAACGTATAGAACCTTTCCAGAACTTATCATGTCATCAAGAGATCGCATTAGCTCTTCAATAGGAGTCATGTAGTCCCATGCATGTACCCATAGCAGGTCAATATAATCAGTCTGTAAGCGCTTTAAACTAGCATCAACAGATTGACGTAGATTTTTACGATGACTGCCGCTAGCATTGGGATCATTCGGATCAGTTGTCAGAGTATACTTGGTTGCTAAAACAAATTTATGTCGTTCGCTAGCAATGAATTCTCCAACATATTTCTCACTCGTTCCATTTTGGTAATTATTGGCAGTATCAATAAAATTGCCACCAGCCCCTACAAATAAATCAAAGATTTCCTTAGATTCTTCTTTAGAAGCTCCTCTGAGAAACTCACCCCAATCTTCTCCAAAGGTCATTGCTCCTAAGCAAAGCTCAGAAACTCTTAGTCCACTTTTTCCTAGTAACTTGTATCTCATTTGTGAGGCAGCCCCATCTTTGTCTCAAATATTTGAAATCTGTTCGATATGCAAGATGTAATCCCATAACTTTGATAAGGTTTCATAGAACTACATATATCAACTAATTAATAAACAGAGTAGTTTACAAATTATACAAACTAGTTCTCGTTTAAGGACTGAGTAATATTGAGCTTGTATTGCTGAGGGAATTGATATTAAAGGTACTCTTCCTTCTTTTCTTTAATTACGAACTTGCAAAGCGTATCTCCTTTTGCGGCTCTGTGAGTTGTTTCTATTTTTGCTCCGAGAAGCTTTTCGAATAATTCTGTCTCGGTAGAACAGGCTTCCCAATGATTTTCCGCTATTTCCAGTATTGGACAGTTGTATTCTAGGAGGGTATGGATCCCATTTCGGCGCCTCTCTTTTCTTGACTCGGCAATATAACCTTCTTCATCTCTAATCTTCGCTAGTTCCCTGACTTTTTGGTCAAAATTCAAGGTTTTCAGACGTTCATAATATTTGTCAAAGAGCTCGACTTGATGTTCCCGAAGAACTTTTTTAACACCCTCTTTCCCCATATTCTTTTCAATGAAATCAAGGGCGCAAACTGCAAGTGCACCATATGACTTAGGAAAAATAGTCTTACTTTTACCAGTTAAGCGATATTGCATCTTAGGTCTGCCGACACCCTCTCTGATTACGGTGTTCTCCACTAGACCTCTTTTCTGGAGTTGAGTAAGATGCTTATGCACTGCCATCTTTGAAATTTTCATAGATTTAGCGAGTTCTTGAAGTCTTGCCTGTTGCATAACCTTAAGATAATATAGCAACTTCTTCTTAGGGTCGCTATAATCTGAAACTATATTTTCAAATCCTGTAGGCAAATATGACCAAGTCTATCATTTTCAAATTTATAAACTGTTCTATTTACAAATTATTTCTGATTACATTAAAAATTTCCTATTATATAGCTCAAATTCTAGAAAATCAGGTCACAGCTATTTCTTGAATCAAATATTGGAATTATATAATTTGTAAACTCTCTAGTTTATATAATATTTGTACGTATCAGAATTTACAATGATAATATGTAAGAGAACAGCAAGGAAATTGTTCAATTCTAAAGATGATATTATATCATGAATACTCAAATCAAAGAGGATATTAGATGACAACTCTAGATTCAAAACAATACAAAGAAGCTGAACGTCAGAGCTGGGATAGTGTCGCCACTGGGTGGCAAAAGTGGTGGCAAACTGTTGAGAACAGCACACAAAAGGTTAGTCACAGATTAATTGAACTGGCAGAGATTAGAGCAGGACAGAGGGTATTAGATATAGCAACGGGGATTGGTGAACCAGCAATTACTGCATCAAATCTACTAGGTAATAAATGCCATGTATTAGCCATAGATATCTCAGCAAAAATGTTATCTCTCGCAAAACAGAGAGCTATCTCCTTAGGTCTGCAAGATCTTATTGAATTCAAAGAGGGAGATATAGAAACAATTGACCTAATGCCCTCAACATTTGATGCGGTATTATGCAGATGGGGATTGATGTTTTTACCAGATCTTAAGGCGGGTTTATCTAATATTTATCGGTCATTAATAGAAGGTGGTCATTTCGCATCTGCGGTTTGGGCTTCACCAGATCAAGATAGTTTAATTGCTACAACAATGAGCATTGTAATGAAAGAAACTAATAGCA
>Ga0184635_10000235_pt1 | contig 12697 bp, 10 predicted proteins | sample PLM3_30_b2_FD_133147 | JGI IMG/M metagenome (GOLD analysis project Ga0184635, IMG submission 133147) | Groundwater sediment microbial communities from an aquifer in East River, Colorado, USA - PLM3_30_b2 | ecosystem: Environmental > Terrestrial > Soil > Riparian zone | place: USA: East River...
TGGAACAAGACGAGGATACCGGGGCGAATGTTCGACGATGGGTTACCACTGCGAATATCGGCGGGCGGCGCTTTTCAATATATGGTGGAAAACTTACAGAGAACCTAATTCAAGCCTTTGCCCGAGATGTGTTTGCATTGCAATTATTGCAACTTGACAATACCCCGGGAATTGATACCTTGTTTTCATCGCATGACGAGGCAATACTTGAGACCGATGAACACATTTCTAAAAAAGACGTTGAAGACATCATGTCGATAACACCCGAGTGGGCTCCTGGATTGCCCATTGCGGCTGAAGCTAAAGAAGTTCCTCATTACATAAAATAAATGAACGCAGTTGCTTATAAAACCAAAGACGGGCTTTATTGCATCGCCAGGTCCCCAAGTGATAATGGGAGTCTCCTGATTCGTCGAGCGCTTCACCCCAGAATTGACCTGTGGGCGGGCAATGGTCCGGGGGATATTTGCGATTACTCGCGAGAATATCGTCGCACTAATGACACGCATCTGGGCTTTCCGGTCTATGAGGAGTGTTAAGTAATGCTATACCTGCGAAATCTTTCGTCCATCGACACCGCCCCGTGCAAACCGTGGGAATTCGCGGAAATTTCCCGCGTTCCGGCTCAGTGTCTAGGCAAGGAGGGGAAGAAGGCGAGAACGGAATGGATAACGAATCCCAAAACTGATTTCTGCGTTTACACATGTGTCGAGGGCACCAACCCGAATTTGCGAGTCCGCGCCCCCAGCACTGACGGCGAAGGGAACCCGGCGCGCGTGCTACATGGATTGGCGGTGGATTACGACTTCCCCCTCGCCGAAGCGGAAATCCTCGCCGGCATAGAGCGGATGGCTCCCGATATTCGCCCGAACTGGCGGGAAACAACGCTCTCGGGCAACTGCCGATTGTTGTGGATTTTTGCGTTTCCGGTTAATCTACCTTCGCATGATTTTGCAGTTGGCTTTTTGAAGTCCCTTGATTCGGCGATTCCGTTTCGTAATCTCGCAGGAATTGACGAATCCGCTCTCGTCGCTCCCGAGAGGCTGTATACTAATGGGTGCCAGTGGAGTCCTATCAACCCGCACCCCTTCCCGCACGCGTTGCTCTCCGGTCACTTCCTGAAATTCTCCGAAAAATTCAATTGGAAAGGCGACAAGGACGCGACGTTAATTCCTCTCGATATCGTGGCCGAACAGCTTCGACAAAAGTTTCCCCGGTTCTCGGAGTGGCCCGGGGATTTTACCGACGGCGCGCAGGGCCCTTCGTTTTGGATTGATGGCTCCGAATCTCCGAAGTCCGCAATCGTGCGGTCGACCGGGATGCAGTCAATGGCGGCGCACCGGACCAAGCCGTTTTATTTCTGGCCCGAACTCATTGGCGCGGAGTTTTGCAACCGATACAAAACCGAACAAATCGGCAAATCTACCGACGGGATTTTTTACGACGAGAAGCAATACTTTTCCCTTAATGAGGCCGGTGTTTGGTGCGCAGACCCAAAAGAAAACGTTGTCGGACTGCTGAAAACCGAGCGGGGGCTTTCTGACATCAAACGTAAGGGAGAGAATACCTCCGAGATTGAACGCGCACTCGTCCATATTCAGCGTCGAAATCGTGTTCGCGTGGCGGCACCTTATGCATTTTTCCCGGCCGGAAAAACGACCTTGCTTGGAGAAACGGTCCTAAATACCCACACCCGGAAAGCAATGATACCTGCTGAAAAGCCCGGCGAATTTCCCTTTCTCGATAAGTTCCTCCGCACACTTTGGGACCCCAAAGAACAATACGAATTTTTCATCTCGTGGTTGAGTTATTTTTACAAGGCTTGTCACATCAGAAGCCCCCGTTCCGGGCATGCGATGTATATCGGGGGTGGAACGAGTGTGGGAAAGACGTTTTGTATGCGCGGAGTAGTCGGTGGACTAGTCGGCGGATTCGCGGAACCGCAGCAATATTTGCTCGGCGAAGACCTCTATAACGGTGAGCTTTTCGATTACGCCCTCTGGTCAATTGACGATGGCTCCATCAGCAAGAACTATGCAACGCACCAAAAAGTATCGGAAATGATTAAGCGAATCGTTGCCAATCCGACAATGCGTTGTCGTGGGCTTTATACCAAGGGTGCGACGGTTAGCTGTCAGCCGAGAATTTCAGTCACGTTCAATCTCGACGCGGAGTCCAAGCGCGCAATGCCGGACATGGATTTGTCTTTACGGGAAAAAATCATGGTGCTAAAAACACACGAAGTCTCGCAGGTGGAATTCCGACCTTTTGATGAAATGACGGCGATACTGTCGCGAGAGCTTCCGTATCTCGCTCGCTTTTTGTTGGATTGGGAAATTCCTCCGCAGTGTCGAACGACGGACCCGCGTTTCGGCGTCGCGAACTACCTTGAACAATCCCTCGTGGAATCCGCGAATCAGAATAGTATCTCCGGCGCATTCAGCGAAATTCTCGACGAATGGCAGGCAATGTATTTTACGCAATACGAACCGACCGCCGATGAATGGTCCGGCACTTCGCTACAACTCTACAAATCAATTATGCAAGACCACACGCTCGTTGAGGCGATGCGCCCTTTCGGCGTGCAAAACGTGGGCCGCATGTTGATTTCGCTGGCTAACAAGCACGTTTTCGGAATCGCGGTTTCCGGTGAAGAAGGCCGGCGTATGTTTACCATTCCCCGAAACCTCGACCGATTCCCGAAAACAAAAAGCTTGATTGTTCCTGGGAATAGTGTAAAGTTCGGCAAGCAATGACTGGCCCCTGTGAGCGAATACTACAAACCAACAGAAAACCTTAAATTCGGTCTGTTGACTCCGACGGCGGAACGGGCGCTGTTCGACGCCGCGCGCTCCGGCGATGAGTCCGCCAAGGAATCCATTATCCGAAACCATTTGCTTCTTGCAGCAAAAGAAGGCCGGCGATGGGCGCGGGGGTTGTTGCCGGAGGACGAGGTTATCTCCGCTGCGAACTTTGCGCTGATGAAAGCTTACGAGGCGTTCGACCACACGCGCGGGAATCGCTTCGCGTCATTCCTGCGCCCTTTTATTCGAGGGCGAATCGCGGAACTCTGGCGCGCACAAAATACCGTTGGGGAACATCAACGGAAGTTTGCTGACAAGGAGGAGCAATACCCGAATAAATTACAAGAGCCGGCGGTCTATCAGGAGGTAGAGCGCGAAGACCACTCTAGATTTATGGAAACGATGCTGGCTAATGCGAAGCGGGCCGTGCTTACCGAAAAAGAAAGAACCGTGCTTGAACGCCACTTCGGAGAAGACAAAATGGAAATGACGAAAATTGCGAAGCAACTTAAGCTATCTCGCGAACGCATTCGGCAAATAAAGGAATGTGCGTTACGAAAACTGAACCGAGAAATGACGCTGCGAATGAAGTTGGCGGGGGTGGAGCGATGAGAATTCTTGCGCTAGATTTGGGGACAAAGACCGGATGGGCCCTGTCCGGGTGCCATGTAAGCGCCATTTTTGCCGGGACGTGGGTTCTCGAATCCCCGGCGGGAATGCGTTACGCGAAGAAATTGCGCATGGATAGACGCCTCGACCCACGTATTATGGCGATTGTGAATAATCTCAGGGAAATACACCGAAAAACCCCCCTCGAATATATCGTATTCGAGGATTTGCGTTTTGCAAGTTCGCAGGCCCAGGCTCATCTTTGGGCCAGTTTTCGGGGGGCCGTCTGGGCTTTCGCGCACCTGAATGGAATTCAGGTGGATTGCCTTGATACCGGCAAGCTCAAAAAATATTCGACGGGCTCTGGCTCTGCGGACAAGCGCTGGATGGCGGCGGCGCTTGTGCAGAGATTTCCGGCTCATTTCAAAGACTTCTCATGTGAAAAAAAATCTCTTGTGAAACACCTGGAAACTGGGACCTTACTAGACGATAACGCCGTCGATGCGATTCACCTGCTTAATTGGGCCCAATCTGTCTTAAAATGAAGTCACAAGCCCTTCCCATTCCATCTCGCGAGTCCACCAGTCACGGGCAGCTTCAAGCGCTATTGATGATAACGCAAGCGTTGCAACCTTATCTGATACTGCCGCCGCAAGAGAACATACCCCGCGACCCGCAGATTGATGGCGGCACCGTAGCTGCTGCCGCGACTACGTTTATAAAGACCTGCGGCAAAATCGACGATTTACTCGCTGATTTATCCCGGTGGAGTCTGGAATCTCAAGACGCACTTTACAATGCGCTGGTGCAGACCCAAGAACAACAACAAAAATTCTTACAAGCCCAAATCGTCGCGGCTGCGTCGATAGCACGGCCGTCCTTTCAATTCAAGCCCGTGTTGGTTGCGGTCGAGGGGGGATACGCGGCAATTCACGACGCCGTGGTAGGATATGGCGTAACGCCGGAAGCTGCGATGGCCGATTTCGATTTAGCATTTCAGAGAATCCCGCAACATCAACATAAAATCGAGGCGACTCAAGAAATGCCTAATTCCGAGAAGAAAACTAATCGAAAGAAGAAATGAATAAACCGTGGAGTAACCCTGAAGACGAAGTAATTCGTCATATCCCAGACAATTCACAAGCAGCAATCGTGCTTGGCCGGACCGAGGCAGCAATCCGGGGCCGGCGTCAACGTTTGGCGCTCGTTCCGGTTCGCCCGGCTCCATCTGCGGAGCCCGCCAGCTATGAAGACGACCGCAAGCGCGTCGACGGGGACTATTGGGAAAAACAATTTAGGTCGCTGCGAAGTAAATATGAAAAGTTACTCAGCGAGCGTAACGTTTCGGAGATGCTGGTTGAGGCGGTTCGCGATTCGGCTCCCCTTTCCTATTCTCCGGCCCCGCCGATTCGGCGGAAGTCCTCTGGCAAGGGGAGTCCCCAAGCAATGGTCGTGTTACTCTCGGACACTCACGTTGGGGCCGTAGTCAGACCCGAGCAAACCGGCGGGTTTGGGAGATATGATTTTCCAACCTTTCTGGCCCGGTTGAAGTTTTATGAGGATGCAATCGTTTCGATTCTTCAAGACCACACCAATACCCCGGTTCCAGAATTGGTGCTGTGCCTCGGGGGTGATTTACTCGACGGGATGTTGAACCACGGTGCGGAGTCCGGGCAGCCAAACACTCTTTTTTCGCAATTCTACGGAGCCGGACATGCAATCGCGCAATTTATCCGCGCAATCTCTGCCTACGTCCCAAGCATGCGGATTTATTGCACGGCTGGAAACCACACCCGCTGGGCGAATCAGCATAGGATGCCCACGAACAATCGTTTCTCGAATTTCGACACGGTGCTTTACGCATTCCTGGAAGCCTTAACGGCGGGAATCGAAAACGTGAAGTGGACTTTGAACGAGCAACCCTTTGCTCGATTCGACGTGTTCGGGTTTAGATTTCAGTTGTTACATGGCGACACACTGCGCGGAGGTGATAAAGCAATGGGATTCCCCGCCCACTCCATTGGACGGCTGGTATCCGCTACCACGGCTCTTTGCGAAAAAGAAAAGGTTCCTGCCCCGCATTTCTTTTTGACGGGTCATCTTCACCGGCAATTCGCCGCGCCGTTGGCAAAAGGTTCCTTCATCATAAATGGAGGATTCCCCGGACTTGATGGATACGGGCTCTCAGAAAATTTCACGCCAGTTTCTCCGACCCAGGTTTTGTTTCTTGTCCACCCAAAATTCGGGAAGACCGCCACGTATGATATTCAATTACGGCACGCCGAAGTTACGACAGATGCCCCCTACACTATCCCCGGAGAATTTCCGATAAAATGAAACCCTACTGAAACTTAATTATGTGGACCCGCGAAACTGCATTTCAATTCCTGGAACCGCTTGAAAAATTTCTAGCCAACAACGGCTATCACTGCGCCCTCGGCGGCAGCGTGATGTATGGCGGCACTTCCGACAAAGACCTTGATGTGATTGTGTATCCCCACAATCGGGACAACTCTATCTTAGTGGACGTGCTGTGGGAGCGGCTGCGCGGATTTTTGTCGCCGTTGGAATCCTTCAAATCCAAAGGAAGTTCCAGAGACAGCAAGGACGTTCGCGTGTTTTATGTGGACTGCGGTCGAATTGATTTCTTTTTCCTGAAATAACTTCAGGAGCAAACCAAAACCTACGAAATGAAAAACTACAAAACCCTACTGGCGCTGGCGTCCCTGCTAGCGGTTACTCCCCCGGCTTCGGCCGGCGTGAAAGAAATCGGCTCCGTTAATGGGCTTCGCGTCGTTCGCATCAAGACGGCCGGCGTATTTTGTCCCAGCACCACGACGATTGTGGTGTATGACCCGAAGAAGCCGGGAACCATCGAAGGCGTTATTAACTCGGCGGCAGGCCCCGGGTTTATCCCGGCGGCTGCTAATGCCGGCGGTCTCGCTGGCGCTGCGGCATTGCTCCGCCCCGCCCGCACGACTGTTAATAACGACGGCGGAAATTCATCTGCGAATTCGTCGGCTTTCGGGGGTTCGGGTAGCTCCACCACGACGGGCGGCGGATTCGTTCCGCCCGGACATATCAATAACCCAAGTCAACCGCACTAATCATGGATACCAAGGAAGTAAAACTCAAGAGAAAGATTACATGAAAGACATCCCAATCATAATTCTACTGGCGATTCACGCCGGAACCGTATTCTTGTCTGCCGGCTGGCTGTGCCGGTGGATGCACCACAACACAGGGCCAACCGAGGATGGTCGGTCCTATGACCTGAATGTCCTGCTCTCTTTCTGCGCGGGGTTCGTTGCGGCAGTATTCCCGCCGCTTGGATTGTGGGCAGCGTTTGTCATCAGCCGCAGAGCACAGTATGGCTGGGGCTTTAACCGTTCCATAAAACCAACCTACTAATCACGGACGGCAAATTTTCGCGCGCCCCATGACGGGGCGATTCTCTACGACAACAGAGCCTCGTATTCGTTGCCAAGAGCCGGATATTAAGAAATCTGCATCCGGCCCTCGGAGGGGCTCAGAGGGAAGGTCTAAAGAATCGACCGGCTGGGAAGATTGACCACTTTGTCATTCGCTCGGTCGAGGGCTTTCTGCCTTTCCACCTCTTCGTCGATGGAATAGTTAAAAGGGCTTGACGGGGCCGGGTTCGGGTGAACTTCGGCAGGGGTCTCCGGCTGGAGCTTATTGTTTCGTTCGGGCATAATAGATTGTCGGTTTCACGGGCAGTCACACCACGGGCTTCAAAATATTGTTAAGGATTCTACCGCTGCCGGGAGCAGCACCCGAAGTCGGAGAACCCGCCTGTAAATTATTCGCTCGCTTCGTCGCTAGGGATTTCTGCGCGGCACTCGACGGTGGGTTTCCGGCCGGTTGCGGCGCACCGGGAAGGCCCGATGGAATCTGTCCGGATATCGCAGCTTCCGCGCCTTGTCGAACGCTGTCATAAGACGGCACCAGTTCGGTCAGCGTGCCGGCGTCATCGGCTTTGCTAAGTTCCCCCTGGTCAACAAAAGTGCCGTTATAAAAAACCGTAGTCTTTCCATCCTTGGATTTGTAGAAACCAAGTCCGGATTCCTCAAGCGCCTTGGCATTCTTTACGATAACTTGAATCTCGGGGTCTTTTCGACCGGTTTCCGCCCAGACCGCCGGCGGAGAGCCGTTCAGCAGACCAAACATAGTAGGGATTTCAAGAACCTCGTCGGGGATATTAGCAGTGGATTCCGATGCCGCCGGGGGCTCCTGTGGAGAAGCCATGATGTCAGCTTCGGTTGGCAGGGAATTGTTAATAGGTTCGGCCATACATTAAGGTCCGGTTTTTTGTTCGCCGGTCAAGGAAAGTGTTTCATCCTCTTGGGGGTCGGTCTCGGGGAAGATAACTCGTGCACCGGCAACAAGTAGTTCCATGTCCTCGGTGGATAGTCCGAGGTCGGAGAATTCAATTGTTTTTCTCTTGGACATATGAAGTTTCCTGTTTAAATGTGATTCGTCGATTGTCCGGGGCATTCGCCGACACGATTCGCGCGTCGGTGAATCCCTCAGATTCGATGAAAGACTCTGCGTCTGCTCGACTATTAAAAATAGCCGGCTTAGTTCCGCCGATAAATTCGGTTGCCCAGTATCCCTTTGTCGTGGGGCCGATTCGAGCCGGCCGCTCCACTCGCACCCGGCTTAGTGGTTGGATTTCACCCGGCAAAAATTGCGTTGATTTTTTCACACCTACAATTTCGCCAGGTTCCGCCGCAATCACAAGTTTTTTCTTTTGAATTTTCGGCTCCTCCCGCAATCGAAATTGTCCGGGCTTTACTTTTTCCGTCTTGGCGAGGAACGTGTTAAAATCGGATTTTTCCTTTGCGCGTCTATGACCAGACGACCAACCCTGTTTTTCCCAATGGTCTTTTTCCGCGAACCACAAAATCGCTTGCAACGCGTCGGGTTGGATTCCGACCCTATCGGCGGCATGACGAAACGCCTTCTGGCCGAATTCAAAATCGGCATCAGTCACTCCGGTCTCGCTCTGAGGAAGAATTCTCCACCTTTTGCCGGGCGCTTCTGCGCCCATGCGATGCAACGCCCGGGACGCCCAAATGTCAATCGTTGCCTCGAACGTATCTCCGGTGAGGTTACCCATGAAGTTAGGGGTTTTTGGCCCCACTACTTCTTCCAGCCAACTTCCGTCGAGGACGCGCAACAAGGGCTTGCTGTGCATGCCATATCTTATCGGTTTGCCTTCCTGGTTGCGTTCAGAGCGATAAGGAACGAGTTCGTTTTTTTCAATCCACCAGTTCAGGAAATGTCCCCGGGTCGCCTGCTTCGCTTTTGGTCCGGCGAGCTTTTTACCGGTGTCGGAAAGGTAATCTTCGATATCGCCGGTTGCCCACTTCTGTTTTCCCTCGCGATATTTTCGGAGGATATCATCAAACGCGCCGGCCTTAAGTTGGTTGTAAGCATCCAGCGCGTATTTGAAATTCTGCTTTACGTCAGTTTGCGGCGAAGTCGCGCCGAGAAGCTCCGCAAAAAGTTTGCTGTCGTCGCCGAACAGTTCCACCAGCTTTTTGCGCGCTAACGAATACCACGTAACGCCGGCAGAGATTTCGGGGATATCCTTGATGTGGTTATAATACTCCGCGAGTCTGTCGCCGAGCGCAGTTACCGCCGCCGCCGTCGCTGCTTTACCTTCCTTGCCCTTGGAAGCCCGCTTCGCTAAATCGGTATCTGCGAAGTTGTAAACCTCAAGCTGACGCCCAAGCCCCCCGCCATAAACAACCTTAGGGGAGCCGTCATCGTTATACACGAACTGCGGAACTTTCGCCTCCGGATACTTAATCTCTGCGTCGTCCTGGACTTTTATGATGAAGGCTTTTTGTTCCTTCGGTGTCATCTTTGATGGCAGGAACCGGATGTCATTCGTTCGGGGATTGAAGGTCTTAGTAGTCCCGGGTATTCCGCCAACTGCTTTGACCTGCTCTGGACGAAATGCAATTACATGCGTAACTGGTCCGGGCTCCTCGTTAAACATGCCACTAAACTTCTCCTTGACGGTGTTATCAATGATTCCATCGAATCCGATGTCTTCGAGTGCGCCGCGAATTATTTCCCCCATTAAGTAATAACCTGCTTCGTCGGAAATGCCGGATTCACGCAGCACGTCTTTGACTTCGCGAATAACCCGGCTAAGCCTCTCTCCGTCGTAGTCGAGTTTTTCTCCCAGCAGTTCATGAACCGGCGCTCCGCCAAATTCGTCCGCTCGGCGATTTACCGCTTCTATAAACTGTATTAGCTTTCCAGTTGCGTCCCCAGTTATATCCCCGGATTCGTCCATCGGAAGTTCCGCGTTTAGAAAGGTCTCTTTCGGACCGCCGATGACGGCAGGATTTTCCAGTTTCACGAAAGTGCGAAGAGTTCGCCTGACCGGGCCGACTAGATGTTGCTTAGCGAGCTTTTTAGCTTCGGCCCGTGATAACCCCCTATCGGTTTCTATACGTTCGGCCAAAGACTCCACCTTGTTTTTCAAATCGGGACCGATACTGGCATAATTTTTTGTTACATCCACCTCCGAGGTGGTCAAGTAAATTCCCCTACCAAAGTCATTTTCTGGGTCCGCAATCGACGGGTCAAATTCAGTGAACTTTTGTGTGGTCCCATGGAAAAGTTGCATCGGCTCGCCGTCTGGCGTCGTTACTTTAGACCCCGCGAACCATTGTTGGAAAAACGGACTGTCCGTTTTCTTTTCCTTCCACGCTTTTTTAGCGGCGGAGATTTGTCCGGGGGTCGCCCCGACCGTCTCGGCCGGTAGGAATGCGCCCCCGCCGCCTGAGCGCAATGACTCAATCCCCGCTGAAATTTTCCCGGCGCGCTCCGCTCCTTCCGAATCGAATAAACTAGTGCGGAACGAGTCCACGACCTGTCCCTTGTCGTTAAGTAGGGAAACCGAGAGCCAGTCGAGGCTATCCTCTTGGTCGAGCAGGCGGTCGAGAATCGCTTTGCGCTGTTTCCCCCAATGCTTTGCATTAACTTCGACGTGCGCCTCTCCGGTGTTCGCCTCGTAACGGATGCGCGAAAACCCGGCGTTAAGTGCCGATAGCCGCTCCTCTACATCGGGAGTATCAGAAAATTTTGTTCCGAATTTCTTGTTCAAATTCGCCGAATTTTCGGCCAGATATTGTTCGTGGTATGATTGCGACAGCGGGACGAATTCCTTGTTCGGCAGCACCCACCCGGTAAGTTTTGGTTTCGCTACTTTCTCCAAATCCCGTTTCTTTTTGCGGGGCAAGAAGGCACCTCGCCGCTCGTCGCCAACAGGGATTGTGCCGGCTGGTTTCAATGGCTCAGAAGCGGTTGGCCAAATTGTCCCAGGTTCTAAAACGGATTCGGGAACATGAAATTCGTGAACCACAATGGACCCCGGTTTGAAATCTCGATTGTGAGCGGCGTAAAAAGCGGCGTCTCGGGGGCTTGAAGTTAAAAGGCTGCCCACCCCAACTCCATTCTCCCGTATGGATTTAGAATTGGCGCGCGGAGAGGCATGATAAAGAATATACTCTCCGTTTTCAGTTTGAGGAATCTTGTGTCGTTTGGCCCATTCCCCCACCGTCTCTTTAGGAAGAAAAGCGGGCTCTAGCTCCGGAATATTCGGCTTCTCGATAATCAACGCACCATCATAAGTAACCGCCTTGCCGGCGCGAAAAGCCAGGTCTTCCGCAGTCTGCCGCGCAGCCCGGCTAAGTTCCGCAGTTCCGTTGAGGTAAATTTTATTCAACGTATCGTTTACGCCGCGAACCCATCCAGCGGCTTCCATGTCGTCGTAAATCTGTGCGGCGTCACGAAGAGAATTTCCGGGAAGAACTTCGCGAGCCTTTTCGATATGGCCCTCGGGAGCAAGCAACACCTTTCCGGTTTCGGCATTCATCCAAAACTGCGGAGTAGTGCCGCGAGCCCGAATTAGGTCCGCGCTCATCGCGGAGATTTTGCCTTGTTCCGGAGTTTCCAGATATCGAGGGAGTGGCTCCGCTTCAGCCCGCTGTCTCGGCAGAAATTGCACGCCCTCGGTCGGGAACGGCGGCTTGTAGTTCGGATTTACGTATTGACGAATCAACGCGGTTTTGTTTCCCTCTCCTGTAGCGGCCTCAATTGCCTCTTGGAAAAACTGAGCCTTGACTGAACTGGCCCCGGCAGCATCTAAATCTCCCTTCGCGATGTCTTCTTTGAAGACGGCTCGCTGCTCTCCGTGTAACTTTCGGAGAATTTCAATATCTGCGAGAGACTTAACAGCTTGCCCGACCTCATACGCCTTAAGAGTGAGGCTCTTTCCCCACTCTTTAAGTTTGGTTTGAAATCCGGGAACGTCAAGGTTTCGTAGTTCATCTCCGATTTGTTCTATTGATTGTTCTTTTGGTAAAAATCCACCGCGAATAATGTCGGTCACGGGGGCTTTGAAATTCAAGTCCGTGCGTGGTTTCACGCTACTGATGTCCTTTGCGCGAATCCGCTCGGTCACGTCGAGTAACTCTCGCACGCTGACGCCCCTCGCCGCGAGTTCATTTCGCAGCGGATTCACTTCTTTCAAAGATTTCCCAGGAAACGATTTGAATTCTTGTTTGCCTACGTTGCGGGGCTTGATGGCGGACGGCGTCAACAACTCCCGCTTATTCATTTCGGCGAGAATCTGTCCTTTAATATTGCCGGGAATTTTTCCGCGAATCTCTCGTGCGGTCTCTGGCGTGGCGAGTCCTTGCACAAGATTCGCAAAGTTCGCAACTTCCGTCGTTAGCTGGGTCGGGACATAGTTCTTGTTCTCTGCCGGAATTGAAAGTTCCCCTTCCGTCGGTCGTGTCAACCGCCGCCCATCCCCTCGAAAACCGTTCGCTTGGTTCTCGGTATATGCTTGGACATCCGACAATGCTTTCCGCCAAGCAGCCTCTGTCAGCTTGCCATTAACTACCTCATATGGCAGTAATGATTCCGCGCCCCTTTCGGAAGCCAGCCGCGCAATCTGGTGTAGGTTTAAAATCACCTTGTCCGCCGACATGGCAATCAGTGTCGGCGTGTCGCCCTGCGCCGTCCAACGAACCGGCACGAAAGTCTTCTGATGGAGATTAACGATATCTTCCGGCGCATTCGCCCGATTCTCGACGCGCAATCGTTCAAGTTCCACGTAACCAGCGGCCTGCTTACCGCGTCGCGCGGCGCGACCGGTCGGGGCGGCGGCGCTACCGGTGTCCGCGATACCCAAGTGCTCGATTTCAAGGACCGGGTTGCCGGCCTCCATGTGGGAA
>Ga0184635_10000237_pt1 | contig 12655 bp, 12 predicted proteins | sample PLM3_30_b2_FD_133147 | JGI IMG/M metagenome (GOLD analysis project Ga0184635, IMG submission 133147) | Groundwater sediment microbial communities from an aquifer in East River, Colorado, USA - PLM3_30_b2 | ecosystem: Environmental > Terrestrial > Soil > Riparian zone | place: USA: East River...
GGCGTTCGCGCATCTCGACCGTGAGCTGGCCCTGACGCATGCGCGCGAAACCGACAAATGGCGCCGGAGTGGTCGCCCGATCGGGCCGCTGCATGGTGTTCCCGTCGCGGTCAAGGACATCATCGAGACCGCGGATTGGCCGACCGAATGCGGGTCGCCTTTGCTCGCCGGACGGCGGCCGCGCACCGACGCAACGGTGGTTTCGAAACTACGCGCGGCCGGAGCCGTGATCGTCGGCAAGACGGTCACGACCGAATTCGCCTATTTCACGCCAGGTAAGACCCGAAACCCGCGCGATCCGGAGCGCACTCCGGGCGGCTCGTCATCGGGGTCGGCGGCCGCGGTAGCGGCAGGAATGGTGCCGATCGCACTCGGCTCCCAGACAAACGGCTCGATTATCCGTCCGGCGGCGTTTTGTGGCGTCTTCGCAATGAAGCCGAGTCACGGCCTCGTTTCACGCTCCGGTGTGCTGCCGTTGTCGCGGACGCTCGATCACATCGGTCCCTTCGCGCGCTCGATCGAGGACATTGCGCTGGCACTCGATGCGATCGTGGGTTTCGATCCCGGCGATCCGGATACGCGGCCGCTGGGGGCCCGCAATTTCCGCCAGATCGCGATGGAAGAATTCGGCCTTGAGCCTCGCTTGGCTTTTGTAAAGACGCCGGTGTGGGATAAGGCCGATGCCGATACGCGCGAAGCATTTGAGGAACTTGCGAAAGAGCTCGGCGATTACTGTTTCAGCTACGATCTTCCTGAGCAATATGCGTCCGGGTGGAGTGCGCATCGCGCGATCATGGCTGCCGAGATGGCGCATAATCTGGGCAAACTGACCGACCATGGCGGCGACAAAGTGAGCAAGCAATTCCGCGATCTGATCGCGGAAGGCCGCAAGGTCAGCGCGACGGGTTATCTCGCGGCCATCGCGGAAGGCCGCGCCATGCGGGCAGCAATTGAGGAACTGTTTCAGCAGGAATGCACCGCCATCATCACGCCCGCTGCGCGTGGCATCGCGCCGAAGGGCAAGGCGACCGGTGATCCGGTTTTCTGCACGCTATGGACTTTGCTCGGCCTGCCCGCCATCACGCTGCCACTTTTAACGGGCGAGGATGACATGCCGCTAGGCGTGCAACTTGTCGGCGCACCTGGCGACGACGCCCGGTTGCTGCGCACAGCACAGTGGCTGGTAACGAAACTTGTTGGTACGGAATGACTCGCGCTGTTCCTGCCCGCGGCGCAATCGTCGCGTTTTTGTTATTTCTGACTTGCGGTCCGGCCGCCGCTGCTGACCAATTTCCATTCAATCAGGAACTCTTGCTCGATGCCGCGCCAATGCGGCCGGGCAAGCGGATGCCGATTCTGACTGTCGAGCCGGACGGAAATGCCCAGATCGACTTATGGTGCAAGACCGTATCTGCGCGTCTGGAAATTTCCGAGACGGCCATGAAGATCGAGACTGCCCCATTACCGGACGGCTTACCCGGCATGCTGAGCGCCGGACAATGCACACCCGAGCGCATCAAAGCGGACGAAGAACTGCTTGCGGACTTTGCCCAAATCACCGGGTGGCGGCGGCACGGCGAAGGGATTGTGCTGGAAGGACCCAAAACCCTTAGATTCCGCGCCAGCGATCATTGACCGCGTTCGGCGCGAAAACGAAAGGGCGCGGCATGAGCCGCGCCCTCTTTTTCCAGGCAAATTTTGGTGGACTTAGAAGCCCATTCCGCCGCCCATGCCACCACCTTGCGGCATTGCTGGGGCGGGCTCCTTCGGCAGCTCGGCAACCATGGCCTCGGTTGTCACCAGAAGGCCGGCGACCGATCCCGCATCCTGCAAAGCCGTACGCACGACCTTTGCCGGGTCGACAATGCCGGCCTCGATCATGTCGACATACTTCTCACCCTGGGCGTCGAAGCCGTAGGTCTCGGATTTGTTGTCCATGATCTTGCCGACCACGATCGAGCCCTCGACACCGGAATTCTCCGCGATCTGGCGGATCGGTGATTCCAGGGCCTTGAGCACGATGTTGATACCGGCCTGCACGTCCGGATTCTCATCCTGGATGCGGCCAACCGCTTTCTTTGCGCGAAGCAAGGCCACGCCCCCTCCGGGTACGATCCCTTCCTCCACCGCGGCGCGCGTCGCGTTGAGCGCGTCCTCGACGCGATCCTTCTTTTCCTTCACCTCGACCTCGGTTGCACCGCCGACGCGGATCACCGCCACGCCGCCCGCGAGCTTGGCCAGCCGCTCCTGCAGCTTCTCCTTGTCGTAGTCAGAGGTTGTTTCCTCGATCTGCGCCTTGATCTGCTGCACGCGGGCCTCGATGTCGGCCTTCTTGCCGGCGCCGTGCACGATGGTGGTCTTTTCCTTCTCGATCACGACCTTCTTGGCGCGGCCAAGCATTGCAGTCGTGACGTTTTCGAGTTTGATACCGAGGTCCTCGGAAATCAGCTGTCCACCGGTAAGGATCGCGATGTCCTCGAGCATGGCCTTTCGGCGGTCGCCGAACCCCGGCGCCTTCACGGCGGCAACCTTCAGGCCCCCGCGCAGCTTGTTGACCACGAGTGTGGCGATCGCCTCGCCCTCGACGTCCTCGGCGATAATGACGAGCGGCTTGCCCGATTGCACGACCGCTTCAAGAACCGGCAGCATCGACTGCAAACCGGAAAGCTTTTTCTCGTGCAGGAGAATGTAAGCATCCTCGAGCTCGGCCAGCATCTTCTCGGCATTTGTAATGAAGTACGGAGAGATGTAACCGCGGTCGAACTGCATTCCCTCGACGATTTCAACGTCGGTCTCCAGCGCCTTGGCTTCCTCGACCGTGATCACGCCCTCGTTGCCGACCTTCTGCATCGCTTTCGCGATCATCTGGCCGATAGCGGCGTCGCCGTTTGAAGATATGGTACCGACCTGAGCCACTTCAGCCGAGGAGCTTACCTTCTTCGCCCGCTTCTCAATGTCCTTGACCACGGCCGAGACGGCGATGTCGATGCCGCGCTTGAGATCCATGGGGTTCATGCCGGCCGCGACGGACTTGGCGCCTTCCTTCACTATCGCCTGGGCGAGCACGGTCGCGGTGGTTGTGCCATCGCCGGCGAGATCGTTTGTCTTCTGGGCGACTTCGCGCAACATCTGCGCGCCCATGTTCTCGAACTTGTCCTCGAGCTCGATTTCCTTTGCGACGGTGACGCCGTCCTTGGTGATACGAGGGGCACCGAAGCTCTTGTCGAGCACGACGTTGCGGCCCTTCGGACCAAGCGTGACTTTCACCGCATTGGCGAGAGTGTCGACACCGCGGAGCATGCGCTCGCGGGCGTCGCCCGAAAATTTCACATCTTTGGCAGCCATTTCAAATTACTCCGTTGGATCTTTGCGATGTCAGGTAATCACGCCCATGATGTCGGACTCCTTCATGATCAGGAGTTCCTCGCCGTCGAGCTTGACCTCGGTGCCCGACCACTTGCCGAACAGCACGCGGTTGCCCGGCTTCACGTCGATGGGGATCAGTTTGCCGCTCTCGTCACGCCCGCCCGGGCCGACAGCAATAACTTCGCCTTCCTGCGGCTTCTCCTTGGCGGTGTCGGGAATGATGATCCCACCTTTGGTCTTCTCCTCGGCGTCAATGCGGCGCACGACGATGCGGTCGTGCAGGGGGCGAAACTTGGTCTTGGCCATGGGCTTCCTCGTGGCGCTACTGCGCGTTGCGTGAACGAAAAGTATCTATTTTTCAGTGCCTTAGCACTCTTGGGAAAAGAGTGCCAAACGCTGACCCGGAAATATTGTTTCCCGGCTGGGGTGTCAAGATAAGGCGGGTTCAAACCCGAGTGCCGCTCAGTCCCAGCGCCCGCTTGCGCTGTCCGCTAATGCCCTCCAAAGTCGTGCGCCTGCCTTGCAAGGAGCCGGAATGAGTCGCCCAATTCGCACCGCACTGCCGACCGCTATGGTCCTGGGACTTTTCGCGCTTGGGCTTTCCGGCTGCGCTTCAACTGGACCGCAACTCGACCAGCCGGCCGCGCCGGCATTAGGCCCAGCGTTGCCACCCGCGTTCCCGCCGCAGGATATCGTCGGACGTTGGGGGCTCGCGGCCTACCACAAGGATGAAGATCGTGCGCGCACCGAGGCGGCCGCCAGGGGGCAGTGCAAGCAACCTTACGTGATCACGCTCGGCCCGAACGGCGGCGTTATGATGCACCTGGCTGACCAAGCGACTCCAACCGAGTTGCGTCTAAGAGGTGCGGCCGGCGGCAAGACCTTCATCGGACCGGCCGACAGCGAACTAGGGGGTTCACAGGATCGGGAAGTCGTGTCCTTCGACGGCCGAGTTCTCATTCTACGCTGGCTGGATTCTGAAGTGCAGGGCCGGTACGGCACGATGGTGTATGTCCGTTGCGGGACGGAGGGGGCGAGGCAGGCAACTGCTAAACCTAAACCGAGAACCGCGCCGCCGCCGCCGAGATAGTAATTTCTTTGCCGTCATTGCCGGGCTGCGCGCATCAATCCATGATGCCAATCCGTGACGGTGAGCTTGCTGTCGCCGCGCATCCGTGAGGCGCGGGGGTCGAGCCGCGCACGACGTTGCATGGGTGGCATGACTGGTCTGCGCGATTTCTTTTTCGGCCCTTGGCGCGCCGTGCCGGTGCTCGGCGTCACGCAGATTCTGACTTGGGGCACAATTTTCTACACGCCGGTGCTGATCGTCCCCCTGATCGCGGCCGAGCGCGGCTGGTCCATCACCTTCGCCATGGGTGGCTTTTCGGTAGGCCTTTTGGTCGCTGGACTGGTTGCTCCTTATGTCGGCCGCTCGATCGACAGGTGGGGCGGGCATGTCATCATGGCCATCGGCTCCCTGATCGGCGCGCTTGGACTTTTTCTCATCGTCCACGCCAGCACTTCGATTGCGTACTACGCGGTCTGGTGCGTGCTCGGTGTTGCCATGGCGGCAAACTTGTACGACGCCGCCTTCGCAACACTGGGCCGCATTTTCGGGCTCGGCGCGCGCCGTCCGATTACGGCACTTACACTCGCCGGCGGTTTCGCCTCGACCGTGAGCTGGCCGGTTACGCATCTCCTGATCGAACGTGTGGGCTGGACCGGCACTTATCTTGTCTATGCAGCACTTCTTGCCGGCATAGCGGCTCCGCTTCACGCTTTGGGCTTGCCGCGCAGCCGCTTCGACACCGAGGTAATGGTCCAAGACGGGCGGAATGAACCGGCGAAAACACCGCCACCCTACGGGTGGGCATTCATACTGGTGGCTTCGGCATTCGCATCATATGCCTTCGTTCCTTCCGGGTTGTCGGCACATCTGCTCGCAATATTTGCGCGCGCCGGCATCGATGTAGGGACGGTCGTTTGGATTGGCGCTTTGTTTGGACCGGCACAGGTCGGCGCACGGCTTATCGAATTTACATTCGGCCGCAACCTGCATCCGTTATGGGTCGTGCGTTTCGCGCTCAGTGCATTGCTATGTGCCTTCGTCATGCTGGCGTTTTTGGGCGTTTCAGCAGGAACGGCGGCGGCCTTTGCGTTGATGTTCGGCGGCGCCAACGGCCTTGTCACCATCACGCGTGGCGCAGTTCCGTTGGCGTTATTTGGCGCGTCCGGCTATGGCCGCCTGATGGGCCGGCTTGCCGGGCCGTTCCTGCTTGTGCAAGCCGCCGCACCTTTCGTCATGGCCTTTGTGGTCGAGCATGCATCTGATGCCGCAGCATTGGCGCTCGCGGCAGGCTTCGCATCACTTGCGCTTGTCTGCTTTATCGTGATCCGGCGGCCGAATTAGGCAAACATCGCGTCGATGTCGCACTGCGTAGCGTGGCCGTCCGCACCATCGAGGCGCGGACCATTGATGAGGCCTTCGCCTGCCGGCTTTGTGTCGCCGGGTTGCCCACAAGTATCGCTATAGCGTGCGATCATTGCCGCAAGCCGCTCCTCGATCATGATCAAAGTAGCGATCACCTTGCCAATGCGCTGGCCGGCGAGATCCTGGAAGTTGCAGGCTTCGTAGATACGGACCACTTGGTCCTGCACATCCTGCGCCAAACCATGGTGGTAGTCATCGCTCAAGGCTGATGCGAGCGCTCGCGCGCAGTCATCGATGGTCTCGGCCGATGCAAGAATCTTTTGGGTAGCCGGTTCCATGCCCTCGACCGCGGCGCCCAATTCGCCGGCCGCGCGCGTCATCCGCCGGTTGTTGCCGTCGTTGATCAGCACCGAAAGTTCGCGCATGTTCCGCTCGATCGCGGACCGGATGGCAGCGAGCTCACGCTCCAGCGTCGGAGCGGGTTCCATCTTCTGTTGAGGCTCGCTGGGCTCGTGTTCGTGCGATCCGGCATCGCTCGGCTCGCGATTGCCTCCGACCATCTGCTCGATACGAAATACTTTGCGTTGCACGCCTTTGCCCCGGCATTCCGATGGCTGTTCTTACCGGAGGCGGCATTAACGCTGCGTTGCAGGGACTTGGAAACCGTCCGTTTACCATGCCGAATCGTGGTTTACGGCAATTTACCAATCGGTGTGCCTTTGGCCTTTTACTCGCAAGGTCGAATGAAATTGCGGGGTGCATCTATGTGGCGTTCGATCTTGCTTGGAATGGTAGCAGTCTCCCTGACGGATGCTGCCTCGGCTCAGTCGGTCTTTTTTGCGTCCGACCCCGCGCCGGAAACCCGTGTCGTGGCCTCTGCAGCGGCTCAGCCTGAGCTGCAGCCCAGCGGTGGTTTCATAGATCTCCTGTTCGGTGAGTTGGCTCGCCAGTCCCAGCGCGGCGTGCAGCAGTGGTTTGGCGCGCCACCACAGCAAGAGCACTCCGACGAACGGGGGCTGCTGGCCTATGCCAGCGCGTCGCCGAACGATCCGATACCGGAGCAGCAACAAATGGAGGATCGCATCGATCCTCGCTTCCTGCGCCAGCAGGTCGCTTACAACGGGCCGGAAGCGCCCGGCACCGTTGTCATCGATACAACGAACCATTTTCTCTATCTGGTTGAATCCGAAGGCCGCGCGATCCGATATGGCGTAGGTGTGGGTCGACCGGGCTTTACCTGGTCGGGACGGCATTCAGTTTCGGCGAAGAAAGAATGGCCCGACTGGATCCCGCCGGATGAAATGCTCAAGCGTCAGCCTCACCTTCCGCACTTCGTCGCAGGCGGTCCGCACAATCCGCTAGGTGCTCGCGCACTTTATCTCGGTTCGACGATTTATCGCGTCCACGGCTCGAACGAGCCATGGACGATCGGGAAAAATGTGTCGTCCGGGTGCATCCGCATGCGCAACTCGGACATCGTCGACCTTTACGAGCGCGTAAAGGTCGGCACGAAAGTCATCGTGATGTAGACGCGTTCAGGCGCTGTCGCCGCCGCCAAAATCGCCGTCGAAGTCGGCGCCTGCATCGTCGCCGGGATCGTCGTCAAGTTCCGCAACGCTGGCATCGTCCAACAGCGCGGAAGGTCCTGTAGCGCTTCCGGCGCCTCGGCCGATATCATTTAAGCCCGCGTCGCGAGCAAGATCGCTGCCGACGGCGCTGTTGTCCAACGGCGAGCTGCCTGGCGGCACCGACGCGAATGCACTTCCGCCGTGATGGCCGAACATCGAGCTTATCGAATTGAGCAGCAGTGCACCGCCGATCACTCCGGCCGCAGACGCTGCAGCCGTGCCGAGAAATGAACCGCCCGCCGATGGCGCCGCTCCCTGCGCGGGAAAAGCGCCGCCGCTGTTCCAGCGCGGATCGGGATTTGCCGGCGCGCCTGGGCGCACACTCGGTACCGAACCTCCGCGGCCGCTCAGCGTCTGGCGCATGTTCTCGAGAAATCCGCCGGACTCAGGCTGAGCGACATTCTCGCCGGTAAGTTCGCGGAGGCGCGCATCGGCGCGCTTGAGTGCTTCGTCCTGGATCAGCACCGTCTGCACGAGCGGATAGATTGCGTTTGGCGCCCGCGCAAGGCCGTCCGCAATCGCCTGCTCGGCATCCCGGTCGCGCGGCGCGCTTTCAAGCCGCGCTAGCCGATCGAACAGTTCATCAACCAACTGGCGTTCCTGTGGGGTCATGGCATCCTCCCGTGGCCGTCGGCGGCGTTATTTAGGTAACGCGATTATTTTCGCTAGTGGGGCGCGCCAAGATGACGCCGTGGTCGCCCATTAACCTCGTGAAAGCATCGGAATTAAAGAAGGCGAATTCGTGCTCGCGCAGGATCGTAAGCGAGTCGATCGCTTTTAGCTCGGCATCGACGAAGCCCGGATGGCACATAATGAGCCCGCCATCGGGAAGACCGGACAGAAACCGCGGGAAAATTTCGGCGAATCTCGCCCGGGTGTTGAAAGCATATGTTCCGGCGAAGGCCGGATTCATTGAGATACCCAGCCTTTTCGCCTTGCGGCGAAAGCCCACGCTTAAGATGTCGAGAGTCAGTGCTTTGGCGTCATGTAAGCGCCGGCCGGGACGCGCACGCCCGCACTGTCTGACCCAGGCGTCAGGCGCTTCCAGCGCGGCTTCTCTGAGAAAGGCATCTCGAATCTGCGGAAATAAATGCACATGCTGATGGCCATCGAGAAAATCCGGAGGACGGCCAAAGACGTCGGTAAATCTCCGAAGTTGCGCGGTGATCTCGGTCATCAAAGGCTTAACTTGCAGCCGCCTTGCGGTTGCTGCCCGCAAAACATGGCTGTGCGGCAAGAACCGGTTATCGCGGAGCGGCGCGAAGTTCGCGCTCAGCGGCTTGAACGGCGCGGTCAGGGTTACGTGCAAGCCGATGGCAGCGCGTTTTTCACCCGAATTGAGCCTTTCGAGCGCAACGGCTTCGTTGCCGTTGAAATGCGGCGCCGCAACCATGATTGAGGTGGCGTTGATGCGTCCACGCGAAATCAATTCGCGGATACCGGCGTTGACGCCCGGTGAAATTCCATAGTCATCGGCGCACAGCCAGATGCGGCGGTAGCCCGTATCCATAGGCCCCCGGCTTATTCGGCCGCGCGAGAGGTCACCGGCCGGGCCTTGTCGGCTTCCCTCGCGCGTTTCACGCTGTGGTCGGCGACGAAGTAGACGGGCCGGCCTTTCATTTCGGACAGCATCTTTCCGATATATTCGCCCAACACACCGATCAGGATCAGTTGCACGCCTCCGATCACCATGACGCTGACCACCAGCGAAGGATAGCCGGGCACATCCTTGCCGTAGAGCAACGTTTCAAGCACGATCCAGCTGCCGAAGAAGAGCGCAGTCACGGCGAGCAGCAGACCGAGGAGACTGGCAACTCGCAGCGGCGCTACCGAGAACGACGTCAGCCCTTCGATCGACAGTCCGATGAGAGTCCATACACTCCAGGTCGTGGTGCCATGTTTGCGAGCCGCCGGTTCATAATCGACGCGGGCTTGGCGAAACCCGATCCAGCTCGACAGTCCCTTGAAGAAACGGTTGCGTTCCGGCATCTGGCGCAGCGCCGCTGCAGCTCGGGCCGACAACAAACGGAAATCGCCGGCGTCTTCCGGAATTTTATGGCGCGCGCCCCAGTTTAGGAGGGCGTAGAAGGAACGAACCCCCGCACGCCGGAGCCAGGACTCATTCTCGCGATGTGCTTTGGCGGTGTAGACGACGTCATAGCCGTCGTCGAGCCAGCGACCAACCAGCGTGTCGATCAAATCGGGCGGATGCTGTCCGTCGCCGTCCATGAACAACACGGCGCCCGGCTGGGCGTGGTCAAGGCCGGCGAGCAGGGCGGCTTCCTTGCCGAAATTTCGCGACAAGGTGATGACCTGAATATCGAGCGGGATGGCCGGCAAAGATTTGGCGACGTCGCCTGTGCCATCGCTACTGCCATCGTCGACGTAAACGACCTCAAGATTTAGTCCGCGCTTGGTCTGCAGATAACGTGCGACCTCGGCGATACGCTGGTGCAGACTGGATAGACCTTTGGCTTCATTGAAAAGAGGCACAACCACCGACAGGATCGGCGTGGACGACGACACTCGAGTACGCGAGGCTGGCTTGGTCGGTTTCACCGCCATCTTTGGGCAACCTGTCGCTCCGGTTCGGCGATCTATACAGCACCGTGATGGCGCTGTCGCGCCCGCTCTACCGGGACCGGATTTGCCGTGCTAATCGAAAGCCGACAATGATGCCGGCGCCCCTCCAAAACGTCCTCGACCGTCTCACTGTGGCATGGCACGAGCGCGCCATTGCTCTTAAGGCGGCCAGTTTTGCGCTGGTTGGCGTGTTCAACACCGCCGTCGATTTCTGCGTTTTCTGGACCACTGCCAGCTATCTGCATTGGCCGTTGGTGCCCGCGAATGTGCTGGCCTGGATCGTAGCCGTAACGTTTTCCTACACGATGAATTCGTTCATAACGTTCGGACCGGAATCGGGACGTATTCTGCGCTGGCGCGACTATGCGAGCTTTGCTGCCTCAGGCGTCGCCGGCATGATTTCCAGTACCGCAACGCTTCTAGCACTTTCCTATTTCATTCCCGTGCTGCTCGCAAAGCTGGCGTCGATTCTGGTCAGCTTCGCCGTTAACTTCTCGCTTTCGCACTTCGTCGTGTTCCGCGCGCGACCGCCGCACGGGAACGGCGGCGGATGACTGCCCGCTGAAAACAGGTCTGGACAATGCAGCACGACGACAATCTGAAGGCCAATATTCCGAGTTTTGTCACGCATCTTGAGTGCGCGATGACCGGCGAGCGCTACGAGGCCGATCAGGTGCATAATTTGTCGCGCGCCGGAAAGCCGCTATTGGTGCGCTACGATCTCGAAGGCATTCGAAAGACACTGAAAAAGGAAACTTTGGCAGCCCGCCCGCCCGATCTCTGGCGCTATCGCGAGATGTTACCCGTCCGCAGGCCTCAGGACATAGTCAGCTTGGGCGAGACGATGACGCCGATTGTGAGAATGCCGCGCCTTTCCGCAAAGCTCGGCGGCGGCGAAATTCTCGTAAAGGACGAAGGTCGGTTGCCGACCGGCTCATTTAAGGCCCGCGGTCTGGTGATGGCGGTCTCTATGGCCAAAGCGCTCGGCATCAAGCACATGGCCATGCCGACAAACGGCAATGCGGGCGCCGCGTTGGCCGCCTACGCCACGCGCGCCGGCATCAAGACCACGATTTTCTGTCCGGAGGACACGCCCGAAGTGAATGTGAGTGAGATCGCGTTGCAAGGCGCCACCGTGTATCGCGTAAACGGTTTGATAGATGATTGCGGCAAGATCGTCGGTGAAGGGAAAGCAAAGCTTGGCTGGTTCGATACCTCGACCTTGAAGGAGCCCTACCGGATCGAGGGCAAGAAAACCATGGGCCTTGAACTCGCCGAACAACTCGGCTGGCAGGTGCCGGATGCGATTTTCTATCCAACCGGCGGCGGCACTGGACTGATCGGCATGTGGAAGGCCTTCGCCGAACTGGAGGCTATCGGCTTTATCGGGAAGAAGCGCCCGCGCATGATCGCTGTTCAGGCAGCCGGCTGTGCCCCGATGGTACGCGCGTTCGAGGCAGGCGAAGAGCACGCGCCGCGCTGGGAGAATGCACACACAATTGCATCCGGCATCCGGGTGCCGCAGGCAATTGGTGATTTTCTCATTTTGCGTGCTGTGCGCGAGAGTGGTGGTTTCGCCATTGCGGTGCCGGACGACGCGATCAGTGCGGCGCTTGACGAAATGGCGCGCGAGGAAGGCTTCCTGTCATGTCCGGAAGGCGCGGCAACCTATGCAGCTTACAAGCAGAGTCTGTCGGACGGGCGCGTGAAGCGTACCGATCAAATCGTACTCTTCAACTGCGCCAGCGGTTTGAAATATCCGCTTCCACCAGCCCGCCGTACGCTCGATCGGCATAAGCCGATTGATTTTGCATCGTTATAGGCGGATGATTTTCCCAAGGCGTGCGAAGAAAGCGCTGTCTTGGGAGGAGACAATGAAAAAGCTGTTTGTTGCCGCGCTTGCCGCGGCGCTGGCCGGTATCACGACGGCCGGCGCGGATAACTATCCGACGCGATCAATCACCATCATCGTGCCGTTTTCCGCCGGCGGGCCAACCGACGCGCTCGCGCGTGTTCTCGGTGAACGCATGCGCCAGACGCTTGGCCAGCCGATTGTGGTTGAGAACGTTACCGGTGCGGGCGGCACGATCGGTGTAGGCCGTGCCGTCAGTGCGGCGCCCGACGGCTACACGCTCAGCATCGGACATCTCGGAACTCACGTGATCAATGGCGCGATATATCCCTTGAGTTTTGATTTGGTGAAGGACTTCGAGCCTGTTGCGATGGTCGCAAGCAATCCGATGATGATCGTTACCAAGAACGCGATTCCGACAAAAAATCTGAAGGAGCTCATCGCCTGGATCAAAGCCAATGATGGCAAGGCGACAGCAGGGACGGCCGGTGTCGGCTCCGGCTCGCATTTTTCCGGTGTCTATTTGGGCCAGCTGATTGGCGCGAAATTCCAGTTCGTCCCGTACCGTGGCACGGGCCCCGCATTGCTCGATCTCGTGGCTGGACAGATCGATCTGATCGTTGATCAGGCATCAAACTCATTGGCGCAGGTAAAGGCCGGAAAAATCCGCCCCTATGCCATTACGTCGGAAAAACGCCTCGCCGCAGCGCCGGAAATTCCGACCGTGGACGAAGCCGGGCTTCCCGGATTCTATGTCGAACTGTGGTCGGGAGTTTGGGCGCCGAAAGGAACACC
>Ga0184635_10000238_pt1 | contig 12655 bp, 8 predicted proteins | sample PLM3_30_b2_FD_133147 | JGI IMG/M metagenome (GOLD analysis project Ga0184635, IMG submission 133147) | Groundwater sediment microbial communities from an aquifer in East River, Colorado, USA - PLM3_30_b2 | ecosystem: Environmental > Terrestrial > Soil > Riparian zone | place: USA: East River...
CGCCGGCGTGATCTATCTCATTTTCCAGTCGAGCTCTGACAAATCACTCTACTGCCAGCAAGCTCGACGGACACGAAACGAGTCTGAGCCGTCCTACTCGTGAACGCGAAGACAACTCGATTCAAGTTAACGGTGTTGCGCGTCGCGAACTCGTCGGTGCGCCCGTCTGGAGCAGTGGTGCGGCCATCCCGCCGCGGCTGCCAAACGCGGGCATCCAAGCCATCTCGCGTCAGCGTCTCTTCTGCCTTCGCAAGGGCCAACTGCTCCGTGAGAAAGGCGGGCTGCTCAGAAAGCTGGAAAACGTGCTGTTGGCTAATGCGAGACTGAACCGAACGATGAATCAGATATGGAACTGCTGCAACTCCTGGGAGTAACACCATCGCGAGCAAGATGATGGTGCGCTTTTTCATGAGATGCGCGAATGCCGCTTATTGACCCAACTCAGCGACGGCCGCCACGAGTCGCGCCGATTGCAACAGGGATTCGATGCCACCGTTTGCTGCAGCATGGCTAGGCCTTTTTCTTTTTCGAGGTAACATTCTTCGACGCAGCTTCGAGAGCCGCGCGCAACAAGTCGACTTTCGCCGCGGCAAGAACGACGTTCGTCGAGCCCTGCTTTCCCCAGGCGCCGGCGCATGGTTCGAAGACGCCTGGCGCTTGCTTCAAGAAAGTGCGCTGCTGTTCCGGCGTAAGCTTCACCATTCCATGGTCGTCATCTGGATATCCGAGCGAGGCAAAAACCCTGCCGTCGATGCGAAAATCCGGATGATTCATGTGGGCCGACTCGATCGCACCGGAAATTTCGAGAGCCAAACTGCGGTACTTATCTGCGGTCATGGGAAGACTCCTTCTTTGCCAAACGACCCAACATAGCTCAGCGGCGGCGGCCACGAGGCGAGCCGATTGGAAGAGGAGGGCGCTGCCGCCGTTCCCTGCACCGCAGGGTTAGCGAACCAACCCCGTCGGACTGGGAGCAATGACTCAAGAAACTGAACAGGCACCAAAACCTGCATAGCAACGACTTTCGCGTCTAGTTTCTCAGCAGGCGGCATCATTTGCGTCTCTGCAACTCAAGGTGTGCAGCGTAATCGTTCGACTTCGTGACCACGACGCAGATGCTACCACGAAACGTTGGTGGTGCGCCAGTGGTCGTAACTGAGCGCGCAACCCCCGCCGGATCAGTAAAGGTCACGAACACTCGTGTGGGCGTCGGCCAACGAGGATTCTGAAACCATTTGGTCTGTCCGGGGTCCTCGATTCCAAAAACGAACTCGCCACGTGGCTCCACCCGTAGCGAGACATCGCGAAGGGTCGTGTCGCTGGTGCCGTTGCGGACTCCAATGCTGTATGCGCCGGGGTCGTAGTAGAAATGCGTCAGGTAGAGCCAGAGTGCCGAGGCCACAACCACAACTCCAAGGAAGGCGAGAATGCTTTTGCGTGGTCCTTGCACGGTGAGCGCGGTGCCAGCTAACGACCCAGCGACGGCGGCACGACACGACGGGAAAGTTTCAGTTCAACGCCGCGGTCGCAATCTCCGCCAGTGCGGCTTCGCGCTCTGGACCTTTGATGAAATCGAGGGAGCGCATGAAACGCGCCTTGTCGGCGGCGGAAACGCTCCTGCCCGTGACGATCTTCACGATGAGCGCGGGCACCTTGCTGGCGCGCGAACGCCAGACGATCTCGCGGCCGGCGGGCGTGTTCCAGTCGCCGCCGACGGCGTTGAACCAGGCATCGAAGCAAGCGTTTTCCTGCCCATCGGCGGCGATGCCGAGGGCTTCGAGCGACCAGCGGTCGCCGGCGCCGTGCTGGGTGGCGAGACGGGCCCAGAGCTTCGGAGTTTCCGGCGAGGAGTTGTGACGCAGCGCGATGGCGCACTCGCGGCGGACTTGCGCGGACGGATCCCCGACGAGCCCAGTGACGAGCGGGATCATGTCCAGCTTGAGCTGGCGCGCCGTGCGCAATGCGGCGATGCGGATATCGGGATCGACGTCCCGGAGCGCGCCAAGGAGGAACGGTCTCCCAGTGTTCCCAAGGCGCGCGAGCAACGGCAGAGCGCGGGCGCGCATCCGGGCGTTATCGTCCTCGTAGAGACTGAGCAGTTCCTCCTCCGCCTTCGAGCCCATGCCGTGGAGCGCGGTCCATGCGAGGTAGCGTGTGGTGTGGTTGGGGGAACGCAGCGCGGCGACGGCGCCCGCGGCGGTGTCGAGATTCAGCTTCGGCGCGGCCGGTTTGTGGCCGGGCGGCGCGACGCGATACACCCGCCCAGTCATCGTCTCCAGTTTGCGGTCGGCCATGTTGTGGCCGCCGACACCCGCGTCGTGCCAATCACATACATAGACCGAGCCGTCGGGTCCGATGCAGACGTCGGAGGGGCGATACCACGAGTCACTGCTCGAAAGCAGATTCTCGATCGTGGCTGTGTAGCCGGCGCCATTGTTCTTGACCGGATAGGCTCGCACGACGCGCGGGCCAGCGTCGCAGTGAAGCATTTGATTCCGGAAGACGGCGGGCAGCAGATCGCCCTCGTAAATCGCGATGCCCGTGGGCGAGCCGTTGCCCGTGTGGAGCAGATTCGGCACGACGCCGGGGTCCTGCTGGTACCAGTGGTATGGGGGTCTAAGGTCTTCGGACGCGCCGTTGGCCTGCGCCTTTTTCCAGGCCTGGCTCCAGCCGGCGCCTGTCATTTCGTCGGTGAAACCGTAGTTGCCGAATTCCATCACGAAATTGATGCGCACGCCCCGGTTGCCGTCGTCGTCGTTGTCGGATTGCCAGAGGGTGCCGAACGAATCGACGGCCAGCTCGTAGTTGTTGCGGAAGTTCCAGCCCAGCGACTCGACATCCGAGCCGTCCGGGTTGCAACGCAATGCCATCCCTTGCCGGTAGGGCTTGCCCTGGGTTTTCACCGGATTGCCGGCCAAATCGACGACCGTCTCCGAGTCGTGCTGCGGCACGGGGCCATTCAGCGGCAATGCCAGCGTGCCGCCCTTGGGCCGGCGCAGTTCCTTCACCTCGTTGCCGAAGTTGAAGTAGAGCCTGCCGTCCGGGCCGAACACGAACGCGTGCAAGCAATGATCGTGATCGCCCTTCGTGGTGTCTTCAAACAGCAGCTCGCGCCGGTCCGCTTTGCTGTCCCCGTCCGTGTCCGTGAGCACGAACACCCACGGGGAACTGGAAACAATTGCCTTGTTGCCGAGCACGCAAATGCCCAACGCGGTGTTCACGGTCGGGTCCTGGTAAAAGACCGTTGCCTTGTCCGCTTTCCCGTCGCGATTGGTGTCCTCCAGGATCATAATGCGGTCGCCGCCCGGGCGGGGCGTGCCCCAATCCTTGTGCATCGTGAGCCGGTAGTTGGCCCCCTCGCATATCCAGACCCGCCCTCGCTCGTCCACGTCCATGTCGGCGGGATTCACCACCATCGGTTCGCAGGCGAAAAGCGTCGCTTCGACGCCGTCGGCGGCCGTGAGCTTCTTCATGTCCGCGGCGGCGGCCTCGGGACCGTTGGGGTGCGGTGGCGGCGGGGGCTTGGGCTGGCTTTCGCCCTCCGCGGCGAGCGCGGTCGTGGCGATGAAGGCAAACGCGGCAGTGGACCAGGCGAATCGATTCATGGCCGTAATTGAAACTGCAACCGCCCCCTCGTTCCAAGCCGGAAAATGCTTCGTGCTGAACTCTTCCTGCGAATGGAGTTCTGCTTCCCGCCGTCTCAACAAACTGCTTGCGGGCGCGGAACCCCGATGCAACGTTGCGCTATCCCGGACCTGAAATGACGGTTGCCTTGCTTGTCCCCCGCCACCGCAGCGCCCTCCGTAGGGCATTGCTCCTTGCGCTCCTGCTCGGGCTCATTCCCGCGACTGCGCGCCGGGCAAGCGCCGAGGCGATGCTCCAATTGTTCAACCTTTCCTGGAACGAAGTCGCCGCGAAGATCCCCGAGATTGCCGAGGCGGGTTACACCAGCCTGTGGCTCCCGCCGCCGACAAAGGGCAACGGCGGCTTTTCCGTCGGCTACGATGTGTTCGACCCGTTCGACCTCGGCGACAGGAACCAGCGTGGCACGACCGCCACGCGTTACGGAACGAAGGAGGAATTGCAGCAGATGGTCAGGCTGGCCCATCGCTTCGGGCTGCGTGTCTACTTCGATAACATCATGAACCATCGCGCGGGCGATGTGCCGGGCTACAACGCCTTCGTGCCGACGAACCTTTATCCCGACACGGTGCCGGCCGATTTTCATCTGCGCTCGATCAGCGGCGGCTTCTTCCGCAACGCGTCGAACATCCGCGACTACGGCAGCACCTGGCAGGTGCAGAATTTGAGCCTGCTCGGGCTGGTCGATATCGCCCACGAGTCGCCCAATGCCAACTTCGGTCCGACCGAAGGCAGCACCGCGCCCAAGCCGGTGTTCGTCCGGCACCCGAACAACCCGGAGTATTACGACTTCAACTCGAACGGCGTGCGCGTCGGCTTCGGGAACATGACGGCGGCGGACCTGGCTGCGAACCCCAACCAATACGGGGAAGACATCAACGCTTTGCTCCTTCGATCCGTTCGCTACCTGTTCGACCAGACGAAATGCGACGGGCTGCGGCTCGACGCCGTCAAGCACGTTCCGAGCTATTTCTTCGGCCAGCAGAGCGGCCCCAACCGGGATGAGAGCTTCGCCGGGTATCTGGGGCAGGCGCAGTTGCAGTTCAACCTCACGCACGGCTTCGGCGACTCCAACCAGCGCAACTCGAACTTCGACACGGAGCTGACGCGCAACGACGCGCTGCTCTTCGGCGAACACCTCGGCGAACCGCCCGCCTTCGGCGAATACATCGACGCCGGCATGCGACTGCTCGACAATCCGCTCCGCAACAACCTGAATAACATCCTCGGCAATCCCTCCGCCTCGCTCGCCGGCTACGAACAGCGCGATGCCGGCGGGTTCAGCGCGGGCGTCCGCGTCATGCATGCCCAGAGCCACGACAACGATTTCGCCGCGCACCGCGAGTTGCAAAACGCCTACTACTTCCTGCGCGAGGGCATCCCGCTTATTTACTCCGACGGCTACAACGAGGCGGATGGCAATCCGCCCTTCCCGCGGCATGCCAACGCGCCGTACCTCGGCCAGTTCGGCGACAACAAGATGCCCGACCTGGCCTACCTCCATCACCAACTCGCCCGCGGCGGAACGCGCCCGCGTTGGGGCGACAGCGACGTGGTCGCCTTCGAGCGATACGACTACCGCGACCCCGGCACGGCCGCGGACCAAACAGTCGTGCTCTTTGCGATGAACGACAACTACGGCAACCCCGGCGACATCAACTTCGACGACGGCGTGGCGCAGGACAATAGCGGGATGCCGTCGGCGAACTGCTATCAGAACATCGATAACTCGCGCGGAGTCGGGTTGGTGGTCGGGTTTCCGCCCGGCTCGCGCCTGCGCCAACTGGCCGACTCGCCGGGCGACTCGCGCGCGTGCCCCGAAATTCTCGTTCGCCTCGCCACGAACAACCGCACAGAAGCGGAGAATTCGGCGAACGATGCGAATCCGCTGAACCGCAAGGTCTACGTCGGTGGGCAGTCGCTTGCGTCGGGTGGCGGCGCCATTGAATTCAAGATCCCCAGCGGTGGTTACGTTTGCTACGCCTACCAATGGCCCGAGGCCAGCCGCGTCGACAACACCCTCACCAATGCCGCGGGCGTCGTGACGAACAGCGATGCCATCGTGATCCTCCAGAATGGCCGTGTTGTCCCGCGCCTGGTCCTCTACCGCAAGGACGGCCCGGACGGCGACGCGAATTTCAATCCCCTCTACCCGTTCAAAATGCGCGGCAGCGTGGACATCAATGGCAGCGTTGTCGCCGGCCAGAACTTCTCCAATCGCACTTATTCGATCAGCGTGCCCGTCATTACGAACGCCGGTCCGCTCGACATCCTCGCCCGCACCGACGGCTCGACCGTGAACACGCTGCTGCGGCTCGACGGCGGCATCGACCTCAACAGCCACATGGGCCTGGGCGCTACGAACGTGTTCCCCTCCGGTCTCGCGGACCTGCGCGACAACCGGCCCGGCACGGCGACCGACTCGTACCTCGGTTACGAGCAGATGCAATTCCGCTCCCGTTTCGGCCCGGAGAAGTTCGCCGCGCGGAGCACCGCCCGCTGCGCCGTCGGCTCATTGGGCGCGGAAACCTATTCCTACACCGTCGGCTCGGCAGTGGTGACGAACCGCGTCAACGGCGACGGCTTCGGCAACGATTACACTTCCGAAACCTGCGAGTGGGCCTACCACGATGCCGCGGCCAACACGACCATGGCGGTGCTCAACGATGTCCCCCAGCGTTCCTCGACCCTTACCGCCGCGCCGGTGGACCTGTACGTCAAGGTCGGCTACGAGTTCGACATCAGCCGGTGCCGGGTCTATTACACGACCGACGGCGCCAATCCCGAAGGGGCCTATGGCGTCGGCCACGGCACGACGCAGGTTGCCAGCGGCAGCTTCGTGGACGGCGACGAAGCCGACGGCGCCATCGATTGGTGGAAGGCAACTCTGCCCGCACAGCCGAATGGCACGACCGTGAAATACAAAATCGCCCTGCACAAGCGTAGTTCTGCAAACACGACGGTGAACCCAATTGCGGAATTCGAGGACGCCAGGTACTACGCTCTGACGGAGTTCGCCGTCACCAACTGGAGCCCCGCCTCTGCACAAATCTGGCTTCACAACAACCTTAACACAAACCACATAGCGGCTGGCTTGGCGGAGGGCTTCCACATATTGCGCGCCCGCGCGTTCCTGCCGCGCGACGGCAAGAGCAGCGTGTTCAACACATTCCTCCAAACCTTCTATTACGATACGCAGCCGCCCGACGGCGCCATCGCCTTCCCGCCCGCTGCGTCCACGCTGCGCAGCGTGGACTACGGCTGTGTCGTCCGCGCCGATGAAACGGTCACCGGGATTGAGTACAACATCCTCGACAACGACCCAAACAATGATGACGCGACCACCGGCTTCGCCAACGGAAACGGCCTGACGAAAGGCGTGCCCGTGTTTGCCCGGGCGACGCTTGTCACACCCACCGCGTCACTCAACGCACAGTTCCCGAGCTTCCTGCGCGAGTTTCGATTCACTTACTTCGCCGTGCCCGCCAGCGGCAACGCGACGATCACCGTCCGCCTCAAGGAACTCAGCACCGATGCGTTCCCAAACCACTTCCGCACGCTCACCCGCACCGTCGTTTGCGCCGCGCCGGCACAGACGCTTCAGATTGCCTTTCCGAGCTTCGACGGCCAGGTCATCAACCTCCCCCAGGATGGCGCCTATTCGGTCGTGACGCGGTTCACCGATACGCTCACGGCCGACGTGAATCTCTTCTCGATTCTCATCGACGGCGACTTTCAGGAACGCACGAACGGCAATGGCGCCACCTACGCCTTCAACGACCAGACTCCCGGCGACGGGAAAAATGAGTTGCGCTTCGATTGGCGCGGCATGAATGCCGGCCAGCACCTCATCGAAGTCCATTACACCGGCGACGGACTGGCGCTGGAAGCCACTCGCCTCGCCCGCGTCACACTCACGGGCGTGGCGGACACCGACGGCGACGGTCTGCCCGATTTTTGGGAAACTCAAAACGGCCTCAGCCCGACCAATTCGACCGGCCTCGACGGCGCCGGCGGCGATCCCGACGGGGACGGCTTCAGCAACCAACAGGAGTACCTGGCCGGCACCGACCCGTGGAACGGCGACTCGCTCCTTAAGATTATCGACCTGGCTGGCACCGGACGCGTCATCACCTGGAACAGCATTCCCGGCCGCAATTACCAGGTCTTCGCCACGACCAACGTGAATGCCGCCTTCATCGCGCGCAGCGGCACGCTCACGGCCTTCACCAGCCCTATGAGCTTTACGAATCCGGCGCCCGTCCGCCCACGGGAGTTTTATCGGGTGCTGGTCTTTCCATGAACCGCGACGTAGGGCGAGCCCCTGGAGTTGGGCCATTTTGGGCCAACGCTTCCCATCTCCCGGAGGGAGATTTGAGAATAGCCCGGCAGTTCACTGCCGGGTCCAGATGTGCCGTTGAATAAGTCCCGAAGGGACGGGCGATTCGCTCGGATGATGTCTTACATCTGCTCCTATTCCCATTGTTGTGGGAGTGATTCAGCCGTCCCTTCGGGACGGGAGGTTCCTCTACGACGGTCCCACCCTTGAAAGGGTGGGCTATTCTCAAATCTCCCTTCGGGAGATGTCACTCATGATCCTCGACCTTCATAAATTTCTCAACCCCCAGCAATTCCTTCAACTCGCCGAACGTCATCGCGCGCGCAGAGTGCTCATCCACACGCCCGCTGGACTGCCAGGCCGCGCACAAGTCGCGCAACGCCCGCGCGCAGACCAGGAGCGATTCAATGGGCGCCACGGCCAGCTTGTAGCCGAGCTGTTCAAGGTCCGCAACCGGGAGGATGGGTGTGACGCCCCCCGTAAGCATGTTCGCGAGGAGAGGCCGCTGCACACGTTTGGGAATCAACTCCAACTCGGCCACGGATTGCGGTGCTTCGATGAAGACCACGTCCGCGCCCGCGTCGCCGCAGCGGTTCACGCGGTCGATGGCGTCCTCGAGGCCGTTCACGGCGCGCGCGTCGGTGCGGGCGCAGATCGTGAAGTCGGGATGGCTCCGCGCCCGAACCGCAGTGCGAATACGGCCGAGCATTTCCTCGCGCGAAACGACCTGCTTGTTGGCGAAATGGCCGCAGCGTTTCGGCATCACCTGATCTTCGATGATAATGCCGGCGGCGCCGGCTGCTTCGAACGTCTCGGTGGTGCGCGCCACATTGTGCAAGTCGCCGTGGCCGGTGTCGCCATCGGCGATGATCGGCACGCTGAGCCGGGCGGCGGTGCGGCGGACGGCGTCGGCCATTTCGGTCATCGTGAGGAAATTCAAGTCCGGCAGCCCGAGCAGGGATGCGCTGGCGCCGAAGCCGCCGAGGAAGACCATCTCGAAACCCGCCTGTTCCATTATGAGCGCACTGAACACGTCATGCGCGCCGAGACTGCGGATGATGCCCGGCCGCGCCAGCAACTCACGGAAGCGGCGCGTGGGGGAAAGCGTGTTCATCGGCAGGAATACAGCCCTCCGGTTTCGCCAGCGTGCTCATCAATGCGTATTCTACCTGGGCTGCGCGGCCAGCGCCGCCTGCGCCTTGGCCTTGGCCTCCTCGGCCCGGCGCGCAATCTCTTCGGGCGACGGCAAGCTCATGAGCACTTCGGGCGGGATGTCGCCGGATTGGGCGAGTTTGATCAGGCACTTCTGGCGTTCGTTGAGCGCCTTGTTCGAATCGCGCTCCTTGCTGAAACGGCTCCTGGCTTTTTCGCTTCGCTCGCGCAACAGCGAATAGACGTCGCCGCCCAGCAGCGCGCTGATATCCACCTTCATCTTCTCGCGCTGCAAATCGGCGTCGCTCACGATGTCGCCATTGATGGGGCCGGCCTTGTACTTCGGGAACATGATCGCGGCCTCGGGACACACGCGCGAGCAAGCCGGGCAGTTGGTCTTGCAATTGTCGTTGTTCTGGACCTGGATTTTTTGCTCTTCGTCCACGCCGTAGACTCCGAAGAGGCAGAAGGAGAGGCACTGCATGCAATTCGTGCAGCGGTCGTAGTCGATGACGGGAAACCACGGCTTCCACTCCCCGTGTCGCGCGGCGGCCGTCTCAGCGCGCGCGGTTTCGACCGCGTCGGCGATGCGCGGCGCGTCCAGCCCGGTGATGTCGTGAAAGCGCAGCGCGACCTGGCCCGCGGCGTCCTCGGCCCGCGGCGGGCGGCCTCCGTCGAAATGGCCTAGCACGAGCAACGCGCCCCGATCTGGAGGGGCGACCGGCCGGGCGCCGTTCGCACACGTGATGGCGTAGCCGCGTTCCAGCAAAGTTGTCAGCGCCGTGAATCGGTCTGCCGCGCCCATCGCCTGGGCGCCGTCGCCTTCGTAGAGGACGATGCGAAGCGTGGTCTGGTCTTTGAGAGACATTCGGGATTTACGTTTTACGTTTCACGTTTTACGGCTTACGAGGCCAAGGGAGTGGCGACGCCATTCGGAGAAGGCGCATCGGCCGGCGAGACTTTTCCCCCGGGGAGGTTCGGTTTGAGTTCGGGGCTTTCGAGAGCCGCCGTAACCTCCGCGGCGTGCTGCACACGCATGTTGAGGATTTCCGCCGCGTCCTGCGGGAGCGGGGCCTTGGCCGCTGCGAAGAGCCACTTCACGGCCCGCGGGTAGCAAGCGGCGATCTTGACGGGGCCACTCGACGCCAGTCGTTGGAGCGCCGGATCGCGACGCGCGGACATTTCGCATAAGTCGGCCACCGCGTCGAAAGACGCGCCGGACTCGCACAGCTTCAGGAGGACGGCCTTTTTGGTCTCCTCGGGCACCACTTGGGCGTAGGTGCAATTGCAGTAGAGGATGCGCGGCGGTGCGGGCATGATTCTGAGCGCAGGTATACACCTTGGCTCGCCTCGTGACAATGGAGTTTCCGCAGAGCGTTGAAGCGTTGAATCGTTAAATCGGTGGAAGGGGGAACTCTCGGTGACTCGCGACTGATTCAACGTTTTAACGCTTCAACGCGCTAATTGCGCGCCTTCGCCGTCGCGAGCATTAGTTCGAGAGCGGAGCGCGTGTCATCGATGGCGCGCAGGATCCGTTCGTCGGTGGAGCGTCCACGCAGGTCGGCCAACAGCTTGATGCGGGATTGGAGGAGGTTCGGCTCCGCTGGCCGTTCCGCACCCGGCGTGCCTGCCAGCCCCCTGATGGTGAAGACGCGGACGCCCGGCGGGATGTCCTCAGTGACCGTGACCTCCGTGAAGAGCTGATTGGCCTGCGCGCTCGGGCCTGCAAAGTTGAGCACCGCATTCAGGAGGCTGGTGCGGGCGGCGGCGTCGCTCAGTTTGGGATCCTTGTAAGCGGCGTAGAGGGCGGGCACGGCCTGCTCCTTCAGCGTGCCGGTGAGATAATTCAACGCCTGCTTGTCGAGATGGCCATTGGTCGTGACGAGCAACGTCTGAGCCGTCTGGGCGAATGACGTGTCGTTGTGCATCGCCAGCACCTGGTAGAGATAGGCGCGGGCGTTATCGTCGATGCGGTTGGGCTGGTCGATGGGAGGAGGATTGGCGAGGAGTTCCTTTGCGGCCTTGAGGGCGTTGTCGCGATATTTGCCCGGCGCTTCACGCTGGAGAACCCGGGCGATATGGGCCACTTCCACACCCCGGCCGGTGGTGTCGAGCACTTCGGCCAGGATACCCTGGGCGGATTCGCCGCCGATCTGATCTAGCACATCGATCAACCCCAGGCGCAGTGAGGGTGGCACGAGAAAATCCGTGAGCGTGACGTTCCGCGATGCCCAGGCGGAGGCGGCGGCGTGACCGACCCGTTCGCCGGCGGCGTTCAGGACGTCGACCGAGTAATCCATGTCCCGGTTCTGCTTGAGAAAACCGCTAATGACCGGGAGCGCCTCGTCCCCAAGTGAGGCGAGCAGTTGCAGGTTGTAAACGACCTGGCGGAGGACGTGATTGCGGGATTCGTCGCTGGTTTCCGGATTAAGCCGGGCGAGGCGGGCAAGGATCTCTTCAGCGGAGAGCCGATTGGTGACAGTCGTGGTGCGAGTGACCGTGCGGACATCAGGAGCACGGCGGAGGGCTTCGGCCAGTTGTTGCTCCAGGGCGGCCTTCTCGTTGGCCCAGTTGGATTCCTCGGCGCCAGCGAACGCGGCCTTCTCGACCTGCTTGCGCGACAGGTAGAAGTAGCCGGCTCCGAACCCAAGGACGGCGGCCAGGAGGACTGCTATGACGGACTTCATTCGCGGCAATTGGACTGTGCGTTCAGCCTGAGCGTAGCCGGGAATCGGTCGGAACGCAACGGACTTGAACCGGGATTTGAACACCGGGCACGGCCGTAAGATGCGGGCTTTTGTTGGCGACAGGCGTGAGGAAGCGGATTGCTAACCCGTTTGGATCCATCCGCCTTCTCACGTCGGCGGCTACGGGGCGAATGCATATCCTGGGCTATGGCGCCTTGTATCCTCGCCAAAGCCAGCGCAACGCGTCAGGCAGCCGGGAGGCGCCGTGCTTTGACGTATGGCCACCGTCGCCGAACTCGAAGCGGTAGTCGTAATCCATGAATTTGAGCGCCGCGGCCATTTGCTGGTTGGCCAGCGGCCAGTTGCCGTGCGCGTTGTCCAGGTCGCCCGAGCCGTCCTGGAGGAAGACGCGGAGGGGTTTCCGCTCTGTCTTGCGGATGAGCGCCGGATAGACGTGCCCGCCGCGGATGTTCGTGAAACTGCCAATTGTGCTCAATACCTTGCGAAACTGATCGGGCCGCTCCCACGCCACGGTGAACGAACAAATGCCCCCGCTACTCGAACCGCAAATCGCCCGGCCGTCCGGATTGTCCGTCATGCGATAGCGCTTGCTGACTTCAGGCAGGATTTCCTCCAGCACGAATTGCGAGTAAAGCGGGCCGAGCGAATCGTATTCGAAGCTGCGATTGGACGCCGAGGCGGGCCGGCCATCGGCGCGCCGCCGGGGCGCCTCGCCGGGAGCGTAAGGACGGTCACCGGGATTGATGAAGATGCCGACGGTCACCGGCATGTCGCCGTTGGCGATTAGGTTGTCGAAGACCGTCGGCACGCGCCA
>Ga0184635_10000243_pt1 | contig 12614 bp, 11 predicted proteins | sample PLM3_30_b2_FD_133147 | JGI IMG/M metagenome (GOLD analysis project Ga0184635, IMG submission 133147) | Groundwater sediment microbial communities from an aquifer in East River, Colorado, USA - PLM3_30_b2 | ecosystem: Environmental > Terrestrial > Soil > Riparian zone | place: USA: East River...
CGGAGCTTGATGAACGCGTGGCCGACGCGATTGACGAGCGGGATGCCGCCGGCTCGCTCGATCGTCTCGGGCACAGCCCAGCTCGCGCGAACGTCGTAGATGATCTTCGCGCCGCGCTCTTTCGCGAGGATCGACTCGGCGAGCAGTGCGGTGACGAAGTCGCCGGGGACGAACTCACCCGTGTCGTCGACGAAGAAGCAGCGATCGGCGTCTCCGTCGAACGCGACTCCGAAGTCGGCCGCCTCGGCCGTCGTCCGCTCCATGATGAACTGACGGTTCTCCGGCAGCAGCGGGTTGGGCTCGTGGTTCGGGAACGTCCCGTCCGGTTCGAAGAAGTACCGGACGGCTTCGACCTGCGGCAGCCGCTCGAGTACCGGCGGCACCATCATGCCGGCCATCCCGTTCGCTGCGTCGATCACGACGCGCAGTGGGCGGATTGCGTCGACATCCACGAACGAGAGGACTCGATCGACATACGCGGGCCAGATGTCGACTTCGTCAACGCTGCCGCGGTCGTTGGGCTCGCCGAACGGCTGCAGGGCGCGGTCCCGGATCTCGAAGAGGCCCGACTCGCCGCCAACGGGGAGTGCGCCGCGCCGTACGATCTTCATCCCGTTGTACTCCTTCGGGTTGTGCGAGGCGGTGACGGCGATCCCGCCGTCGACGTCGAGGTGGCCGACCCCGAAATACAGCATTTCGGTGGCGACCAGCCCGAGATCGGACACGTCGGCGCCGCCGTCGACGGCTCCTCGTATGGCCGCGGCTGCCATCGTCGGCGAGGACAAGCGCGTGTCGCGCCCGACGGCGATGTGCTTGGGCTCGAAGTGCTCGACGTAGGCCCGAGCGATTGCGTAGGCGCCTTCCTCGTCCAGCTCGGTCGGGTAGATACCGCGAACGTCGTACGCCTTGAAGACCTTGGGATCGAGCACGGCCCGATGCTACGGGAACTTTTCAACTGTGACGGGTGTGGAGCGAGTCGCCCGACGGCGATCAGCGGGTAACTCATTCCTCGCTATACGTCCCATCGAACGTCCTCGAGGGCCAAAACGTCGGGGTCGTCGAGGCTTGGGCGCACGCTTGTTCGTGACAGGAGCCGAGGGCCTGTTCGCATCGTCGACGCGACCACCGGTCGAGTACTCGCGTCCAGATCGGGCGTCCCACGGCTGCTTGGTCGGGACTTCCACTGGTGGATCTAACGGCGTGAAAGCCGCCATTTCCGGGACGTTTTTGGCGTCCCGATTCGTTTCTACACTTGTGGGGGTGGAGCGAAAGCTGGCGACCGTCTTGTTCGTGGACCTCGTCGGGTCCACGGCTCTTGTATCCGGCACCGATCCCGAGGTGGCGCGCCGCCGCGTGCAGCAGTACTTCGACCGCGTGCAGCACTGCATCGTCACGCACGGTGGGATCGTGGAGAAGTTCGCCGGCGACGCCGTCATGGCGGCATTCGGCATCCCGCAGGCGCACGAGGACGACGCCGAGCGCGCGATCCGTTCCGCGCTCGCGATCATGGAATCTGTCCAAGAGCTCGGGCTCGAGGCCCGAATCGGCGTCGCGTCGGGTGAGGTCGTGGTCGATTCGGTCGAATCCACTTTCGCCACGGGCGAGGCCCTCAACGTCGCCGCGCGGCTCCAGCAGGCCGCGCCGCCGAACGAGATCCTGATCGGACCGGCTACGCATCGGCTGACGCTCGGCTGCTTCGAGGTGGAGGACGAGGGCCCGATCGAGGCCCGAGGCCTGGCTGAGCCCGTCTGGACGTGGCGGGTGCTCGGCGCGACGCGATTCGAAGCGACGACTCGGCGCTTCTCGGCTCCCATCGTCGGCCGGGACGCCGAGCTCGAGCTGCTCGAAAACACGTATTCCCGCGCCGTTCGCGACCGGCGCGCCCACTTGTTCACGATCTTCGGAGATCCCGGCGTCGGAAAGAGCCGGCTGGCAAGGGAATTCATCGACGGGCTGGAGTCCGCGACCATCCTCATCGGCCGAGCGCTGCCCTACGGAGAGGGCGTGACCTATTCCGCCCTGGCCGACATGGTCAAGGTCGCAGCAGGCATAGCGGATGACGACCCGCTCGACGACGCCATCGAGAAGCTCCGCGAGTGCTGTCCCGACGAAGCAGTGGCCGACCTGATGGGGCTCGCCACGGGCGTTCTTCAGGCCGTGCAGGCCGAGCACAACCAGCAGGAGATCGCCTGGGCTGCGCGGGCTTGGGCCGACAAGCTGGCGGAGCCGCAGCCGCTCGTGCTCGTCTTCGAGGACATCCACTGGGGCGAGGAGCCGATGCTCGAGCTGATCGAGCACCTCGGAACGTGGGTGCGCAGCGTCCCCTTGCTGCTGCTCTGTCTCGCGCGGCCGGAGCTGCTCGACATCCGTCCCGGGTGGGGTGGAGGCAGGGTTCGCGCGACGGCGATCGAGCTTGAGCCGCTGGGGGCAGCCGACAGCGAGGCGCTGATCGCGGCGCTCCTCGACGACGAAGAGCTGCCGGACTTGGCGCGGGCTGCGCTGTTCGAGAAGACCGAGGGCAACCCGCTCTTCGTCGAAGAGACGGTCCGCATGCTCGCCGAGGCGAACGGCTCGAGAGTCGACCGCATCCCGGACACGCTGCAGGCGCTGATCGCGGCTCGGATCGACCATCTGCCGCCCGGCGAGAAGTCCGTCCTCCAGCGGGCCGCGGTGATCGGCCGAAGCTTCTGGGCCGGAGCCGTCGCGTACCTCGGCGGCGACGAGGACGACGAGCTCGAACCGCTCCTCGACGACCTGCTCCTGCGGGAGTTCGTCCTGACCGAGCCTCGATCGACGATCAGCGGCGAGGACGCATATCGCTTCAAGCACGTCCTCATTCGGGAGGTCGCCTACTCAGGGCTCTCGAAGACGGCACGGGCCTCCCACCACCGACGGTTCGCCGAATGGCTGGGCGAGCGCGCCCGCGAGGAGCTGCTCGAGGTTCGCGCGTACCACCTCGACCAGGCGGCGGCGCTGCTTGCAGAGCTCGACGGCGCACCGCCGGAGGAGCTTGCGACGGAGGCGGCCGAGGCGCTGGAGAAGGCCGGAAAGCGCGCGCTGGCACGCGAGGCGAACGCGACGGCCCGCCGACTGCTCCATCGCTCGGTTGAGCTCGAGCCGACGCTCCAGCGCCGCTACGAGGCCGCGCGGGCCGCATGGCGGATGAGCGACTTCCCGGCCGTGTCGAACGAGATGGAGGACGTGCTCCTCGGCGCACGCGAGGCAGGCGACAGGGATCTCGAAGCGCGGGCACTCACAGCGCTCGCAGAGGTCACGCTCCTGCGCGAAGCGGACGTCGGCCGGGCCGAACAGCTCGCCGAGAAGGCGCTCGAGGTCTCGGAGACCGACGAGAGCCGGATCGACGCAGTGAGTCTCCTGGAGACCGCTGCCTGGTGGCGCGGCCGGCTGGGCGAGTCGGAGGCATACGCGGAAGAGGAGCTCGAGATCGCACGGCGGCTCGGGCGGGACGATCTCGAGAGCGACGCGCTGCTCGACCTCGCCGGGATCTACGTCGCTCGGCGCGAGGGCGACCGCGCAGAGCCGCTGATTGCGCGCGCGATGGAACTTGCCGAGGAGAGCGGCTCGCTGACCGCCAAAGCGCGGGCTTTCACACAAGCAGGTGAGCTTTACGCCTTCCGCGGTCGTCACGAAGAGGCACTAGCCGAGTACGGACGCGCCCGCGATCTCTTTGCCGAGGTCGGGGCAGCGACGAAACTGGCGCACTCCATCCTGCGGATCGGGAGGCTCGTGGGGAGGCGCGGTGACACCGCGGAGGCCGAGAAGCTCCTACGCGAGTCGATCCGGATCCTCCAGCCAACCGAGGACCGCGGCACGCTCTGCGAGGTGCAGCGAAGCCTGGCCGAGATCCTGCTCGAGCAGGGGAAGACCGATGCGGCCGAGGTCTACGCGCTGAAGGCGGTGGAAACAGTCGGTCCGCAGGACGTCAGCTCACAGTCGACCACTCGCAAGACGCTCGCCATGGTGCGGGCTGCGCAGGGCCGCGACGACGAGGCCGAAGCACTCTTCCGCGAGGCGATCGACATCCTCGAGCGCAGCGAGTACACGCGGTTCCTCTCGGAGCCGCTGAAGGCGATCATTCAGTTCCTCGAGGAGCGTGGGCGCATGGAGGACGTTCTCGCCTTCGAGGAGCGTCTTGCCGAGCTCCGCGCGGGTGCTGTCCCCGAAGAGACCGCTGCCCGAATCGCCTGAGTGGCGCTCGCATCGATCTTCGAGAGCGGCGCCGTCTACGACCTGACGATCTTCGGCATCCCGATCGTGGTCGGCGCGATTCTGGGCTGGCGGAAGGTCAGCCGGCGTGCGCTCTGGATCCTCGCCGCCGCGATTCTCGCCCTCGTCCTCTTGGACTTCGCCTTCGACGAGACGCGGTTCGAGGACATCCCGTTCTTTGTCGTTCTCGGCGTGTTCATGTTCGTGCTCGGGTTGCTCGAGCGTTTCGTCGCCGGCCGCTTGCGGCCGAAGCTCGGCTAGCGCCCAGGGCCGATCGGATCGCCTGATGTGACTCCTCGTCCGGCGACTCGCTGATCACCGTCGCCGGGCGGTCGAACTGCGCAAGCGCCTCGCCCAGCGGCTCGGCCCGCAGCGTTCCCTCGCCGTAGGCGAGGTGCTTGGTCTCGTTCCGGTTCGCGTACGCGATGTCGGAGAAGTGGACGTGGAACGGAGCTCCCCGCTCGATCACCTCGTCGGCGCGGGCAAGCACTTCGGCGAATGCAGCCGTCTCCGTGAACGCGCCGTCGGTCACGGCGTGCATGTGGGCGAAGTCCAGCACCGGGCGAACCCAGCCGAGGCGGCGCGAGATCTCCAGGACGTCGTCGATCGTCCCGAGCTCGCGGACGCGGCCCATCACCTCGACGCCGAACGGGACCGCTCGTTCCTTGCCTTCCAACCGTTCGCGCAGCTCGGCGAGCTGTTCGACGACGGAGTCGATCGCGTCGGCGCGCTCCCGCCCGAGCAGGAAGCCCGGGTGGAAGACGACGACCTCGGCGCCGGCTGCCACGGCGATCCCAGCCGAGTGGTCGAGCATGCCGACCGCCATGCGCTGCTTCTTGTCCCGCTCGACGTGGCCCATGAAGCCGGCGATCGGCGCGTGGACGGACAGCGCAATGTCGTTCTCCCGGGCAAGAGCGCCGAATCGCTCCGCCCAGTCGTAGTCCATCCAGAACTTGCCCTCGAAGTCGATCTCGCAGGCCGTGTAACCGCGGTCGAGCAGGATCTCGATCGCCGCTTCCGGCGACTCGCGCGAGGGAACGCGCGCCGGTCCAAATCTGAGCTCGCCCACGCCGCGGACGGTAGCCCACGAATGCCGTCCGACGCCCTTCCTACCCTGATCGCATGGCCAAGCGCCCATCTCGTATCGACCTGCTCGAGCTGGACATCGACCTCCGCCTCATGGACCTCTGGCGCGAGGCGGCCGATGTCGGCGAATGGAACCTCGAGATCGTGGCCGCGTTCATGCGCGCTGCCTACGGCAAGGGGTATTGCGACGCCCTGACCGAGGACGAGCCGGGCTCGCTCTGCCACGAGCACGGCTACCGCATCCCAGGCCGCCGCCCGGCGCCGACAAGAGAAGCCTCCTAACTAGCGCGTCTACACTTTCGGCGTGGCGCGCCGCCGTGCCAGCCCAGCCCGCCTCGTCATTGCGCTTGGTGTGGCCTCGTTGCTCGGGATCTTCCAGATCAACACGGCGATCGCCGCTGCAACGCCGCAGCTGCGCCCGAGCCAGCTCCGGGCGGACCAGGGTGAGGTCGTGCTCGTCGGCAAGGTGATCGGCTCGGTCACGGGCGACGCCAGAGGCGCGGGCCTCCGCTTCCGGATGCGCGACGTTCAAGGTCTGAGCACGATTCCAGTCGTGTACTGGGGCTCCGTGCCGGACATGTTCCGGACCGGCCGCGACGTGTCGCTGAGAGGCAAGCTCCGTGGCGACACGTTCGTCGCTATCCCGGGCACGCTCGTGACGAAGTGCCCGTCGAAGTACACGGATAAAAAGTCCACGTAATGCCCGAACTGGGCCGGGTTGCGCTCATCGTCTGCCTGGGCCTGGCGGCCTACGCCGTCGTCGGCGGTGCTCTGGGCGCTCACACGAGACGGCGGCGCTTGTCGGAGTCGGCCGAGAACGCGGTCATCGGCTCGTTTCTCGCCGCGCTCGTCGCCTCCGGAGTCCTGGTCGCGGCGCTCGTGCAGAAGGACTTCAGCTTCGTCTACGTCTACGAGCACACGAGTCTCGAGCTGCCGCGCTCCTACACGCTGTCTGCCTTCTGGGGCGGGCAGGAGGGGTCGCTGCTCCTCTGGCTGCTGATTCTCACCGGGTTTTCCGCGCTCGCCGTGGTGCTCGGGCGGCGGTCGGCGCGAAGCCTGCTGCCCTGGACGGTCCCGGTGCTCGGCGTGGTGGCCGGGTTCTTCTCCTTCCTTCTCGTCGCCGTCTCGAGCCCATTCGCGACGCAGGCGGCGCCGGCAGACGGGCTGGGCCTCAATCCGAGCCTCCAGAACCCGTACATGCTCGCGCACCCGCCGATGCTCTATCTCGGCTTCGTCGGGCTGACGATCCCGTTCGCGTTCGCGATGGGGGCGCTACTCGCGCGCCGTGGAGACGAGCTGTGGATCGTCGTCACCCGCCGCTGGACGCTCGTCGCCTGGACGTTTCTCGGCTTTGGGCAGCTCCTCGGCGCCCACTGGGCCTACGTCGAGGTCGGTTGGGGCGGGTACTTCGCCTGGGACCCGGTCGAGAACGCCGCGCTGATGCCCTGGCTGGCCGCGACCGCCTTCCTGCACTCGGTGATGATCCAGGAGAAGCGCGGGATGCTGAAGATCTGGAACGTCCTGCTGGTCGTCGGCGCTTTCGCGCTCGCCTTGTTCGGGACGTTCCTCACGCGCTCCGGGATCCTGAGCTCGATCCACTCGTTCACCGAGAGCTCGATTGGCCCGTGGTTCCTGGGGTTCATCGGATTCACCGTCGCCGCCTCGACCCTGCTGATCGTCTCGCGGCTTCCGCTCCTGCGCTCGAAGACCCGGCTCGAATCGCCGATCTCGCGGGAGGCGACGTTCCTCTACAACAACCTGCTGCTCGTCGCGTTTTGCCTGACGATTCTCTGGGGCGTCGCATATCCGATCCTCACGGAGGCCGTTCGGGGCGAGCCGATCACGGTCGGGCCTCCCTACTACAACTTCTTCCTCAAGACCTTCGGCCTGCCGCTCCTCCTCCTCATGGGCATCGGACCGCTGATCGCGTGGCGCCGCGCGTCGCTGCGCGGGCTAGGGAGGATCTTCGCGTGGCCGATCGGGGTCGCGGTTGCCACCGGGCTCCTGCTTCTCGCCCTCGGCGCCGGCTCGTCGCTCCCGGGCCTCGTCGGCTACACGTTCTGCGCCTTCGTGCTCGCTTCGATCGTGCTCGAGTTCGCGCGTGGAACGAGGGCGCGGCGTGCGCTCTCCGGCGGGTCGTGGGCGAGTGCACTCGCCGAGCTGGTCGGGCGGAACCGCAGGCGCTACGGCGGCTACGTCGTCCATGCGTCGATCGTGCTCCTGGCGATCGGCGTGATCGGCTCGTCGGCGTACGACACGACGCGGGAACAGCGACTCGCGCGTGGCGAGACGATGGCCGTCGGCGGGTACACGCTGACCTACCGCGGCGCAGTGCAGCGGCGCGGGGCGAACGCGATGGAGGTCCGGGCTCTCGTTGACGTCAAGCGTGGCGGCGAGCAGCTCGGAACGATGCAGCCCGGCAAGAACAGCTACTTCGCCGAGCAGCAGGTCTCGAACGAGGCGGCGATCCGCTCCGACCGGCTGAACGGCGAGGATCTCTTCCTGATCGCCGAGCAGATCCGCTCTGACCGGGTCTTCCTGAAGGTGCTCGTCAAGCCGCTCGTCAACCTGATCTGGATCGCGGGGCTCGTCTTCCTGGGCGGTGCGCTGATTGCGCTCTGGCCGGACGCCCGCGAGCAGCGCCGGCTGGCGCTTCGGTACGGCCGGCAAGAAGTGCTCGCGAGGGCATGAGCATCGAGCTGGCGCTCGGCGCGCTCCTGGCCGCCGCAGTCGTGCTGTTCGTAGCCGTACCGTTTCTGCGGGCCGGCGAGGGCCCACGCGCCGTGGAGCTCGATCAGGACGTTCTCGTCGCGGCCGAGGAGCGAGACCGCGCCCTCGCCGAGCTCAAGGAGCTCGAGTTCGACCACAGGACCGGCAAGATCACCGACGAGGACTACCGGGCGCTCGTCCAGCCGCTTCGGCGCGTAGCAGCGAGGCGACTGGCCAACGGCACAGCGTTGCCCAAGGAGACTGCAGAACTTCCCTCCGAGCAGCACTTTTCGGCGAGTTCACCGCCGTCCAGCCGATCTAAGCGTTAGCATTCCGCCGCGAGTCCGCGAGGGAGGTCTCTGCGGCTCACGAAACCGTCCCGCATGACTCGTCTATTCGTCTGCTTCCTCGCTCTCGTCCTGCTCGTTGCGGCGCCTGCCTCGGGCGGCCTCTACGACCGCAAGCAGGACGTGGACAATCGCATCGCCGGCATCCAGTCGAAGCTCGCACAGGCGCAAGAGCGCGAGGCCTCGCTGACCGCGGAGATCGCGTCCGTCTCCCAGCGGATCAGGTCGCTGGAGGCGGAGGTCGGCGACGTTTCCAGCCGGCTCGCCGTGCTCGAGGACGATCTCGCGCTCCACCAGCGCAAGCTCGACGCGCTAACCGAGCTGTTCGAGCTGCAGAGCGATCGACTCGCGTTCCTGCGCAGCCAGTACGAGCTGTCGGTAGCGCGGTTGAGCGCTCGCATGGTCGCGATCTACGAGGGCGAAGATCCTTCGACGCTCGATGTGCTCGTCGAGGCCAAGAACTTCCGCGACATCCTCGAGCAGCTGGAGTTCCTGGACTCGATCGCCGACCAGGACCGCACGATCGTCAGGCACGTCGCAGGTGCGCGCGATCACATGCGCGAGCTCCGAGCGCGGACAGGGAAGACGAAGGCCCGCGTCGCGGCGGTTACACGTGTAATCAAGATCCGCACCGAGCAGGCGCGGACGCTGCGCACGCAGCTCATCGCGCAGAAGCAAGGACTCTCGTCGGCGCGCAGGTCGCGGCGGGCGAGCCTGGTCGACGTTCGCGAGAGCGCAAGCCAGTACGCGAGCGAGGCGGCCGCCCTCCAGGCGGAGAGCGCGAATCTCGCCGCTCAGATCCGCTCGGCCCAGGCGGCGACCGTGACGTATTCGTCCAGCGGCTCCAGCGACGCGACGCCGTCGGCGAGCGGGTTCATCTGGCCTGTCGGTGGCCCCGTCGTCAGCCCGTTCGGCATGCGTTGGGGGCGGATGCACGAGGGGATCGACATCGGCGCTGGATACGGAACGCCGATCGCCGCCGCCGCGTCGGGAACCGTGATCTTCGCCGGCTGGATGGGCGGCTACGGAAACCTGATCATCATCGACCACGGCGGGGGTATCGCAACCGCGTACGGGCACCAGTCCAGCTTCGCCGTCGGCGGGGGCCCGGTCTCGCAGGGACAGACGATCGGCTACGTCGGCTGCACCGGCCACTGCTTCGGGCCGCACCTGCATTTCGAGGTCAGGATCAACGGCTCGCCCGTCGATCCCTTGGGCTACCTCTAATTGACTTCGCTGAAAGTCTTCGACTTTCAGCGACCCGGAGCCGGGGCGAATCGCGCTGGAGCACCTTTTCTAGGAGCCGTTGCGACGGAACGGGCAAAGCCCGTTCCGCGGCGACCGCCCTAAGCCCTCGTTTCAAGCAATCCCTTTATAGTTTTCAGCGCCGCAAGCTCGAGCGCGCTTCGCTTGCGGCATGTCGTCTCCCGACGGCGCCGGCCGTCCCTCGAAGGACGGCCGGTCGTTTAGGGCGATGCCCTAGGAAGCGTTGAGGATTCTTAGATCGGGCAAGTTGCGGTAGCGCTCGTCCATGTCGAAGCCGTAGCCGACGAAGAACTCGTCCGGGACCGTGAAGCCGACGTAGCGCACCGGCAGGTCGTCGACGAGGCGGCGGTACGGGCGGTCGAGGAGGGTCACCGCTGCGAGCGATGCCGGCTCCCGTAGGAGCAGCGTCTTCGCGAGGTAGTTGAGGGTCAGGCCGGTGTCGATGATGTCCTCGACGAGGAGTACATGGCGCCCGTTGATGCTCATGCTCAGGTCCTTGAGCAGCCGCACTTGCCGTCCGCTGCCGCCGTTTCCCTCGTAGCCCGCAAGCGCGATGAAGTCGAGGTTGTGGACGATGGACAGGGCCCGCGAGAGATCGGCGACGAAGACGAGCGCCGTCTTCAGCGACGCGATGAGAACCGGCTCCAGGCCCTCGTAGTCGGCGGCGATCTCAGCGCCCAGTTCCTCCACGCGGGCCTGAATCTCCTCGGCTGAGAGATAGATCTCGCCGATCCGAGGATCGGCTAGGACGCCAGGTCGAGTCTGTATCGCTGGGCCAGGCGCTCGATGTCGCGCCGGTAGAAGAGCTTGACGTTGACGTCCGGATAGCGCTCGCGCAGCTTTCGGAGCTTGCGGTTCTTGCGGGTCACGAGCGACTGCTTCATCACCGTCAGCTCGAGGTAGAGGTCCTGTTCAGGCAGGTAGAAGTCCGGCGTGAAGGCCTCGACGATCCTGCCGTCGGCGTCCTCTTCCAACACGAACGTCCGCGGCTCGTAGGCCCACGGGATGCCGTAGTAGTCGAAGAGCTTCGCGCACTCGAGCTCGACGTCGTTCACGAAGCGCGGCTCGCCCTCGCCCTGATATGCCTGGAAATCGTGGACTTTTTCCGCCAACGAGAGAGAGGGTAGCAACGGGCTCGGACGCGCCCGAGCGGGCGAGGCACTGCTCGGTCACCCCTACACTTCGTCCATGGCGAGCGAGAACGGCCCGTTCACGATCGCGCACATCTCGGACATCCACTGCGGCGATCCGGGGTTCGTGCCGAGCCTGATGCAGCGCGCGATCTCCGAGATCAACAATCTGGAGCCGGATCTCGTCATCTGCTCCGGCGACCTCACGACCTTCGGCTTCAAGCAGGAGTTCCTCCAGGCGCGCGAGTACCTCGACATGCTCGTCTGCGATCGGCTGGTTGTGATCCCGGGCAACCACGATTCGCGCAACGTCGGCTACATCCACTTCGAGGCGCTCTTCGGCGAGCGGCATCGGGTCTTGCACGTCGACGGTGTCACCGTGGTCGCGGTTGACTCCAGCGAGCCCGACCTCGATCACGGGCAGATCGGACGGGGCCGATACTCGTGGATCGAGGAGCAGTTTTCGGCGCCCGCCGACTTCCGGATCTTCGTCCTGCACCACCATCTGCTTCCGGTTCCGGGCACGGGCCGCGAGCGCAACATCGTCTACGACGCCGGCGACGTGATCGAGTGCCTCCAGCGCTCGGGCGTCGATCTCGTCCTTTCCGGCCACAAGCACGTCCCCTATGCGTGGAAGCTCGAGGAGATGTTCGTGGTCAACACGGGGACGGTGTCGTCGCTGCGGCTGCGCGGCAACACGAGGCCTTGTTACAACGTCGTGGAGGTCACCGGGCGCCACGTCGACGTCTGGCGCAAGTACCCGTTCCACGGGCAGGAACGGATCATCCAGTTCTCGCTGGAGACCCGGGCGTTCGAGAAGTACACCGGCAAGATCGAGACCGAGGTGACGACGCGATGAGTCGTGCGCTGGCGCTCATCGACGGGGAGCACTACGCGCCCGTCGTGCGCGAGGCGCTTCACGAGGTGCCGTACGAGGTGGTCGGTGCCCTGCTCGTGGGAGGGACCGAGAAGCTCCGCGGAGACGACGAGTACGGCGTTCCCGTCGTCCACGATCTGGAGGAGGCCCTCGGACGATTCGAGCCGGACGTCGTCGTCGACCTCTCCGACGAGCCGGTGCTAGGGCCGCGCGAGCGCTTCCGCCTCGCGAGCCGCGTGCTGGAGCGTGGGATCGCGTACGAGGGCGCCGACTTCTCGCTGCGGCCGCCCTCGTTCGAGCCGTTCGAGCTTCCCTCGCTCGCCGTGATCGGAACCGGCAAGCGCCTGGGGAAGACGGCGGTCACCGGCTACGCCGCACGGCTCCTCGCGGACGAGCACGACGTTGTCGTCGTCTCGATGGGCCGTGGCGGGCCGCCCGAGCCTCAGGTCGCGTCCGTTCGGCCGACCGTGGAGGACCTGCTCGCGCTCTCGCGCTCGGGCGCTCACGCGGCATCCGACTACCTCGAGACGGCGGCCCTGGCGGGAGTACCGACGATCGGTTGTCGGCGTTGCGGCGGTGGCCTCGCGGGCACGCCGTGGACGACGAACCTCGCGGGGGGCATGCGCATGGCGCTCGAGCGGGACGCCGAGCTCACTGTCTTCGACGGAAGCGGCGCGGCGATTCCCCCGGTCGCGGCCCGAGCGCGCATCCTCGTCGCGAGTGCGAAGCAGGAGCCCGAGCTCGTGACCGGCTACCTCAACGCGTACCGGATCCTGATCTCGGACCTCGTCGTGCTGACGATGGCCGAGGAGGGCACGGATCATCGAGCAAGTGCCGCCGCGGTCCAGGAGGTCAAGAAGATTCCGATTGTCGCCACCGTGCTGAGGCCACGGCCGGTCGAGCCGATCGCGGGAAAGCGGGTCGCGTTCTTCACGACCGCTCCGTCGGCTGCCGCCGAGCTGCTGGAGCGCC
>Ga0184635_10000244_pt1 | contig 12575 bp, 15 predicted proteins | sample PLM3_30_b2_FD_133147 | JGI IMG/M metagenome (GOLD analysis project Ga0184635, IMG submission 133147) | Groundwater sediment microbial communities from an aquifer in East River, Colorado, USA - PLM3_30_b2 | ecosystem: Environmental > Terrestrial > Soil > Riparian zone | place: USA: East River...
ACGCGCGCCGATGTTTTTCGTTGGCATCCAGCGCGACATCAGCCCGCCGCTTGTGTTTGGCCACAGCCGGCTCCAGCGCATGCGCGTGATCGTGGTCGAGGCTCGTGATCTCGATCCCGGTCCGTTCGACGATGAGGCCACCGAGCCACAATTGCTGCCTGAAGTGCTTCCGCAATTGCCGCCGCCTTCGGCTCTGCCGCGGCAACTCTTGCGCCAATCGCGCCTGGTGACCGGTGAAATCCTGCGTGGCGAAAACGATGAGCTTTACGAGAAAATTGGCGGCCGCATCTGGCGGCTGCGCCGCCTTGCCTCCGGCCCGCATGGGGAAATCCTCGACGTGCCTGAGTCTGCGGCGCGCCCGGCGCCACCGCGCGCGAGAGTGGCCACGGCGCGAGTTTTCGACGAGGAAAAGCAGGCGCCGACCGTGACCGTTGAAGCGGAGTCCGCGGTTGAAACCTCAGCGCCCGCGTTGCGGAGCCTGTTGCCCGAGCCCGGCCAGTGGCGCGTGATCTGTTTCGGCAGTTTCAAGCAAATGCTCGCGCCGCAGTTAGCGCATCCCGAGCGGCTGCGCGATGTGCATCGGCTGCCGTGTTACGTGCAAGTTTACGAAGCGACGGCGCCGCAGAAATTCGAAGCGCTCGCAAGAGCGATTTGCGGGGACAAAGCTTCGTTGAGCGACGTCCAACCGCTCACCCACGCCCTCGTGATGCAATTGCAACTGGCGCCGCTTTTGTCAGCACCAGCGCGCATCCCGCCCTCAGCGCGGCGCGAGACGGGCGTGGTTCTCCCTGGAGAGCGCGTCTTTCGGTTGCAGCTTGCAAATGACCCGACCGCTGAAGAGCCGTCGCCAAAGACCTTAGAGCCGGCGGCGGTTGTCCAGCCGTCTAGCGACAAACGTGCAAGCGCCCCAGCCGCGTTGAAGACCGCCATCCCCGAATCTTTCCTCAAGCCATGGGAATTCCATGCGAGTCGCGAAGAGGCGCTCTATGATTTGAGCTGCGCGTCCACTTTCCCCGGCTGGCTCGGCGGCAAACTGCGGCGGCTCGTTCACTGCCTGGCATTCCGCAACGAGCTGCGCAGATGGCAGGTGCTGCTTAGCGGCAAGAGCATTGACGAACAGCTCTGGAGCGTGCGCCCGCCGCGTGGAGGATTGACGCATCGCTTCGTTCAATCGTGGGCCAAAAATGCAATCGAGCTCGCCGGATACGACCCACGCAACATGCTCACTGAATGGCAAATTTTCTGGAGGCGCAAAGGCGCGTAGATCCATGGCCTACTTTTTTGAGAGTTCCCCTGGCCTCGGTGAGTTCAGCTGCGGAGCGGACTGCTCGTGCAAACAATGCCGTTCCAATCTGGCGGAAGTTTACGAAGAGGACGAAATCCCGGAGACAGCGCCATCGAAAGCCGCGCCAAAGATAGGAGCGTGGTTCGGTGAACCGCCGCCTCAGCCGCAGGTTTCATTAATGCCCGGGCAACTGCGGATGCCCGCCTTTGAAACAGTTACGGGCTACGCACCAGGCGCCTCCCTGGGTCATCCCAGGTGGGGCGGTCAATTGTATGGACAGTTGGGCCAACCTGTGTTGCCTCTTCCTCACGTTTCCGCATTCGTGTTTCGGAATGCCGATGGCGCACGTAGTGACCCAAATAACTGTTGCGTCCTTTGCCGGAGAATTCTCCTCAACGGCACGCAGAATGGGACTGGCATCGTACTCGGCGTTGGGTCCGGCGGGACGGCAACCAACGGTATGGAATTGCAACTCACAATTTCCGGTCATCGGCGCGGCATTGAGTATGACATTCTAAGAGCAGTGAGAGACTCGCTTTGGGAACGAAGAGCTGGCGTTTGGACTCGCCTGGCACGCCTTCCCATGGGTACATGGGACGACACTCACCCTCGCGACGAGTGCTTGATACCACGAGGAAACAGAATATTTGTGATCGATACGCCTGGATGGGATGCTGTTCCTCCATTACCGCACGGCACCACGTTTCCCTACACTGACCCGCGTACTGGGGCCGTTATCCAAACTCATGCTGACGCAACGGAGGTGGTCTGGCGACTCAGTTTTGCTGAATGGGTCAACGCGAGAAGCATACCCGAGGGCATCCCCTGGACTCGCCTCACGTTACCACCACTTAGCACTGGTACGGCCCGACCACATATTTACTGGCACAGCATTACCTGGTTGACACGTAATGGTGCTAATCAATGGGTGTTGGCTAATGCGCGTAGCAGGATTGCACTGGGAGCCTTAACTGCACGTGTCATCGACACGGCTCCTGTCCCCTAAGAGTGAACTTAAAGGAAAAATACAATGCCTACTATTTCTATCACATCAAACGACGGTGCCCTTGAGTCTGCATCGGCTGTCCTGGAGGTGAGTCCCACAAACCCAGAATGTAACCAACCGGCATTGCATTGGGTTCATCAGAAGGAAGTGAAATATGGGTAACGGAACAAGAGACTCTCGTCGAAAAGTATCCTCTAGCCCACAAGGCACCGGTTGCTTCATCTGGCCCCTCGGCAAGAGTCCCGATACGCCAGATGAGATGAACACGTCCTACGGTCCGCGTATCGATGCTGATCGCTGGGACTTCCACGACGGCATCGATCAATTAGTCCTGACAGAAACGCCGCGATAGAGGAACCAAAAACATAAGTCAGCTATGCCGAGAAAATTAAAACGATACAGAAACCAGAAAGGAATAACCACCATGCCTACCCAACCTGCAGTCGTGCAATTCGGCGTCGTCGCCGACGCCAGCAAAGAAGAAATCCTGTACACGATCACCGCGCCGGGGAGACTGACGGCCGCGATTGTGGAATTCAAAAAGAAGCGAACCGACGCCGAAGCCGAGTTGGCGAATTCGCTGGGCAAAGATCTCGCGGTCGCGCCCTTGAACGTCGAGAAAGCGATCGAGCAGCTAGACGCCAAGAAGAAGAAAGACGAAGCCCTCGTCGCGAAGATCGCGAGCGCGGAAGAACTGCAGCTCATCATCCAGGCAATGATCGACGAGTTGAAAGCGCACCAGCCTAAGGCCTTGGAAGTAGTGCTCCGGCGCAAGCTCGAACAACTCGAGGCGGAAGCCGCCGCTGAGGAAGATAAAGAAGAACTGCTCAAGAAGCAGATCGACGACATCAAAGCGTTGCTCGATGAAGTAGAAGAAAAACCGGCGTATTCCGCTGCGGCCAAGCGCAAGAAGAAATAAGCCCACGTCCTTGACCGGCCGGAGGCCCTAACGAGTATGAGTACGAGCAGGCAGAGCGTGGAGGCGCGGAAGCACGCCCCTCCGGAGGAACTCGCCGCGGCGAGTCCAGGTTCTGCTCCCGACCAGATATCCGCGCGGAACGTGTACGATGCGAGAATTCTTAAACTCCGCCTGCCGGAGCAGGACAAGATCAAGAACGCATCCGAACGCTGCTCGGCTGACCTAACGACGCTAAAAACTATCGGCCGGAAGCGCGGCGAGCAAATCCGAATCAAACGCAAGGACGATGCGCGTTTCGTCGCCCTCTACACGGTCAAGCAAGCCAACCCGGACACCAGGTTGGCGAGCGCCGACGTCGTGAGGGCTGGGCAAACGGCTCGCGCGCGGCTCGGCACGACCGCGACATTGAAAGCAACGGTCCAGGGCAGGGTGATCGACGTCGCGCCCCAGCCGGACGACCCGGAGGACGTCAGGTTCTTTGAATTGGCCCGGAATTGCGCCGAGCAAACCTACTTCATCGCCATCGCGCCGCATGGCGGGCAGATCGAACAACACACCGACGAGCAAGCAGTGGAGGCTGCGGAACAACTGATCGCGGCCGATTTTCCAGCGTCGTGGTGGCTCTGCAAAGGATTCGGTGACGCGAATAAAGGCGCTCACGACCGCTGGCATATCACCTCGACCGATCTTCAGCCAGCGTGTTTCCCCCTGCTGCGCGAAATCAGCTCGCGGAGGTTTTGTTACGGAGTCGCCTTCCACGGTTTCCAGCAAAAAAAAGACGAAGCCGACCTCTACATTGGAGGCGCAGCTCCGCGACCGTTGAAGCGCGCAATCAAACGGCTCTTGAAAGATTTAGCTCTGCCGATCGAGGTCAGAATCAGCACGAACGATGACAGCCCGAAGTTTCAGGGATTCAGCCCGGAGAATCTCATCAATCGGCTGGCCCGGCGCGGCATTCACCTGGAACAATCCGCTCAAGCCAGGAAATACTATTTGGAAATCGCGCGTGCAGTAGCTCAAGTATTTGTCTCGCGCTTGCGGTTCCTGGTTTGCATTCTCATTCAAGATCTCGAAACGCAACGCATCAAGAGAGAAACCGAGTTCTTCCAAGCGCTCAACAAGGACTTGGCCTGCGCACCGCCGAACGTGGGAAAAGCGATCGAGGACTATACAGCCTGGAAGGCGATAGACCACGTGCTCGCAGCTAGGGTCAAGACTGCTGAGGAACTGGAGTCATTCGGCGAGTCGCAAAAACACGGGCGAGGTGAGGTAGTAGAGTAGTAAATAAAAGGAGAACTAACATGTACATACGGACAAGTGAAGGACTAGGGCGACTCCCGACGTCATACCTTTTCCGGACCCCCGAGGGACGGGCCACCAACCACGGCTTCGGGGAGCCGGCCGTCGCCGCCGGCCCGAAGGCGGACCTCGTCTTCGACAAGTTCGAGTTCGGCCTCTCGCTGGTTCCCGCGGCCCACAAGCCCGCGATCGACGCCCTCGCCGACCGGATCGTCGCGATCGCACGGCAGGTGCCCGGGCCGCTGGGCACGGTCCGCCTGGTGGGCCATACCGACTTCATCGACACGGAGAAGTACAACCAGGCGCTGGGGCTGATGCGGGCGAAGGCGGTCCGCGGGGCGCTCGCGACGGCGCTCGAGGCGCGGCTCCGCGGCGTCACGTCGCGGATCGAGATCGTCCCCGAGAGCCGCGGCGAGTTCCAGCCGGCGACGAAGAACGCGTCGCCGGCCGGTCGCGAGCGCAACCGGCGCGTGGAAGTGTTCGTGAGCCTAACTTCCCCGGCGCCGCCTCCGCCGCCTCCCACGAAGCCCAAGGGTCAAAAGGTACCGAACCCCTGGGAGTACAACAAGGACCCCGATACCCCCAAGGGGCCGCCGTACCGGCCGCAGCCCTCGGAAATCGAAAAGAAAATCCAAGAGATCCTCAACACGAAGGTCCCGCCGCTTCGCCGGATATGCGTGAAGCCGTATGACTGGATCGTCCGGAAGCTGAGGCAGGGGCTGGACTGGCTCCTCCAGAATTCGCCCATCCCGCCGAAATACCACGCCCGGATTCGAGAGCTCGCGGAGAAGCGGGCCCGGGACCTGCGGGATGACCTGATAGAAAGCGGGCTCGAGGAGATGGGCCTGGAAGCCCGGTTCAGGCCGACCGCGCGGCAACTGATCGTCTACGCTATCCAGCAGGCGTGCATCTAGGAGCGGCCATGAGTTACCTCCTGAAAGCTCACCGACGCGAATGTGAAGAAGTTCAAGACCGATGTAGCGGCCATTCCGCTCAAGTGGTCCACCAAGCCACAGCCACCGACGAAATGAAGCAGCAATCTTTGCCAAGGAGTACCTATGTATCTGACAAGCCCAGCTAACCTTGGGGAGCCTGAGCCGAGTCAAGTTCGCCCGGGGCAAACATTGCCTTACCGCGAGGCGATGGAGCAGACTGAGCGGAGGTTGTTCGACGAGTACAGCCGCGCCTGCACGGGGGTGGAGTTGCTCCAGACGCTGCAGCGTGCCGCGCAATCCCCGTCGGAGCGGGTGCGGTTCTGGGAGAAGGTGATTGATTGGCTGCCAAAAATCTTCGAGGTCAAGCGGCTGCAGGAGGAACAGGTGCGAGTCGGTCGGATGTCTCGGGCCGATGCCGACGCGAATCTCGCCTGGCAAATGCGCCACGTCTTCCCGCCTGGCTACGCGCTGACGACATTGGATTCTGAGCTGGCCCGTGCCCGGTGCGCGTTAAGCAAGGCGCGCTGGCAATTCATGGCGTGGCAGCGGACTGGGCGGATCCCAGGCGAACGCCGCTTACTGCATGGCCGCTTGGGTGAACCACCGCCGACGCGTGGTTGTCGCCGCAACCCAATCGACGCCCGGGCCGCCGCGATCATCGCCGCGGCGCAGGATCAATCACAACCGCTCGACGTGCGCGGACGCGAGTTGGTGCGCGCGATTTGCCGGACTTATTTCCCATCGGAAGGAGCCAAGGTTTCCGGCGTGCAATTTACCGAGCCTCTGCCCGGCCTGCGAACGCAGTCAGAAGGCGCCGGGGCGACAACCAGAGGTTTAATTCGCGTTGGCCGTTATTTTGTAGAGAACACGAACGATCAGCTTTTTGCCCGCCGCGTGCTGCAGGTAGGGCATGAGTTGAGGCACATCGATCAATGGCGCGCGGGCATGGTCGGGCCGGCGCGAAAAGCCGAGCGCGAATTTCTCGCGCACTTCTGGGTTGCCACTACGCCGGAGCCGTCGGGAACAGGCTGCATGCCGCATGCGACGCGAGTGAACGTCATCGACGCCGCTCTTGGGAATTTCTACTGCATGAGCCAGGCTGATCGCGCGCGGCACGCACACCTCGAGCGCACCCTGCTGGCGCTGCGACAGCGCGAACAGGCCGCCAGCGGACGCGCACCCACGGCAGCACCGGTCACATGCAGGCTTTCACATTAAATCCGTCCGTCGCTTCCGGCGTAACAGTGTTCCGGCCCTACAGCCGGATCGCTCCATTCTATGATTGCACCGTCGGGATGGAGTTTTTCCTGCGAGTGCGGCAGGCGTTTTCCAAACTAGTCCCACGGTATGGAATCAGGTTCTGCTCGGCTGCCGACATCGGCTGCGGGACGGGCCTGTTTGCATGCTATTTGAATCAGTGCTGGGGCGTGCCAGTCTACGGGGTCGATCGTTCGCTGGAAATGTTACGCCAGGCAAGGCGCAATTGTCCGGGCCGTGGACGCGAGGCGAAGGGCCGCACAAAGCGATTTCAAATCAATTGCTTCAGTCGCACCGCGATCACATCCACGTCGCCAGGTGAACAACAATAACAGGAGAGAAATCATGTACATTCGTCTCGGACAATCGACTCACACGCCGGCGCCACCAAAGGGAATCGTGATTCCGCCCCCGCCGCCGGCGCCGGCTCCGGCCCAGGGCGCTCAACCCATTAGCCTCCCTCCCGTGCAACTCACTCGAGTGCAGGACACACGGTTGGCGCCGTTCGCGTCGATATGCCGGATCGTCGCGCAGACCGCAAAGGGCGGCGAGTCCTACGGGACCGGCATCCTCATCGGACCTTATCACGTGCTCACGTGCGCCCACGTGATCTTTCCCCCGGAGGATCAGCTCACCACAGAGATCATCGTTTTCCCCGGGCAGAACGGGCCGGACTCCCACTGTCGGGTAAAATCTGACGGCTGGGCTGTAAGTCCGGGTTATCGCGGGACCAACTGCAATACAGCGGGTGAGGATTACGGCATCATCAGACTGTCGTGCCCGATGAACCCGGGGTTCATGCCGCTCCGGGCCTTCGACCCCACGACCCTCCGCGGTGCGACCGTCAGCCTTGCAGGCTATCCGTGGGGCCGATCGGAGAAAGCGCGGCACATGTATTTCAGCCGCGGCACGATCAGGAGTGGTGTCACCATAACAAGCTGCACGGGGACCTTGAAGAAAGGCGACGCGACCCTCCTCAACGTGCCCATCACGCCCACGACCAGCCTGATCACCCATGACCTCGACACCGCGCCATCGCAGAGCGGGAGTCCCATGTGGATCGTGCAGGCTGGTGGGCGATTCCTGATCGCTCTCCACGCGGGCAGAGTCGGTGCAAATACGCGGGGGAAGGCCGTGTTGCTCAATGAAGCCGTCCGTCGCCGCGTGGCCGAATGGATGACCAGGACGTTTCCCCCGCTTCCGCTCCCTACGTAGGCGCGAGCACGAGGACCATGTATTTCTGTGACTACGAAACTGCTAGTTCGCCAGCGGGACCCTTGTCGGCTCACGCACAAAAAAGCGGTGCCTACGTCTCCCCGCTCATCGAGAATGCCTATCGGGGGGCCAGAGGACTTCCGTATCTACGCTGCCGGGATCGGGAGCGAGTCGAGGAGAAAAGCTGATGTGGCCAACCACCGTCGCCTACAGCCAGATCGCTCCATTCTATGATTGCACCGTCGGGATGGAGTTTTTCCTGCGCGTGCGGCAGGCGTTTTCCAAACTAGTGCGACGGTACGGAATCAGGTTCTGCTCAGCTGCCGACATCGGATGCGGGACGGGCCTGTTTGCATGCTATTTGAATCAGTGTTGGGGCGTGCCAGTCTACGGGGTTGATCGTTCGCTGGAAATGTTACGCCAGGCGAGACGCAATTGTCCATGCGCAGGCGTATGCTTTCTGCAGCGAGACATTCGGTGTTTAGCGTTGCCGTCCCGGGTCGATTTAATCACGGCAAATTTCGATACGCTCAATCATCTGAACGCGCCGAATGATCTGCGTCGTGCATTCGAGCGGGTTGCCGCCAATTTGCGGCCGAACGGCCATTTTTATTTCGATATTCTCACGCCGTGCCAGCCGCTCAACGGTTACCGGGTCTATGTGGGTGATCGTTGCCGCGTCGGCAGCTGGCTACAGCAGCGAGTGCGCTGGGATCCACGCCGCCGCTTGCTACGAATGCACGCAGTGCAGCGTCGCGTCGGCTCATGCCGGCCCGTCGTAGAGCGGATCACCGAGCGTGCTTATAGCGCGACGGAGCTTGGAAAATGGCTGGCGGAGGCCGGATTTACCATTCGCGGCGTGCACGATGAAGCGACGCTGCGGGTAACAACGGACTGCCCGCCGCGGATTATCGTTATCGCTCAGAAGACCAAAGGAATAGAGCTCCGCTAATGCATCCACAACAAACGGAAATGCATCGAACACTCGCCCTTCACTGTCCGCCCCGGCTGTATTCCGCATCTCGGGGTGGATCTTGTTGTAACAAACCAACTACAGGAGAAATAAAGAGATGGCTACTATGTCTATCACATCAAACGATGGTGCCCTTGACGCAGCATCAGCTGTCCTCGAGGTGACTGCCACAAACCCCGAATACAACCAGCCCGCGCTGCGTATTAAACAAGCAGGCAAACGCGGAGGCGCGGCCTCGATCAGGATCGATGATCCGAATCCTGATATCGAGTTGATCGAGACCGATCAGGTGTCCCCTGCGGGGAAATATGAGATCGCCGTTCAGTCGGACAAGTTACAGATCAATGGCCGTAACGCCAATGACACAGGCTTCGAAACGATTGTCGTATTTCAGCGCGAAGCTGCGGGTGGAAATATTGGGCTTCGGACAAGAAGCCAGTTTGGCGGTGGGAAGGGCGTCATAGGGATAGGTAATGTTAAAGAAGCCCCGTCTGTAAGTCCTGCCGAAGGGGGCGTCTTGTTCGTCGAGGATGGCGCCCTAAAGTATCGAGGCTCGGGAGGAACAGTGACAGTTATCGCGTCGGCCTAGGCTCTGGCCTTCATGCGGAAGGGAGACCAACACATTCTGAAACCCAAAAAATAAACAGGAGGTAAAATGGCAGCGAATTACATTTGGCCGCTGAGCAAGGGCACCACGCCCGACGAAACGAACACGTCGTTCGGGCCGCGCATAAACAGAAATAAATGGGACTTCCACGACGGGATCGACCTTCCGGCTCCCATCGGGACAAAGGTTCATGCCATGCGAGGGGGAAAAGTGCACCGCGCGGGCCCCGGCAACCCCGGACCTGGCGGCTTCAGTTCGCGCCATGTTATCCTGGAGGTGGACGACCCGAACGACGGCCGGATGTTTTTGGTTTATGTCCACCTTCACAGTATCGCCGAAGGGATTACAGTTGGCGCAGGGGTCGCTCAGGGACAACTTCTCGGTACAGTCGGCGAGGACGACGCAACATATCCGCACTTGCACATAGAGTTCCGCAAGGGAAGCCCTACTGAAAAGAGCAGCGTCCACCCGCTGGGCTACTTGCCCTATACTGACACCGCGAACTTTTCGCCCCCTGTCCTTGATCGCTTCAATCGACTCGATACGCTTATGGCGGCGCGACTGCTCTTCGCGGCAAGCAGCAAGCTCGAAGGCGATTTGCAGCGCGTTGAGGTCGATCTCATGAGCGGCGCCACGGTAATCGAGCCCCGTCTTGTCGATTTCAACGACAAAAGCACGATCAACGAAGGCAATGACGACGAAAAGCTCTACAAGAACGGCATTGGAGTGGAGGGCTACCAGAAATCCGATATGGTGAAGGACAGACGAACTGACCTCCAGTATGGGATCCTTGTTCGTAACATACCCAACGAATGCGATACATTGATCGCGCGTGTTATCGACGTCAGGGGTAATACAGTGACGAGTGCATCAATTCCTGTGCCAAATCAAATTGCGACGGACGAAAAGGTTGACTTTGAAGATGGGAAGATGCCGCCTGCCGGTTGGACGGCGCTAACAAGCACGTCGGGCAAAGGAACGACAGTTACCAACGATGCAACTGCCGCTCACTCAGGATTGCGAGGAATGCTCTGTGTCGATGGCTCTAAGAAGAAAAGCACGCAACGTGCAGCCATCGAGCACGTGTTGCCCGCCGGTCGCTTTGAATGGATCACCGAAGGTTGGTTCAATCCGATAGCGCGTGACCTGGATCCCGGACAGGCGATCGACGTTCTCCATTTCCGCAGCAGCGGTACCAACCTGAGCGTCGCAGCTCGGATTCACAGGGATGGGGACTCGTTCCTGGCCGGGATTATCGTCAAGAACCCGGACGACACCGTAAGCCCTTCGAACAGTGCGGCTGTCGTTGCGAAGGACACTTGGCGCCGGTGGAAACTGCACTTGCTTCGAATCGGCACGCGGGAAACGACCGCACTTCTTTTCCTCGATGATGACGAGAAGTTCCGGATAAATTGGGACTCCACCACCCACGAGCCGCGCAAGCTGCGTGCTGGCATAGCACTTTCGTCGGCGGGTGCCACAGCCACAATTCTCGCCGATGAGCTTCGACTGACTGAGTTGGAACGAAGTCCGATTCGATGACAGCTCCTCATGAAAGTCGTTAAAGGCCGATCCGTGCTGGCGAAGGCCGGGTTTATCATTCGTGGCGTGCACGATGAAGCAACGCTGCGTAGCGCCGTCGATTGTCCGCCGCGGATTATCGTGGTGAGGCAAAAAGCGTCTGGCAGGGCGAAAGCAAACTGAAAGGAGAACGAAAATGTATGTGACAAATACAAGTATTGGCAAGCGGCCGCCAGCGGCTCTGGATGGCTGGCATTTTGGCGAAAGTCCAAAGCTCGCGACACCGGCGAGGTCCGTTGACATTTACATTTCAGTCGAGGGAACGAAACAGGGCAAATTCAAGGGTGAGACCAGCATGGTGAAGGGATTCACAGGCCAGAGCCGCGTTTTCAAGTTTAGCTATGGTGTGGTTTCTCCGCGCGACGTATCCACCGGCCAAGCTAGTGGTAAACGTCAACATAAGGCGATTGTCATCACCAGGGAACCCGGGGCAGCTACGCCGCAATTCTTCGCGGCTCTGGTGTCCAACGAAATGTTGAAGTCGATCGTAATCCAATTTTTTCGGCGAAACGCCACGGGCGCGAACGAATTACAGCAGACTATCACGTTGACCAACGCAAGCATTTCAGATTTCCGGCAGTACGTTGGCGATGATGGTCGCTGGCTGGAAGATGTAGCGTTTGTTTTTCAGCAGATACAGATCGAAAACACACTAAACAAAACCGTAGCCGCTGATTCGTGGTTAGCTAGGGCAGCCTAAACACGTGATAATACAAACGGCTGACGTTTGCTCAGAAATAACATAGTCCCCTCGCGCGTACAAACATGCTTTTCAGATAACAAGGTTGCCCATTACGAGTGTCTGTCCCCAACGTCGATCACTATCGCGTGGCTGGACGATTATTGGCTGCCCTTGCGCAAGCATTTGCCCAACAATCATGCACTTCACGGCTTTCTCGCTTATTGAAGGGCAAGCTGAAGATCCATTCGTCCAAAATTTCCGTAGCGTATTTGGTAGCGCTCGCCTGTTTGCCTAGTAACGATCACAGTTAAGAGTCACTTGCTCTGCCAATTGAGCTAACGGTGCAAATGCCTTTCGGCAAATTGGATCAATCAACTTTTTTACAAATCGGTCAAAATGTTATAAATCACTTCCTGCTGTGTTCGTCACGTTTCTTTCTTTGGTTTTATCAAGCGTGCGAGGGACAGACTTGAAGCTTTGCCGGCGAATTCAAGTGAGGCGACCCTTCTGTTAGAGGGTTGAACCCCGATGCGCCCTGTTTAACTTGCTTTTGCATCATCTTCAAAAATAAAAAATGGCGAGTAATGCGCTGTCGTGTCTTTAACGCTGGGAAAATCTCCTGCTGTTTTTCTCTGGCGACGGCGATTGAAGAAGAGAAGGTGTCGAAAAATCGTAGGAACGGGCACAGGTTAGCCACCGGTATCTCTTTGGCGCTCATCGGTCTGCTTATTTCAGCTCGCGCAGTAGTCAGTGAAAATACAAACGACTGGGTCACCGGATCGCAGCGAGAACCCATGCATATAAAAGCTTGGCCGG
>Ga0184635_10000245_pt1 | contig 12574 bp, 7 predicted proteins | sample PLM3_30_b2_FD_133147 | JGI IMG/M metagenome (GOLD analysis project Ga0184635, IMG submission 133147) | Groundwater sediment microbial communities from an aquifer in East River, Colorado, USA - PLM3_30_b2 | ecosystem: Environmental > Terrestrial > Soil > Riparian zone | place: USA: East River...
CCCGTGATCACTTTCTTCTGAGCCATTGCAACACTACTTACAAGCAGCAGCAAGGCAAGAAATAACCATTGTGACTTTTTCATATTAGATGTTTAAAATTTTTAAAATATTTTAGTAGAGAAGATTTATTCGTAAACGTTCAGTTTTTTCGCCGGCAATTGTATGAATAGTTTCCTTACAATTCTTACAATTAAAATGAATAGCAGCTCCCATCAATAACGGATATGCTTCTTCATAGTCGAATTCTTTTATCTGCTGCCCTTCCCATTCTTTTTCCTTGCTGATATAAGGACGCAATGCTTCAAATCCTTTCTTTAATGATTTACCTGATGGGGTTTGCATTGACCAGAGGTCGATCCCTGTTTTATCAGCCATATCTGCAATTAGAAAAAAGGCTTCCATAGCAAAAGTTGTATAGTGAAGCGATATTGTCCTTTCCATTTCCTTTGGAAACTTTCCTTCATTATCCATTTGCTTATCTAACCGGTCGACCGCGTTTAAAACTATTTTCTTTGCCAGTTCTTTATTTTCTGTAAACAACGCCATTGACAATCGTTGTGCATCATACCATGCGCCATGATTATTCTCAGCTTTCATTTCATCTTTTCCATTCTTGCTGGTTTGCATCCATTCCAAAAAATCAGCAAACCATTTTTGCATTCCCTTTTGATCGTTTACTGTCCAGTATTTTGAGTCTTGCAGTAAGCCAATAGCGTCGATCACTTTCACATAATGCCTTGTATCGATAAGCCCTGCGGCACGGCCAGTATTCACTCCTTTTATTGCTTGCCCGAAGTTCAAATTGGGATTCATCCTTGTTGCCGTATCTAAGAACCAAACTTGTAAAAGTTTTGCTGCATGTTGTGCATAAACTTTTTCTCCTGAGAAATAATAGGCAAGCGCCAAAGTCTGCACGTTTGAACATAGCAACGGCTGGTATTCTTTGTCCTTATAAGCTTTTACTTCTGGGTTTGTTTCCCCATCTTTTCTTATATAGGGTAATCCACCAGGCTTGTTTGGATCGGGCCAGAAATATGGAGCCAGGCTCATGTAATCATGTTTATCCCCACTGGGCGGATCATTTTTTTTCTCCATCACACTCACGGGGCCGAACTGCAATGCTTTGTCTGCATCTTTAATAAGCACTTTATAAGCCGCCATGACAGAAGGGTCTTTTGCTGCAACTCTTTTTTTATTCTTTTCGAGTGACTGCGCATTCAAAGCAAAAACAGCAGGTTTACCCTGTTCATGAACAGGTGACCATGAGCTAAAAAATATTGCGATGCAAAAAAATATCAGCGATCTTTTTTTCATAATTAAATTATTATTTCATGATAGCTATCGTCTTTTTCAAATCAACGCCATTACCCTTTACAGTTACTGTATAAATTCCTGTTGGTAATGTTGAAATGAACAGGTCAGCACTTATAAAACCGGGCGGCATATAAAGATTCTTCTTTAGTACCGGCCTTCCGCTCATATCCCATAAAACAATATCACCCAATGCAGGTGTTACCGAATACACTCTTACTGTAAGAATATCTTTACTCGGCATAAATGCATGCAGGTATTGTTGATCTGTTCCTGAATTTGGATAGATGGTTAGCCTTCCCGGAACATAAATGAAATTATAGTTGTTAGAAACAGCACCTTCAGGCGTCAACGCATAATAACCAGCGGTTGAATTTGTGGTTGCAAGGGTATTCACTTGTGGTGGCGTTGTTAGATTAGCAGCCGTTTCACCCAATACAAAGCCAGTATAAGTAATTGTAAATTGGGGATTGGGTTGTCCCTGGACTTTAGTAGTATCTCTTACACGTATCGTTAAGTTCACTTTGCTTACAGTTAATGTTCTTGCAACATCTGCTGCCGGGAAATAACCTGCGTTACCGGCTTGTGAAGCTGTGATAGTTGTAGTACCGCCCCCTGTTATATGAATAATCCCGCTGCTATTAACAGTTGCTACAGCAGTATTACTGCTTACATAAGTGATAGGAATTGTATTATTGGTGCTTGTTGCGCCAGTAGGAAAATCAGCATTTCCATAAGTTTTTGCTGGCAGCGCATTGAAAGTGATCGTTTGAGACTGTTTAGCTTGAACTGTCAGCGATCCATTTATAAATGTGATAATGTAATTATTAGATGTTGCTCCGTTAACAGTAATAGGATAAATTCCGGGAGGTGATGCTGTAACCGCCGTGGTTGTAATAATAGCCGGTGTCAATAATACAGATGGTGTTTCACCCAAAACAAAACCAGTATAAGTGGCAGTCAGGGTTGGATTAGCTTGTCCTTCAAATTTTAATTTATTGTCGGCTGTTATTGTCAAAGCAGTTTTGTTAACTGTGAGAAGCTGCGTAGCACTTGCAGCAGCATAGAATCCATCCGTTGCCTGTAGTGCTGTAATATTCGCAGTTCCTGCACCGGTAATATGAATATTGCCGTTAACAATAGTTGCTACAGCAGGGTTGCTGCTTGAATAAACAATAGGCTGTGTTGTATTCAGGCTGGTAGCGCCACCGTTGAAATCAGCATCGCCATAGATCTTTACTGGCAGCGCATTGAACACAAATGGATTTACCTGTGGCACGGCGCCTGCGCCGAAAGAGCCAAAACTGCTGAGCGTTGCTGTTACGTTGTTTGTTGTATTATCACCAGTACCAACCGGCAAGTCCCACGATGAACCAGTATTTTTTATCAATCCAATCTCTGTATTTGGTAATGTTGTAAAAGTTGATCCTTCCAATGCATCATTCCAACTCAATTGAACAATTGCATCACCTGATCCATTCAACCGGTTAATGTTCCAAACTGAATTAACTACAGTTTGTTTTTGTGTTGCTGTTAATGCTGTGCCTGTGATCGCCCCGTTTGTTGTAATACCTTCGAAAACTGCCACACTGAAATCAGAAATGTTAGTCGGAGTAATTGTTACCGGCATATAGTAATTTATAGTGCCGACCGGGAGTGTTATAGCTGTAGACAATCCATCATATCGCAAAAAGCTCTGATCACCTGCTCCATTATAATTTGTAGCGATATAATTGGAAGAGCCAAATGTGCCATTAATTACAGAACCGGAAGCAATATGCAAAACATCCAAAGGACGAAGGATCATTTTTGCATTTAATGTTAGGTAGTCATGTATCTTAAACCCGGTATTTGCTGTAACTGGTGCATTTAATTCAGCAAAACCCACTAGTATCATGTTGCCTGGTGAACCTGTTGTGATCCCAAATGGTGAAGTAGTAGCAGCATTGATAATATAATTGATGCTATCACCATATGTTTTATTACCCACTGTAGCCGCAGAACCTGTTGATGGATTAAATCCATTTGTATTGGAAGTAACAAGTGTAGCGCCACTATTTGTTGCAAGTAATGAAACAGGTGAAGCCGTGGCCAGCAATGGTTGAGACAAATACACCGAGTCGGAAATTGTAGAAAAAGAAACGATCTGAGTATTTGGAGCCACACCAGCTCCGCTTATTGTTTTACCGATAGATGATGAATTGAAAACAGTATTACCTGTGAAGAAATATGAACCAGTTGTAAGATTACCCGTTCCTGCTATATTTGTTTCTACTCCCGCAGCTTTAAAAGTTGCATTACCAGTAATTTGATTTGCATTGAAGTTTATTTTACCATAAATGTCTACCGTTGCATCAACGGTAACGTTTGTATTCAGTGTTACGTTTGCTTTATCTGCTATTGTCAATCCTCCTAAGCTAATAGTACCCGTACCAGAAATTGTTTGTGGAGAACTGCCTGCCAAAACCAGTTTGTTTGTTCCTAAGACAGGTAAAGTAATTGCTCCGTTTACAACAACATTTCCAGCAACTGCTGTTTGTCCGCTAGCGAATGGCATAAAAGTACATCCTGCATTCACCGTTAGATTTTCCATTCTATAAATTGAGCCTAATGCAGTAAGTGTGGCATTGTTTTCTACTATTATATCGCCATAACTTTGGCGATTAAAAAAATTACCAGCATTAGCAATCGGGTTATTTGCACGATGATGCCAAACACTTCCGGGCTTCATATCAATTGCCGAGAATAGATTACCGCTTCCATGCGGACTAAATCCTCCATTATAATATAAATGTGATCCTGCTTCAAATACAACCCATCTTTGTGAAGACTGTGTACTATTTCCAAAACCATATGCTGCAGATGCCGCTGTGATATTAGTGGTGAATGTAGCGCCACTTGTAAATCTTAGAGAGCCAGGTGTGCCTGATGTCGTATTATCAATTCTCGCCTGGAATAAAGTTGTCATATTAAGATTACCACTCACTCTTCCTGTATTGGTTGCAACCATTGCAATACGAACACTTCCAGTACTTGAAGAAATTGTGAGAGTGCTCCCACTTTCAATTACAAAATCTTCAGCAGAAGTTCCATCGCCATTTATATTTATAGTACCGGTACCGGTCGTACGACCAAATTGTACGTTGGCATTATTAATAAATTTCATTTGAGCACAAGTAATTCCGCCATCAATGGGGCCGGATACTAATCCTGTAGCGGGTGTAGCTCCGCCAATATTAGAACCATCAAAAACTAAAATATCCGCGGCGCCGGTGGAAGATGACCTGGGTGAGCCTGCGCCATTCAAAGCAGTATTCCAATTTGTAGTTGTATGGATGGAAACTGGTGTCGCTCCGCCCACCCAATAATAGGTCGTTTGTCCAAATGAAAAACCTATTATCGTAATCATCAACATTGTAAGTAAAATTCTTTTCATATATCAGCTTTTAAAAATGAATTAAGTTTTCTACGAGTTCGTCGTTAGTTTATTTTTTGATGAAATGAATGTGATACAAAGCCATGCTAAGGGGACCATCAATGCAGCAAGAACGAATAAGGTGGTGTATCCTGTTCTTGTTATTGATGGCACTAATAATGTAAGAATGATCGTTCCGGCAACAGCGGACGTTCCCCCCATTCCTGCAACTGTTCCTACATTTTTACCATTGAAGTAATCCGATGGTAATGTTTGCAGGTTATTAATTAGAAATTGAAAACCGAACAAAGTAGCACTGATCAACGCAACTGCAACCGGAATATGATCCTTTAACTGGTCCATGTAAAATGCAGTTAGTCCTAATGATAGCAACATAATAAATGAGCCAATTGTTATTGCTTGCTTGCGAGCCTTATTTGCTGCCATCCCTTTTCTGATCAACATTGAAGAATAAAAGCCTCCCGATATTCCACCTATTGCTGCAAACAAATAGGGCATCCATGCAAAACCACCAACCTGTTTAATATCAAATGCAAATTGTTCTTTTAAAAAAGTAGGAAGCCAGGTAACAAACATCCACCAGATCGGGTCAATAAAAAACCTGGAAGTAATAATGCCCCAGGTATTTTTGAATTTTAATAATGCACTCCATGAATACACTTGTATATCGGCTACAAGATTTTGTTTGACCGCATTTTTATCATTTATATGATCCTGTTCTTCTTTTGTGATCCATGGATGCTTATCTGGTGTGTTTTTATTAACGATCAGCCACGGAATGATCCATAATAAACCCAATACTGCAATGCCTGCGAAAGTTGCTCTCCATCCAAAAGCAAGATAAAGACCAGCAATGACCGGCGCAGCAACAACTGAACCTAATGAAGCACCTGCACCAAAAATTCCCTGTGCAATTGCTCTTTCTTTTACCGGGAACCATTCTGCATTACTCTTGGTAGCACCCGGCCAGTTACCTGCCTCACTGATTCCAAGCATTGCACGAAATAAACTAAATGCTGCCAGTGATCTTGCAAGAGAATGCAAAGCAATTGAAATACTCCAGGCAACAATTGAAATAACCATCCCCAATCTGGTGCCTATTGCGTCCATCATTTTACCAGTAACTGTTTGTCCAATGGCATAAGCGATCATAAAGAAAGTAGTGATCAATGCCAGTGCATCTTTATTATCTGCCTGCGCAATACCAAACTCCTTATAGATATATGGCCACATAATGTTGATAGCGCTGCGATCAATATAGTTAATGATCGTCGCCAATCCTATCAGGCCAATGATCCACCAGCGAAGTCCTTTTACTTTCATTGATTTTGATTGTTCAATATTTGTCAGATCTCCAATCACTTATTTTTCAATAAAGTCTTCTCGCATCGGGCTAAATACATCGATCAGCACACCGGCCTCAAGACAAACGGCACCATGCATCACATTTGGTGGAATATAAAATGCATCACCGGCTGCGAGGATCTTTTTCTCCCCATTAATTTGTACTTCAAAGCTCCCGCTCTCCACATGGGTGATCTGTGAATGGTAATGTTGATGTAACACACCTATTCCACCTTTTTCAAATTCCACCTTTACAACCATCAGCTTATCATCATAAGCCATGATCTTTCTTTTCATTCCTTTGTCAACCACTTCCCACGGTATTTCGCTGTTCGCAACGAATACTTTCATTGTTTCTTCTGTTCCCATATGCTTTATTTATTAGTTATTTTAAAAATTTTCCATCATATAGCACTGCAAAAGGCCCCGTCCAACTAATTTCCTTTGCTGAATGTTTTGTCGTTTTATTAAAATCCTTATTGCTTTGAGCGATCAATATTTTTTTCCCGTTTGTAATTATTTCCAGCACAGAGTAATCTCCATTCTCCAGTAACTTCATATTTTGAACGGATGAATAGGAGTTAGTAGAGAATTCAATTATAGGATCAAATTTTCCATGTATTTCAATAACACTTATGAATGATTGACCTGATCCATTCTTGCGCACAATAAATGCCGGCTCCCTGCGTAAGTTGAAGTTTGGATCGTTGGCACCTGTTCGTGTAAAAAATAACGAAGCAGTGCCTTCGATCAATGAGGAGATCGTATAATAAGTTCTGTTATTCAAAAAAGTAAATTGGGCTATTGTATCCTTTACTGAGGCCTCCCCTTCTTTCCATAAAAACTGGTAGCCATTCTTTTTCCCAAAAGTTTCCTGGGCTTTTTCTGAATAATTATATTTAAAAGAGGCACTGATCAATTGACCGTTGTATTGAAATGGCAGATCGAATTGAGTTTTTTCAGCGGACGTTGCGTTGAACACATCTACAATGAACTTTTTCCCACCTGGTAATTGCAGCATGTAAATTGTTCTTTGAAGATCTGCATCCTTATATGCATTGTTTTCTCTTGCTGCAACTACCTGCACATTTGGGTCGCTGATATCACTAAACAATTTTTCCGAATGATACTTTTCTGCGTCATTTTCTTTGCCATTAAAATGACTTGTTTCATCCAGGACTAATGTATTATGAGCAATTGTTTGAGAAGCATAAGTTTTATTCTCGGGTAAATATCGTCCGCCATATTTTTGTTCAACACCAATAAACCGAACAGATCCGTAATCTGTCAATATCTCATTTCCTTTATCATAAAGATTAATATTCAGCTTATCAAAATGCCCATGAGAAAGTCCATGAGAAGTATACTTATATATTAATGTAGTAAGATCCTTCCCTTTACCATTTCTTAAAACACTTACACCACCTTCATCACCTTTTACCCCATCTGCATATTCCACTGTTTGATAAGGATAATATTCAGGGATATTTTTACCTTGGGCAATGGAGGCGGCAATAGAAACGCCACCTTTATTTAATAAAACCCGACCCTGCTTTTTGGCAACAACTAATAAGCCATTGTCTTTACCATAAACATTCCATGCAATATCAATAGCCGTTATTAACTCATTACTAGTATAATCTTTTTCCTTTAATGCATCATTAAGTGGAAAGAATGCACCATCCAGGTTGGTCTGTTGCAAACCAGACAACAATGCTTTTAGTAAAATCTTATTTCTATATTCAAATACTTTTAATTGAGGCCTGGCATTTTTCAAAGCATTTGCAAAAAGATAGTATGGAAGAATTGCATACCGAACATAATAGGGACCTTCTGTATAATAACCATCTGGGGAGAACAAACCATCCATTTGAGCTATAAAGCCGCTTTGACCATTTTTCCCTGTTCCATACAAAGCCATGTCGACATATTCTTTGTTGTTTGTTGCTATGCCAACAATACCAACTCCTGCACAAGCCCATACTCCATGATTATGGATCAGGTTAAACCAATTCTTAAGATCTTTTGTTATGAACTCAACCTCAGGCTTGAAAGCACCATCTTCAATAGTCTTCCTTTCAGAGAGAGAAAGGGAATTATAAATAAGATCGTACGCCATGCCTGTATAAACCAACCAGTTTGCATCATTCAATGCCTGCCAGAAAATGCGGCCAGGTGAACTGCTCGTTGCCTCCGGATGATTCTTTAAAGTTGGATTAAGCTTTGCATATTTTAAAAACAATTGCTTCACTAATGATGCATATTTAATATCACCGGTCAGGTTGTAAAGAATACCGCTGTTAAACATCAGCATATAGTTTGCTTTATGCTGATCATGTGTATAACCACCTGCAGGATCTTTAGGAAAAGGAACATCAACATCTTTCCCGATCCATGCATCTACTTCATTTTTTATTTCATTGTACGAACGGGTAAGCAAAGGATATTTTGTAATATCTCTTTTAATTTCTGCTGCTTCAGTTTTTGTAAAAAAAGTAATGGGGTGTTGTGCTGTAAGAATTACAGGTAATAAAAACAAGCTTATCGTTTTCAGCAATCGCAACATTTATCAGCTCCTTAATTAATAGATAAGACACCCTATTACACGAAATAAGTGCCTCCGTTGATCTCAATACTTTCGCCGTTAATAAATGAAGAAGCATCACTGGCAAGATACAATACCAGGTCACCAACCTCTTTTGCTTCACCTTCTCGTCTCAATGGAGTGGCAGCGGCAACATTCGTTCTCACTTCCGGTTTCGTAAAAGTGTTGTGAAATGTAGTATTGATCATGCCGGGAGACACACAATTTACACGGATACCTTTTGGACCCAATTCCTTTGCAAGCCCTCTTGTCATTGTTAATACCCCGCCTTTTGAAGTAGCATAGGCCAATGCACCAAATCCTCCTCCATCTCTTGCAGCTTGTGAAGAGAAATTAACAATAGCCCCGCCTTCCGTCATATATGGTACCACTTCTTTTGTGACCAAAAAAGCAGATTTAAGATTTACATCGATCACCGAATCCCAGAATTCTTCAGTTATTTCTGCTAATGGTTTTCTTCCCATAATTCCACCGGCAACATTTACTAATACATGAATAACTTTTCCATATTCCTTTATACATGCATCAACAACTTTTTTTACATCGGCTGCTTTCGACATATCTCCCTCTACAGCAATTGCTTCTCCTTCAGCCTGTTTTATTAATTGAAGTGTTTCGTCTGCCTGCTCCTTATTGCTGAAGTAATTGATACATACTTTAGCGCCGGCCTCTATTAATTTTAGCGATGCTTGTCTTCCGATATCTCTTGCGCCCCCGGTAACTATCGCAACTTTTCCTTTTAGTGAGGTCATAACCAGTTTTGAGTTTTATAAAACTTATTGAAATATGTAATAAGAAAGTTGCTGCATTAAAGTTGATCACTTCTAACCCTAAAACTGCTTTTATAAATAGTAGAGGCAGGACTTTCCATACAGCAAACTCTCAGTTTGTAATATTAGGCCGATTTTAAACCTCCCCTAATATGAGCCTCCTTTAAAATCACTAAAAAAAATGACGAAAGATTAAATAAAAATCAACAGGTATGCGATATAATTAGTCATACACTAAAGTTTTTAACCCGATAACGTTTCCGGTAACGCTGCCGGTATTTCCGTAATGAAGTTTAATTTAGCTTTACTCAACTTTTAAAAATGGATAAACCTGCAACCATAAAAGACATTGCGAGGCAATTGAATGTTTCTATCTCCACTGTTTCCCGTGCTATGCGCAATGCTCCTGACGTAAGTGCCGATACAAAAAGAGCAGTAATGGCATTGTCAGAAGAGCTCAATTATCAACCGAACTTACTAGCATTAAGTCTGAAAAGAAAACAGACACATAATATTGGTGTGATCGTTCCGAATCTTGATTTTGTTTTATCGACAATGGTAAAAGGAATTGATGAGGCTGCATTGGAGGCTGGATACACTGTAATGGTTTGTCAAAGTAATGAATCATTCGGAAGAGAGATCGTTAATACAAGAAGATTGCTGGAAAGTCTGGTGGATGGGTTTATTATTTCTGTATCCAGTGAAACAAAAGTGTTTGATCATTTTAAAAAAATACAGGATAAAAAAATGCCCATGGTGGTATTTGATCGTGTCACACCTTTTCTGAAAGCTCCAAGTGTCCGTATTGATAATGAAGATGGCGGTTTCCAGGCAACTGAACATTTATTGCAGCAAGGATATAAACGTATTGCCATTCTAGCGGGTCCAAAAAATCTTGATATCAGTAATCAACGACTCAATGGTTATTTAAAAGCATTAAAAAAATATAAAGTAAGTCCGGACGAGAATCTTATTATCTACTGTGACTTTGATCAGCATTATGCGTATCTCGCCACTAAAGAATTATTGACGATGAAAAAAAGACCTGATGCCATCTTTACGATCAGTGACAGAATGGCCATCGGCGCTATGCTCGCCATTAAGGAAAAAGGTTTAAAGATGCCTTATGATATTGGCCTGGTTGGTTTCAATAACGAGCCTGTTACAAGCCTGGTCACTCCCGGCATCTCAAGTGTAGATCAGCCTTCCTTTGAATTAGGAAAAATTGCAGCAAAACTTTTTATTGAAACCATGCACCAGGATAAAGACATGAGCGATGTAGATGAAGTTTTAAAACCAAAATTAATTATCAGGGAGTCTTCACAACGGCTCTTTTCAAAGAATGGCCGCACAAAATAAAAAACCATGAAACGATTGCTTTTACTTAAGTATCTTTTTTTCTCTGTGTTGCTAGGAAATGCAAAAACCATAATTGTAAAAAATATAGATGAATTAAATGCAGCAAATAAAAAAGTATTGCCGGGCGGTACTGTTATTTTACAAAATGGAGAGTGGAAAAATATAACTATAAAATTGAGTTGTAATGGGACTGAAAAAAATCCAATAGTATTCAAATCTCAAACAGCCGGCAAAGTAGTTATCACTGGAAATTCCAAGCTAAAATTAGGAGGTACTTATATTGTCGTCAATGGATTATTTTTTAAAAATGGTTATGCCGGTGATGATGCAGTGATCAGCTTTCGTATTGACAGTAAGCAATTAGCAAATAACTGCAGGGTTACCAATACCGTCATCGATGATTTTAATAATCCAAAAAGAATGGATGAAAATAATTGGGTATTATTTTATGGGAAAAACAATCAACTTGATCGATGCAGTTTTAAGAACAAAAAAAATATGGGCGTACTCCTTGCAGTGATATTAGACGATGATAGAAGCCGGGAGAATTTTCATTCGATAGACCACAATTACTTTGGTAAAAGACCCCCACTTGCATCAAATGGAGGTGAGATCATTCGTGTGGGAGTATCACAACATTGCCAGTTCAATTCAAATACACAGGTCAAAAATAATTTCTTTGAACATTGCGATGGTGAAACTGAGATCATTTCTATAAAGTCTTGCTCCAACATTGTCGAATCAAATATTTTTAAAGAATGCCAGGGGTCAGTTGTCTTAAGACACGGGGATAACAACTTTGTTAAAGACAATTATTTCCTGGGAAACGACAAAACCGGTAGTGGCGGCGTTCGAGTTATCAATAAGGGACAAAAAGTGAGTAATAATATATTTTACAAATGCCGCGGCGTTGATTTTCGTTCACCACTGGCAGTTATGAATGGAATTCCTAATTCGCCAGCCCACCGCTATGTACAGGTTATTAATGCAGAAATAATTTCAAATACTTTCTATGAGTGTTCACCCATGAGCCTTTGTGAAGGGAGCGATACTGAAAGAACTTTACCACCTGACAACGTAACTTTCTCCAATAATATTTTTTACAATACCCGTGACAGTATTATTTATAAAGCGTATGATGATATAAAAGGAATAAACTTCTCGGGAAATAAAGTCAGTGACAAAGTAAGCCAGGATCTTCCGGTTGGGTTAAAAAAAACAAGGTTAGCAAAACAAGATAATTTTTCAAAAACGATATCAAGGCAGACCGTCGAGCCATCCATTAGTAACATTCCTTTCGCTGAAAAAGAAGTCTATGTAAATAGTGGCGCTCCCTGGTTTATTAAATACGATGCAGATCATAATAAAAAAACGATACTACTTGTCAATTGTGCAACCCCTGAGGATGTTTATAAGCAACTTGAAAAAAAGGAACCAATCATTATTAGACTTACCGCAAAAGAGTATTCATTAGAAAAACCTTTTGTCATTTCTAAATTTGTAAAATTTACAGGCGATAAAAAAAATACAATTAAGCTTTCTTCCAATAAAATGCTAAGTGCTTTTATCATTTCTGGTAATGGTAATTTAACCCTCGACAATCTCAATTTTAATGGGGAAAACTTGAAAGCAACCCATCTTGTATCCAGTGACAGCAGTGGCTTCAGCGATCATTATAACATTTCTATTTTAAATTGCATAATCACAGATCTTAAAAGCCAGGCGGGTTGTCAAAATATCTTTTACGCA
>Ga0184635_10000246_pt1 | contig 12571 bp, 11 predicted proteins | sample PLM3_30_b2_FD_133147 | JGI IMG/M metagenome (GOLD analysis project Ga0184635, IMG submission 133147) | Groundwater sediment microbial communities from an aquifer in East River, Colorado, USA - PLM3_30_b2 | ecosystem: Environmental > Terrestrial > Soil > Riparian zone | place: USA: East River...
ACAGAACCGAACGGCTGAGGTTGCTCAGTTCGACACAATCCATGTCGACAACCACCACGTGGCCGATACCGAGCAGGGCGAGGTTTTTGAGGATTTCGTTTCCGAGCGCGCCGGCGCCGACGACGAGCACGCGGGCCTCACGCAGGAGCGCCTGGTTCCACCACTCGATCGCTTCGAAGCGGGCGAAGCGGCCTTCCTGAAGAGCGATGGCCGGCGAGTGACTCACGGAGATCCAAACGCGGAAATTCCTCGGCCCGTAGTCGTACTCATAACTGGTTCCTCGAAGTTTTCAGTGGACTAAAACGGCCTCTAATGTGGCGTTGCCCCGGAGGGGCAAAGGAAAGTAGCCGGGGGCAAGCGAGTCTGCGAGCGCCGCCCCCGGTTTGGCGGTGCCAGCGCAGCGCGCCCCGGAGGGGCGCTGGAAATCAATCTGAGGGGGCCCCTTTTCCTGCGCCCCTTCGGGGCGCTGAATTCCAAGCCATAGCGACCGGGGGCGGCGCTCGCGAGCTCGCTTGCCCCCGGCTATTGTCCCCGGCCCCTGCGGGGCCAACGCCGCCTCCGCCTTCGGCGGCGGGCCAATTCCACTGAAAACATTGAGGAACCTCATGGTCCTAATCTCAATTGTATTCACGGTGTTCGATCAAACAGTAAGCGTATGACTAACCGAAAGCTCGCAAATAGAATCAGCAAATGCGGCTCGTCCCCGCAGTAATCTCCGGCTGGAGCCGGAGTTCGTCCCCGCCCTGCACACCGGACTGGGTCAACGTCTGGTTGTCGAGGAGTTGCTGGCCGGTGCGGCGATGGTGGAGCTTGTAGCTCATGATCTGGCCGTCGGGACTGTGCAACGGCAGGTTCATCTTCTCGACCAGCAGGACGAGGATGCGGTTGACCGCCACGTCATCCGGCGCCTCGACTTCGCTCGAGCGGCTGCCGGACACGTCCAGGATTTTCACACGCAAAGCGCCCATACAGGTTCAACGATTGTTTGAGTTCAACTTCGTCATCACTTGTAATCGGAACGCTCCGGCTTCAGTTAAGCACGCCAATGATCAGCAATAACACGATGCCAGCCAGCAACAGCAGGTTCCAAAACATGGAAATCCAGATGCCGATGGAATTGGGTCCGCCCGGACGATAGGCAGCCCAGGCCACACCCGAGCCCACCGCCGCAGGCACAGCCACCAGAAAAATCATGATGGCTCCAATCACGATCACGACGAGGGGATCGTTCGCGAGCCCGGCCAACGCGCCACTCAACATGGTGACGATGGCCAGCGAGGCGATGGCCGCCATCACGAACCCAGTCACTAAATACTTCTTCCGCTGAGGCGTCAGGTTGGTGTGCGCCGTGGCGACACAGACCGGGCAAAGGTGCAGATTGGGCGGGAAAAAGAAATCGCACGTGACGCAAGATCCCTTTCCGCACGTCTTGCAGAAGGCGACCGGCGGCAGCAGCGGGTGCTGCGGGCAGCCGCGCGCGGTCGTGCTCGTGGCCGGTCCCTGGAAGGTCGAAACCGACGGAGTCGAAACCGAGGGAGTCGCGGCCGCTGCGGCCGCGCTGGGCTGAGGCTGGCTGTAGCAAGTCGTGCAGCAAATACTGCCGTCGGGCATCGAGTAACAGCAATTGAGGCAACACGGGGATCGGCAGCGGTCGCAAGTGTATTGCGCGGCGACGCCGGGGTGGCGCGGGCAGGCGGCAGAAGCGGCAGCGCTCATGAGTGCTTGGTTGTGGCCCGGCAGCGGCGCATATTCACATGCTGGCAGGGCTTAGAATCGACTTCGCGCCTTGGCGCGCGTGATGAGATTCAACACCCAAATGATGAGCACCATGATGCCGAGAATGAGCGCCACGTTGGCCTTGGCCAGGCCCGTCAAGCGCGGGTCTTCGCGGATGAGGCGGCGGGCTTCGACGGCCTTCTGAATGGCCATCGGGCCAAAAATGAATCCCAGACAAAAAATTCCGACGATCGCGTAGGTCAGCGCCTTGCCTGCTTCCTCGCAGGTCATATTCCCGTCGGTGACCTGCGGCGGCCCCTGAACGGCCATCACTTTGCAAGCCGAGCAGTATTTGCGGCCCGCCACCTGGACAAGACAATGAGAACAGAACGCCTCCGCACAACCGGCGCAACGATCCTCCGCGGCAACACCTTCATGATTTCGGCAATTCATTTAATTGAATTGCGCGGAGAATTATTGCCCGGGCAATCGAGCGTCAAGTTGTTTCCTGCAGCGCCCCGAGGACCGGGCGCAGCCACGCGCCGCGAGGTTCGACTGGCGTGCCGGAGCGCGGCTGTGTCGTCCGCGACCAGCCGCAGCAGGTTCGAACTCCCAATCGCTTCCGATTACTCCAACCGCTTCATGAATGGGTGGCTGCTGCGACTGGTGCTTCGCACACAGTCGCGCTCCGGCGCGGAGCGCGAAACGAGCCAAACGAGCCAAACGAGCCAAACGAGCGAAAAGAGCTAGAATTTGCGGAATTTTTCAGACGGCGGGGGCGGGGCCTACCGGGGCCGAGAGCGCTTGCCTGATGCTAACGCAAGACCTGGCCGCGGATTTCGCCCCCGCCGAAATTGTCGGTGTGGATATTGAGATACGTGACGCGGTCCAGGAGGCTGGCCAGGACGGACGGGGTCAGCGTGACCGTGCCGACGAGGCTGCCGGATCGCCCGAAAGCGCCGCCGTTGAGCGGGCTGAGATCCACGAGCACGCCGGCGCCCTGGTTGATGGCGGAAGGCCCGTGGATGTGTGAGGCATTAGCGCTGGAGGAAAGGCCCCGGTACGTGAGATTGAGGCTGAGTTGGTTCAGCACCAGCGCGAGGTTTGCGTGCGCACTGCCGTCGGTGAAGACAGGGTTGGGGCGCTCTTCGGCCCCGTTCAGGTAGGATTTCATCAACACGGTGGCGATCTGGCCGCGGATTTCACCGCCACCATTGTTGACGGTGTGCACGTTCACGTAGGTTTGCCCGTTCAGGAGCATGTCGCGTTGCGCGGGGTTGAGCGTGACCGTGCCGGCGAGGGTGCCGCTGGCCGCGCCGAACGTGCCGCCGTTGAAGGGCGAGAGGTCGATTAGAACACCGGTGAAATTGGTGGCGGCCGAAGGACCGTGGATGTGAGCGGCGATGGCGGCACTGGAAAGGTCTCTGTAACTGATGCTGAATGTCAGGTCCCTGTCTTCCAGGCTGAAAAAGCCGGAACCGCTGGCGCTGTTCATGATGGGAGTGGGTCGCTCGGACAGGCCAGTCAATGGGGCGGTGAGCGGGACAGCCGTGGACTGCGGGACGAGCTGGCCGCGAATCTCGCCTCCGCCGTTGGCAGCGGTGTGGAAGTTCACGTAGGTGAGTCCGTCAACGACGAGGGCCAGTTGATCGGGCGTCAGCGCGAAGGTTCCAGCGAGCGAGCCGCTGGCGCCGTAGGCGCCCCCGTTGTAGGGACTGAGGTCGATGAGCACACTTGCGCTGGAAGACATGGTGGCCGGCCCGTGGATGTGCGAAGCGCTGGCCGTGCCGGAGAGGCCGTGGTAAGTGAGGTTGAACGCGAGCTGATTGCCGACCAGCGCGAACACGCCCAGACCTCGGGCCGTCGTGGAGACCGGGTCCGGCCTTTCGTTGGCGCCGTTCAATGTGGCATGCATGAGTACGGGCGCGATCTGGCCGCGCATTTCTCCGGAAGTGTTCGCGCTCGTGTGGAAATTCACGTAGGTTCGGCCTGCCAGCATCATGGATTTCTGCGCATCGGTGAGGATCACCACACCCGAGACGGAACCGTTGGAGCCGAAGGCACCCCCATTGTAAGGAGCCAAGTCGATGATTACACCGGCGAACGTGGAGGCCGGCGCTGGGCCGTGGATGTGCGCAGCGATGGCCGGACCGCTAAGACCGGTATACCGGACATTGAAAGCGAGCGTATTGCCGTCGAGGCTGAACAAGCCGCTGCCCGACGCGTTGTTGACGAGTGGCGTCGGGCGTTCGGCCAAACCAGTGAGGTGCGCGCTGAGCGGGATGCCCGGTTGGTGGGCCGTGTCGACGACACGCAGGAAACCGGCGGGAGTGTCCATCGTGATAACGGCGTTGGTCTGGTTCGTCAAAGTGGCGTTGAGCCACGCCGGCTCGGCCAACGCGGTTTTCTGCTGTAGTGCGTAGGGGCCCTGCCCTCCGCGCCAGACTTGGGCAACATTGGTGCTGTTGGTGCGGGTGATGGACGTGAAGCTGATGGGTTCCGGGCCGGGGACGATCTTGAACATGACCCCTGTATTGCCGGCCGGCCCGATGACGCGCGAGCAGAACACGTAGATTTCGCCGTTCGGGCCTTCGCCGAATCCTTTGATCCAATAGCCCAGCGGGCGGTCGGTCAGTCCAAGGATGAACTCCTTGATGACATTGCCGGTATCCAGATAGAAGAGTCGGCCCGACGGCGTGGTGAACGTGCCCCAATCCCCAAATACATACCGGCCCTGCAGCGGTGGAATCCCCGCGCCGCGATAAACGTAGCCGCCGACGACAGCCAGACCATCGTCGTGGTCGTATTCGGCAATGGGATCGATCAGGCCGGGCGGCACGGACCGCGTGGGATCGGTGACGATGGCCCCGAGCGCCGAATCAAACCAGAACGAGCCTTCCCGGATGTTCCAACCGTAGTTGCCGCCGCTCACGACGACGTCGATTTCCTCGACGCGGTTTTGCCCAACGTCGGCGACGTAAAGCTGGCCGCCGGAGCGATCAAAACTGAAGCTGAACGGATTGCGCAAGCCATAAGCGTAGATCTCGCGCAAGCCGTTGGTGCCGTCAAAGGGGTTGTCGACGGGCAGGCCGTATTGGCCGTTGGCGGCGTTGGTGCCGTTGATGTCGATCCGAAGGAGCTTGCCCAAAATGTTGGTAGGATTCTGTGCATTGCCACCCGGCAAGTGGCCGTTGCCGACGTCGTTGGCCGCGCCGCCATCGCCGAGTGCGACGTAAAGGAAGCCGTCCGGTCCGAAGTTCATGGCGCCGCCATTGTGGTTGGATTGAGGTTGATCGATGCGGAGGAGCTCTCGGCGGCTGGCGGGGTCGATGCGATTCGTGTTGGCCGTATCGATGCGCCACTCGGCGATCACGCTCTGGTGGTTATTCGTCGTGCCCGGGTTGAGCACGGAGGCAAAGTCCGCCGGGCCGGCTGTGGGTTCGGAACTGTACGTATAAATGTAGGGATTGAGGGCAAAGTTCGGATGCACAGCCAAACCGAGCAGGCCGCGCTCATCGTAATCGTAGCGCGCGGGAATAATCAGTCGCCCACGAATGTCGAGCATGGGCATCGCCGCGCGGCCCGCGGGCGTCACAAGCCAGATAAGGCCCGACTGATCGTACACGAACAGGCGGCCCGACCCATCGTCAGGCGCGGCCAGGCCCAATGGCGAGGTCATGCCATCGGCAATGGTCTGGATCTCGATGGAGAGCGTGCCTTTCGGGATGCGACTGGCAATGGGATTGGTGATCACCACGCTGCTCACCGTGATGACAACGTTCGAGGACGCGCCGACCGCGCCTCCGTTATCCCGGGCCACGGCGCTGAGCGTGTGCGTGCCCGCCAGGAGGTTGACGCTGATGCTGTACGGAAACGTGGCGTCGTTCCCGAGGGAGGCGCCGCCATCGAAGAACTCCACGTTCGTCACGCTGCCATCTGAGTCGATGGCCATGGCGTCGATTGTAACAGTGGCCGGAGCATCGAAGGCAGTGCCGTTGGTTGGGCTGACGATGTTGACCGCAGGCGGGAAATTCGTGTCGGCAGGCGGAGTGTAAGTGACCTGGAGCATACCAGCGTTGGCCGCATCCTCGCGCGCGCCGAATCCGCGAACGGATCGGCTCGTGCCCTCTGCGGCCGAACGCAGAAGCCAGCCGAAGTTCTCGGCAGGATGGTCGAGCCAGAATTGGACGTCACTGGCCACGGCGGCCCCACTCCATGTGTAGCCGGCACCTGGTGTATTTCCGACCGCGGTCGACGCACTGGCAACCGCCGCGGCATCGCTGGCCGCGCCGGGGGTCGTCCATTCGGTGACGCCACTCATGCTCGAATTCCATGTGGCTTCGCCCTCCGCGGCCATTGCGCCGTTCATCCCGGTTTGAGTGCCCTCGGTCCAGTTCGTCTGCATGCGAAAGATCTGGAAAGAGGATCCCATCGGCTCGAAGCCGGGCACGCGGGTCACGGTGAGTTGCAGGACGGCGGAGTCGATCGTGGAACCGGCCGGAATGCTGGACAGATTAATTCGAATGAGTCCGCGGCGGACGCCGCCCATGCCATCGGTGCCTGCGTCGAACCAGGGTTGTCCACCGTCGTTGTTTTCGGGAAAGTTGCTGCTGATGAACGTGTCCGCCGCCGCGGTCAGATTTGCGACGGCCGCAGGGCTGGATTGGGTGTGGGCGAGCCATCCCAGGCCGATTCCAAACAGAAGTTTTTGGGCATTCGTTTTCATTCACGAGGTGTCCTTTCGATTGAAATGAAGTCGCCCGCAAATTGGCCCTGCGACCGCCAAGACGACGAACGCTGCGGGCTCCCGCCCGCCAACGAATCGGCCAGTGGGGATGCGCTTGGGCTCGAGTCGGGACGGGCGAGAGCGTGAACGGCGCGGCATCATGCCACTCCACCGCCAGAGGCATCCGAGGGGGACGCCTTCGGCCAACGAGGGTGATACAACCGCGTTGGTTCACGTTGGGAAGATGCCTGGGGCTGGAGCCGGGTTCCCGAAAATGAGAGCCTGCATGGTGGTATTCCGGACAGCATCCGGACGCTCTAAGTTCAAAGCTCAAAGCTCAAAATTCAAAGGACGCTCCAACTTGCCAAATCACAATACTGGGCGGCAGCCTTTGTTCTGGAACTTGGGCCTTGGACCCTGGAGCTTCTTTTGAACTTTGAGCTTTGAACTTGGTGATTCTACCCCATTCCCCGCACATCCGTGATTAGCCAAACCATAGGCATAGAATGAGGTTCACTGAAAAACCAGCCGATCATTTCTTTTCCGCTTCGATCCGGGGCGGGTACCAGGCAACATCGCGCAGCAACCCGGTGAACGATTCGCTGGAGCGCGGGAACTAACGTGGCAGGTCGTGACTCACACGAACGAGAACGGATGAGGGATCGACCGGACTTCCAGCATCTGGTCGACCTGCACTACGCCTCCCTATACCGATTTGCATTGAGCTTGACGCGATCAGAGAGCGACGCCGGCGATCTCGTTCAGGAGACGTTCCTGACCTGGGCGGCCAAGGGCCATCAGTTGCGGGAAGCGGGGCGGGTCAAGGCGTGGCTGTTCACAACGTTGCACCGAGGCTTTCTGCAATCGCAGCGCCACACGACCCGCTTCCGGCACATTGAACTCGCGGCAGCGGAGGAGGAACTGCCCGCCTGCGATCCGGAATTGGTGGCCCGACTGGACGCGCAGGCCGTCGTGGAGTTGCTCGGCCGGGTGGACGCGCCCTTTCAGGCGCCGGTGGCGCTGTTCTATCTGGAGGATTATTCGTACCGCGACATCAGTGCGATTCTCGATATTCCATTGGGGACGGTCAAATCCCGCATCGCCCGCGGGCTGGCGCAATTGAAGCTACTGGTGCGGGAAACTCAAGGCGCGTCCGACCGGGCGCAGGAGGAGGCGCGGTGACTCTTGACGAAGCCAGGCGCGTATTGACGCTCTATCGGCCGGGGACCGCCGACGCCGGAGCTGGAGAGTTTGCCGAGGCCCTGGAGCTGGCGCGAAACATTCCGGAGCTGGGCGCCTGGTTCGAAAAACACTGCGCTTTCCAAAAGGCGATGCGGGACAAGTTCCGCCAGATCGAGGTTCCTCCCGGCTTGAGGGCCCGATTGGACGAGGCCCAACAACTGGCTCGCCAGCGGCGCTGGCAGCGAAGCAGGGCCTGGATGGCGGCGGCGGCGGCCGTGATGCTTCTGGCGCTGGCAGGGACCCTTCTGGGACCACGAATACCTAATCGTTTCCCCGATTATCTATCGCGAATGGTGGGCACGGCCCTGCGCGGGTACCGGATGGATCTTCGCACGAACGACCTGGCGGCACTGCGCCAGTTCCATGCCGCACGGGGCGCGCCCTCCGACTACGCGCTGACACCAGGGATCCAGAAGCTGCCACTGACCGGGGGCGGTTTGTTGACGTGGCGCAGCAATCCGGTCGCCATGGCCTGCTTCGATCGTGGCGACCGCCAGATGCTCTTTCTCTTTGTAATGAAGCAGTCCGCGGTCAAAGTCTCGCCACCCGCTGCGCCGCAGGTGTTGCGCGTCAAGTCATTGCTGACGGTGAGTTGGACGCGGGACGATAAGACCTACGTTCTGGTCGGGCCGGACGAGCCGGATTTCGAGAAGAAGTATCTTTGGGAAGAGAAAAAGTAATGCTAGTAGGCCACCGTCCGGTACATCAGCCAGCGGAAATCGTCCCGCTCATTCTTTGGCGGACGGAAGGGAAGGTTTGCCTCATCGGGTCTGGGAGCCGGCTTCGTGTGCGAGTAACGCCAACGGTAAGGCTCGACGTGACCGTCGGCATAGGAGAAATTGGCCGCTCCACGGTGGTAGGAAGCGGGCAGGTCCATCCACTCGTAGATTCCAGCCTTGTTTAGAAAATAGCCGTCGTTGATGCTGTCAGGGTGCTCTTCCACCAGGAGGAAGATGCGCGAGGCGTTCGGGATTTGTGAAAGCCGGAAGAACTGCTGGTAATCCGGGTTGTTGACGTTGGTCCCGCTTCGCGTGAACTCGCCGGCGTCGCCGACCATGGCGTTCATCGAGTAGCTGCGCACGCGCGTCGTCCAGCCGGCGGCGGCCTGGATGTCACTCAGCGCCGTGTCACTCGGGCAGCGGTAGACCTGCGTCACCGCGCCCACTTCCGGTCCGATGCCGCCGCGGGTCAGCAGGACCGTGTTCGTGTTGTCGGCGTCGAGTTCCCAATTCATGATGGTGCTGTTCCAATTGAGATACTCATTTTGAGCCACGGTCCGCCGGATTTCATCTTCGCCCATGTTGTAAGGCAATGAATCCTCGGCGTCACTGGCATAGACCAGGCAGCCCAGGGTGAGTTGCCGGAGGTTGTTTAGGCACTGCGTCGTGACCGCCTTGGACTTGGCGTCCTTGAGGGCAGGGAGCAACAAGCTGGCGAGGATGGCGATGATGGCAATGACCACCAGCAACTCGACGAGCGTGAAGGCGCCGTTTGCGGGGCGTTTCGTGTAGGCCTGCATGGAACGATTTCGGTTTCATCCGGCACGATTGCCATCGCGCCAGAGAGTTCCAGGAACTTCGCGACTATACGCCTCGAGCCTCCCATGTCAAAGCGGAGAATTACTGATGGAGCCCAAATCATTAGCCACAGGAGTGCGGCCGTCCTCGGCCGCAGCATCATTCCTTGCGGCAGGCGCGTTGCTGCGCCCGAAGACGGGCGCACTCCGATTTCCGTCCCAGTTCACCCGCCGATACTTGTTTCGAGCGTGTGCCTAATGAATCGGGTGATGGAGTCACCGAAGGCGCATCTCAGTTCCTTGCAGGTGGAGCTTATCGCGCTGCGACAAGCCCGTCCGCGTGGAGCGGACGGGAATGGGCCGCCCGCCGTTGCGCCGCTCTCCGCCTACTTCTTCTTCGGATCGAGGTTTTGCCGGAGCAGTTCTGGAGTGACGGAAGAATCGACGCCGTTGCTCGGCACCTCCGCATTGGCAATCCACAGAATGGCGTTGAGAACGGCCTTGCGCTGGCTGACGTCGCCCCAATTGGCGTGCGTGTGCCCACCGGTAAAGCCGAAACCGCGCCCTCCGCCGGGGCGGGTGTAGACCCACATCGTCGTCTCCTCGCGCCCACTGGCCGCCACGATGTGGTCGTAGGGACCCTTGGGATGGACGTACGGACCTTTGCGAACGGAATCGGAGGGGCTCGCGACGAGAATCGGGGTGATGCCCTTGGCGTCCGTGCTCCAGCGCATGTTGAAATACCATTCGTCCTTGTTGCTGTATGGCTTCACGCCGCGGGCGACCGGGTGGTTCGGGAAAGTCTTGTACTCGGGCGACCACATCGGATTCACGGAGAACTGGTGCTCGTAGTAGCCGCCGATCCATTCGAGGAACTCGGGTCCGCCGTTGGTGCTCGGGATTTCGACCCCGTAATGCATGAAGCCAAGGCCAACCTTCTCCTTCCCCATCGCCAAATCATTAAGGATTTTCTTGTGGTCGCCCTGAATGGCAGGATGGCCACCGCCGCCGTCGGCGTAGATCACCACGGCGTTCGCGCCCTCGAAGGCCTTCGGGTCCTGCGGCCAGCCGTTGGAATAGACCGTGGAGGTGACGCCCGCCACGCCGTCCAGACAGCCCTTGAGCAACAACATCCCGGCGCGGAACTCGTGCATCCCGGACGGATGACTGGGTTTGCCGGCGATCAAAACGATCTTCTTCTTCGGGTCGAGGTTCTGTAACAGCTCGTCGGGTGTCACCGTCGACCCAACGCCGCCTTCGGGGACATCGATCTTCGCGGTCCAGAGCAGCGCGTTTAGAACCACCTTGCGAAAATTGTCGTCGCCCCAGTTCCGGTGAAAATGCGCCCCCGTGATGCCGAACCCACGCCCGCCATCGGGCCGGTCATAGGTCCACATGACGTGCTCGGCTTGGCCCTTGCGGGCCTGGACGTGCGGATTGCCGCCGTGGGTGCTGCTGGTGCCGGGGCTGCCGCGGGTCTTTTCGGGCGGCAACGCGGTGAGGATGGGAGTCACCCCTTTCATGCCCTCGGGAAAGCGCATGTGGTAATACCACTCGTCGTTAATCTTGAAAGGCTTTATGCCGCGGGCAACCGGGTGGTTTGGGAACTCCTTGAAATCGGCGGTCCAGTGGGGGTTCACGCTCCAAAACGTTTCGAAGTAGCCACCTTGCCAGGCGAGGAATGCGTCGCCCGGCGCGCCTTTCTCGACTTCCACGCCGTAATGGCACGTCCCAAAGCCCACACCTTTCTTCATCAATTGGTCGAGCACCTTGAGGCGTTCGGGCGTTGCCGCCGGATGCCTCTCGCCGCCGGTGCAAAACATGAACACCGCGTCGACTCCCTCGAACACGGATTCGTCCTTCGGCCAATCGTTCGACACGACCGTGACCTGGAGGCCCGGCGTGTTGGCGAGGCACTTCTGAAGCAACAGACAGCCCGCGCGATATTCGTGCTCCATGTACCCGTGGCTCGGTCGGCCGGCAAGCATCAGGAGCTTTTTGTCGGCCGCGTGCGAACCAAGCGCCGCGGCCAGAAGTGCGACGGCAATGAGTGGCATTTTCATGGATTCAATTCTCATACTTTAAGCCTGGATATTTCATACACATCGTAGCCCGCCGACGTGAGGAGGCGGATGGACGGGGCGAGGGAACGACTCCGCCTCCTGACGTCGGCGGCTACAAGATTCACTTCGTCCGACCATTCACTCCAACTCCTTAATCCGAATGTTTTTGAATTGCACGGTCATCGGCTGCCCCGCGTGAATCTGGAAGGCAAGAATTCCGCTTTTGGCCGCACGCGCCTCGTCTTCATCCGTCACGTCCGCGGTCTGCACTCCATTGATGAATTGCTGCAAATGGTTTCCTTTGGCGATCACCACGTAGTCATTCCAGTCGTCCGACTTGAAACTCTTCTGGATTTCGTCCGACTTCCCAAACGTGCCGGCCTGCTCGATCTTGGGTTTCTTTGGATCGTTGGGATCGGTCTTGATCACCACTTTCTGGCCCAATTGGTGGATGATGCCGCGCCCCTTTTCTTCGTAGAGAATGCCAGTCAAGGGTTTCGTCACCATCAGGTTTGCCTGGTAGCCCGACACGACGAAATCCGGCAGTTCCTTGCTGCGATACTGAATGCCGGAGTCGCCAAATTTATTAGTGTTGTTTGCCACAATCTTGTACGATAGCCGCAACTCGAAATCGCCGACCACCAGGTTCTTCTCCCCGTCCTTCGCGATGAGGAAATTGTTTCCCTTGGCCGGTTTTTCCTTCGTGGTCCTGCCGGTGATGGCTCCTTCCTCCACCGACCAATGCTCCGGGCGCCCTGCCCAGCCTGTAAGATCCTTCCCGTTGAACAAGCTCTTGAAGCCGGCCTCGGATTCCGCGGCCTGCAATGCGCAGCCAACGAGAAGTAGGAGTGAAATAACGCACGACGAAACAAGTGAGTGGGTGAATCGATTCATAGATCTTATGGGGTTCGGACGCTCCCGCGGGCCAGTTCATTCGGAGCCGCCGCGCAGGGAACGTCGTGAATTCGTGGCGGACCATGAGGGCGGGGCGGCGGAAATTCAAGCGCGGACCCCGGCGGCCGCTTTTTCTCGCCCTCGCTGATAGTAGGACAGGCTTCCAGCCTGTCTCCGGGCTTCCAGCCCCAGTTTGTTCCGCGGGCAGGATGCCCGGGGAAGACAGACTGGAAGCCTGTCCTACTACCTTGCTGCCGGGTTCGCAAAAACAGTTGCATGACGCCTTTTCAGTTCCTAGCGTTGTCGATGTGAATACCTGCCTTCCATTGCTCGCCGTGCTCCTTCTTGGCACACCGCTGACGCTTCCAGCCGCCGCGCCGGCTCCCCAGTTTCGTGCCGTGGACGTGGACACAC
>Ga0184635_10000248_pt1 | contig 12562 bp, 9 predicted proteins | sample PLM3_30_b2_FD_133147 | JGI IMG/M metagenome (GOLD analysis project Ga0184635, IMG submission 133147) | Groundwater sediment microbial communities from an aquifer in East River, Colorado, USA - PLM3_30_b2 | ecosystem: Environmental > Terrestrial > Soil > Riparian zone | place: USA: East River...
GCTGCCACCAATAGTTCAGTCGCCTACACCGAGGCCAACCTGGCCACCATCGACTTCCCCAGCGATGCGCTCAAGGCCATCGATCGCGTCGAGGACAAGGGCCACATGCCCAACACCATCGTCCTTCCAAAGGCTGTCTTCACCCGCCTCTCCCTGTCCAGCAAGCTACAGAACTGGATTCGCGGCACGCTGCGCGGCAGCGTCGAGGTGCCCGTCAATGCCGAGACCGTCGCCCAATCTTTCTCCGACCACGGCATCACCCAGGTGCTCATCGCCCGGGCTCGTTTCAATAGCGCCAAGAAAGGCCAGGCGTATTCGGCCGCCCAGGTCTGGCCCAACACCCACATCTGGATTGGCTACGTCAATCCCTCCGCCCGCACCCCTCAGGATGGCGGCAGCGGCTTCACGTTCGTCTGGAATGCCGAAGGCGGCCTTTGGGTCACGGAGTCCTACCGCAATGAACAACGCCGTTCCAACCTCGTGCGCGTCCGCCAGCACACGGCCGAAAAAGTCACGGACGGCACCGCCGGCACCTTGATTGCCACCCAATACGCGTAAGCCCCGCGCTCCCCTCCCGCTTCCGAATCGGATGCGGGAGGGGAGGAATTTACGATTTACGATTTACGATTTACGCGCCCTCCAAATCCTCACACCTCACCCTTCGGCTATGCGTCCTATTCGACCAATCGATCCTATCCGTCCCAAATCGTAAATCGTAAATCGTAAATCGTAAATCGTAAATCCCCATGCCAACCATCACCAAAGACGACCTCCTGATACCGCAGTCCGAGCAGGATGCCATCAAGAACGCGCTCAAGAACACCACCATCACGGACCCCTGGACCCCGGCCATCGCGCGCGCCATCCAATTGGTCGACACATACACGGCTCGCTACGCATTGAGCGATGACCATTACAAGCGCCTGGTCACCCCGCTTACACTTTGGTTTTGCTACGAACATAGTGGCGCCATTCCACCGCCTAAACAGGCTGCCTACGACCAGGCGCTGCTGGAGTTGCGCGACATCCGCGACGGCAAGTTCGCTGACTTGTTGGCGTTGAAGGATCCACAACCGGCCCAAACCAGTTCCCGCGCCGGCGCGTGGGGCAGCCAGAAACCGATCGGCATTCGTGCCGAGGAGCCATAGCGCGGAACGAATGACCAATGACGAATGATTCAACGATTCAACGATTTGACGATTCAACGATCTAACGATTCAACCCCTCCGTGCCCGATACTACCGACATTCTCCAGTCCCTCCCTGATGAAGCCGCTGACTTCCTGGCGACCGATCCCTACTTCTGGGAGGAGCGCGGACAGCCATGTCCGCGCGTTCCTGAGCCGAGGAACACGCTCGCGCGGACAAGGCTGTCCGCGCTCCAGTGAACAAGGCCGGCTAACCCACCTACCGACTGACTCACTGACCAATTCAGCTGTGCTTTGAACTATGCCTGACACCACCGACATCCTCCAATCGCTTCGCGATGAAGCCGCCGACTTCCTGGCGACCGATGCCTACTTCTGGGAGGCCCCGGCCGTGCCCGTGCTCGGCCGCATCGACAAACAGCAGTTCAACGAACTTCAGTTGTCCATCAATACGAAGCTCAAGCTGGCCGTCACTCTCCAGATCGGGGCTGCCAAACCCGCCCCGAACGGCACTGCGGTGCCGGGCCCGTTCTATGATCATGTCGAACTGGAGGCCCACTGTTTCGAAAACCGAAACCTGAATGATACGACCAAGACCGTCGAGCGCCTTAGCGACGTCGTTGCCGCAGTGTTGCAGAACTATGTCCCTGCCGCTGGCAATGGTCCGCTGCTGTTTCAGGGGAATGACGCGAACCAAACGGGTGATCCTGGCAAGGTTCTGCGCATCGTCCGGTTCCGCGCCAAGGGCGGCCTGAGCTACAACCCGTCCGTTGTCGCCACCCCCTCGATCAGCAACGTCGTGTTGACCGTCTCCATTTCGTGCGCCACGCCGGGTGCGGCCATCTATTACACCACTGACCAGTCCATCCCGACCAACACGACGGGCACACTCTATACCGTGCCTTTCGGCGCCGCCGGGGACGGTGCTGTCATAAAGGCCCGTGCCTACCTGAGTGCCATGCGTGCGAGTCTCGTGGCCACTCACGAAGTCTCCATCTGAGCTTATATGATTTACGATTCACGATCTACGATTTACGCGTCCCTCACTCTGACCGTCCCTCTCCTTTCGCACGCGCAGCGGACGGAGGACCGTCCGCGCCGGAGCGCGGCTGTGTCGTCCTCGACCAGCCGCAGAACGCGTTGGAATTTGCGGCGCATAAGAAGGTTTCACACGCTGCGGCTGGTCTTCGACACAGCCGCGCTCCATTTTTAGAACACGCTCTTAGCTGTCCCTCCTGACCGTACCAAATCGTAAATCGTAAATTACCTGCCATGCCCACTCCCACTATCATCCAAGGCCCTGCCTGCGTCAGCTGGAGCGCCTATGACTTCTACACCCAGGGCAATGTGACGATTAACTATCGCTACGAGACCTGGAACCCCAACACCGCCGCCTACGGAAAGCTCGGCGAACGGTTCAAGTCCAGGATGGCCGAAGTCAGCTTCACCCCGGCGGGCATGTACACCGCGGCCAGCGCGGTGAAATATTGGCCCAATAACCAGGCTGACATCGGCAAGAGCATCTTCGGTTCGGTGCTGACCCCGGTCGTGATCGCTCCGCTCACCGGCAATAAAGTCACCTTCGTGCGCGGCGGAGTCAGCAAGTGGCCCGCGCTCAAGCTGAGCGCGCTGGGGACGGTGTGGCAGGAGATGTCGTTCCTTTGCCTGGGCGACCCTGCGCTCGATCCGACTAATGCGGCCCAGGTTCAATCCATCGCCGCGACCGCCTTCCCGTCCACTTTCGACGAAACGAAGGTGATCAGTCCCCGCTATACGGCCAGCTTCACCGGCGCGGATGGCGCAGCCCAGAGCGGCGTCGAGGCGGATGACGAAGGCTTCATGGTCGAACCAATCTTTGAGACCAAGGCGATGTCCCTGGCGAACTTTGGAATGGTCGATTCCATCATCACCAGCATCGGCTGGCGCGCCCGCTTCAAGCCCCTCTCGCTCACGGAAGCCCAAATCAGCGCAGCCATCGGCTTGCAGGGCGCGTCCGTCGTCCAGCCTGGTGATCCCATCGGCCGAGCCACCGATCTCGTCATCGCCGGCACCGGCCTTTCCTGGACGGGTAAACGTGCCGGGATGGTCGATGCGGCGCTCCTCTACGGCCCCGGCGAATGGCGGCAGGGTGAAGTGGCCTTCGTTGGAAAGAGCCTGTTCAGTGCCGGGGTCGTGCAACCGCTCTGGGTGTTCGCCTGATTTTTTAACCACGGATGAACACGGATGAACACGGATGGGAAAGGACGAGCCGCGGAGCGGCTCGAAAAGAATCCGTGTTCATCCGTGTCCATCCGTGGTTTAAAAAAATTCCGCGGGATGAATGAAAATCGAAATTACAGGCCGACTCGCCGCCGGGGCCAACGCCGGGCCGATGCTCCTCTGTACGTCCACCCCGCTTGCCGATTCCGATCCCACCGGGCCACTGGAAGGTTGGAGTTATTCCGCCCCGCGCGCCATTCAAAGCTCGCATCCCGTCCGGGCCGACTATCAGACCCAATTCCACCGCGGTGGCCGGGTTGCCCGCCTGAGCTTCTCCTGTTATCGCAAATTCGCCTCGCGCCGCGACGCCGAAACATTTTGCTTCCATCACGAGAAGAACCTTCCTCAGGGCGGCACCGTGAAGATCACGACGGACTCGGATGCCGGCGCCCAGCTCATCACCATCGCCAACGCAGAAGTCGCAGAACCGCAGTTCACCAACCTGGGGCGGCTGGTAATAATCCGTTACGAGATTGTCGGAGGAAAACCGTCGTGAGATTTACGATTTGCGCGGCGTCTCCCATCACAACTCATAAATAGTAAGTCCCTATGGCCGGTTCAACTCCGACGACAGCCTCTGGTTGGACCCTCAGCCTGGCCAAGCAAGCCGCCCCCGAGATCGAAGGCGCTCCGCCACCGATTCAATCGATCAGCAGCAGGACGCTTGCTTCGTGGGGATTGCAAAACGGCCAACTCCACCGGCAGTCGCTCGCCGCGGATACGCTGAACTTCTCACGACCTGTTGCCGCTTTCGACGCCTCCGATGAAATCGAGTTCGGCCAGCTCGTCACCTTGAGCGATCCGGCTGGCCGAACGCGGTTCGTCGGCCGCCGGGTGCTCGTTCCAAGCCGGGCTTCCGGGGCTGAAGAATCCAAGAGCTACACTTTCGCCGGGCCGTGGTATTGGCTCGAACGCCTTATCTACCATCAGAGCTGGCAACAACTGCTCATCAACGGCGCGCTTGTTCCCCGCCAAACCAGCCATCTTCTCCTGAATCTCGGCGGCCTCAACATTGGCGCTCAAATCCGCGCCGTCGCCCAATACGCCATCGACCAGGGAGCCCCGTTCCAACTCGGTACCATCGACGTCCCGATCGTCCCGTTTGTCACCGAAATCACCGACCAAACCTGCGCCCAGATTATCATCGACCAGCTCCGATGGGCGCCCGATGCCGTCGCCTGGTTTGACTACATCACCAATCCGCCGACGTTTCACTGTCGCCAGAAGCCCAATCTCATCGCGGTCACGCTGCATCTCAATCCCGAAAGGGTTCCGACGATTGCCGATGAAGGGCTCACCATCGCCGCCCGACCCGATCTCCAGATTCCGACTGTCGCCCTTCGCTACGAACGCACCGACACCAAAGACGGCGCTGAATACCTTGCGCTCGGCGAGGACATCGCTCCCGCCGGCGCGACCGGTCGCGAACTGAACGCCATCTCGCAAACCATCAGCCTGATTGGCTTTAACGTCACGACCCTCTCCGCCTCGATTCTCTGCGAAACCATCGACACTACTTCCATCGAATGGTGGAAGCGAGTGATCCCGAGCCTGCAGGATGCTCGAATCAAGAACCTCATGCTGGTTTCCAATAGCGTCGAGCGAATCCTGCAAGGCAGCCGCACACCATCGAACCCCGCGGGCACTCCTTCCAGCGCCCATGCCCGGATGCTCGTGGAAGGCCAGCTCGTCGATTGGATGCGCGACGCGACTGACAACCAGCTCGATTGGGAACAGGAAGAGCTGAGCGCCCAATTCTCCTTTCAATTGGATCTCGACCCCACCTCGGGCGTGAAGCTCTCCGACAAGCAAAAGGTCCGCATCCCGGTCCACCTGGTCAGCACGAATGCGCCCGACGGCATTTCCAGCTATACGGTGACGGAGACGGAGGAAGAGGGCGAAGCCCAGCCCATCGGATTGGCGCAATTCCTCTTCAATGCCCTTTCCTCCCTTGAATACGAAGGAACGGTCAACACCACCGAGCAGGAATGCACCGGCTACATCGGACCTGGCAATACGCTCAACATCGCCAATACGGCCCAAGCCGCCCACGCTTCGATGAAGGCGCGCGTCCAATCCGCGGATGAAGATATCGACCGCGGCCAGACCCGCGTCAGCTTCGGCCCGACTCCCGCGCTTAGCCTCAGCGCCATCCTCGAATTGCTCCGCGCCTCGCGCCATCGTCGCCGATGGACGCGCACCAGCGTTCAGAGCGATGGCGCACTTTCCGGAAACGCGAACGCCAAACTCGGCGAGGCCACCGCGAACAGCAATACAATTCCCGGAGACGCCCAACACACTTTTTTTGCCTGCCACGATTCCGGGAAGCGCGTCGAACTGGACGGAACGATCCCCGGCCTGAACGTCACCAGGGCCGACAATGCCGGCCAATCCATCCAGGCTCAGCTCAGCAACCCCGGCGAGTCGCTTGTGAAGCTGCTCGGCGCCGGTGGCCAGGTGAATATCCGCACGGTCGATTGCCTCTACCTCGGCGTGCCACGCGCGCTCACGATCAAAGCCGTGAAATCATGCGATCCGGCCGATCCGCCCGGTTCCAACTGGGTCCGCCTCGTTCTCTGCTCCGACCGCATCCGCATCTCCTGATTATGTTCCGGGTTCTGAGTTCCGAGTTCCGAGTTGCCTGGTGGGGCGAGCGTCCTCGCGAGCCACGAACCCGGAACCCGGAACTCGGAACCCGGAACTAAAGTATGGACGACTGTTGTTGCACCCAAGGCCCGCCTCAATTGCTCATGGCGAGGGCCGTTTCCATCCTCACCGTTCTGACGTTTCACATTCATTCGCTGCCGGGCTTGCCATTCTTTTGCGGCCGCAGATTCTTCAGGCAGTGCGATGTGACCGCGGTGGACAATGGCCGGTGCGGCTTCGCGGTTCCGAATCAGGATGCATCCGCCACAGTGCCGATCTTCGCGGCAGACGACCGCGGTATTTATGATCCCTGCGCGACAAGCGAACTGCTCGAGCCGCACACTCCGGTCGCTTTTTCTGACACGGGGCAATCCTGCCGTCTTTCGCCGGGAGGTGGGCTGGATTGTTGGGATGCGACGTACGCTCTGAGCGTTGAAACGCTGCCATCGGACTTGATGGCCGGCTGCCTCGCCAACCTGGCTTTAATCGATCTCGGCCAGGTGCCGTTCGGAGCTCAAAGAACAGTCATCAACGATTTCTTCAATGGGTCGCCCGTATTCTCTGACACGCTGATCGCCACGAGTCCGCCACTGCCGGACGCCTGCGCCAGCCCGTTCAACCATCCATTGGCTGCCAGTTTTGCCTTCCGGTACGCCGGAGCTGGAGAAGTCGCCCATTGCACGAATACGCAGAATCGCCGCATTCAAATGCCGACCTACACGCTTATCGTCAGCGCTTCACGCTCCCGGTTCAGCGCCAACACGACCTGGTGCAAGCGCACGCGCGGCCCCATACTGATCGATCCCGACTTTGCGACCAATTGCATCTCACGCGCCGGCGCGTGCGCCGATACCTCGTGCATGCATCATCTTCCTGCTGCAGGCGTGATCGATGTGCCCCCGCTCAACCAAAGCATCCACATCGGCCTCTGCCAGGCCCCTGCTGCCCCGTGCAACCCGACTCCAATAGCCTTTTAATCCCCTCGCCCCCATCGGGGGAGAGGGCCAGGGTGAGGGGGTTCCTTACTCTCACTCTCCCCGCCCGCGACCACATCGTCTCCGCGCGCCCCGAGCTTGCCGCCGACTTTGAACCGGACGGCGGCTTCGTCCGCATTCCCCTTGCAAGCCTCCTTCGCCCCACCGCGAATCCACCGGGCGGCCCCTTCTCACTGAACTCGGAACCCGGAACCCGGAACCCGGAACCACCCAGGCGCGGCCTCGGCGATCGGCTGGCCGCCCTCCTGCACCGCTTCCGAATCGACGCCACGGTCGCCCTCCTTCAGCGTCGTGGCCTGCTCGGCGCCTGTCAGTGCGCCGCCCGCCAGGCCCGGCTCAACGCGCTGACCCCGCGCCTGCGCGCCCAGCTCGAACCTTGGCGGCTGACGTTGGCCGTGCTCCTCAGTTCGCTCCTGCTGGCCTTCGTGCTCCTTTTCCGCTAACCCACATTTCTCCCAGCGCGGCAAGCCCCTCACGGCCAGACGAAAAAGCGCCGCCTCCACGTTTTGGCGCTCTGTGAGTTGATAAACGCCGCTTCGCCCACTTCCAGCACCGGCTCGGCTGGCACCCCATTGAGAAGCCACTGGCTATCAATATCGTCGAAGACGTAGGTCTGGAAACTGGGGCTCGTGTAGAGTTGGACCGTGTCCAAGCCCTCCGGAAGGTACCCGAGCGCCCCTTGAATTGAGTGCCGCCAGGACTCAACGCGACTATGTTGCCACCAACGTTCACAACCCCAACATAGATCGTCCCATTCGTCCCAATCGCGGGAGAGGAAAAGATTGCCCCTGCAAGGTAATACGCCCATTTGACCACTCCGTTAGCGATGGCGCGGAGGTACCCGTCGTTTGCGCCCATGTACACCGTCCCATCCAGACCCACCGCGGGAGAGCAATCAAAGGAGTACGTCCCACTCACAGTCCACCGGAGCGTGCCATCGGGATTGATCGCATAGAGCTTCGAATCTTTCGATCCGACATAAATCGTCCCGTCCGGGCCAATGGCCGGCGAGGAATAGACTTCGTTCCCCGTGATGTACGCCCACAGCTTCCGGTCCGGCGGCGGCAGGTCGAAGGCCTCCACCATTCCGTCCGTTGTGTGACTGCCTGGACAAATGGCGCTCCAGCCCATCCCCCGCTTGGCGAAGGCGGTCCAGAGGTTTGTCTGGTCCACGCCGCCGGTGGTTACACGGTCGGCCAGCAGAATGGCGTCGCGCGACTGGAGAAAGGTCGGATTGGCCGGGCCCAGTTTCATCCCGTCCATCACCAGGCGCAGGATCCGATCCGTCCCGTTGCTGAAGCCGTACTTGCTGATGTAGATCGACCGGGCCTCCCACAGCGCCGTGCACCAGATCTGCCCTGTCAGATGGGTATCGGCGTTAAATTGACTTGGGTTTGAAATGAAGACATTGCTGAACCCCGGGTTCATCGGGATGCCAAAGTGCCAGCGCAGCTCGTCGGCGTCTCCTAGGGTAAGAGGATTTTTGGACAATTGCGTCGTGTAGGGATAGCGGCGGGCGCCGTAGTAATAGTTCTCGATGACATTCGAGCCGTATAGGGGCCAGCGATATGCGGCCCAGGCGCCCCAGGCGTAATTGGCGTTCGTGTCATCCCCGGATTTGGCCAGCAATGCCAGCGAGAAAAAGTCCGACCACCCTTCATTCAAGCCGCCGCTTTGCTTCGTGCTGACTTCGACGCCGTGGCCCGCCAGCCGCCCAGTCATCAGGTGGGTGTATTCGTGCAGAAACCACTGCTCGTCGAAGGCCGAATCGCGGTCAGGGGCGGGACTCGTGAACAAGTTGAAATAGATTCGGCCGGCCATGCCGTCTTGCGGCGTGGCATCGGACCAGGAGCCGTTGATGTTTGAGAGGTCTCCGGCAGCGTCCTGCACGTCCACAAGGACAGCGTCCCCACCTACTCCGCCACGTCCAAAATTTGTCTGCTGGAAGTTGCCGGCGGCTTCGGTGAATCCCAAGTCATATAATTTGTCATGCATCCAGTTGGCCCAGTAGAAGGCGTGTACTTGGGCCGCCTTTTGGTTGTCTGCCGTAGTCGGCGCTGAGTTTGTCAAGTCCAGCGGAAAGTCGAACGTCAGCACACCGTTGTTGGTCGTCCCAGTGGGGCGTGGCGCATTTCCGTCCGGGAGCGGATTTTGCGCATAGGGGGGATTATCTTTAAACCAGTCGGTGTGTGCATCAACGTTGTTTCCGATGGTGTTGCTGCGGCCGGGGGTAATCCACCCATCGGGCGAGGCGTTGGTCGAGAGGGCTGGTAGTGTGATGAGAACGCGATTTGTGGTCGGCGGCTGGTTGGTATTTGGCGTTGACCAGCCAGGGGAAAATGGGCTGGGGCTTTCGCCGGGGAAAATGCGGTAAGCCACCGGATTCGCGTGGAAAGTCCAGCAGTGTCGCACTTGCACTTCTCCTGTTTCTGCATCGACAAGAACTTGAAACATCTCGCCGCTAGTCTTGCCCGTGAGCACGACGCACCAGCACAAACGCATCGCTTGCCGATTCATAGGCAGCCAGACAAGACTAGCGATAGTTTCTCCCAGGAGAGGATTCGCTTCGAATCGCTGGCGTTTGGCGGTCCCTTCCGCCTGGAAGTCCTTTGACGTCACCCCGGCGGCCTCCAGTGATTCACCAATGTTCGTGGCAGCGTACGCGACCGCTTGCTGCGCCGAAACTGAAGGAAACGCCTGTACGAACTGGCGGTTTGGAACGCCAGCGTCGGCAGCTTGAGCAAGAGCCGGCAAAAACTGGCTGCACAAGCTCACGAGCTCCTCGTTTTTGCCGATGTGCCCGTAAAGCACAGCCTCAAAGACTGGGATGCCATCCAATTGCTGTTCCCACACCACAGTGCGAAGACCGTTGTGCGTCGTAATGAATTCGCGGCTGACGCGCGCGCCGGGCAGGATGGCCGCATCAAAGCCAAACAGGCCCGAGTTCTCGTTGAGGAACCGCTTCACGGCCCGGTGCGGGTCTCCCGCTAGTGGATCAGGTCGCGCACCGGGAATCAAATTCTCCTCTTCGCCGTCGGGACCGCTGAGGAAACCGATCTCGTTAAGGATGAACCGAGGCGAAGCAAAAAGGTCATTCCAATCAACGCGGATCCCCGGATTGCGCTGCTTGAGACGGTCCGAAGCGGCTGCTTGCTGGCCGTCCAGCAATGCTGCTCCGCCAGCAGCCTCCCGGCGCTTATCAAAATTGGCAAACCCTGAGCGAGCTTCGTTCTGCGCTCTGATGGGGAGGAGAGTGCTGAAAAGGAGGAGGAGTAAACCCAGTATCGCTTTCATGGGGCTTCGAGTTCCACCAAGAGCGAACTAAGCCCAACGAACGGTGTCAAACCAAAAGCCCAGGTCAGAACTTGGTGGAATGTGGATGTCGAGTCCCCTCTTGCGAGAACCGAATCTTTCGGTATCGTGTAAGTGTGAAGCGCGGGCACCAAACTGCACGTATCGTCTCACTCGCCTTAATCTTGTGCGTGAAAATCAGGGTTACGGCTGCGCTCGGAGCCGAAAACTGGGACGCCAGTTTTGGCGTTCCTGGCGCCTCAGGGACTGTTACGGCCCTCAGCTTCTTCGGTGACGATTTGATTGCGGTAGGCGGCTTTGCAGCGATTGGAGGGACTGATGCGGCGCGCATCGCAAGATTCGACGGAACATCCTGGCACCCGCTAGGCACTGGGCTTTCGAGTTCTGCGATTCCTACGGTTCGTGCTCTCGCCACCTTTCGGGGTTGCGTATATGCGGCCGGCGCCTTCACTCAAGCCGGGGCAAGTCCTGTTCGGAACATCGCAAGGTGGGACGGGACAAATTGGTGGCCGTGTGGTGAAGGGATAAGCGGATCCGGTCTTGTCATCGTCCGAACAATGACTGTTTCTGGAGACAGATTGATCGTGGGTGGCACATTTAGCATGGCAGGTGGCCTGGCCACGCCGAACATCGCCTCTTGGGACGGGTCAAATTGGAGTCAGCTCGGGAACGGCATTGCAGGGACTGCCGTTGATTCCCTTGCGGCTAGCGGAACAACTATTTATGCCGGAGGTCGGTTTCGGCTCGGAGGCGGCCTGAACGCTACGAACGTGGCGATGTGGAATGGAACTTCGTGGTCGGCCCTGGGAGAGGGACTTCGGGATTGGGACGCGGGCGGCGGCGGAGGAGGAATCGTCCGCGCATTGGCGCTCTGGGGACCAAATCTCATCGCGGGCGGCACCTTCAGACTGGCCGGCGGAGTTAGCGCCTTAGACATTGCAATGTGGAATGGGTCCAATTGGTTAGGGTTCGGTGATGGGATAGATCCATCCGGAACCATTTATGCGATTTCTGCTGTTGGAAATGATCTGGTGGCAGGTGGTTTCTTTTCATCTGCGGGAACCAACGCAGTAAACAGCATGGCCAGGTGGGATCGAAAAACCTGGTTCAGTTTTGCTGGTGGAGTGATATTCGATGGCAGTCCCGGCGTAGTGAATGCTCTAGTTTCAAACGGAACCGAGCTGTATGTCGGTGGTGGATTCAATGTCGCAGGTGGTCTTACTGCGAACAACATCGCCCTCTGGCACATTCCCCACTCGCTCAACATCCAACGACTGGCAAAGGAAATTGTCCTCTCGTGGCCGGCCACGGGAACGAACTTTCTGCTCGAAGCAACCTCGGACCTTGGCGCACCGAATTGGCAAGGGATCTCCGGCACCCCGGACATCGTCAACGAGCAGTGCGTCGTCACCCTCGCGCCCGGCCCCGGCAACCAATTCTTCCGCCTGCGGCGGCGCTAGCGGGTGCATTTTCCCAGTACTGCGACCGTAGCGCAGCCGTCTCGGTTGCGAGTGTCCGCAGCGCCCCGCTGCGGGTTGGGGCGGCGGGACGCCGCCCGAACTCGCAGGCGGAGACGCCCGCGCTACGATTTCGCCGGATGGCGAAGGTGGCAGTGCACTGTCCCCGGGGCGCGGCCTTCAGGCCGCTTCAGCGCATGCCGCGGGTCTATCTGAATATCATTGCGCGTGTTGTGTTCTCACTGCTCCCAACGAACCTGTCCTTCGTAGGAGCCGACGTGATGATGCTCAAACATTTCGGGCGAAAGGGATCAGGGCCGCCTTACGTCGGCTCCTACGGTTCACTGTCACTGTGTGCGTTCAGCCCCCGCTCCGTTTTGGAGTGGATTTTTTGGGGCCATGCCGGTACGCTGCTTCCATGCCTGACAAAACGGCAAACGAGGTACCCCGGGATGTCCGCGACCTCTATTTTCGCGGATCGCAGGCGCTTCAACGGCAAAATTTCGACTACGCGATCACGTTCTTCACGCAGGCGCTCCAGCGCGAACCGGGCTTCCTAATGTCGCCAGCACCTTCGAGCGGCACAGTTCAAGAAATCCGGTGGCAGCACCAGTTTCTTCAAAAAGATTGTCGGCGGCGCCGGGCTGCAGCCCCTCATTGCCAAAGCGCAGATGACCAAGGGCAAGAATCCGCGCGAAGCCATGCAGATAGCCGAGCAAATCCTCGAGAGCGATCCCTCGAACTCC
>Ga0184635_10000249_pt1 | contig 12555 bp, 11 predicted proteins | sample PLM3_30_b2_FD_133147 | JGI IMG/M metagenome (GOLD analysis project Ga0184635, IMG submission 133147) | Groundwater sediment microbial communities from an aquifer in East River, Colorado, USA - PLM3_30_b2 | ecosystem: Environmental > Terrestrial > Soil > Riparian zone | place: USA: East River...
AACAAAACCGTCACGGTACCGGCGCCTTTGGTAACCTTATATTCGTGCACCGCGCCGGTGGGAATATAGACACAGGCCGGTGCGATGATCTTGTGCGCTTTACCTTCGAAGATGATTTGTCCTTCGAGGCCGGTGAGATCCGCATGATTGCCGATAAAGTAATAGAATTCGTCTGTGTTGTGACAGTGCGGCACCTGATAGTCCGGCACAGGCGACGGCAAATCCTTCGCTTCGTGAATCGCCACGTAAATATTCGCTTCAGGGTGCGAATCGCGGTTGATAAAAACATGGCGCTTGACCGGCAAGGCGCTCAACGGTCGCAGCGGCCGCTTCTCTTCGTGCTTGCCGCCGAGAACCCCCGGCCGCGCTTTAACGATATATTTCGATAGCTCCATGTGTCGCTCCGTTCTTCTTGCCTATTTGGCGGCGTTCTCGAAAAATGAGACTAAATGAATGAACTACCCTACAGCGAGCTGCGGCGAATCTAGCCGCAGCGATTTAAACGCGCCGTTTATTCGCCTAACACTTTCTTCATGCGTTCGACGATATCCGGCGACTGGTGGATCACTTCTTTGGCCAGCGCTTCGAGCTTTTCACCGCTCACCGGATTTAGCTCCCATTGTCTCTTGTTCGCTTCCGCGACGAATTCGGGATCCTTGAGCATTTTGCTATAGGCGTCGCGTAGAATCTTCACGCGCTCGGCAGGGATAGCCGGCGTGGCCAAAATCGGCCGGCCGAATGCTCCCGGGCCCAGCACCACGCGCGCCAAGCGTTTCTTCGCCTCAGCGGCTTTTTCCTGTTCCATCAATTCCCAGATCGTCGGCGTGTCCCGCAAGCGATGATTTCGCTTATCGCCGGTTTGGACCAGGAACCGAACGTAGCCGTTCTTCGCCCAGCTCTTGCCCGGCTCGCGACCGAAAAATGCGCTGATCGTCGTGCCGCGGCATTGAACCTCATTTTTTTCTACGGCGAGGTCGACATCGGCAGCGCCCGGATAGCCGGTGACCATACCGAGCTTCAAGCCAAAAACCTCTTCTAACAGCTTTGGGATGTAATACCCCGTGCTGCCGACCCCCGACGCGCCGCAGCGCGGCGGATCGGTCGCTTTGCGTAAATCGAAAAGCGTTTTGTAAGGCAGCTCCGACTTGATGAAGAACAGTTCGTCATTTTCTTCCGGCGTGCCGATCCAAGTGAACTTTGCCCAGTCGAATTGCACTTCTTTGCGTCCGAGCAGCTGCGCGAAATAAATCGGCGCCGTGACGGCTCCGAGAGTCAGCCCGTCAGGTTTGGCGACGCTGTAGACATAATTGGCCGCGGTCATCGATCCGCCGCCCGGCATATTTTGCACGATGACTTCGGGTTTGCCGAGTATTTGTTTCGGCAGATGTTGCGCGACTACGCGCGCGTAGAGATCGCTCGCCGCGCCTGCCGAAGCGCCGACGACGATCTTGAGCTGTTTGCCCTGATAAAAGTCGCTCTGCGCCTCGAGCCGGGATCCCAGAAAAATGACCGCGCAAACGACGACCAGATAAAAACGCATCTCACGACCTCCGCTTCCGTTTGGAAAAATAGCGCGCCTCCAACTTGGTGAGCTCACTCATGCCCGTGGCGTCCCAGGGTAATGCCTCGCCGCCGCTGAACGGGGTATGCGGATTGGCGTCAAGAAATTCGTACCACGCGCGCATGTCCTTTTTCTTGAACGATTCGAGGAAACGCCATGCCGCCGTCTTTAGCACTTGATCGGGAAGAAAAGTGTACCAGGCGGCATTTAATCCGAGCTCGCGGTGCTCTGCCAACGTCAGAGCCCGCGGCAGCTGGCCTTTCATCGCGGAAAACGGCCCTTTGACGACTTTACGGCTGCGTTGGATCTCATTGACGGAATGCGGCGCTTCGAACTGCACCCAATCCGCGCATCCATCGGTTTCATAGAGACGCAGACGCTTCAGCGTCTCCGCCATACCGCCATTCACGGCGTTTCGCGCGTAGCACTGCGCCATGATGACGAAGTTTTTGTCGATCTCGTTTTTCGCGTCCACAGCGGCCCGGTAGCGCGTCACCGCTTCGTCGCTTGAGACGATCGAAATACCCGCCGACATGGTGCGGCGTTTTTGTTCCAGCGGCTGATCGTCCAGCCGCAGGCCGGCGAGTCCGGCTTCGATGCACTCTTGCACGAGCCGGCGCACCGCCATGATACCGCCGTGCCCCGTGTCGCCGTCGAGAATCACGGGGATTTTCACGCTGCGCGCGATCCATTTCGCAAATCCAACGCATTCCGTCATCGATAGCACGCCAAGATCCGGCAGGCCGGTGTAATTACCGCCGGTGATGCTCGTGCCGACGAAACATGCCTCGACACCGTTGGCTTCCATGATTTTCGCATGGAACGCGTTGGGCGCGCCTAAGACTGCGAGGACTTTGTCGGGCCGCTGCAGTAATTTCTTGAGCTTGAGCCCTGCGCTTGCTCGGTTCATGCAGCGTACCGCCGATAATATCGTGCCGCGTTGTCCCACAGGAGCTTACGCAGGTCATCTTGCTTTAACTGCCAATTGAGAACCGTTTCGACAGAGACAGGGAACCAACTTTCGCCATGAGGATAGTCCGAACCAAACATGAGTATGTCCGAGCCAAGTAGATCGATCACGCTCTGGGTGATTGCGGCGCCTTCGGAAACCTCGATGCTCTGGAAATAGCGCCCGCCGGTCACGTACTCGCGGATGGTTTGTTTGAGCAGCGGCAGCGCCTCCGGGCAGAGTTTTGTGTGCTCTTCGAGCCGATTGACCCACGCGGGCAACCAGCCGTGACCCGCCTCCAATGTGCCGACGCGAATGTTCGGGTAACGATCCATGATGCCGGCACCGATGATTGACGCCATGTTGCGCTGGCCGCACCACGGGTGGGCCGCCGATCTTTGCAGCCAGAGATTGTCCCACGAATCGAGCCCGCCGGGCGCGTAGGGCGGCATCACGGTGAAGGTATGGAGGGCAATGGACAAATCATTGTCGGCAGCCGTCTTCCAGATCGGTTCAAGATCGGGGTGATCCAGCGGAAATTGATATGGCGCGTAGACGAAAACCGCCAACGGCCAGGATTCCTTGGCTGCGCGCTGGAGTTCGACGAGAGAAGTTTTGACGTCGCGGGCGGCGACCACGATCACGCCCTTTAAACGATCCGGGAAAGCCGCACAGTATTCCGCCATCCAACGGTGGTAAGCTTCGTATACGCTAGTTTCCAAACCAACGTCATCAATCGTCGTCCAGCAGCCGAACCAACCCGACGGCAGCATTAGATTGACGTCGACTCCTTCCAGATCCATGTCCGCGATGCGCACTGCCGGATCGCGTTCGCAAAGCGGATTGGGGCTGCCGTGCTGATGGCGCTTGTAGCCGCTCATGTATTCCTTGCTTTGAGGAGCTGCTTCGCTGGCGAGCCCCAAGCGACGCTTGTACTTGCGCTCTCCCATTAAATAGGTGACGGCGCCTTCTTTGTTGCGGGTTTTGTATTTTTCGTAATGCGCCAATTTGTCGCGCGTCGATGCTGACATGTACGCTTCCAGGAGATCGCCGTCGGGCCGAACATGGGTGTCGGCATCGAAGATTTTGTAACCGTTGCGCGCCATGGGTGCCTCCTTATTGCCGCTCAAATAGCACAGTGGGGAGCCGATCACTAGCTACAAAGCATCGATGCGGCAACCGTTCCGCGGCAGGAATTGTTGACTTCCACCTATGAACATGATTTTTCTCTAGTTTCCGACAAGAGTTTAGGAGGACCCTTATGGCCAAGATGTTAATCGCCGGTGAACCGGCGGATTCTGAGAGCGGACAAACTACCGAAGTCCGCAACCCAGCCACCGGAGAAGTTGTCGACAACGTACCCAAGGGAACGATCACGGATATTCGCCGCGCCATCGATGCCGCTAAGGGCGCGCTTAAGAAATGGTCCGCCATGGCACCGTCCAAACGCGGCGCAGTTTTGCTCGCGGCTGGCCACACAATTCTTCAACAAGAAAAAGAACTTGCCACCCTGCTGACCAAGGAACAGGGCAAGCCGATGCGGGAATCGATTTTGGAAATTCGCCGCTTTGTGCACACCCTCGATCACTACGGGGGAATGGCGAAAACCATGCGCACCAGCGCTGTGATGCTCGACACCGGCCGCCATGGCATCGTCCTACGCAAGCCACTAGGGGTTTGTGGCTCCATCGTGCCGTGGAATTTTCCCGTGTCTTTAATGGGCAACAAGCTCGGTCCCGCATTGCTTGCGGGTAACACGGTGGTCGTCAAACCGGCCGGTACGACACCGCTCACCGATCTGCGCACCTGCGAGATTATCGACAAAGCGATCCAAGACGCCGGCGGTCCCAAAGGTGTTTTGAACGTCGTTACCGGCCCCGGCAGCGTGGTCGGCGAAGAGTTGCTAGTGAATCCCACGGTCAGAAAAATCGGCTTCACGGGCGCGACGGACACTGGCCGGCGGGTTATGCAATCGGCCGCCAAGGATTTCAAGCACGTGACGTTGGAACTCGGTGGCAGCGATCCGATGATCGTCTGCGATGACGCCGACATCGACCGCGCGGTCAGCGCGGCCTCCGTCGGTCGTTTCTTTAATTGCGGACAGGCTTGCTTGGCCGTCAAACGTCTATATCTTTTCGAAAGCATCGCTGACGCGTTCATGGAAAAGTTGGTCGACAAGGCGAAAAAGATCAGCATCGGCAACGGGCTTAAGGCCGGCGTGCTGATGGGCCCGCTCCACACCAAGGAACAGCGACAAGAAGTCGAAGACCAGGTCGAAGACGCCGTGAAGCACGGCGGCAAAGTTATCTTCGGTGGCCAGCGGCCGAAAGGCGATGATTACGACAAAGGCTTCTATCTGCAGCCGACCTTAGTCGCGGACGTCGACCCCGCGTCGCGCATGATCCAGGAAGAGGTCTTCGGTCCGGCGCTGCCGATCGTGCGCGTGAAGAATTTGGACCAAGCCATCGAGCAGGCGAACGGCTCGATCTTCGGCCTCGGCTCCTCGATCTGGACACGCGATATCAACCGCGCTATGTATGGCGCCGAAAATATCGAAGCCGGCTATACCTGGGTTAACTCGGCGCAGATTATCTACGACGAGCTGCCTTTCGGCGGCGTCAAGCAGAGCGGTCTCGGCAAAGAACATGGCGACGAAGCGATCGAGCACTACACCGATTCGAAATCGGTCGTCATCGCTACGGAGACTCACTCCGAGATCGTTGGAGGAGAATAACCGAAGATGAAAGATCGAGGATCGAGGATCGCCATTCTCGATCTTCTATTCTCAATCCTCGACCGGTCCGCGATTCTATGAATCTCGACCTTCCTGATATCTACAACGCCGCCACGACCTTCGTCGACGAAAATATCGCGCAAGGTCGCGGCGGCAAAATCGCCATTTACTACCAAGATCAAACCATCACCTACCAAGAAGTCTTCGAAAAAGTTAACCGCACCGGCAACGCATTCAAAGATCTCGGCATAGAGATCGAAAACCGCGTGCTGGTCATCCTGCCGGACTCGCCGGAGTTCGCCTATAGCTTTTTCGGCGCCATTAAAATCGGCGCGGTCGCGATCCCGACCAATCCTTGGATGTTCGCCAAAGATTATGAGTATCTGATCAACGACAGCCGGGCGCGAGCGATTGTCGTGCACGAATCTACTCTGCCCGAGGTCGAAAAGATCTGGGACCGCACGCCGTTTCTGAAGCACGTCATCGTCGTCGGCAAACCGAAAGGCAAAGCGCTTTCTTTCGAGAGTTTGACTGTCGGAGCGTCGGACCAGCTCGAAGCCGCCAAGACCACTCGAGACGACGTCTGTTTCTGGGGTTATACCTCGGGTAGCACGGGCAATCCGAAAGGCGCGGTTCATCTGCAGCACGACATGATCACGATCAGCGACCTGTTCGTCAGGCCGGTGCTGAAGATGAACGAAAACGATCTGTGCTTCTCGGCATCGAAGATGTTTTTCTCCTATGGACTGGGCAATTCCCTCTATTTTCCTTTTCGCTTCGGCGCATCCACGGTGCTCTGGCCGGAGAAACCCGATCCGGAGAAAATTCTTCAGGTTATCGATAAGTACAAACCGACTTTCTTTTTCTCCGTACCGACTCTCTTCGCGCGTTTCCTGCGCATCGAAAAGAAATACGACTTGAGCTCGCTGAGGATCTGTCTATCATCCGGCGAACCCTTGCCGCCGGTGCTGTTTCATCAATGGAAGGATCGCACCGGGCTGGAATTGTTAGACGTGGTCGGCTCCACGGAAGCAACCCACGACTTTCTAGCCAATCGCCCAGGCCGTGCCAAAGCCGGCAGCAGCGGCGAAGTAACGCCGGCATTTGAGGCCAAGATCGTCGATGACAATGGGCGGGAGGTGCCGATCGGCGAAGTCGGCAATCTCATGGTCAAAGGTGATGCTAACGCGCCCTATTATTGGAACAAGCACGAGCAAACCAAACGCATGATGCAAGGCGAGTGGCTCAAAACCGGCGACACTTACTATTGCGACGGCGAGGGTTACTACTGGTACTGCGGCCGCTCCGACGACATGATGAAGGTCGGCGGCCTCTGGGTCTCGCCGATTGAAATCGAAAATAGCCTGATGGAGCATCCAGCGGTGCTCGAGTCCGGCGTGATCGGCGACACCGACGCCGATGGCCTGCTGAAACCCAAAGCGTTCGTTTTGCTCAAGAGCGAATTCAAGCCCAGCGACGAACTCAGACTCGAACTGCAAAATCATGTGAAGAGCAAGTTGGCACCTTATAAATATCCCCGTTGGGTCGAGTTCGTCGACGACCTGCCCAAGACCGTCACAGGCAAGATTCAAAGATTTCGTTTACGAAGCAAAAACTGAGGATCGAGAATAGAAGATCGCGATCTCGATCCTCAATCTTCCATTCTCGACCAATTCAAGGAGCAATCATGGCCGTGAACATCAAAGAGATGAAAGAAAAGGTCGCCTACTCCTGCAACATTCTCGCGCATGAAGGACACTGGGATAACATCTTAGGCCACGTTTCGGTGCGCATTCCGGGGCAGAATAAGATTCTCATGAAGCCGCACAGCTTCGGCTTCGAAGAGATCCGCCCGCAGCATATCATCGTTGTCGACATCAGCACGGGCAAAAAACTCGAGGGCAAGTACGAGCGCCACTCCGAAGTTTTCATTCACACGGAAATCATGAAGGCGCGGCCGGATGTGAATTGCGTGGTCCACTCGCATCCGCCCTACGCCACCGCCTTCGGCGCGCTCGGCCAACGGCTGCGACCGATCAGTCACGAAGGCAATATTTTCTACGATGGCTTGCCGACGTTCGACTACACCACCGCGCTGATTCGCACTCCCGAATTGGGCGTCGAAGTCGCCAAGAGCCTAGGCAAATGTCGCGGCGTGCTGATGAAAAACCACGGCTCGACGGTGGTCGGCGAGACGATCGAAGTCGCCACGCTCTACGCGGTATTCCTGGAAAAAGCCGCGCGCATTCAACTGATGGCCACCGCTTCGGGCGATCCATCGTGGACGAGCGACGAAGAAGCCGCCGTTAAATACGAACAAATCTATACGCCGCACCGACTCGAATCCATGTGGGAGTACTTCGTCCGTCGCGCCAAGAAATTTCGTAAGTCGAGTTAGCACCCGAACACTGGGCGAAACAGCTGAGCGTGGAGTCCCTCTATCGGGGAAGCCAGCCAATCAGAGACGCCATGGCGCACAAATATCGCGACCTTAATAATTTTCGGGTGATTGACACTTTCACCGTTAACACGTAGAGTGGAGTTCCTAGTTCAGTAATGGGCCTTCTGAAAGAGGATGACACAAACGTTGAAGGCCTCTAATCCGTCTCTCTCCTTGCGAACGATACCTAACGGACAAACCGACCAGAGCGTGGTTTCAGTAATTTGACTAGCCCATGTTCTGCCGACTGGCAGTCTACTTCTCAGGGTCACAGACATCAATTCTCTCATAGGAGGAGAACATGGGTAGTAAATTATATGTTGGCGGTCTGCCTTATTCGGTAACCGACGGGCGACTGCAGGAAATTTTTTCGGCGCACGGCGCCGTCGAATCGGCCAGGGTGATCTCGGATAAGTTCACGGGACAATCGCGGGGCTTTGGCTTCGTCGAGATGGGAACGGGCGGCGAAGCGCAAAAAGCGATCGATTCGTTGAACGGCACCCAGCTCGATGGGCGCACGCTGACTGTTAACGAAGCCAAGCCGATGGCGCGGCGCGATAACGGCGATGGCGGCGGCCGCGACAGCGGTCGCAATCGCTGGTAGTCTTTTCGTTAGCTAGCTAATCACCTAGGGGCAACAGGTCGGGTTGCCCCTTTTTGCTTTCACTTCACCTGCCGGCTCGATGCCGGTGTTCGAGAAGTATGGGTTTACTTCCGCATTTCCCGCGGTGACGCTCTCTCAGGCCCTGAGGACATCCGGTAACCTCGGCGGCTTATTATTGGGCCGCAAACTATGGAGGTTCTATGACCGAGCAACAAGAATCGGTTAGACAGAGCGCAGATTTATTAAGAAGAATCATTCGCAGCATCGACAAAAAACTCGAGTACAATTTCCTCGACCCGACTCAGGAAGGCCGGTTCTCTCTTCGATTGTCGACACGCGGGCGGGAAGGAGTGGTTTCCCTGCTGACGAACGACTTGCGACTGGCGGTCCGAGATAACGTGTCTAAGAATCTGATCCGCCAGAAGATCAAAAGTGCGCGCGATCATTTGTTATCCAATTATGTCGTCGACGTCATGGGGAAAAGGATTGCCAAGATGCTCAAACAATCCGCCGGCGCGCCAGGCGAGACCAAGCCGTCCTTTTACTATAGACGCCCTCAGGGACGAAGGTAGGCGGAAAAAAGAAGACGGGCTACACTAGTAAGTTGTCGAACTCAGACTGCAAAATTCTAGAACTCTATCCGTCGGTCCTGCGCCGTTATAGTGCTTCCGACAATACGCGATCCGGCTCGCCATATTTGCTCGCCAACTGGCGGACTTCTGGATCATCTAAAGCCTTGAGGCGCCCGCGCTCAATGATCACTGTGCCATTAGCCCGAACAGTAGTCTGAAAAATAATCGCATCGACGTGAATGCGTTTTTTCTGATGCCCGCCGCCAAAACCCCAATGGACAGCGCCGGCGTGATTTGCTCCGTGATATCCCCGCTCACCGCGAAAGGTCGGAACTTTCGGATTGTGTCCGACGCCGATTTCACGGAGTTGGCAAACATTATCTAGATCGTCTTCGATCACCCGGCGAAACATGTCGGCTTCTTTGCCTCCTCCAATAGAAACGATCCGGCCTTGTTTCATTTGGCACGTCACCGGCTCCTGATACGCTGAATCGCCCGACCAGCCGCGATAAACACCCGGCGCAAGCGTCAGGGCGTCAAGACGAATAGTTCCTTCGCTCGTCGCGTTGTGCGGCTCGGACGGGCTCAAAACATTGGGCCCATGTCCCACCGGCAGATGGCTGACGAAGCCCGGTTTGTTGGCGACGATCTGACCGGAGTAGCGCGGGTCCTGAGCAAATTTCTCCTCGATATTTTCTTTGGTGAGCGTGACGCGAAAGTCTGTTCCTTTGGTATCGGTGATATGCACGTCGACGTCTTTGCCGCAGCGAAACACATCCCATGTTTTTGGGTATAAGGCAGAGAGCACGTCCAGGGGAAATCGCACCGCGTCATCCGAGAGCAGGGCAGCCGTGCGGCAATGCGGAAACCCGACGCAGCGAATGCCGCGCTCTTGACGCAGGGCTTTGATGACTAAAGAGTTCGCCATCTCCCAAGAAAAATAAAGCACGTTCGCGGTTTTAATAGTTTCGACAAACTCATCCGGCGGGCCGTAACCTCGGCCGCGGTCGACCATGCATAAGAAGGGAGTGGCGCCGATCTCACCGGCGGCAGTGAAGAAAGCGTAAATGACGTCGGGCTCGACGCGCAGATCGCAAATAAAACCGACGCGCTCTCCCTTGCTGACCGCGCCCACTTTCAAAGCGGCGCGCGCGCCTTCCAAAACCGCCATTGATTGTAAAAAGATGGATGACATTATTTGCGTTCTCCCTTCAGTGCTGGACCCTGTTGAACGAGAAAGATTCGACTCGTGAACGATTTTTAATTATACCTAGATCAGCGCCGCGAAGCCGTCAACGGGACGCCACAAAATTACCTTGACTTGCTCTAGTAGTATCCCTATTAAAGTTGAAATCCCCGATGAACTACGGCGATCATGATTAAGAAAATTTTGCTGTTCGCGCTCCTGTTGCAGCCGCTTTACGTCGCGGCCACACACGGCGCCGATAGTCGTTATTCGATTCATACCTCGGGTCTCAACAGCAGTGTATACGTGAATATGCTTTACTTCGCCAATTTGGTGAACCAGTACGCGACGGATTTCACGCTTGTCACGCTGCCGTCGGAGGGCGGTCCGAGCAATATGATTTCCGTCAACGACGGACACGCTTCCTTCGGCACCAGCACCGCGGAATCAGTCAAAGAAGCTTATGACGGGACAGGCGAGTTTCAAGGGCGAGCACAGAGACGAATCCGCCACGTGGCGAGCTTCGGTTTTAGTCTCATGTTCATCTATGCGCATCCCGACTCCAACATTCAATCGATCACCGATCTCAAAGGGCGAAAAATCGTCTACGGCGGCGGCACCGGTTCGGCGCTTCTGGGCAAGCAGATTCTCGATGTCTACGGCATTACTTCAGACGTAACAGCGGTAAGAGGAGACACGGATAAGGCGCGCGGCGCGCTCGAAAAAAAAGAAATCGACGCCGTTTTCAGCATCGCCCGTCTGCCGGTACCCGCTTATAGCGAGATGGTCAAACGGCAAACGTTGAAGATCATCCCGCTGGATTCGGCGAGGATTCACGAGCTGCAAAAGCGCTCGCCGCTTTATCTCGACGTCGATATCAAGACTTACTATCCGGACTATCCGCGATCCGCGCGAGCGGTGGGTTTGCCCGGCCCGCTGGTAGCGCGCGACGACGCGAGCCCCAGCGTAGTTTATCAAATGTTGAAGATCGTCTACTCGCGCATGGCTGAATTGCAAAAAATGAACGACGGTTTTCGCGGTGAATCCCAGGCAACCGGCTTGCGCGGTCTGGCCATTCCGTTACATACGGGCGCGGAAAAATTCTTCGCGGAATTCGGAGCGACAAAATAATCGCTTAAGGAGCCGGTGTGTCTACGGACAAGGCGCAAATTTGTCTAGCAATCCTTTGGACGCTCTCATTTGGGTTTCTCCCTACTCTGGATGCTCAAGAGCTAAAATCGTTTCGCGTTTCATTAAGTCTGGGATCGGCGCAGCTGCCGCTCTGGGCGGCGCGCGACGCCGGATTGTTTGCCAAGCATGGGCTGAATGTCGAGCTTCTCGGTCTGCAATCGGCGTCCCGGCAGGTGCAGCTTATTTTAGCGGGGGACACATTGGCGGCCAGCCTATCCGGAACCGCTCCCGTCAGAGCGCGCATCGAGGGCGCAGACACGACCATCATGATGGGACTGCTTAATTCCTTCACGCTTTCCGTGATTACTGTCCCGGAAATTAAAAAGCCCAGCGATCTCAAAGGGAGATTCATTGGCGTCGGTAACTTGGGCGGTTCGCCGACACTTTTGACGCAGCGGTTGTTAAAAAAGTGGGGGTTGGAGTCCGACGTCAAATTCTTGGCTACCGGCGGCTATATTGAAAGCCTCGCTGCGTTGGAAAAACGCCGCATCCATGCCGCGGTGCTCGATCCGCCGCGGGCCTACATCGGCAGAAAACAATTCGGCTTCACCGAACTAGCGAATCTCGGTCAAGAATTCAAATACGCCACGACGGTCATCGTCGCGCGCGAAAGCCAGCTACGTAAGGAGCGCGAGACTTTCTCGCAGTTTGCCAAAGGAGTGATCGAGGGCATTCATCGGGTGAAGACGGATCGAGAGTTTGCCATCAAAGTGTTAGGAAAAATGCTCAGGTCCAGCGATCGCGAGATCCTCGAGGAAACCTACCGCGTGTTTTCGGCGCTGTACGAAAAGGCTCCTTATCCGGCTGTGGAAGGAATCCAGCCGATATTGGACGAAATGTCCGCGCAACTGCCCAAGACCAAGAACTACAAGCCCGAAGACTTCGTCGACACCAGTATCATCCGCCAACTCGATCAAAGCGGCTTTATCGGCAGCGTTTACCGCTAACGGTTACTATCTACACTGCTCTCGGGCTGCGCCACGAACGAGCAATTATTGCGCTGAATTAGGCTCTATCCGCCATTCGGACAAACCTCCTCGTTTCAGCGTCGCTTCATACTCCGCGCGGAATCAGCGGGCCGCCATCGCGCACGTTTGGTTTTTTGGGCCTTGACGGTCTCACCGCAACAGCCGTAACTTATCAGCTGGCATGAAAAAACTTCTCTTGCAGGTTGTGGCGCTCTGGCTTTGTTGTGCGGGCGAGGTATCGGCCGCTCCTCTTCGATTGTCCTATTCAGTCGTCGGGCCCACGGTTGCAGGCATCTGGATGGCTCACGAGACCGGCGCGTTCAAGAAATACGGTCTCGACGTCCAGCTCA
>Ga0184635_10000250_pt1 | contig 12534 bp, 12 predicted proteins | sample PLM3_30_b2_FD_133147 | JGI IMG/M metagenome (GOLD analysis project Ga0184635, IMG submission 133147) | Groundwater sediment microbial communities from an aquifer in East River, Colorado, USA - PLM3_30_b2 | ecosystem: Environmental > Terrestrial > Soil > Riparian zone | place: USA: East River...
CCGTCCGCCGCCCGATCGCCGAAGATCCGAAGTTCAACAGCGTGTTGGTAACCCGCCTGGTGAACACGGTAATGGGAGGCGGGAAGAAGAACACCGCCCAGCGCATTGTCTACGGGGCGTTCGAATCCATTGCCACGAACAACAACCAGGCCAATCCTCTGGAGGTCCTCCAGCGGGCCGTCGACAACGCCAAGCCGCGCCTGGAAGTCAAAGCCCGCCGCGTGGGCGGCGCCACCTATCAGGTGCCGCTCGAGGTGAGTCCCGATCGCCAGGTGTCCCTCGCGCTGCGCTGGATCGTCGATTTTGCCGATGGGCGCAAGGGCCAGCCGATGATGCGGGCCCTGGCCTCCGAAATCATGGAGGCCTTCCAGGGCCAGGGCAACGCGATCCGCAAGCGCGACGAGGTCCACAAAATGGCCCAGGCCAACAAAGCCTTCGCACACTTCCGCTGGTAAGAAACTGTCTTAAGTCCGCGCCCCGCCGGCTGCAAACCTCGGGGCGCTTTTAGTCTCCGAACGACGATGCAACCCGCTGCTCAAAACAAAGCGCTGAACTCGCCGAACCGGCCTTATTCGCTGGAGCGGACGCGCAATATTGGCATCGCGGCGCACATTGACGCGGGCAAGACCACGACGACCGAGCGCATCCTGTTTTACACCGGGCTCATCCACCGCATTGGCGACGTGGACGACGGCAACACGGTGACCGATTGGATGGAGCAGGAGCGCGAGCGCGGCATCACCATCACGTCGGCGGCGGTGACTTGTTTCTGGACCCAGAAGCAGGGCAAGCCCGGCGAAGGCGCTCTATACAAAGCCTTCAACAACGTCCCGCATCGCATCAACATCATCGACACCCCCGGCCACGTCGATTTCACGGCCGAAGTCGAGCGCTCGATGCGCGTGCTCGACGGCGCTGTCGCGGTGTTCTGCGGCGTCGCCGGCGTGCAACCGCAGTCCGAGACGGTCTGGCGCCAGGCCACGAAGTACAAGGTGCCCCGCATCGCCTTCGTGAACAAAATGGACCGCACGGGCGCCAATTTTGAGAACGCGCTGAACGACATGCGCACCAAACTCAAGGCGTACGCCTATCCGATCTTCCTGCCCATCGGCGCGGAGGACCATTTCGAGGGCGTCATCGACGTGGTGAATCAGAAAGCCATCTGGTGGGGCGCTGGCGACGTGAGCAATGAAGGGCTCAACTACGAGGTGAAGGAGATTCCAGCCGAGCTCCAGGGCAAGGCCAAAGCGGCGCTCACCGAGCTCATCGAAGCCGTGTCGAACAAGGACGACATCCTCGCCGAATTCGTGCTTGAAGAAAAGCCCATCGAACCTGCCGTGCTCAAGGCCGCCATCCGGCGGTTGACTTGCAAGATCGAACTGGTTCCCGTGCTCTGCGGCTCCGCGTTCAAGAAGAAGGGTGTCCAGCCACTCGTCGACTCGGTAATCGATTACCTGCCCAGTCCGCTCGACATTCCAAACGCCGAAGGCACCGAGCCGGGCACCGACAACCCCGTCCACGTGGAAACGAGCGACGCCAACAAGTTCTGTTCGCTGGCGTTCAAGCTCTGGACCGATCCCTACGCCGGCAAACTCGTCTTTTTCCGCGTCTATTCCGGCATGCTCAAGAAGGGCGACACCATTTACAATCCGCGCACCCGCAAGCGCGACCGCGTCAGCCGGCTCATGGTCATCCAGGGCAGCGAGCGCAAGGACATGGACACGGCCTACGCCGGCGACATCGCCGCGCTGGTCGGCCTGCGCAACATCACGACCGGCGACACGCTTTGCGATGAGGACTTCGATGTCACGCTCGAACCGCCCACGTTTCCCGAGCCGGTTATCAGCATGGCCGTCGAGCCCAAGACCAAGGCGGACCGCGACAAGATGGGCGAGGGACTGCAGCGCCTTGCCGAGGAGGATCCGACGTTCCGTTGCTTCACCAATGAGGAAACCGGCCAGCTCATCATCGCGGGCATGGGCGAGCTGCACCTCGAAATCATCATAGATCGGCTCAAGCGCGAGTTCAAGGTCGAAGCCAACGTCGGCGCCCCGCAGATCGCCTACCGCGAGACGATTACCAAGCCGGCCGATGGTGAAGGCAAGTTCATCCGCCAATCCGGCGGCCGCGGTCAATACGGCCACGCCTGCATCCAGATCCAGCCCAACGAAAAGGGCAAAGGCATCGAGATCGAAAACAAGATTGTCGGAGGCGCCATACCCAAGGAATACATCCCGGCCGTCATCGACGGCATCGAGGAAGCCATTCGCGGCGGCGTTCATGCCGGCTACCAGATGATCGACCTCAAGGCCCAGGTCGTCGACGGCACGTTCCACGAAGTGGACTCCAACGAACTGGCCTTCAAGATGGCTGGCATCTTCGCCTTCAAGGACGCCGTCAAAAAGGCTGGCGCGATCCTTCTGGAACCGATCATGAAGGTCGAGGTGACCACGCCCGACGAATACCAGGGCGACCTCCTCGGCGACATCAATCGCCGGCGCGGCACAATCATTGGCATCGACGCCAAGGGCGGGCAGACCATCCTCAACGCCCACGTGCCGCTGGCCGAAATGTTCGGCTATGCGACCGCCATCCGCTCGCTCTCCAAAGGCCGCGCCTCCTACTCGATGGAGCCGTTCAGCTTCGAGCAGGTGCCGCAGTCGATCGAAAAGTCCATCCTGGACACCGCCGCCAAACGGCCTGCGGCGCGGACCTGACCTCTCCCTCCAACCGACGCACGCAGCCGCCGACGTGAGGAGCACCCCACGGCGGCACGCCGGGCCTCGCGACCATGACGCGGCTGGAGCGCCGAGCTCGCTCTCGTGCAAACAGTGAGGACTGACCCCTTTTCTTGAGCCTCAAGGAAGTTCACCTCTACTGCGAGTCGTCCCCTCTACATTCCCTTTCTTGTTATAGGGCAAGCTCGTTGGTCTTGTCACCCTTACATTGGTTTGAACACTTTGTTGCTTTTCGCTTGAGTGGAAGGCGGCGAGTCGCCAACAAAAGGCGGCGAGTCGTCAGCAAAAAATGCGCGCGTCACAAAGTTTGATCGGTTTACTTGCAGGAACAATGTACGCCCATCAACCCTGAATCTGTACGTTAGCAAATGGACAGAACTACCCTCGACAATCTCCTCTTGAATTCGTAACGGGGTCAGTCCTCACTTTTTGCACTCCTCCTCCCTGGCATGTAACGAACGTAAAGGGGTCAGTCCTCACTTTTTGTACTCCTCCTCCCTTGCGGCGGACAGGAGGTTGGAGACGTGGCTCCAACTGCCCATCCGGAGCCGGGCTGCGATCCACTTGAGCGTGACGCTCGTCTCGCGGCGCAGTCGTTGAGCCATCCCTACTTTCTCCGCGTCGCCTTTGCGTCGCCGCGCCAGTTCCGCCTCGGACCAGCCCCGGGCGTCCAGTTCCTCGGCCACGATTCGCCCGCCTTTCTCCTCCGCCGTTTCCCGGCGCTGACTGCCGTAGTGGTGTTCTCCCTCCCGCTCGTGCGCTTGCGCCAGCAGTTCCTGACGGAAGGTTTCCTCGCCCAAGCACCAGCCGCGGCGCACCGCACGCCAATCCCCGCCGGTCTCCTGCGCACGGCGTTGCTCCATGCGTTGCTCGAATTGGCGGCCGGCCGCGCTGTCCCTGGGGATGTTCATCTCGCCCAGCAATCGGTCCACGCGCAGCCACCCGGCCCGCTCGGAAGGGGGCTTGAGGTATTCGCCGTAGCTGCTCCAGCGGAAGTCGCGCAGGGACTGTTCGGCCGTGAGGAGTTTGGCGCGCACGGGATTCAGATGCACATAGTCGCAGACCGTGCGCAGGTAGCCGTTCCCGCTGCCATCGACGATGAGGGATTTGTAGCGGCCGCTGAAGAGGTGGCCGAAAAGGCGGTGCCGGCGGTTGAAGCGGGCGGTATAGGTGCCCAGTAGCCATTTCATGCCGGCGACGAGGTTGGCCTGCGGTGTCTCGATGACGAGATGAAAATGATTGCCCATGAGGCACCAGGCATGGACTTGCCAGTCGGTGCGCAGGCAGGTTTCTTCGAGGGTCTGGAGGAAGTTGAGGCGGTCGAAGTCGGTCTTGAAGATGGGTTCGCGGCGGTCGCCGCGGTTCATGAGGTGGTAGATCGCTCCCTCGTACTCGATGCGCAGTTGCCGGGGCATGGATGGCTCTTAGCGGAGGAAGCGCGGCGTGTCAACTGTCGAGTGCAAAAAGTGAGGACTGACCCCTTTTCGAAAACCCAAGCCCGGTCGAAGTCAATTCTGTGCCAAGGGTTTGGCCCCGGTGCCTGCCGATTCAGGCTTCAAAAAAGCTCAAAAAATAGTTGCACTGAAGTTTCCCATTGATACAGTGCGCGTCCGCTTTCCACCGGAAGCGGGTTGAACTGAATCCATAAGCATAAAATCGTTCTTTCTATGGGACAACGCATTCGCATCAGGCTCAAAGCCTACGATCATCGCGTCATCGACGCCTCGGCCACCGACATCGTCGAGACCGTGAAACGTTCCGGCGCGCGCGTCGCCGGACCCATCCCTTTGCCGACCCGCGTCGAGCGCTTCACCGTTCTGCGTTCGCCCCATGCGGACAAGAAATCGCAGGAAACCTTCGAGCAGCGTACCCACAAGCGCCTCCTCGATATTCTCGACCCCACCGCCAAGACGGTGGACGAGTTGAAAAAGCTCAACCTCCCCGCGGGCGTGGACATCACGATCAAGATTTGAGCCCCGCTTCAACGCTTCAACGATTTAACGCTTCAACGAATCATGCCCCTCGGACTCCTCGGAAAAAAACTGGGCCATACGCGCGTTTACGACGCCAATGGTGTGTTGGTGCCTGTCACCGCCGTATTGTGCGGCCCCAACCGCGTGCTTCAAATACGCACTCAGGAAAAGGACGGCTACAGCGCCGTGCAATTGGGCTTCGGCGACCAGAAGCCCCAGCGCATTGCCAAACCGGTCCTCGGCCACCTCGCCAAATGTGGCGTCCTGGGCGCTGACGAGGTCAAATCCGCCCGCAAGAATGGCGACAAGCAGTCGCTCACAGCCGTCGCTAAAATCAAGGAATTCCGGGACTTCCCGACCCATTTGCCTGCCCCTCCGCCGAAGCAGGACAACGCCGAAACGAAGGAAGGCGACGAGAAAAAGGAACCTTCGAAGCCGGGGATGAAGGAAGTCAAGACCGGCGACCTCCTCGGGCCGACGATGTTCAATGTGGGCGAGTTCGTCGACGCCATCGGCATCACCAAGGGCCGCGGCTTTGAAGGCGTAGTCGGCCGCTGGGCGTTTCGAGGCGGCGACAGTACGCACGGCGCCAAAGGTTGGCATCGGCGCTCTGGCGCCATCGGCTGCCGCCTTTTCCCCGGTCACGTCAACAAGGGCATGAAAATGCCCGGCCACATGGGCCAGGTCCGGCGCACCGCGCAAAACCTCGAAATCATCCAGGTCCGCGAAGCCGACAACCTTCTCCTCATCAAAGGCTCGTTCCCTGGCGCGGAGGGTGACTACGTCATCATCCGCGAGTCCAAGAAGCTTTCCCGCGAAATCGTGGCCCGGCGCAAAGCCGCCGCCGCTGCCCGCGCCAAGGCCCAACCCGCCAAGAAAGGCGTGAAAGCTGCCGAAAAGACCGCCGCCCCGGCCAAGAAATAACGCATCATGAAACTCGCCATCAAAGACCTCAACGGCGCCCAGCAAGGCGAGCTCGAAGTGAAATTCGGGCTGGTGGAAGGCGGCCGCGGCACCCAGGCCGTCCACGACACGGTCGTCGCTTACATGGCCGCCCAGCGCATGGGCACCGCGTGCACCAAGAACGTCGGCGAGGTGGCCGGCAGCAACAAAAAGCCCTGGCGCCAGAAAGGCACCGGCCGCGCCCGCGCCGGCTCTTTTCGGAGCCCGCTCTGGGTCGGCGGTGGAGTCGTGTTCGGCCCCAAGCCGCGCGATTTCTCCAAGAAGGTCAACGTCAAGACCCGGCAACTCGCCCTTCGCAAGGCCCTCACCGAGCGCCTCAAGGCCGGCGACGTGCAAGTGGTTGCCGACCTCAAACTCGAATCGCCCAAGACCAAAAGCTTCGTTGGCCTGCTCAAAACCCTCGGCGTCGAAGGCTCCACGCTCGTCGTGGACGCCGCCATCGATAAGAACCTCGCTCTCGCCTCCCGCAACGTGCCCAAGGTCGAAATCGCGACCGCCGACGGCCTGAACACCTACCAGGTACTCAAGCCCGCCAAGCTCTTGATCACCAAGGACGCCTTCGACAAGCTCGCCACGCGCCTCGGCGAATAACTGCCTGCCTCGCCATGAACTCCTTTGAAATCGTCAAGACCGCCCGTCTCACCGAGAAAGGCACGCGGCAGTCCTCCAAGCTCAACCAGTACACCGTCGTGGCCGACCGCCGAGCCAACAAGTTCCAAATCCGGAAAGCGGTCGAAGAACTTTTCAAGGTCAAGGTGGTCCGGGTCAACACCCTCAATGTGCGTGGCAAATTCCGACGCCAGCGCAGCAAGCAAGCCGGCAAAGACGAGGATTGGAAGAAAGCGATCGTCACCCTCCGCGCGGGCGACAAGATCGTCCTGACCTGATTCGGCGTTGGGCATCGCTTTGAGAGGCATCACAGGGCAGGAGGCTCGCTCGGGAGGTGATTAGTAGCTGCGACCGTGAGGTCGCGGGACGAGGACGCCGCCGTTTGGGCGTCGGCATCGATTTCATTCTCCCCTCGAGAATTCAGCCCGCGACCTCACGGTCGCAGCTACACCAAACGAGTCTGCCCCGCTCACCCTTTCTGCGATTCCTTGGCCCAGGTGTCTTTCAGCGTGATGGTGCGGTTGAAGATGGGCTTGTCGGTTTGCGCATCCGGGTCCAGGGCGAAGTAGCCGAGACGCTCGAATTGGTAGCGGCACTCGGGCTTGGCTTCCTTGAGCGCGGGCTCGCATTTGGCGGTCACGACTTCTAAGGAGCGCGGATTGAGATTTGCCATGAAGTCGCCCCCGGCATCCGGCTCGGGAACCGTGAAGAGCCGATCGTAGAGGCGGCACTCGGCGTCGATGGCGTGGGCGGCGCTGACCCAGTGGATGGTGCCCTTGACCTTGCGGCCCGACGTCGTCCCGCCGGTCTTGCTGTCGAGATCGGAGGTGCAGCGCAGTTCGGTGACACGGCCCTGGGCGTCTTTGATCACTTCCTGGCACTGGATGATGTAAGCGTACTTCAGGCGCACTTCGCCCCCGGGACGGAGGCGGAAGAATTTGGGCAGCGGATTTTCCTGGAAGTCGTCCTGCTCGATGCAAAGTTCGCGGCTGAAGGGAACCGGGCGCGTGCCGGCCGAGTCGTCCTCGGGATTGTTCACCGCGTTGAGCTGTTCGGTTTTGCCTTCGGGATAATTGGTGAGGACCACCTTGATCGGCCGCAGCACAGCCAGCCGGCGAAGGGCTCGCCGGTTGAGATCGTCGCGGATGGCGTGTTCCAACACGGCGATGTCGGTAAGACTGACGTATTTGGTCACCCCGATGTTGTAGGCGAAGGCTCGCAGCGCCTCGGCGGTGACGCCCCGGCGGCGCAAGCCCGAGATCGTTGGCATGCGCGGGTCGTCCCAGCCGGTGACCGCCTTCTCGTTCACGAGTTGGATGAGCTTGCGCTTGGAAACGATCGTGTAGCCGGGGATCAGCTTGGCGAACTCGTACTGGCGCGGTAGCGGGCGCGGCAAGCCGAGGTTCTCGAGAATCCAGTCGTAGAGCGGCCGGTGCACCTCGAACTCCAGCGTGCAGATGCTGTGCGTGATGCCCTCGATGTAGTCGCTCAGGCAGTGGGCGAAATCATACATCGGGTAGATACACCACTTGTCGCCGGTGTGATGATGCGCGGCGTGGCGGATGCGGTAGAGGACTGGATCGCGCATCCAGATGTTCGGCGAGGCCATGTCGATCTTCGCCTTCAGCGTGCGCGCGCCGTCGGGGAATTCGCCGGCCTTCATGCGCGTGAAAAGATCAAGGCTCTCGGCGACCGGCCGCTCACGGAACGGCGAATTCTGGCCGGGACGATCCGGCGAGCCGCGATATTTGTCCGTGTCCTCGGCGCTGAGATCGCACGCGTAGGCTTTGCCTTTTTTGATGAGTTGGACGGCGTACTCGTAAGTTTGGTCGAAGTAGTCGCTGGCGTAAAAGGGTTCGAGCGGCTTGTCGCTGGAGGCGGGTTGGGTGGCCGGCCCGAGGTAAAAGTCGGGTTTGCCGTTGACCGACTGCGACTCGGGAGTAGTTCCGCGCGGCTTGAGGCCGAGACGATCGTCGGCCCATCCGGCGATGAGCCAGTTCACGTCGGCCTGGATGGACTCGACGTATTCCACCTCTTCTTTGGTCGGGTTGGTGTCGTCCATGCGCAGGTTGCACATGCCGCCGAACTCGCGCGCGATGCCGAAATTCAGGCAGATGCTCTTGGCATGGCCGATGTGGAGGTAGCCGTTGGGCTCGGGCGGGAAACGGGTGTGAATCTTGGCGTGCTTTCCGGCCGCGAGATCGGCGGCGACGATGTCGCGGATGAAATCGCTCGGGGCCGGAGGCGCTGCGCCTGAGTCATGAATCGCTTTGCTCATGTCGTGCGGGCACACGCTAACAGAGGAGAACAGCGCGTGCAATGGCCCGGGCCGAAGTGGCCGAGCCGAGGTCGCGAGTCGCCGTAGCTTTGTCGCGGAACGACCGGAGGAAGCGCCTTTCGGAGAATCGTACAATAATGGAATTGCTCCCTTCCGAGCCGACGGTTTCTAGTCGAGCCTTGTCTGGCGGCAACCATCGGTCATACTCCGTCCATGAAACGACCCTCACTTTCCCTGCTCGTGATCGCGTTCTGTCTCACGTCGTGGCAAGTCTCGGCCGCGCCGTCCGCAGAGGCTGTTTTGAGCAAGGCAAAAGCCCAGGCCGCCAAGGACGGAAAAAAAATCTTTCTAGCATTCGATGCTTCCTGGTGAGGGTGGTGCCGCCGCCTCGATAAGTTTATCGAGACCCCGGAAAACAAGGCCATCCTCGAGAAGCACTTTGTCGTGACGAAACTGGTGGTGATGGAACGCGCCGAAAAGGCGAAGCTCAACAACGACGGCGGCGAGGAGGTGATGGCGCAAGTAGGCGGCAAAGACGCCGGGCTGCCGTTCATCGCGTTTCTCGACGCCAAAGGGGAGCTTATTGTCAACGGCCGCAAGCCCGTTGCCGGCAAAACCCAGGGCGACAACATCGGCCACCCGTTTCAGTCCGTGGAAATCGAGTGGTTCATGTCAATGCTCGCGAAAGCTACGCCCGAGATGTCCGCTCCCAATCGCAAGACGTTGGAAGACTGGCTGAAGGCTCAGAAGAAGTAGTTGGGAGCGGAAACTGCGGGCCGGAGGAAGTTTCACTCCGCCGTCGGCGCCTCGTCTGCACGCGCGCTCATATCAAGCTTGGAAAATGGGTTGTTCTGAAACGCCGAGGGCGCGGGCTTGGACTGTATGGCGTCGGGCGCCGCGGCGATCGGCTTCGGGTTCTGCGCCACGGGTTCTGCAGGGGCCGCGTCCGCCTCATCGGAGGGGGCGTTGGGGCCTTGCTCGCCGCGGGGGTTTTTCGCCCGTTTGTTGCGGGGCAGCGGGCTGAACATCACGGTAATGGCGCGGCCAGCGAGTTTGGCGTCGTTGTCCGGATGGCCATAGGGAGCGACTGCGCGGGTGAACTTCTCGATCTGCTGGAAGCCGATTTCCTTGTGCGCCATCTCGCGCCCGCGGAATTTGAGCACCATTTTCACCTTCATGTCCTTGCAGAGGAACTCGATGGCGTGGTCCAGCTTTAGCTCGAAATCGTGCTCGGCTATCGCCGGCCGGAGCTGGATTTCCTTCACCTTGTTGGCGTGCTGGTGCTTTTTGGACTCCTTCTCCTTCTGATTCAGGTCGTAGCGGTATTTTCCGAAGTCAATGAGCTTGCAGACCGGCGGCTGGGCCGTGGCGGCCACTTCGACCAGGTCCACGCCGCGGGCCCGCGCCATATTGAGGGCCTCGGGCAAGGGGTGAATGCCGAGTTGCGCGCCGTCGGCGGAAATAACCCTCACTTCTCGGGCGCGGATTTTCCCGTTAACCCTGGTCCCTGAGTGAGAAGAAGACGAGCGGGAAGGAAAAGGGCGACTCAAGAGGCCCTCACCGGTTGAGGCTTGTTCATGCAGACGACTGCGGACTCACGATATGCATCCAGAAAAACACTGCCGCGAACTTAAGCTGGCCGCCCTGCTCTGGCAAGCCAAATCGGGACGCCAAATCGACACGCTAATCCACGCCGATCCGGCGCTGCACCGGTTCCAGCCTGGGCTTGCAGTCCGGTTCCGCTGCTTCATTCTCCTGCGCGACTTTTTCGACCCATGAGAACACTCGTCCTCGGCATCGACAGTGGAACACAATCCACGAAGGCCCTCGTCATTGACGCGCGAAACGGCGCGGTCCTCGGCGCGGGCGCGCAGACGTACGGCCTCCTTCCGAATCTCCCGGCTGGCGCGAAGGAACAGCACCCGCACACCTGGCGCGACGCAACGGCGAAAGCGATCAAAGCCGCGCTCCGCCAGGCGAAAGCCAGCGCCGCCGAGGTGAAGGCCCTCGGCGTGAGCGGACAACAACATGGTTTTGTTCCACTCGACGCCAAAGGCGAAGTCATCCGCCCTGCCAAGCTCTGGTGCGACACCTCGACGGCTGCCGAGTGCGACGACCTCACCCGGATGCTCGGCGGCCCCGCCGCAACCCTCACTTCGCTCGGCAACCTGGTTCTCCCAGGCTTCACCGCTTCGAAGATTCTCTGGCTCAAGAAGCATGAGCCAATGAATTTCAAGCGCCTCGCCACGGTACTTCTGCCTCACGACTACCTGAATTGGTGGCTGACCGGGCGCGCGGTGATGGAATATGGCGACGCCAGCGGCACTGCCTTGCTCGACGTGCGCCGCCGACAGTGGAGCAGCGCGGCGCTCCAAGCCATCGACGCGGACCTCGCCGGCAAGCTTCCTCCGCTGATCTCCAGCGACCAGCCGGCCGGCACGCTTCAACCCGCAACGGCCAGGGCCCTGGGTCTGGGCACGGACACGCTCGTGAGCGCCGGCGGCGGCGACAATATGATGGGCGCCATCGGCACGGGCAACACGCGCCCAGGCATTGTCACCGCCAGCTTCGGCACCAGCGGCACCATCTATGCCTGCGCCGAAAAACCCATCGTCGATCCCGAAGGCGAAATCGCGGCGTTCTGCGATTCCACCAATCGTTGGTTGCCCCTCCTTTGCACCATGAACGTGACCGTGGCGACGGAAATGATGCGTCTGGACTTTGGCTATACCCATGAAACGTTCGCCAGCAAAGCCGCCAGTGTCCCGCCGGGGGCCCATGGACTCTTCCTGCTGCCCTACCTGGAGGGCGAACGCACGCCGAGTATTCCCGATGGCACAGGGGTCATGGTCGGGATCAATCAACGCACCTTCTCGGCCAGCCATTATTGCCGCGCGGCCATGGAAGGAGTGACGTTGGGCATGAACTTCGGACTTCGACGCCTCGGAGAACTTGGGGTTCAGCCCAAGCAGATTCGGGCGACCGGCGGCGGCGCCAAGTCAAAGATTTGGCGCCAAATCATGGCCGATGTGTTCAACACCGAGGTCGTCACTCTCAAAGTCAGCGAGGGAGCCGCCTACGGTGCCGCTTTGCAGGCACTCTGGTGCTGGCGACGCGAGCAGGGAGAAAAAGTGGCCATCGAGGAAATCACCGAACAATTCGTCGAGCTCAACACCGAGGAAACCGCCATACCCGAGCCGCGTCATGTCGAGATCTACCGCGAACTTCAAGCGCTTCAGGACGAAACTTCCAACGCCCTTCGCGGCGTCTTCCGCCGCCATCGCGAGTTTGTGCTAAGAAAATAGGCCCCTCGACGCGTCATCTCAGGGGCCGACTAGCCGGAACAATCGGTTGGGTTCGCCGGCGGCCGGATCGAAGGTGAAGGTCATGGTCGCCTGGCCTAGGCTGTCCGGCACATCCACCCATGGGCTGGTCAGGTCGGGTGCACTCTGCAGCCGGACCAGCGGACCGCCATTCCAAGAGAGTGTGGTCTCAACTTGAAATGAATTGATCACCGCGCTGATGGCAATGGGCCCGAAACTGTCCACCCGATCCCAATAATCGAACGGCAAAGTCTGGGCGTTCGCCGTCAGGATGAAGGCCCGGTTATCTCCAGTTTCCCAAGCGGTGCCGTTCATCACGAACTTATAGGGAACCGAACCGCCGGGCGCGACGGTCTTGATGTCGATGGTGCCGATGTAGACGTAGGGTTCGGCCACGGTGTTGGTGAGCACGGAAGCGGTTGCATTCCAATTATTGAAGGCTCCGGCCACGTAGACGGTGCTGGCGGCAGGGTCGAATGTCCCACGTCCCACCGGCACGCCCAGAGTCACCTTGAACGTGACGGGGATTCCTTTTCCGGGGTCGCTGCTGAGATTGTTGAATAGACCGACGGCAATGTTTGGGGAGATTCAGCCAGCGTGAACGTGCGGTTTCCAAATGGCCCGCCCGGCCCGACGTTGCCTTCCCAAAC
>Ga0184635_10000251_pt1 | contig 12515 bp, 9 predicted proteins | sample PLM3_30_b2_FD_133147 | JGI IMG/M metagenome (GOLD analysis project Ga0184635, IMG submission 133147) | Groundwater sediment microbial communities from an aquifer in East River, Colorado, USA - PLM3_30_b2 | ecosystem: Environmental > Terrestrial > Soil > Riparian zone | place: USA: East River...
CGACCGCCGCCGAGGCCCCCGGCACCCACCCGCGCCGGGGGCCTCCCTCTATCGAGCTCGCTTAGTCCCTCGACGGGTCTGCCAAGCCGGGGAGCAAGGGTTCCAACTCGGCCCGCCAGTGCCCGTTGGCCTCCAGTTGGCAGAGAACGCCGATCCCGCCCATCCAGACCCGATGGATCAGCAGATATGAGGGTGGCAGGTTGAGCTGCAGGCCGGTCGGATAGGCGGGCGACCGTGGGTCGGCGACCCGGGCCGCTTGGCGGCGCAGCCAGGCCCGACTGAAGCGGAACTCCTCGACGGTGATCGGTTCAACGAACGGGAGCAGATAGGCGAGCAGGCGATCGGGGTCGATACGGGTGGTCTCCCGAACGAAACCCTCCGCACGCAGGCCGGCCAGCAGACCATCCGCGTCCCCCGCCAGCCCTATCCGGAGAAGCCTGCCGATCGGCTCCGGTAGACCGCCGGGAAGCCGGTTCACCGCGCCGAAGTCGAGGACGCCCAGCCGGCCGTCGGGCATGAGCCGGAAGTTGCCCGGATGCGGGTCGGCGTGCAGGAGTCCGGCTCTCGCCGGACCGGAGAACAGGAAGCGTACGAAGAGCCGCCCCGCGCGATCCCTCGCGTCTTGGTCGCCATGAGAGATGATCCTGGACAGCGGCACGCCCTCGATCCATTCCGTCACGAGGACGCGATCGGACTGCGCGAGGACCTTCGGCACGACGATGTCGCAATCACCGTCGAAGGCGTCGGCGAATGACTGCTGGGCCGCGCCCTCGAGGCAATAGTCGAGTTCTTCAGCGACTCGCTCGCGGAGCTCGCCGAGCAGCGGCTTGGTGTCCAACCCGGGCATGAAGGCGCCGAAAATGCGGCCAAGTCGCGCGATCTGCGCCAGGTCGCCGAGCAGCGCATCTCCCGCGCCCGGGTACTGGATCTTCACTGCGGCCTCGCGCCCGTCATGCCAGACCCCGTGATGCACCTGGCCGATCGAAGCGGCCGCGGCGGCGCTGTCATCAAAGGCGAGGAACCGGTCACGCCAGTCAGGTCCCATCGCGTTCGCGAGCACACGATGGACCGTTGCGGCCGGCAGCGGTGGCGCGGCCTCCTGGAGACGAGTGAGCGTCGCGCGGTAGGGACTGACCAGATTTTCTGGCAGGGCAGCCTCAAAGATCGACAGGGCCTGCCCGAACTTCATCGCGCCGCCCTTGAGCTCGCCGAGCACCCGAAATACCTGATCGGCGGTTCGTTGCTGGATCTCCGCGGCCACAAGCTCGGCAGGTCGCCCGCCGAGCCGCTTCCCAATCCCGATCGTTGTGCGGCCTGCAAAACCGAGCGGGAGAGCGGCGAGCTTCACCGATCGCGTAACAGCCTTGCGAGGCAGGTCGCTCACGCTGCCACCCTGGCTGCACTCCGGCAGGATGCGCCGGTTCCAGCGAATGGGAGGATCGCGCTGCCGCCATCCGCGTCGCCGCGTCCGCGTCGCTTGCTCACTCGCATGCCTCGCTCTCGACCACCACTGCCCGCACTTCCTCAGCCAACCCGGTCATCCCCGGCCGGCCGGGGCGGGGACTGGCCAGGAAGACCGTAAACGGCCGCCCGTCCATTATCGCGGACAATTAGCCAGAGCCAGCAGAGGCGATCATCCCATCTGCGCCACAGCTGCACGCGGGGTGAGCCGACCATGACCTTCGGCGCGATCTCCCTTCAGGCATCGCTATCTCGATCGTTCCGTCGATGATCGGGGGCAGCCCCCCGTCAAGGTAGACGAGGGCATGCAATGCGGCATGTGCCGCCACGACGGTGGCAAGGATGATGTCGCATGGCGCCGGCGCGCGTACCGCCTGGCGTCCCCGCTCGATGGCTGCAAGCTGCGCGGCGACTCGGGGCCAGCTTGGATCGCGGTCGCTGCGATGGAGATCGTGGCAACCTAAGCAGGACGACCGTCCCGGCAGCACAAGCGGCCCGACCACGCCGACGAGCTCCCGCACACCGGCGTAAAGGTGAGGAACGGCCGACTCCGCCAGCCGGTCGCAGGCAGCTCTGTCGAATGCGCCGGCGGGGCTGACGATCGCAAGGTCTGGGTCCGATTGGCCAGGCGGCAAAGCCGCCGTCACGCTCGGTGCCGCGCGCCGTGCTGCTCGTGCAGCTGCGGTGTCTCGACGCCGATCGAGCTGGTCGAACGCGATCCCGGCTGGGGCAAGGTCGGCAGGGCGAGTCAGTCCCTGGTCTTTCACCCTGACGTAGCCGATGCCGGCCGCCGCCAGTAGGACTGCGATCGAGGCACCGATCCGACCGGCTCCATAGACAGTGACGGCGCGGGCTCGCCGCCGTTCCAGCGCAGCGGCGCCTCCGTCGACGGCATCGTCACGTACCGAGAGAGCGGCGAGGTCCGGCGCGAGTCGCTCGCGTTCGACAGTGCTGAGTTCACGGAGAACAGCTCGATCTGCCGCCGCATCCTCGATCGCTCCGCACCGCGCGAGCAGGTCGAGCAGGGCTCGCGCCTTCGGCGACTCCACGCCGCAGTCCGCGGCGACATTGAGTGCATCGGCGAATTCCCTGCTGCCGTCGAGCTGCTCGAGCCATCTGGCGACGCCGTCGTCGATGTCGCCGACGATCAATGCGTGGGTTGGATCGAGGCCGATCTGGAGCGTGGCTGCGTCCCGCCACACCCGACGCAGCGCCGGCTTGAGCGCTGGTCTTGCCATGACGCTCGCCCGCACATCCATCCGGCCCCCTTCGGGTGCGTCACTGCTGGCGGTGATGTGGCCGCGGCGCGGACGGCGCGCAGCCTTGTACGGCACCCTGCCACCTTCGGCGGCGTCGGATGTTCAACGTCCACAGCCGGCGGCCATCTGTGGACGGCAGTGGGAAGCAACCGTGAAGCGGACCCGGGGCGGCCGGGCGTCGCCAGAAGCGAGCCTGGCCGCCCCACTCTCCGTCTCCGAGGACACGCAGGAAGGGCGGTGCTCAAAGCGCCGCCAGCCGTGCGCGTGGCGAGGCTGCTTACGCCTTGCCGAGGATGCGGTTGAGCTTGGTGCCGCAGACGGGACACGTTCCCTGCGCCATGCGACGACCGGACTGGCTCACCCTGACCTCGCCGGTGAAGTCACGCTTCTCCTTGCACTTCACGCAGTAGGCCTCGCCGGTATATGTCTCGGCCATTCTGGCCCTCCTTCGGTATACGCCCCCCGCCGGGCGATTTGGCAACTCCCCGTAACCTGGACGTGGAAACCATACGGCAGCCAACGAATCGTGTCGCGGGCGCACCACGGCGGCACGCCGCAGGCATGCTTTCGGCGCCGGCAGGCTCCCGAGCCCCGGCCGCTACCGCCGTCCGCGCGATCGCTAGCCTCCCGCCATGGCCGATCAGAGCGATGCCCGCTATGACCACCTTCGGGTCGAACGCCGGGATGCCGGCGTGGTCCTCGTCGTGCTGGACAATCCCGACCGCCGTAACTCGATGTCTCGCGACATGACACGCTCGTGGGCTAACGCCATGACTACGCTGAGTAACGACGCCTCGGTGAGGTGCGTGGTGGTCACCGGAGCAGGCAGTGCCTTCTGTTCCGGCGGTGACATGGATTGGCTCGCCGCCACGCCGGACGCCAGCGTCGACGACCTGCGAGCACGGATGCTGACCTTCTACCGGAACTGGCTGGCGATTCGTGATCTCCCAGTGCCCTCGATCGCCGCTGTCAACGGGCCGGCCGTCGGCGCGGGCCTTTGCCTCGCGTTGGCCTGTGATCTGCGCTACGCGGCCGCGGATGCAAGCCTCTCCGCTCCGTTCACCGCACTCGGGCTGCATGCAGGAATGGCAGCGACATGGCTGTTGCCACAGCTCGGAGGTCTCGGCCTGGCGCGGGAGTTGCTCCTCACCGGCCGGGTAGTCACGGGTACGGAGGCGGCCGCAGCCGGGCTGGTCAACCGGTCCTTTCCCACCGGGTCCTTGCTCGCGGAGGCGCTTGATATCGCTGCGTCTATCGCTGCAAAGGCGCCGATCGCGACCCGGCTGACGAAGGCCGCACTCGCCGACGGTGCACCGGTGAGCATCGAGGCGGCGCTGCAGTGGGAGGCGCTCGCGCAACCGGTCACGATGGCCACGGCCGACCTGCGCGAAGGTCTTGCAGCCCAGCGGGAGAGGCGCAAGCCAGACTTCACCGGCCGCTAGGGCGACCACGTCGGGCGGGCTTGCCGGCGCGGCAGGAAAAGCGGTTGCGGCGGAGCCGCGCCGGCTGCCCTTGACGATCCGAAGCCCCCAGGCCGCACAGCCGTGCGCACGCCTTCCCCTTGCGGGCGCCCAGCCGGTTTTCCCGGAGGCTCCGTGACGAGTCACGGTAGGAAACCGGTTGCTACCGGTCAACACGACGCTGTGGACAAAAGTGTGGAGGGCATGGGGACGGTCTGGGGTGTCGTTGTGGACGAGAGGTTCACGACGTTGTGGACAGCAGATGAATGGGGCGTGTACGACGTTGCTGACCTGCATCGACCTCGTCCCCCGGCTGTGGAGGACATAAAGATGCTCGGTGGATCACCCGATTGGGCTGTACCTTTCGGTCGTGGCCGTCAATCCCGCTGATTCGGACGCTTCTGCTGCGTTCCCGATTGTTGAGGTACGTCGCAGTACTCGGCGGCGCCGGACCGTCTCGGCCTACCGCGACGGCGATCGGACCGTTGTGCTCATTCCCGCGCGCATGACGCACGCCGAGGAGCAGCACTGGGTCGACACGATGGTGGCGCGGCTCGCCCGGCAGGAGTCGCGGCTGAGGCCGAGCGACGAGACGTTGCTGAGCCGAGCCGCGTTGCTGTCCGAGCGGTTTCTCGGCGGACTTGCCCGGCCGACGGCGGTTCGCTGGGTCGCCAACCAGCGGCACCGGTGGGGGTCGTGTACGCCGGCGGACCGCACCATCCGGTTGTCGAGTCGGCTGCGCGGGATGCCTGAGTACGTCGTCGACTATGTGCTGCTGCACGAACTAGCTCACTTGCTAGTGCCGGGACACGGCCAGGACTTCTGGAGTCTGCTCGCGGGTTACCCCAGGACCGAGCGCGCTCGCGGTTATCTCGACGGTGTCGCCGCTACCGCGCATCTCGACCTGTCGGACGAAGCCGACTAACAGGGCGGCGAGCGGCAAGGAGGCCGCCGATCACGACGAGGTCGGACGCCTCAGGGCGCGGCCTGCCCAGGCGACTCCATAAAGCCAAGGGGCCGCCCGGTCAGGATTGCGGCTCGTCGTCCCCGGGAGCCTCCGCGCCATCTCCCAGCTCCGGCAGCGTGAACTCAGCGCCGACGCGGCGTACGTAATCGGCCGGGTCATCGAGGTCGTCCGCGGTCGGCATGAGATCGGGGTGTCCCCACACGCTGTCTCGTGAGTCCATCCCACGCTCCGTGCCGAGCACGTGCCACAGCGCGGCCGCTTCGCGCAGCCGCCGCGGCCGCAGCTCGAGCCCGACGAGGGTCGCGAACGTTTGCTCGGCCGGACCGCCCGCAGCCCGACGCCGCCGTACCGTCTCGCGCAGCGCGATGCCAGAGGGGAGATGCGGCTCGGCGGCAGCGCTAACGACCTCGTCCACCCAACCCTCGACCAACGCCAACGTCGTCTCGAGTCGGGTCAGGGCGACCGCTTGCGCGGGCGTCTGCTCGATCTCGAACAGCCCACCGGAGAGCGCCTCCTGCAGCGCCGCCGGATCCGACGGGTCGAGGTGCCCGACGGCCTCCTCGAGCCGGCTGGTGTCCACTCGGATGCCGCGGGAGTAGGCCTCGACAGCTCCCTGGAGGTGGGCTCTTAGCCACGGCACGTGCGAGAACAAACGGTGATGAGCCGCCTCCCGCAAGGCGAGGTAGAGCCTTATCTGGTCGTCGGGAATGCCGAGGCCCGCACCGAAGGCGGTGACGTTCGCGGGCAGCAGGGCGGCCGTACCCGAGGGTCCGAGCGGTAGCCCGATGTCGGTGGAGCCGACCACCTCCCCGGCGAGCTCACCGATGGCCTGGCCGACTTGGCCGCCGAACATCGCGCCGCCCATCTGCCGGATTACCCCGAGCAGGGGTCCGGCCATCTGGCGCATTTCCGTTGGCACCATCTCGTCCATGGTGGCGACGACGCGGCCCGCAACCGGCTCGACAAGGGCGCGCCAGACGGGCAGTGTCTCCTCGACCCATTCCGCGCGGCTCCAGGCGGTCGCCACCTTGACGCCTGACGGGATCGTGGTTACACCGTCGAGCCAGTGGTCGGCGAGTTGCACAGCGTCGGCTACCGCGCGTTTCTCCGTATCAGACACCGACGCGTCGCCTGCTGCTGACACGGTCTGCCGGGCCATGTCGCGGGCGAAGTCCCAGTTGACCGGTCCGCTGTCGCCGCTGGCCAGCATCCGGCCGAGATGCTGGAAGACCGCGCCGAGCTGGCTGGGGTCCATTGCGAACATGGCCGCCATCGGATTCTGTGCGGACCCCATCTGATCGGGGTCCTTGTCGCGCTCAGGCTCGTCTGGCTCGCGATCCGGATCGCGCGGAAGATCGTTCACAACGGCTCCTCAGGGACGTCCACGGCGCCCGCTCACCACCAGGACCGCAGGCGAGGAACGCAATGCACTCCACGGTAACGACTAGTGTCCTGACCCAAAGGTTCCGGCTGTCCGCCGTCGGCGTAACGATCTCGAGAGAGGCCGAGGCGGGCATGGGGGCCGGTCCTGGGACGGAGGGTGGCCTTGGTACGGGACTCGACCGAGCCGGCGACGGCGACGGCCACCGGGCGGGGGCGGCGCCGGGCTGCGCTGACCGTGGCCGTGACAGGCGCGGCGGGGGAGCCGGGCCGCGCGCTCGCGGCGAAGCTGGCCGCGCACGAGTCCGTGCGCAAGGTCGTCGCGATCGACGATCACCGTGGAGACGTCGGCGGCGTGTCATGGCGCGTGCTCGACGTCCGTGATCCCGTGATCGCCGCCCGTTTCGGCGGCGTTGACACCGTGGTTCATCTCGCGGTGGACATGAGCGTCGACACCGACCGCCACGCTCGCACCGCGCTGAACGTGCGTGGCACCCAGACCGTCCTGACCGCGGCCGCCGCGGCCGGCGTCAAGCGCGTGGTCTTGTGGACGAGCGCGAAGGTGTACGGGGCGCAGCCGGACAATCCGGTGCCGCTGGATGAGGATGGGCCGCTGCGCGCCACCGCTGAAGGATCGCTCATCGGCGATCTACTGGAGATCGAGCGGGTGGCCGAGCGTGCACCGCGCACCTATCCGGGACTGTCGGTCACCGTGGTGCGGCCGGCCATGATGGTGGGCCCCAACGTCGACACCTTCCTCACCCGGCACTTCGAGGCGCCGAGGCTTCTTGTCGTACGCGAATCCAGCCCCGCTTGGCAGTTCTGTCACATCGACGATCTCGTGTCCGCGCTTGAATTCGCAGCGCTCGGGGCCGTCGAGGGATCGGTCACAGTGGGATGCGACGGCTGGTTGGAGCAGGACGAAGTGGAGCGACTGTCAGGACTGCGCCGGATAGAGCTGCCGGCGTCGGTCGCCTTCGGTACCGCGGATCGGCTGCATCGGCTCGGCGTCATCCCCGCCGCCGCAAGCGATCTCGCGTACGTCACCTATCCGTGGGTGGTCCCGTCGACTCGGCTTCGGGCCGCAGGCTGGCGACCGCTGTACGACAACCTCACCGCGTTCGAGGCGCTACTCGCCGAGACCGAAGGCAGGCATGCCGTCGGTGCCCGCCGGCTCGGCCGGCGCGACGCGACGATCGGCGCTGCAAGCGCGACGGTGGCAATCCTCGGTACGGCGGCTGTTGTCCGGCGGGCAAGGAAGCGCCGAGCCCCCTGAAGTTGGCGCCACGGCGACGGTAGGTTCGCAGGTACGGCGAGCAGCGGCGCCTGCGTCTCTTGAGGAGCGGATCAGCGATGACACCGGAGGCCGAGAGAGCCGCCATCCGCCTGGTGGCGATCAGGGATGCGCCCCTGTCAGTTGATGAGGTGCTTGCTGCCGTCTCCGATCCGGCAGCGGGCGGGGTTGCCCTCTTCGTCGGAACGGTTCGTGATCATGATGTCGGGAGGTTGGTCACCGGCCTGGAATACTCGGCGCATCCCGCAGCCATCGACCAGCTGCGGGCGGTCGCAGAAAAGGTCGTCGCCGACTACCCGGTGCGTGCGCTGGCGGCCGTTCACCGCGTCGGGGACCTCGCCGTTGGCGATCTTGCCGTTGTCGTCGGCGTCGCGTGCCCGCACCGGGCGGAGGCCTTCGCTGCCTGCCACAGACTGATCGACGAGCTCAAGGTGACGGTGCCGATCTGGAAGCACCAGCTATTCGCCGACGGCACCGATGAATGGGTCGGCTCGGCGTGATCACGACGGCTTGATCGATGTCCTCGGCGGGGAAAGGGGCAGGTCGCCAGGCTCGGCCGGCCGTCATTGCGGGCCGCCGGCGTTGAGCCGGCAGTCACATAGAGTCGGGGTATGTCCCGTCGATCGGTGACGATTGTCGTCGCCAGTGTTCTGTTCGTGTTGCTGGTGGCCGTCGCGGCTCTGCTGCCGGTCCCATACGCCGAGTTGAGCCCTGGCCCGACGACCGACACCCTCCTCAGCTCGGACGGGAAGCAGCTGATCACGGTCAGCGGGCGGCAGACCTACCCGGCCGGTGGGCACCTCAATCTCACGACGGTCGCGGTGACCAGTGCGGACAAGAAGCTTGGTCTGCTTGAGGCGCTGCGCGGCTGGCTGGATGACACGGTGGCAGTCGTCCCGCGCGAGACCGTTTATCCCGACAACCAGAGCCCCGACGAGATCGAGCAGCAGAATGCCGAGGAGATGGAGCTCTCGCAGGAGCACGCGACCGCCGCCGCCTTGCTGAAGCTTGGCGTGAAGCCCACCAAGCGGACGGTGCTCGTCGCCGAGGTCGCCGCAGATTCGCCGGCCAAAGGCAAGATCCACGCAGGCGACCAGATCACCGCAGTCGACGGTGTGGCGGTGAGCTCACCGGAGCAGGTACGCGCACAGATCCGCAAACACAAGCCAGGGGACCAGGTCACTCTCACGATCACACGAGCGGGCAAGAGCGAAGACGTCTCTGTCGGGACCCGCGCGGCGGAAGACGATCCGTCGGTTGCTCAGGTCGGCATCGCTCCCGACGTGGGCTACTCCTGGCCGTTCACCGTCGATATCCAGTTGGACAACGTGGGCGGGCCGAGCGCCGGGCTGATGTTTGCCCTCGGGATCTACGACAAGCTGACGCCAGGCGAGCTCACCGGGGGCAAATTCGTCGCGGGCACCGGAACGATCGACGACTCCGGCAAGGTCGGGCCTATCGGCGGCATCCAGATGAAGATCATCGGCGCTCGCCGGGCCGGAGCGACGGTATTCCTCGCGCCAAAGGACAACTGCCGTGAGGCGGTGAGTAACCCGCCGAAAGGCATCAGGATCGTTCCGGTCGGCACGCTCGACAACGCGCTGAGCGCTCTAAGCGCTGTGCGGGCGGGTCAGGCCGCCCAGCTGCCCTCATGCCCGTCCTAGCGTCGCGTGTCCAAGTTCTTTGCGTCTGCCTGGTCCCGCTGGTGCGCACCCCACGGAAACGCTCCGCGCTGCTCCTCGTTTCCGCGGGGACCCCGCAAGGACACACTGGCTGTGTTCTCGCTCGCCCATGTAGCGCCACTACGAGGGCTCGCTGCGGCCTTGCCATGCATCCAGCGGTCCTCAGGCATCCGTCAAAGGACCTCGGACACGCGACACTTGCTGCCGAGGAAATCCAGCCGGATCGAGCCAAAGAACAGGGGCCGGCGGCCGCGAACAGCCCTGGTCGGTTTCTGAGAAGTTAACGGTTGGCCCCGGGCAGGCGTACGCGGGGCGACGCTGACGTAGGTTTGGACGCGTGACTTTCGACATGCCGGGGCGGAGGCCGCGCCGGCCCGAGCGCCCGACGCGCATTCTCCCGCGGCGCCCCAAGGCGCTGCTTCCGACTCTCGCGGTGCTCATCGGGCTGATCATTTTCTTCAGTGTCTTCACCAACTTCTGGACCGAGTTGCTCTGGTACCGGTCGGTGGGCTACTCCGGCGTGTTCAGGACCCGGCTGGTGACGAGGTTGTTGCTGTTCCTGGTCTTCGGTCTCATCATGGGTGGCGCGGTTGCGGGCACCGTCTACGCGGCCTACCGGCTCCGTCCGTCCTTCCGTGGCACGTCGGCGGAACAGCAGAGCCTCGACCGCTACCGGATGGCCATCGACCCCTTCCGTCGCCTGATCGTGATCGGCATCGCTGCCCTGCTTGGCCTGTTCGGTGGACTCGCCGCATCCGGCAAATGGCGGACCTGGCTGCAATGGCGCAACAAGGTGTCCTTCGGGGTCAAGGATCCGCAATTCCACAAGGACGTGTCGTTCTACGCGATGACGCTGCCATGGTGGCGGTTCGTCATCGGCTTCCTCTTCGCGGTCGTGATCCTGGCCCTCATCGCGACCGTCGTCACGCACTATCTGTACGGCGGGATCAGGCTGCAGTCACCGGGGGAAAGGGTCTCCCCGGCCGCGGCGGCGCATCTTTCCGTCCTGCTCGGGATCTTCGTCCTCCTCAAGGCCGTCGCCTATTGGCTGGATCGGTACGGCTTGGCGGTGGCGAGCGAACGGTTCGTCGTATCCGGCTGGACCGGCCTGCGATATCGCGACGTTAATGCGTTGCTGCCGGCGAAGACGACGCTGGCGGCGATCGCGTTGATCTGTGCGATCCTCTTCTTTGCCAACCTCGTCCGTCGCGGGTGGCTGCTCCCCGGCATCGGTTTCGGCCTGCTCGTGCTATCCGCGATCCTGATCGGCGGTGTCTACCCAGCGATCGTCCAGCAGTTCCAAGTGAAGCCGTCCGAGCGCCAGCTCGAGGCGAAGTTCATCAAAAGAAACATCGACGCCACTCGTGCGGCATACGGGCTGCGTGAGGTCGACATCAAGCAATACAACGCCCAGACCACGGCGTCCGAAGGCCAGTTGCGCAACGACGCCGACACAACGGCGAGCGTCCGGTTGATCGACCCGGCGATCGTTTCTCCGACGTATAAGCAAGACCAGCAGGTCCGTGGTTTCTACGAGTTCCCCGACACGCTCGATGTCGACCGTTACAAGGTGGACGGTCAGACCAGGGATGTCGTCGTCGGCGTCCGTGAGCTGGACCAAGAGGGCATCCCGGCGAACCAGCGTAACTGGATCAACGACCACCTCGTCTACACCCATGGCTTCGGCTTTGTTGCGGCTCGGGGGAACACCCGCCAGGCCGACGGGCACCCGTCGTACCTGGAGGCCGACATCCCCCCGAAGGGGACGCTCGGGGAGTTCGAGCCGCGCGTCTACTACGGTGAGCTCTCGCCGTCCTATTCGATCGTCGGCGCGCCCGCCGGCTCGACGGCGGCCGAGCTCGACTATCCGGACGACGCCCAGCCCAACGGCCAGGCCAACACCACTTACGGCGGCGGTGGCGGGGTCAAGGTCGGGTCATTCTTCAACAAGCTGCTCTATGCGGTGAAGTACAGGGACGAGAAGATCCTGCTGTCCAGCGGGGTGAACAAGGACTCGCGGATCCTTTACGACCGCCAGCCGCGGGAGCGGGTGGAGAAGGTCGCGCCGTGGCTCACGGTGGACAGCAATACATACCCCGCAATCGTGGACGGCAAGCTGGTGTGGATCATCGACGGCTACACGACGACCAGCGGCTATCCCTACTCCACCCGCCGGACCCTCGGCGACGTGACTGCCACCTCGCTCACCACGGAAAACCGGTCGGTGATCGCTCCGCAGGACACGGTCAACTACATCCGCAACTCGGTGAAGGCAACCGTCGACGCTTACGACGGGACCGTCACGCTCTACGCGTGGGACGAGTCAGACCCGGTGCTGAAGATGTGGACGAAGGCGTTCCCCGGCACGGTGAAGCCGTTCGCGGACATCACGCCCGGTCTGATGGCGCACTTGCGCTATCCGGAGGACCTCTTCAAGGTGCAGCGCGATCTCCTCGCGCAATATCACGTGACCGACGCTACCGCGTTCTACTCCGGCCAGGACTTTTGGCGGGTGCCGACCGACCCGACCGGCGACGGCGACCAGCCGCCGTACTACCTGACCATCAGGATGCCCGACCAGGACGCGGCGAATTTCTCGCTGACGAGCACGCTCGTTCCGAACAACCGGCAGAATCTCGCGGCGTTCGTCGCCGTCGACGCTAACCCGGGCGGTGACTACGGCAAGTTGCGCGTTCTCGAACTCCCGCGAAATACCGTCGTGCCTGGGCCGGCGCAGGTGCAGAACAACTTCCGCTCCAACACCGCCGTGTCCCAGCAGCTCAACCTGCTCACCCGCGGCGGCCAGTCGACCGTGCGCTACGGAAATCTGCTGACGCTGCCGGTCGGCGGCGGACTGCTCTATGTCGAGCCGGTGTACGTCGAGGGTGCGACCGGCAGCGCCACCTTCCCGCTGCTGCGGCTCGTCCTCGTCTCGTTCGGTGACAAGATCGCTATCAACGAAACGCTCCAGGGCGCTCTGAACTCGATCTTCAGCGGCAACGCCGGGACGGA
>Ga0184635_10000252_pt1 | contig 12514 bp, 9 predicted proteins | sample PLM3_30_b2_FD_133147 | JGI IMG/M metagenome (GOLD analysis project Ga0184635, IMG submission 133147) | Groundwater sediment microbial communities from an aquifer in East River, Colorado, USA - PLM3_30_b2 | ecosystem: Environmental > Terrestrial > Soil > Riparian zone | place: USA: East River...
ATGTCGCCGCCGTGCGCCGCTCGCCATTCGCAGCAGTGATTTCGGCGCGGTAGAAGTTGAGTTCCGGGTTGCGCTCCACCACGTCCGCGACCACCGCGTCCAGCGTGACCGGCGGCGCGTTTGCTTCCACTGGCGGAATCTCCGCTCCGCCAACCATACTCGTAGCGCCTTCCAGCACGGCCAACCAAACAGCAAGTCGCCAGTGGCGGCACAGAGCTTTCAAAATGTTTTGATTCATAAATGACACATTGCGACCAACGAAATTGACCAAGGGAACAACGCGGGCGAAAAGCAACGCCCGGCAACGAGGGAGGAATCCTGCCGAAAGCAGGATTAACAAATCAGGGAAGGCGCGCGTGGAGGAAGCGACGCGCGAGAAGAAAACTGCCAGGTGTGTGAAAGTTCCGGTGGGGCCGCGCCCGGCGGGTCGGGACCATTGGGAAGCGGAAGTGATGCCTCAAACAACGCGGCGGGCGTGAGCGAAAAATCTACGGATGCCAACAACAGCCCGCCCGTCAATTCCGGCGGCGGCACTTGAACGTCAGTCGAGGCGACACGGCAGAGGCCGTCCGCCGCGTCATGGTCGTTGTCGTGGTCCGCGTCCGAAGCGTCGTGTGTATCAACATGTGCCGTGTGAATCCACTCTACTTGTTCCAACAATGCGTGCGACGTGGCCGGCAGCCACAGGGCCAGCAGCAACATCGTCACGACTGTCTTGAACCATCTCACTCCGGCAAGAGTGCCGCCGTGCCGCCGTCGTGCCAAGCAAACATTCACGCGCCACTCGCTGACGTTGCGCGCCGCTGGCACTCTGCGTAAAGCGCATCATAGACGATGAATTCGCGAGCAAGAATCTCAGCATCGCTCAAGCCGAGAGCGTTGAAGCCGAACGCCACCCAGCGCAACCCCTCGCCCGCCGGGTGTGGCTTCGACGGATGCGAGTCGGCGGCGCGGACAATTTCGCCGAGCAGGACGAGCGCCGGGTCAGTCAGGTTGTATCGCTTGAGGATGGAGTTAAACGACACGTCTTCGCCGTGATGACCAAGTTCGCAGCCGTCAATGTCGAACGGTGTCGCATCGAGTTCTCGCGCTTTTGCCCCGACCTGTTCCGCCGGAACGAAAATGAACTCGGCTTGCGGGTCGATGAATCGCTTGATGACCCACGGACAGGCCACGCGGTCAACCTTCACCTTTTCGCGGGTAATCCAATTCATGCGGTCCCTCCCGGTTCACTTGCGGAGGGAATGGTAAAGCGCCTCGAAGCACTCGCCGCCGCGCGCCAGCAGTTCGTCATCGCTCAGGCCGGATTTCGCCCAACCCTTGAGCATTCGGTCAATGCCGATGCACTCGGTCGTTTGAAATTTTCCGTCCTCCAGGTCGGTGTCATGCACCATCTCTGCTATTTTCAGCAGCGCCTTGTCCGCCAGACCGAACCGCTTCACCAAAGTCTCGAAAGTGCAGTCCTCGCCGTGATGCGAAAATTCGACCTCAAACATATCGTAAGGAATCGCGTCCGGGTGCCGGGCCGGCTCAGTGCCAAAAATGAAACGCGCCTGCGGGTCGATGAACCGCTTGATGAGCCACGCGGAACCAACGCGGTCTATCTGCGGGCGAGGGCGCGTCAGCCAGGTGCGACCTTGGAACTTCTTTGACGACAGCCTCGCCGACGCCTTGCCGCGCGCTGCACGCAGGCCGGCGGCCCGTTGCAGAAGCATTTGCGCGTCCTGCGCTCGCGGGCAGTCGAAGAAGTCCACTCGACGAATTTCTTCAAACTGCGCTGTCAGCTTCTCCAAATCAGCGGCAAAGGTGTCACTGGCCTTGCGCTTGTTTTCAGCAAGCAGCTTCGTCAGCGCGGGCCGAAGCGCATCGTAGCCGCGCGCGCGGGCTTCGTTGAACTGGCACAGGAGGTCGGCATGGCGCAGCCCCTCGATGTCCGTCACACGAATGAGCGTGGCCTCGCCGCCGGCATCGCGCACTTGCTGGGCCAGCCATTGAAATCGTTCGTAATGGTCGGGCGTGTCCGGCAGGAGCGAGGCGGACGTTTTGAACGGCAGCGCGCCGGTCTTCTTGAGCTGACGCCACAGGCTGACCCGCGCGCCGCTGTTTTTCGTCGGCAGGCCGTAGAGGAGCAGCAGCCATTTATCCGAATTCAACACGCCAGGCAGGCTAGTCATTGTAATAGATATTTCAACTTGAAACGTCTGTGCCACACCCTAACCTTCTTTTCCATGAAACCAACGATGCCGCCCTGCCTCCTCTGCCTTACCTTGATTCTTTCGTGCTCACGCCTGTTGGCCGCGTCGCTCGACACCAACTCCATCGAACAAATCACCGGACTGAAAGGCTCGTGGAACGCCGCTGAAGGCGTGTTCAAAGTCACCGCACCACGCAATGACGTGGCCGTGAAGGTGGACGAGTGGAAGATGCCGCCGTTCATGGGGTTGACCTCGTGGGCCGCGTTCCGCGCGGGCAAGAAGGCCGACGCGATGGTCATGGGTGATTTCGTGCTGTTCGAGGACGAGGTTAATCCGGTGATGAGCGCCGCGCTCGACAGTGGCCTCGAAGTTACCGCATTGCACAACCATTTCTTCCAGGCCGAGCCGCAGATTTATTTCATGCACATCGGCGGCGAGGGCACCGTCGAGAAACTGGCGCGTGGCGTGAAGGCGGCGCTGGCGAAGATGAACGAAATCCGCGCCGCGAATCCACAGCCGGTGAAATCGTTCGGCGGCGGCATCCCGGAGAAGAATGCCATCAGCGCTGCGCCGCTCGCCGAGGCGTTCACCGCCAAGGCGCAGGAGAAGGACGGCATGGTGAAGTTCGTCTTCGGCCGCGTGGCACGGATGGAGTGCGGCTGCGAAGTCGGCAAGGAAATGGGCGTGAACACCTGGGCCAGCTTCGGCGGCACGGACGACAACGCGGTGGTGGAAGGAGATTTCGCCAGCCGCGAAGACGAGTTACAGCCGGTGCTCAAGAGTTTGCGCGGCGCAGGCATCAACATCGTGGCGATTCATCATCACATGGTCGGCGAGACGCCGCGCTACGTGTTCCTGCATTACTGGGGACGCGGCAAGGCAGCGGACTTGGCGAAGGCCATAAAAATTGCTCGCGGCGAACAGACCAAGGCAGCGGCAGCCGCAGCGCGGGCCGAAGGCGGCTTCAAGGAAATCAACGCGGCGGATTTCGAGAAGCGCCGCGCGAAGAGCAAGACCGTCGTGCTGGATGTGCGGAGCCCGGAGGAGTTTGCCAGAGGCCACATCCCCGGTGCGATGAACGCGGACATTCATTCGCCGGACTTTGCCGCGAAGGCCGCGCAGTTCGACAAGAAGCAAACCATCCTCGTGAATTGCCACGCCGGTTCACGCGGAGCCATTGCCAGCGCCGAATTGGCGAAGCTCGGATTCAAAACTGTCTGCAACCTTGAAGGCGGTCTGGCGGCATGGGAGAAGGACGGACATCAACCGGAATCCAAATGAACCATGCGACTCGTAAATCGGGAGGCTTACAATCCGCTCTGCATCGAGCGTTCCTCACCATTCTGTTGAGATTTCCATTGTCAGTCGCATGAATCTTGTCGTTCCTGCCATGCGGAGGCCGCTGACGGTCGTGGTCGCGGTGATTGCGGTCGTACTGGGTGCACTGTTTGCGCTGCAAAAGATGCCGCGGGACATTTTTCCCAGCCTGAACATTCCCACCATCTATGTCGCGCAGCCTTATGGCGGCATGGATGCCGAACAGATGGAGGGATTTCTCACTTATTACTACGAGTATCATTTCCTCTACATCACGGGCATTGAGCATGTCGAATCGAAGTCCATTCAAGGCATCGGTCTCATCAAACTGCAATTCCATCCGGGCACGGACATGTCGCAAGCGATGGCCGAAACCATCTCCTACGTGAACCGCGCCCGCGCCTTCATGCCGCCGGGCACAGTGCCGCCGTTCGTCATGCGCTTCGATTCGGGAAGCGTGCCGGTGGGCAACCTGGTGTTTTCGAGCGACAGTCTAACCGTGGGCGAGTTGCAGGACGCGGCCTTGAATCGGGTGCGCCCGTTGTTCGCCACGTTGCCCGGCGTGTCCGCTCCGCCGCCGTTTGGTGGGAGCGCCCGCTCGATTGTCGTCCGCGCCAATCCCGACCGGCTGCGGGCTTACAATCTCTCACCCGATGACGTGGTGAAGGCCATCGCCTCTGGGAACACCATCACTCCTGCAGGCAACATCCGCATTGGCGACATGATTCCGACCGTGCCAATGAATGCGGTCGTCAAGAACGTCAAGGAACTCGAAAGCGTGGCCATCCGCAGCGGCTATCCCGCCGTATTCGTGCGGGACATCGGCAAGGTCGAGGACGCTTCGGACATCCAAACCGGCTACGCGCTCATCAACGGGCGGCGCACGGTTTACATCCCGGTCACCAAACGCGCGGACGCTTCCACTCTCAGCGTGGTGAAACTGGTGAACCAAAATATGGCGAAATTTCAGGCAGCTTTGCCCGAGGGTGTGAAGGTCAGCTACGAGTTCGACCAATCGCCCTACGTGATTCGCGCCATTCAAGGGCTGGTGCTGGAAGGGGCGTTGGGTGCGATGTTGGCAGGCTTGATGGTGCTGCTGTTTCTCCGCAATTGGCGCAGCGTCATCATCGTCGTCATGACCATTCCGCTTTCGGTGCTCGCCGCCGTTTTCCTGCTTTGGTTGACGAAACAGACCGTCAACCTGATGACGCTCGGCGGACTGGCACTGGCCATCGGCATCCTCGTGGATATGGCGACGGTGACGATTGAAAATCTTCACACGCACCTCACTCGGGGCAAACCCGTCGCGCTCGCGGTGGCCGATTCTGGAACGGAAGTCGCGCTGCCACTTCTCGTGTCCATGCTCTGCGTGCTGGCGGTATTCGTGCCGTCGTTTTTGATGGAAGGCGCGGCGCGGGCGTTGTTCGTGCCGCTGTCGCTGGCGGTGGGCTTTTCAATGGCCACCGCCTATTTGCTTTCCAGCACGTTCGTGCCGGTGTTGTCCACTTGGATGATTCGCACGCATAAAACAATTCCTGCCACTTCACCTGATGGGGAAACGGCTGCGGTGACGGGTTTCGCGCGATTTCAATCTCGTTACGCTAAATTCACGGAACGGCTCGTCCGCTCCCGCTGGCCCGTGGTGATTGTCTCGCTCGCGCTGGTGTTGGCTGTGATTTGGCTCGTAGGCAGCCGACTCGGCACAGAGATTTTTCCGAACGTGGATGTGGGCCAATTCCAGTTGCGCCTGCGCGCGCCCGCGGGCACGCGCATTGAGCGCACGGAAGTCATCGCCAATAACGTCCTTGATGCCATCAAAGCCGAAGTGGGCGCGACGAACGTGGACATCACGCTCGGCTTCGTGGGCGTGCAACCACCGAGCTATCCCATCAACACGATTTACCTCTGGACGGGCGGGCCGGAGGAAGCCGTGTTGCAAGTGCAGTTGAAGCGCAGCGCCCGAATTCCCATTGAGGCATTGAAAGAGCGGCTCCGCGACAAACTTTCCACTGCGATGCCCGAGGTGAAATTCTCTTTCGAGCCGAGCGACATTGTAAGCCGTGTCATGAGCCTGGGCTCGCCAACGCCCATAGAAGTGAGCGTGAGCGGCCCGAACCTCGCCGCCAACCGCGACCATGCGGACAAATTGCGCGACGCGTTGCGCGGCATCCCTTCCCTGCGCGATTTACAGTATCAGCAGGCGCTCGACTACCCGACCGTGGAGGTGAACGTGAATCGTGAGCGCGCCGGCATGATGGGCGTCACGGTTGGCGACGTGGCCCGCTCCGTCGTGGCCGCCACGTCATCCAGTCGCTTCACCACGCCGGTCTATTGGGCCGACCCGAACAGCGGCGTGGCTTACCAGGTGCAGGTGGAGATTCCGCAGGCGCGCATGAACTCGGTCGAGGAAATGAAGAACATCCCGGTCGCGTTCAAAGGCAGTGACTCGATGCTCCTGCGCAACTTGGCCAATGTGCAAAAGAACACAAGCATCGGCCAATACGACCGCTACAACATGCAGCGGCAAGTCAGCTTGAGCGCGAACGTCGTGGGCGAAGATCTGGGCACAGCGGCCAAACGGATTTCTCAAGCCATCGAAAAAGTCGGAGCGCCGCCGCCGCGCGTGGCCGTGAACGTGCGTGGGCAAATCGCGCCGCTGCGTCAGATGCTTGATGGCCTGCAAAACGGGTTGCTGCTCGCCATCGTCGTCATCTTTCTTCTGCTCGCGGCTAACTTTCAGTCCCTCAAATTGTCGTTCGTCGTTGTCTCGACCACGCCCGCCGTCCTTGCCGGCGTGGCGGTGGCCCTCTGGCTGACGCACACGACATTGAACATTCAATCATTCATGGGCGCAATCATGGCCGTCGGCGTGGCCGTCGCGAACGCAATTCTGCTGGTGACCTTCGCCGAGCGCAGCCGCATGAGCGGAGCGACGGCCGCCGTGGCCGCCGTCGAAGGAGCGCGCAGCCGATTGCGCCCGATTCTCATGACGAGCCTGGCGATGATGGCGGGCATGACACCAATGGCGCTCGGCCTTGGCGAAGGCGGCGAACAAACCGCGCCGCTCGGTCGCGCCGTCGTGGGCGGGCTCGCCGCCGCAACGGTGGCCACGTTGACCGTTCTGCCTTCCGTGTTTGCCATCGTTCAGGGCCGCAGCCTTAGACAATCCGCTTCACTCGACCCATACGACGCGACTAGCAGCCGCTTCGTCGTCCCAATTCCACAACCGAAATCTGAACCATAGAAGGGGAAGATAATTTGAACCAAAGCAGCCGCTGCACTCCAAACTATCGCAATCGTCAGCCATGAAGAAACTCATCCCAGGCCTCGCCCTCGCCCCGTCGTCGTTGCTCGCGACGGGACTGCTCTGTGGCTGCGACCATTCGGAGGCGGAAGCGCCCAAACCTGTCGCGCCGCCCGTCACCGCGCAAGTCACGCACCTGACGCGCGGCCCCATCACACGCAGCGTCACGCTGCCCGCCGTCGTCAGGGCCGACCAGCACGTGACGCTCTATGCAAAGGTCGCGGGCTATTTGAAATCCATCAAAGTGGACCGCGGCGACGCGGTGAAGGAAGGCGACGTGCTCGCCGAAGTCGAAGCGCCTGAATTGCTCGCCGACCAAGCCAAGTATCAGGCCGAGGTCGAAGTCACCAAGACGGATTACCAGCGGCTGACAGAGGCGCAGAAGAAAGCGCCTGACTTGGTGGTGCCGCTGGCGGTCGATACGGCGAAGAGCAAATACGAGATGGCCCTCGCCAGCTTGAAGCGCAACGAAACTTTGCTCGGCTACACGAAAATCATCGCGCCGTTCTCCGGCACGATTACCAAGCGGTGGGTCGATGTGGGCGCGTTGATTCCCGCCGCAACGGCCAGCAGTTCTCCCCAAAACGCGGCGGTCCTGACGCTCATGGACAACGGCAAAGTGCGAATCGAAGTGGCCGTGCCGTCGTCGGAAGCGCCGCTCGTAAAGAAAGAGTTGGAGGCCGAGGTTCGAGTGGATGAACTCCCCGGCAAAGTCTTCAAAGGAAAAGTGACCCGCTTCGCGGACGCCCTGGATGATGCAACGAAAACGATGGCGTCGGAAATCGAACTCCCAAATCCGACTCGTGAGCTTCGCGCAGGCATGTTCGTCATGGTGAAGCTGTCCATCGACCACAAAAGCGACGCGCTGCTCATCCCGGCCGAGGCGCTCGTGCTGGAGAAGGCCAAGGCTTCGGTGTTCATGCTCGTTGATGGCAACGCGAAGAAGGTTCCAGTGAAAATCGGGTTTGAAGACGGCAAGTCGGTCGAGGTCCTCGACGGCGTGACTGCGAACGAAACAGTCATCCTCACCGGAAAGCTGACACTCACCGACCTCCAACCCGTGAAAGTGACGGAGGGCAAGTGAAACTGTGGATTTGCGATTTGCGATTTGCGATTTGCGCGACCGTCGCGTTCGCAGTCTCCACTTTGTGCTCGTTGGCGCAGGAAAAGACCGAGCAGGCGTCGACAGTTCAACTCATCGACCTGCCCAACGCACTGCAACTGGCCGGCGCTCGCAACCTCGACATTCAAATCGCGCGCGAAAAACTCGCCGAAGCCAAGGCCAACCGTGAGAGTTCCGTCTGGCAGTTCTTTCCGTCCGTCATGCCGGGCGTCGGCTATCGTCGCCATGACAATTTGATTCAAGATGTCCAAGGCAGGATTATTGAAGTTCACAAGGACTCCTATACCGTCGGTCCGATGGTTGGCGCGCAGTTGGACCTGGGCGACGCGCTCTACAAAAACGGGGCGTCGCGCCAATTGGTCAAAGCCGCCGAATTCGGCCTCGAAAGCCAGCGGCAGGACAGCATCCTCGTGGCGGCGCTCGGCTACTTTGATTTGGCGAAAGCGCAGTCCGCCGTGAGCGTGGCTCAGGAGGCGGTGAGGATTTCACAAGACTACGCCGGGCAAGTCCAGCGGGCCGTGGACGCGGGCGTGGCCTTCAAAGGGGACGCGCTCCGGGCGCAAGTTCAACTCGAAAAAAACCAACTCACGCTGCGCCAGACCGAGGAACAGCAGCGCGTGGCTGCCGCCCGGCTCGTGCAAACGCTGCACTTGGAACCCGGCGTAGAGTTGGTCGCGCGGGACGACGAACTGCTGCCGCTGGATTTGGTTGCCACCAATGCCGCGTTGGATTCGCTCGTCGTGCAGGCGTTCGCGACGCGGCCCGAACTCGCACAGGGCCGTTTTCTCGTTGGAGCGGCCCGGGACGCCAAGAACGGCGCGAAGTTCGGTCCGCTCATTCCGAGCCTGGGCGCGCAGGTCTTCGTGGGTGGACTCGGTGGTGGGAATGAAACCACCCATCACGGCCTCGGCGAGTCGGAGGACTACATATTCACGCTCGGCTGGCGCATTGGCCCAGGCGGACTGTTCGACCGTGGTCGCATCCGCGCCGCCGAAGCGCGATTGAAGATTTCGGATTTGAGCAATCAGAAGTTGCTCGACGAGGTGACACGTCAAGTTACGGAGAGTTTCGCGCGCTGGCAATCGTTGACTGACCAGATGACTACGACTCGCAGGAACGTCCAGACGGCGGAAACGACCTTGCGATTGACACAACAGCGCAGAGAATTCGCCGTAGGCGCGGTGCTGGAAAACATCCAGTCGGAACAAGAGCTGACCCGCGCACGTCTCGATTACCTGAACGCCATCGCGGAATACAACAAAGCGCAATACGCGCTGCAGAAGGCTATCGGCGGAATACCAGCGAACACGATGTCAACAAACGATACGCCTTTGAAACGTCCAACACCAAACAAGAATACGCCATGAATGCTCTTAGCTCATTCGCCGTTCTGACAAGCCTCATTTCAGCACCGCATTCGCCGGGACAGTTAACTTTGACGACTCCAAAGTCAGCGAAACGCCTCCCGGCTGGACTTGCACCAGGACCGGCAGCGGCAGTCCCAAGTGGGCCGTCGTCGCGGACGACACGGCGCCGAGCAAGCCGAACGTGTTGAAGCAATTCGGCGAGGCGACTTACCCGGTCGCGCTCAAAGACGACACGAGTCTCAAGGACGGCTTCGTCGAAGTGAAATTCAAGCCGGTCTCCGGGAAGGAAGACCAGGCGGGCGGCGTGGTTTGGCGCGCGAAGGACGCGGACAACTACTACATCGCCCGCGCGAACGCGCTGGAAGACAACGTGACGATTTACCACACCATCAAAGGCAAGCGGGTCTCGTTCAAGAACGTGAACACAGCCGTCAAATCCGGCGTGTGGCACACGCTGCGCGTGGATTTCGCAGGCAACAAGTTCACCGTGACGTTCGACGGTAAGAAAGTCATTGAGGCGAATGACGACAGTTTCACCGACAACGGCAAAGTCGGTGTCTGGACGAAAGCGGACAGCGTGACCTTGTTCGACGATTTTAGCTACGGCACAAGATGAAGGCGACGCCCGTTCTCGCCTTCGCCTTGTTTTTGGCCCTTGCGCCGCGCTGCTTCGCGCCCCCGCCGCTGGTTACGGGCGACGTGCCCACAGCGGACAAGAAGACGTTCGAGTGGTATCTCGGTGGGCGTTATCAGGAGAGCGAGAGCGGCAATCCTTCCCGTCTGCTTCCGTTCACCGAACTTGTCTATGGGCTCAGCGACCGGCAGGAGTTGACGTTTGAAACCGCCGGTCTGAGCGTGGACGGTCATTACGGCCTGGCCGACTCCGTGCTGGGCACGAAATATGTCTTCCTCAAGGAAACCGGGCGGCGTCCGGGCCTCGCCGGCTCGTTCGAGTTGAAGCTGCCCACTGGCGATGAATCGCGCGGTCTCGGCAGCGGTGAATTCGACTACGACTTGCGTCTGCGGGTGCAGAAAACCTGGAGCTGGTTCACCGCTATCGGCAACGTCGGCTACACGTTCGTCACCGACCCGGAATTCGGCGGCGTAACACAAAGCACGGAGAACGTGTGGCTGCTCACGTTTGGACAAGAATACCAAGTCGCCGAGCGCACAAAGCTGCTTTCCGAAATCTACTTTGTAAGCCGTGAGGAATCGGGCGAACCCAATCGCCTCGCCGCGAACATCGGTTTCAAACACAAACTGCTCGACAATCTCTCCGCCCACGCCGCCGTTGGCAAAAGCTTCCGCGAAGGCAATCGCGGCGGGCCAGACTTGGGTGTCTATGCCGGCCTGAAATGGGAATTCGGCCTGTTTTCGAGGAACAAGGAATGAAAGCTATTTCCGCAATCGCTGCTCTCTGTATCCTCTCCGAGTGCTACGGAGCGGAAACGCTGACACTGAAAACGACGGTGTCGTTGCCTGGCGTCCAGGGACGTTTCGACCATTTCGCCATCGACGCGAAAGGACACCGCCTGTTCGTTGCCGCGCTCGGCAATAACACGCTGGAAGTGGTGGACATCGCTGCGGGCAAACATCTCAAGAGCATCACCGGACTCCACAAGCCAACCGGCGTGCTCTATCTGACCGAGCCAAACCAAATCGCTGTCGCCAACGGAGACGACGGCACGGTCAAACCGTTCGATGGTGTTTCCTTCGAGTTGATGCGAACTGTCGTCTCACTCGACGACGCCGACAACGTGCGCTTCGACCCGAAGACGAAACTCATTTACGTCGGCTACGCGGAAGGAGCGCTTGCCGTCATCGACTCGACGACAATGAAACCAACCGGCAGCATCAAGCTCGCCGCGCACCCGGAATCGTTTCAGTTGGAACAACAAGGCAGCCGCATCTTCGTCAACGTCCCCGACGCAAAGCAGGTCGCCGTCATCGACCGCGACAAAAAAACTGTCACCGCGACGTGGCCGATGACGGAGTTCAAAGCCAACTTCCCGATGGCGTTGGACGAAGCGAATCACCGGCTGTTCGTCGGCTGCCGCCAACCCGCGCGGCTCGTCGTCTTCGACACCACCACGGGCAGGCCCGTCGCCAACCTCGCAATCTCCTGCGACACCGATGACTTGTTCTACGACGCCAGACTTAAACGCCTCTACATTTCCTGCGGCGAAGGCTTCGTGGATGCCATCGACCAGCGCGGTCCCGACACTTACCATTTGCAAGAGAGGATTCCAACCCGCAGCGGTTCGCGGACTTGATTCTTCGCACCCGAGCTAGGAGAGTTCTACCTTGCCGTGCCCCAACGCGGCAAACAGGACGCGGAGACTCGGATATTTCAGAGGCAGAAGTGACGCGCTTTCTTTTCAGCTTCTTCGGCCCCTTGGCTGCAATGATAACCCGAGTCCAATACAGTGTCGGCGGCATCTGGTTTGCTCTTGGCGATGGAGAGAGAAGCCGCGTTGCTGGCAGGTGACCTCCGTGCACGCCCGGAGGTTGGGGTCACCTGTCAGCGACGCAAGTCGTTGAGCCTCAAAAACAAATTCCCTAAAACTGACAAACTTTTGTTACGCCAGCCGCATGTGAAAGAGAGTAAAGCGGAGCATAACCATTTTATGTTAAAGCACTTCGAACTCTGAAATGATAAGTGCCCTCCCAGGCATAGCGAACGGAGAAGTCTGGCCGGCAGCGGTCCGAACGCGGCGGTTGCGTCCGTCATGGCGGCGACGTCCGTCGCTCTCCCTCTCCCCTCAACGGGGAGAGGGCCGGGGTGAGGGGTGAGGCGGTTCGTTTGGCACTCGCCAACGTAAGCACCACTTGATATCAAGGAAAACACTGGGCCAATTCCCGTAGTCTTCGCAGCCACAAATCGCAACTTTTCGCGTGCAAAACCCACCTTCTTTGCTACTGTTGCCTTCGATTTTCCGATTGATTGGCCGGTGCAGCCGACGCGGTTCCGGCGGGTCGATTTGTCACTGCCATCAATCGCCAAGCAGACTGACGGCAGAATCAGAAGTTGGTGGTATGAAAGGTTCCTCTCCGCGGGGAACCCTGTTGTTCGCAAGGAGGCGTCTAGCAGGCTGCTGAAAAAGTCTCAAAAAGTTTGAACAAGAACAAGGGTTGAAGGATCGGATCTGTATGCGCGGAAAAGCCAAAGCCCAACCGGAGTTCCTGACGACTATCAACCTCAACCAGC
>Ga0184635_10000253_pt1 | contig 12500 bp, 5 predicted proteins | sample PLM3_30_b2_FD_133147 | JGI IMG/M metagenome (GOLD analysis project Ga0184635, IMG submission 133147) | Groundwater sediment microbial communities from an aquifer in East River, Colorado, USA - PLM3_30_b2 | ecosystem: Environmental > Terrestrial > Soil > Riparian zone | place: USA: East River...
GATTCATTGACACGAGCTGGTCCAGCGCCGCGACCGGGATCGGCTTCGATACGGGCACGAATTACGATCCCGGCATCGTCAGCGACATCCAGGCCCAGATGCTCAACGTCAACCCTTCAGCCTTCATCCGCATCCCGTTCACGGTCCCCAACCCGTCGGCGATACAGGATCTCAGGCTGCGGCTGCGGTACGATGACGGCTTCATCGCCTACCTCAATGGCGTCGAGGCGCTGCGGGTGAACGCCCCGGCCAACCCGCAGTGGAATTCGACGGCCACCGCGCTGCACGGCAGCGGTTCGGGCTCCTCGGGGATCCTCCAGGCGGATTTCGACACCGTCACCAACGCCTTCACGGCGTCCCAGCAGGGCGTCGCACCGGGCCCTGCCATTCAGGCGGCCAACGCCGGGTCCACCGGCCGCTTCATGCGGCTGATTTATGACGGCGTCAATAACAACATCAACTCCATCGGCTTCAATCAAACGGCTCCCGGATTGTGGGAAACGATCACGGCGGACTTCGATTTCCGAATCTTCAACGCTGCGAACAACCCGGCGGACGGCTTCGCTTTCATGCTAATTCCGGTCTCCACTTACGGCAACAGCGGCGTCGGCGTGAATCCCATCGGCGCCGTCGAGGAACCGAACTACGCGGGCGTGTTCTCCATCGGCTTCGACGTCTACCCGCGCGCCACGCAGAACGACGTGTCAGCGCACTGGAGCGGTGCGGAGTTCCAGAACGTGACGATGGTCAATTCGGACATCAACCTCACCTCCGGCAATTTCCATCATGCGAAGGTCTCGCTAGTCCACGTCCCAGGCGGCGCGCGGGTGACGGTGACGCTCACGCCCAACATCAATCTGACCCCGGGCACGGCGTACACGCCGATCAACAACCTGTTCATCCCCGGCTTGAACGCGTTCACCAACCGCGTCCAGTTCGGCGGGCGCACCGGCGGCCTGAACATGAACGTGGACCTCGACAACATCGTGGTGCAGTTCGGTTTCCCGTCAGGTATGGTGCCTCAGGAGGAATTCAATATTTCCAGCTCGCTCAACACGCTGGTGCCCGGGCCGAACATGCTGGCCATTCATGGACTGAACCGCGCCACCAACGATGGCGATTTCCTCATCATTCCTGAAATGGTCGGCCGCAGCGTGTCCGTGCAAACCAACACACAGTATTACTATACCCAGCCGACACCCGGCTCGGCCAACGAGGGCGGAGCCGCCGGGCTGGCAGGGGATGTCATTTTCTCAATGCCAGGTGGCGTTTACACAAACGCCAACATCAGCGTCGCCTTAAGCACGCTGACGCCCAACGCGACAATCCGCTACACAATCGACGGCACGACCCCCACCGCCGCCTCGCCGCTCTACTCCACCCCATTGGTCGTTGCCAACTCGACAGTCGTCAAGGCCCGCGTCTTCGCGACCGGCTATCTGCCGGGGCATATCATCGTGCAAACGTACACGATGCTTGGGCCGGATGTGTTCACATTCACGTCCAACCTGCCGCTGGTGATTATCGACACTTTCGGCACGGCGATCCCGGCTGAGAACAAGGTTCCCGCTTCGATGGTGTTCATCGACACGTACCGCGGCCGGGCTTCGCTGCGGGACACCCCGGACGCGAAGGTCCGCGCGGGCATTGAGCTGCGCGGCTCCAGTTCCTTGGGCTTCCCCAAAAATAACATGGGTATTGAGACGCGGGATGAAAACACGAATGATTTCAAAGTCTCCCTGCTCGGGATGCCCGCCGAATCGGACTGGGTGCTCTATGGGCCTTATACGGACAAGACGCTAATAAACGATTTCTTGGCTTACGAATTATGGGAAGCCATGGGCCATTACTCCGTGCGGCACAAATATGTCGAGGTCTTTCGCGACACGACGGGCGGACGGTTGACCTACGCCGATTATTGGGGCGTCTACGTGTTGCTCGAGAAGATAAAGATCGACAACGACCGCGTGGACATCGCGGAGCTTCACGGCGGGGACAACGCCGTGCCGAACGTCACCGGCGGCTACATTTTCAAGCGCGACCGTTTCGATGGCAATGAATTCACATTCACCGTCCCTGGCGGCACGGGGTTCGGCGGCACCACCCTGGGCGTGGAGGATCCCAAAGGGGCGCAAATCACCACCGCGCAGAAGAACTGGCTGATTGCCTGGTTTACACAGGTGTCCGCAGCCCTCTCCAGCTCCAGTTGGACCAACCCGGTGACCGGCTACCCTGCATACATCGATGCGGATTCCTTCATCGACCATTACTGGATGGTCGAAATGCCCCGGCAAATCGATGGCTACCGGCTGAGCAACTTTTACCACAAGGACCGCAACGGCAAGCTCAAGGAAGGGCCCATCTGGGATTGGAACCTGAGTTTCGGCAACGCCAACTATCTCGACGGCGGCCTGACCAACGGCTACTACGCGCCGAACGTCGGCGACGCCGATTATCTGTACTACCGGCGGCTGTTCGCTGATCCGGATTTTTACCAGAAGCATATCGACCGCTGGCAAGCTCTGCGCACCAACATCTTTGCCACTTCCAACCTTCTGGCCCGCGTGACTGCCATCACAAACCTGCTGAATGAGGCTCAGGCCCGCGACTTCGCGAAATGGCCACGACTGGGCTCGTATGTCTGGCCCAATCCGGACGGCGCCAATCTGGTCCCTGCAGGCACCGACGGAACGGCGGCCTTGTGGAACGTCAATTTCGCCACCCTGAATACCTACCAGGCAGTAATTGGTGAAATGAAACGCTGGATCGAAGGGCGTGTGGCCTGGATTGACAGCCAGTTCCCCGCCACGCCACCGGCGTTCAGTCTTCCTGGCGGAATGGTTCCCTCAGGCTCCGTCCTGGCGATCACGGCCCAAGCCGGTACTATTTACTACACGCTGAACGGCACCGACCCGAGGGGGGCAGGCGGAAATCCCGCGCCAGGGGTGCTCACCTACTCAGGCCCAATCACCATCACCACCAATGTCGGCGTCTTCGCTCGCGCCCGCGTCGGCGTTGCGGCCAACTCCTGGAGCGGGCCGACCATTGCCCCTTACGTTATCGAGACGCCCAAGCTCATTGTCACCGAGATCATGTTCCACCCCGACCCGCCGCCGCCCGGCAGCACGAACGTGGACGAGGATTTTGAATATATCGAAGTCAAAAACAACGGCGCTACTCCGATCAACCTCTTGCGCTCCCGCATCAGCGGTGGCGTGGCCGTCGAACTTCCCAATTACGTGCTGAACCCCGGTTGCTACGTCGTCGTCGTGGCCAACACCAACGCCTTCCGGTCCCGCTACGGCAACATTCCCGTCATCGTCGGCTCCTACACCGAGCGTCTCGCCAACGACGGCGAACGCATCGTCTTCGAAGGCCCCGTTCGCGAGCCCATCCACGACTTCAGTTACGCGGACGGCTGGTATGAGATCGCGGACGGCTTTGGCTTCTCGCTGGTGCCTGTGAATGAGAATGGGCCGCTCTCCGGCTGGGGTCTGGCCAGTAATTGGCGCGCCAGCGCGGCCTTGCACGGCTCGCCGGGCACCAATGACACGGCTGCCCCGACGATTCCGAGCGTGGTCGTCAACGAAGCGCTGACGCACGCACCCCTGCCTCAGAATAATGCCGTGGAACTGCGCAACTTTTCGGCCTTCACCGCTGACATCAGTTACTGGTTCCTTTCCGATGACTTTGACGACCCCCGGAAATATCAGTTCCCCTCCAACACGCTCATCGCAGCCAATGGTTATCTCGTGATCAACCAATCCACCTTCAACGCCGACCCAAACCCGTTCTCCCTGAGCTCGCAGGGTGACGAAATCTGGCTCTTCTCCGCCGATGCCGCCGGCAATCTGACAGGCCACTTCAGCGGATTTGATTTCGGCCCGCAGTTCACCGGCGTCACCTTCGGCTACCATCTCACCAGCCAGGGCGATGACCACTTCGTGGCTCAAACGACTCCGACTCTCGGCAGCGCCAATTCCGGGCCGCGCGTCGGGCCGGTCGTCATCAGTGAAATCAATTATCATCCACCGGACGTCGTGAATGTCTACGGGGTCTGGGACAACCAGGATGACGAATACATCGAATTGCGCAACATCACCGGGGCCCCCGTCGCGCTGCACCACTCCACCAACAGTTCGATTGTGTGGAAGCTGCGAGATGCCGTCGACTTCTCATTTCCGCCTGGCACGAGCCTGGCTGCCAACGCCTTTGCGCTCATCGTCAGCTTCGACCCGGCGAATACCACGCTGCTCAACGCGTTCAGGGCCAACAATGGCGTCCCCAACGGCATCCCCATCTACGGTCCTTATTCGGGCAAGCTCGATAATTCGTCGGACAGCGTCGAGTTGGTTCGCCCCGACAATCCCCAAGCCGGTGTCGTTCCCTATGTTCTGGCCGACAAAGCCCGTTACTCCGACCTCGCGCCGTGGCCGTCGGAAGCTGACGGGTTCGGGCCGTCGTTGCAGCGGATAAACGAAGCCGCCTACGGCAACGATTCCGGGAACTGGGCTGTGGGCAAGAGCCCAGGAGCCTCGTACGTGCCGGGCAACCCGCCGGAGATTACGCAGCAACCTCAGGACCTGGCGATCCTCGGCACTTTGACGGCGACCTTCACCGTCACAACCACAGGTACCCCGCCGCTTTCGTACCAGTGGTTCTACAATAACAACACGGCCATTCTCAACGCCACCAACTCGATGCTCTCGCTTCCCAACGTCTCGGTCAGCCAGTCCGGCCAATATCGCTGCCTGGTGCAAAGCCCCAGCGGCGTCAAGTTCAGCAGCAACGCAACGCTCACCGTCCTGTTGCCGGCCAACATTACGCAACAGCCGGCCAATGTCTTTCTGCGCGTGCCGCCGGACACCGCGGCCCTGGCCAACCGCGGCGCCACCTTCCGCGTCACCGCGAGCACAGCCAATCCCCCGCTTTCCTATCAGTGGCGGGTCAACGGCACCAATATCCCGCCGGGTACGCCAGACATCCTCGGCATCAACACGAGCACGCTGGTCGTTACCAACGTCGTGTTTAGTCAGGCTGGCGTTTATTCCTGCGCCGTCACGGATGGAAGCGGAACGATCTTCTCCGCCAACGCTGTGCTCGGCGTTCTACCCTACATGCTCGCGAGCTCCCAACCCATGACCGTGCCCGAGGGTGCCGATATCAGTGTGAGCGCCGTCGTCCAATCCTACCCGCCGCCGTTCCTTTATAGTTGGCGCCGGGGCACGCCGGTGAACACGAACATCGTCTCCACCTCGGGAACGAACTTCGCCACCTGGAACTCCGCGCCGACCGGCTATGTCCTCACTAACAACATCATCTCCAGCAACTTCTCCTTGCGCCTCGTCTTCACCAATCTCACCACCGGCGCCAACGGTGTGGCGCTGATCAACAACAACACGTTCATCACGATTGTCGCCGACACCGATCGCGACGGCATTCCGAACACTGTCGAAGTCGGGTTGGGGCTGGATCCACTTGTCGCCGCCGACAGCAACGGTGATCTGGACGGGGATCGTATGACCAACGGCGACGAATACCGCGCCGGCACGGATCCCGCCAACCCCGCCAGCTACCTTCGCGTGGACCTCTCGACTGTTCCTGGCCAGGCCACGGTCCGCTTTGGGGCCGTTTCGAACAAGACCTACACGGTCCAGTTTGCCGAACAGCTGCCTGCGCCGTTTTGGACCGGACTGGCCGACGTGCTGGCCCTGAGCAGCAATCGCGTCGAGTCCTTCGTCGATCCCAATTGGACCACCAGCCGCGTCTATCGCGTCACGACCCCTCGCCAGCCCTAGCGCGGTACGGTTCGAACTGGCCGCAACGCGCTTGCTCTGGCATGTTCTACCGGGACCACGATCGTAAGGTCGCGGGAGGAACTATCTTACGGTTGCGGCCCGACACGCTGCATCGCCTGTCGGCGTTTGGTGAGACGCCGACCTGCTTCGGCGCTTCAATGCTTCAAGGTTCTAACGCCCGCCGGTCTTTGGGCTTTGTTTTCCCTCCTTCGTCTGATTAATTGCGCCGCATGCAAACGCGCACGGCGCAGTTGAAGCGCGAGACGAAGGAAACCCGAATCGCCCTTCGGCTCGACCTCGATGGACGCGGCCTATCGTCGATCCAGACGGGCATCCCATTCTTCGATCACATGCTGACGCTGTTCGCCCGGCACGCGGTCGTGGACCTCAGGCTTCGGTGCTCGGGCGACCTCGAAGTGGACGGGCATCACACGGTGGAGGATTGCGGCCTCGCGCTCGGGCAGGCCGTCCGCGAAGCGCTTGGGGACAAGACCGGCATTCATCGATACGGGACCGGATTCGATCCGCGCAACCCCTCAACTGGCGAAGCGTTCGTGCCGATGGATGAATGTCTGGCGCGGTGCGTGATAGATTTCAGCGGAAGACCCTGCCTGGTCTGGCGGGGACTGGACAATTTGCAATTCAAACGCCTTTCGAAACAGGAACGCCAGCAGGACATGTCGAGCGCCTTCCGGTTCGGACTGGCCCGGGAGTTCTTTCAGGCGTTCGCCAATGAAGCGCGTTGCACGCTTCACTTGGAACTGCTCTACGGCGACGAACCGCATCACGTAGTGGAGGCGCTTTTCAAATCCTTTGCCAAGGCAGTAGACGTTGCCAGCCAACGAGATCCACGCATTTCCGGACTGCTGCCCAGCACGAAAGGAAAACTCTGAGCGCTGCTGAATACGCCGCGACGACCCCCCGTCGAAACATGGCGACGCATCCGGAAATCCCCGAAGTCAGCGATGAAAAATTGGTGCGCCGCGCGCAGCGGGGCAACATGCCTGCTTTCGAGGAACTGGTGGGGCGGCATCGCGACAAGATTTACGCCCGCGCCTTCAGCATGATGCGCAATGAAGACGACGCGGTTGATCTTTCACAGGAAGCCTGGGTCAAAGGCTGGCAGCGACTGAAACAGTTTCAGGGCGAGTCAAGTTTTGTGACTTGGATGACGAGGATCGTGATAAACCTCTGCCTCGACCAGTTGAGGAAACACAAACGGCAGAGGGCCGAATCCATCGAGCAACTCGAAGACGACCTCGGCGGCGTGGAACGGCAAATGCCCGCCGTGACAGTCAACCCGACCGAGGGTCTGGAGAGAACGGAGTTGAGGGCGCGCATTGACAAGGCGCTGGGGCAACTTTCCTACGAGCATCGAACCGTGTTGATTCTGCACGAATTTGAAGATTTGGAATATAAAGAAATTGCGAAGCGAATGCAGTGCTCCATCGGAACCGTCATGTCGCGGTTGTTTTACGCGCGGCGGAAAATGGCCAATCTGATGATGAGCTGGAAACGCGAACAGCAAAGTTAAGATTGAAAATGGATACTGAGTTGATGTTGAAATTGCAGTCTTGGGTGGACGGGGAACTCCCGGCCTCCGAGGCCGCGCGCATCGCCGAATTGGTCCGCACGGACACGGCCGCCGCGGCACTGGCTGCCGAGTTGAGGATGACTCGCGGCTTCCTGGCCGGCAACGAACCTGAGGTGAAGCTGCCGGAGAGCCGCGAATTTCATTGGAGCAAGATCCAGCGCGCCATCGAGCGCGCCGAAGCCGAGCCTCGCGAATCGCTGCCGTGGGTCGCCGCGCTGCGCCGCTTCCTTGTGCCCGTATCGGGCCTGGCACTCGTGGCCTTCCTGACGGTCCTTTCCATCGGCATCTTCAACCGCAACCCCTCAGGCACCGGCGACGAGCTGCTTGTTGAGGAAGAAACTCTTTCCAGGCACGTCGACACCACCACTTACAATTCGCAAGCCAACAACATGTACGTCGTCTATATCATCAACAAGGATGTCGTTGATGACGACCCGATGGACCTCGACTCCGACCTGGACGAAGACATGGATGATTCGGTGATTCAATGATCTTCACGCGGTTTTTCAGCCGGCGATTCCGGCTGCTTTTCCTTGCGCCGATACTCTCACTCACGGCGATTGGAGCGCACGCCGAAGAGATCAAACTGGAGGCCAAGCTCATTTGGGCCAGCAACGAAAAAAACTCGCCCAAGAAGGAACATAAGCCGGTGGACGAAGCGACCGCCGCCAAACTTTCGAAGCCTTTTCCCCAGTGGAAGTACTTCTTCGCCGAAACGAACGTGGTCAAAACAGTCCCCTCGCGCGGCAGCAACAGATTCGTGCTTTCGAAAGAGTGCACCCTTGAGATAGCGGAACTTGAAGGACCGCGCGTCGAAGTCAAGCTGATCGGCAATGGCAAGCCCGTTCACAAGACCATCAAAGAAATCAAGAAGGGTGGGTGGTTCGTCTATACGGGCGACGACAAGCACGAAAGCGCCTGGATCGTCATCGTCACTCAGCTCGAAAAGTAGCTGGCACACTCGCGCGTTCGCCCCAAGTGGCCATCCCGCTTCACAACGTCCCGCAGTCCCTCCTTCGCTCCGCAGTCGCGATTCGGTGCGAATCTCATGACACGTTGAGTGAAAAATGGTGCGAGGTGATGCTCATCCGGTGGCGCAGGTAAAAACGGTGCGCGTCGAAGCGCTGCACGCCCGAATCGAGATGGAGTTGCGCGCATGCGTTCGATTTCGCGCGAGCGATGAGCCAGTCGAATAGCGCCTGCCCGTGTCCCCGCGAGCGCTCCACCGAAGCAGTCACCAGATCGTCCACGTATAGAGTCCTGCCCCAGGCGAGGAACTCCGCAATGCGGAAGCCGGCGACAGCCCGCACCGAGCCGGATTCCTCGACGAATGCCAAATGGTAGCCGCCGTCCCGTTGCTGCCGGCGAACGCGCTCGACGAACTCCCGCTCGACAACATGCGGGCGCAGTTCAGCCATGACCGGGTAACACCCCCGGATTTGTTCCTCCGATTCCGCCAGAGAGATGGTAGTCATTGTCGTTGGATCTTCACTTCGCAATGCTCGCCGTCCCATCCGGCGAAAAGACTACTTCGCGCGCACCCACCGGAACTTCGATCAGATTGGTGTGTCCATTCGGCCAGCGGCACCACACAGCGGTCACCGGCGACGCGCCGACCATGACTTGTGTCGGTGCGTCCTGCGACCAGTAACCGGAGCCGGCGTGGATTTCCCGGACCGGCCCCGGCTTCCCCTCACTGACCAATCGAATCTGCGCACCAATGCCGTCGGGGTTGCCCGGCGCGCCTTTGAGCTTCACCCGCAAGCCGGGCCGCGCGCGTGTGTTGCGGTAGAGCTTGGTCTCCGCGCCGTTCTGCGTCACCACGATGTCCACACGCCCGTCACCGTCAAAATCGCACCCAGCCGCGCCGCGTTGCTCGCCGTAAACCTTGATGCCGCTCTCTTCCCCCGGCACGACACGGAATCCGCCTTTGCCATCGCCCGTGAGCAGCAGGCCGCGGCCCGCGTCGTAGCGCGAGGTCTCGCCATCCAGAGCAAAAAAATTCTGACTCAGGAAAACGTCCTCGTTGCCGTCACCGTCAAAGTCCGCCACGCAAATGCCGAACGCGGGAGAAAACTGCGCCTCGGCTGGCAAGGGCCGCGCCTCGAAACGGTCTCCACGATTGAGAAACAGAGTGGTCTCGAACCACGATGCCTGGAGCGACTTCGCCTGGTTGAACCTCGGTCCCAGGATGTCCTGGATGCCCGCGCGTCCGAACTCTTCGTAGCTGTTAAATCGCTCGGAGACCAGCGGCAGCGTTCGCGCGACGGTGGCGCTGGCCCACGGCACCACCTTTTTCAAGCCGCTGTCGAAATAGCTCTCGAAGGTGAATACGACTCCGTTACTCATCCATTCGCCGTAGTAGATGCGTTGGGGCTGTACGCGATGACTCTGAAACCGCGTGTTTCGACCCCAGTTGCTGGCGATGATGTCGAGCCTGCCGTCACCATCGAAGTCTCCGGTCGCGACGCCATTCCACCAACCGCTCAGTTGGTTGAGCGTCGAGAGTTGAGGGTTGAGCGAGGAGGAGACGGGAGCGGGCCACTCGACAATCTTGCCCCGTTCGTTGCGGAAGATTCTGACCGGGCCCCAATCGCATGCAACGACCAGTTCGGGGAGACCATTGCCGTCCAGGTCGCTAAATACGGCGCCGCTCACCATGCCGGCCTGGGCGATCGCCCGGGTCGCGGCGTGGTCGACAACGAAGTTCGTGCCGGTGCCGCGAAGCAGGAGCGAAAACGGCTCCTCCGGGTAACGTGCCGGCATTGTGCGGCCGCCGATGAACAAATCGAGCACGCCGTCGCCGTCCCAATCGGCCATTGCCAGCGGCCCCGTGCTGCACTCCCACGCGGGAAAGTCTCCGCCCACCTTCCCAGCAGCCAGGTCGAACTCGCGCACGCAGCTGCCTTGGGGCGCAGCATCTTCGTAATTCGACGATCCGGCCAGGAGCACGCGACGCCCGCCGGCCTTCGGCCAGCCGAGGATCGTGGTCAGGTCGCGCGGTTCGGGTTTGTCGAACGGCGGCTCCGCGAGGGGCTGGAAGCCGCCCATGCGGTCGTTGCGGAACACCGCGATTCGGCCGCCAACGCCCGTGCCGACAATTAAGTCTTCCCAGCCGTCGCCATCCACATCGAACCAACTCACGCCGGGACCGAGTTGGCTCAATTTGCGTCCGAGCGTCGGCTGACGGCGGAAGTCATCGAAGGGATCGTCCGTGTGGGTGTGGTTGAGGAGCGGGCTGACGTCGGAAAACAGCGGCGGAGGAGGTTGTGCGCGGCTTATGACTTGTTTCACAAAGGATTCATCGATCTCATAGAGCTGATTCGGCTTTACGTCCCGAACGGTGCTGACGGCGCCATTGCGCCAGGTCACTTCGAGACTCATCGGGCCGTTCGCAGCGCCTGCGGCGAACACGCGTATCGAGTCGTCGCCCGACAGATAGCGCCCACCACAGATCATTTCCTGTGTTTGTGACGGCACGGCGCCGCCGAGCAGCTTGATCTTCGCCCCGATCCCCCGTGTGTTCGGCGCCCGGCCCTTGAGCCGGACAGCGACGCGCGGCGCAGATGTTTCGTTACGATACAGTCCCGCGACGTCGTTGAAGGAGACAATGACGACGTCGAGATCGCCATCGTTGTCGAGGTCGGCCAGGCACAAGCCGTGCGTGATGCCGACGTAATCGAAGCCCCACTGGCGCGCCGTGTCCTCAAACGTAAGGTCGCCGCGATTGCGAAAGCACTGATTGGAGGTTCGGAGCAACGGGTAATACTTTTTCTTCAGGTCGCGCTGCTCCTGGTCGGTAAGCCGGCGCTTGCCGCGCTCGCGCAGGATGGCATTGACGGCGTCCGCATGCAGCGAATCGCGCATGTGCCCCGTCGTGACCAGCACGTCCTCGAACCCATCCAGGTCCACGTCGAGAAAAGCGGGCATCCAGGACCATTCGGTGGCTTCCAGGCCGGCGAATTGCGCAATCTCCGCGTAGGTCCCGTCTGCGCGGCCCAGGAAGAGCGTGTTACGTTTGTATTGCGGACGGTTGTCGATTTTTCCGACGGGCAGGAAGATCGGCAGCACGCCGATGATCTGCACTTTGCGGCTCAGTTGATCGCGGCTCAACATGTCCACGACAAAAAAGTCGTCGATCCCGTCGCGGTTGATGTCCGCGAAATCGACCCCCATCGAAAAGCGGCAGGTATTGCGCACGGCCAGGTTTGACATCGCGCGGAATCGCCCGCGGCCGTCGTTCAGCCAAATGCGGTCCGGCGGAAAGAGGTCGTTGCAGATGTAGAGGTCCGGTGCACGGTCCCCGTTCATGTCACGAAACATGACCGACAGGCCGAAGTCGTACTCGGGCAGCAGAAGCGGCTTGCCTTCCTCGTCCAGAAACGACCCATCGGTCCATGAAACGGGCTGGAACCTGCCGTGTCCGTCGTTGAAGTAAAGAACGTCCGGCTCACCGCGCTCGCGCACGACGCCGCCGGCATCGACGAAGTACCGGTTCGTCAGTTCGGGAGAGGCCAAGGGCACGCCGTCAATGGCGGTGAGAATGGGTTTGCCGTCCACGCGTTTCACGTCGAAGCGGGCGTTTGGGCGGTCCTCGATCTTCGTCGTGGCGTAATTGCAGACATAAAGGTCCAGGTCTCCATCCCCGTCGATATCGGCGAGCGCCAGCGAGGTGCTGCCAAACCTGCGGACCAGGCCGGAATCAGGGGGTTCGGTGAATTTGCCCTTGCCGTCATTCAAGAACAGCCGTGTGCCGCCACCCAGCGAATTGACCAGCAAATCGAGATCGCCGTCGCCATCCACGTCCGCAAACGCCGCGCCCGTGGAAGGATGATTTGTCAGCGCGACGCCCGCCGCCGTCGTGATGTCCTCAAAGCGCCAGTTGCCGAGGTTGCGAAACAACACACTGGGCCTTTCGAGGCCGCAAAAGAACAGGTCGCACCAGCCGTCTCCGTCGACGTCGCCCGCGGCCACGCCCGAGCCAGCGGCGCGCAGCGTATTCTCGAGTTCCCGCTGCTCGGAAACGTAGTTCGTGAAGGCGACGCCCGTCGCCGCCGGCGGGAGGCGTTGCAGGTACGTCCGGCCGCCAGCCGGCACTGCCAGTGCAC
>Ga0184635_10000254_pt1 | contig 12484 bp, 7 predicted proteins | sample PLM3_30_b2_FD_133147 | JGI IMG/M metagenome (GOLD analysis project Ga0184635, IMG submission 133147) | Groundwater sediment microbial communities from an aquifer in East River, Colorado, USA - PLM3_30_b2 | ecosystem: Environmental > Terrestrial > Soil > Riparian zone | place: USA: East River...
AACGCAAACTTGCTTTCGTTCCCCGGACGGGTGCTGGATAATGGTCAGGTATTCGCCTTCGTCGGTCTTGCCCGGCTCACCGCTCAACGCCAGCCAGCCCCATTCCTTCAAGTTACGGCCATCTTCTGACTCCGGGTTCACGGCCACGACGGCGAAGTCGAGCTTTTCATCGGCATGGAAGAGCCTTTCCGGATCGAACGCGAAATGCCCTGGTGCGCGCTCCTGGTTGTTCACGTCCAGTTCGTAGTCGAAATCCACCAGCGCGCTCCGGGCGTCGGCCGCCTGCTCGAACACGTGATGGTTGGTCATCAATACGCCGGGACCGATGAGAAAACCGGTTCCGAAGCCGATGACATCGCCGCTGGGCCGGCGCAACTGGATCCGTCCCACAGACCGCGCCGCAGCCAGTCCCTTCGCCAGGTAGTTGATGCTCACCAGATCGTTGCCGCCAACGATGCGCTCCAGCGCCGTTCGTGCTTTTTCTGGTGTACCCGTCTCGGCGAGCAGATGCTGGTAGCGTCGAGCCCTTTGGTCTGCCGTCATCTCGATCGGGCCGTCGCCCAGCTTGTTATCAAGCGCAGCGAACTGTTTGGCCAGGTTGGGAGCGAAGTTCGCCTGCTTCAGTCGGCGTTCGCTCGATTCGATTACTTCAGCATCGATGATCATGAACAAGCGTCCTTTCAGATTTCTGAACAGCATTTCGGGTTGACAACGGTCAAAGGCGCAGCAGGTGTGGAAACTCGCACGAAACAGCAGGTCCTGAGACAGTCGAACCGCTGGTCGTAATGAGTTCTTTCCATTCTCGCCGTGGGCCCGTCTGCTTTCCGTTTAGCGCTCATACCAGTAAAGGCGCATTTGCGGCTGCCTCAGGGACACCGAAAGGCGTACCCTTCCTCCTTGTTTTCCTTACCCCGTCCTTCCAAAATCTTGCCGTCAGCATGAAGCCCGAGAAAATATCGGCCGAATGCATTGGGGTTGAGGATTTGAGGGACCTTGTCGGTGAGCTCCGAGTGATGGCTCGTAGGCTCTTAAGCACTGAGTCACAGCCACACTCGTTTACTCCGACTGCACTCGCCATGACAGCGCTTCGGAGGACGAAGCTCAAGGAGCAGGATTGGGAGGATGTGCGTTGGGAGAATCGCGCGCATTTCTTTGGCGCGTTGGTTAAAGCGATGCGGCACGCCCTGGTGGATCACGCGCGGCGCAAGCAGGCCAAGGGACGCCACAACTTGGTTTATCTTCCTCCTGACGAAGTCATCTTTCGCGATCTCCCGGCCGAAGCGGAGGAACGGCCTGAACGCATTCTGCGTCTCGAGGAGGCCGTTGCCCGCCTGGGCGCGAGCGACCCGCGGCTAGCCAGCGTGATCCACCAATTCTATTATCTCGGTTACTCCACCACCGAGATGGCACGATTTGCGAAGGTGAGTGAAAAGACCGTGGATCGCGATTTGAAGAAGGCGCGCACCCTGTTGCGCAAGATGTTGGAGTAGCCAAACAGTCCGTCATGAAGACCCCGCGTGAGGAGCAGTGGCTTCGGATCGAGGAGTTGGCGGAGCAGTTGAAGCTGCTCCCTCCGGAACAAGTCACCCCCCACCTCGCGCAACTCGCCGCCGCTGGAGAATCTCCTACCGTCCTTACCATGCTCGGAAGCTGGCTTTCGCTCCCGCCGCCTTCCGCTCCTCTTGGGGTGGGCAACGTTGTTGGCGGCCACTACGAGCTGAAGGAAAGAATTGGCAAAGGCGGCATGGGCACGGTATGGCGCGCCAAACAGGAAATGATTGGCCGCAACGTCGCCTTGAAGATGATTCACCCGGCGCTGGTGAGCCCCTCGTTCCGAGCGCGGTTTGTCAGCGAGATCCAGCTCCTTGGCCAGCTCAATCACCCAGGCATTGTAAAAATCTTCGATGCCGGCCTGCATGATATCCCGGGATTTCCTCCCATCCCTTTCTTTGTCATGGAACTGGTGCAAGGGGTGCCGCTGGATCAATGGGCCGCGGCCCGCCACGGCAATTATTTCGCTCTGCTGCTCGTCATGACCGCAGTTTGTGACGCCGTTCGTAGCGCCCACGAAAGACGCATCATCCATCGCGACCTGAAGCCCAGCAATATTCTCGTGGCCCAAGATGGCCATCCTGTCGTGCTCGATTTTGGCATCGCGCGACTCGCCGGTGCCGCGGGCGAGGAAGAGGGACTGTTCTCCGGCACTCCCCAATATGCGGCTCCAGAACAGCATTTGGGACGGGATCACGATTTCCGCAGCGGTGAGAGTGTCGACGTCTATGCGTTAGGCGCGATTCTCTTCCAAATCCTTACCGGGCGCAAATTGTTCCTGTTTCCGAAAGGCGCCGCGCTTTCAGAAATGCGTCGCATCGTGCTTGAATCCAGGTTGCCGCGCCTTTCGGAGGTGGCGCCGGATTGCCCGCCATTCCTGGACGAAATCGTCGCCCGCGCGCTCCGCCGCGATCCAGCCGATCGCTTCTACTCCATGGCGGCGTTGGGCCGCGCTCTGACCCGCGCGGCGGCACTCCTCAGTCGGAGCGAAGCTCCTCCCCCGCCCTGGAGTCCCTCTCCCGGCGCCGTGGTCCCGGGCACGGATTGGAGGCTCAAGGAGAAAATTGGGGAAGGTGGCGCGGGACAGGTGTGGCTGGGTTTTCACGACCAGTTGGGTGAGCGGCGCGTTTTCAAGTTTTGCGACACGGAAGACAAAGCCCGCACGCTCAAACGGGAATTGACCCTGTTCCGTTTGCTCAAGGAACGCGTTGGGCGCAACCCGCACTTTGTCCAACTTCACGAAGTCTCGCTGGATGAGCCGCCTTGGTATTTGATGATGGATTACACCGACGCTCGGGATTTGGATTCCTGGAGCGCCGCACAACCGGAGGGTCCCGCGGGGATAACCGAAGAGGTGCGTTTGGAAATTGTGGCTCAAGTAGCCGATGCGCTTCAGGCCGCCCATGAAGCCGGCATCCTCCATCGCGATATTAAGCCCGGCAATATCCTTGTCCGGCGAACCGGCGAGGAGATTCACGTTTTGATCGCCGACTTCGGCATCGGTCAAATCGTTGCCAACGAGCTCCTGACACTCGGCACTCGCCAAGGCTTTACGCGCACGGTAGCCGACCTTCAGCGCTCGGCATTGTCCGGCACGATGCTTTACATGGCGCCGGAAGTCATCGAGGGCCATCCGGCCACGGCCCGTTCCGACATTTACAGCCTCGGCGTCGTCCTCTGGCAGTTACTCATCGGGAACCTGAGCGCTGCCCTGGACCCGGCAGATTGGCCGTCGCGCATTTCCGACCCTTTGCTGCGCGAAGATCTCACTCGCTGCCTGGCCGGCTCACCGGACAAGCGCTGGCCCGGCGCCGGTCAACTGGCCGCCAGCCTCCGCGCGCTGCCCTTACGCCGCGCAGCCGCGGCGCGCCGGGCCGCTGAATTGGCCGCCCGTGAACGCAGCGCCTACTGGCGCGGTGTGGCGCGGACAATCGTTATCGCCGTCACAGTGGTTGCCGCGATTGGGTGGCTCGCCTGGACCGCACGGCTCCAGCAACAAGAGGCGGAACGGGCCCGCGGCGAAATCGCATTGCAACAAGCCAGTGCCTTGCCCCGGGCAGACTTCGACTTCGAACGCCGAGCACGTGGAATGAGCCTGTTGGACACTGCAACTGCGACGGTCACCAACCGGGCCGCCCTGCGCAGGGCTTCTGCCGCCGTGGTGGGGATGGCGGATTTGGTTCGTGTTCCTTCGTCGAAACCAACGCCGATGCCTGCTCCATCCTTCGCCGTGCCTCCGGTGCCCCGTGAGTGCGCCCGCACCATCGCGAGTGATGGCGCCACGGTGGCGCGAGCGCGTGATGTGGACGGTCTGAATGGCGTTGTCGAGCTGATTGACGCAGCCACGGGCCGGCCGCTCGCTATCATCGAACGAAAGCAGTTTCCCTGGGTTCCGATTGCGGAGCCGGCCTTGCTGCGTTTCAGTCCGGACAACAGGTTGCTCGCGGTGGGAGGCGCGGCCACCAGTCGTCATGTCCTCCTTTGTCGTGTGCCGGATGGAACGGTGAGCTCGTATATTTTCCAGGGTTCGGACCCTGTCTCCTTTGCGTGGCACCCCGGTGGGCGTGTGGTGGTGACAGGATGCGCCGATGGCACAGTGCGTGTCTGGGACACGGCCGCGGCCGTCGTTGCCGAGGCTCTTGTAACTGGCCCCTCCGAAGTCAGAGGAAGTTCCCCCTCCGAAAACCAATTTGATTTGCCGCCTCGACTTGATACGCCCGCGCTCGATACACCGTTGCACACTCTACGCGGGCACCGTGGCCCGGTGCAGCACCTGGTTTTCTGGGCGGATGGTCGCTGCCTGGCTTCGATTGATGGCGCTGGCTATCTGCGCGTTCACGGCGGGTTCTCCCGGGAGGGACTACCTCGACTTCCGCCTCCTGAACGCGCTGGCGGGAATGTGGCTGGCAACAGTGTGCCGTCTCCGGTTTTGGCAGTGGAAATCAGGCTCGAAGATGTCCAGGGCATCACTCAATTGGCAGCGATCGAGGATCGCATTGTCGTCCATCGTACCAATGGACCGATTGAGGAGTTTCGGTTGCTGCCCGCCGAACTGCCAGCCGAAACGCATGTCGCCTCCCGCCTCACCGATGTCGCGTGGAATTCCAATGGTCTGGAACTGTGCGCTATCACCCTGACAGACATTCATTGGCTGCGTTCTTCTCCTTTGGAAGTGTTTTGCACTTCCACCGGCAAGAACCCTGTTGCCGTTTCCTGGCACACGAATGGTTTCTGGGTTCTCCCAAAGGACGATAAATACATCGAGCGCCGTCCCATCCCCAAAGCTGGGCTCTGGGACAGCGAGGAAGGCACCAACCTGGCCCTGGCTAAAGCCGAAAAAGGCCAGGGATCGCGCACTCTCGCGGCATCCCCCGGCGACGGCCGTGTTGCAGTCTATCACGGACGCCGAATTCAATTCTTCGCCGATCGTAAGGCAGCGCCGCTGGAGTCGTCGCTCACTAACGATGGTGGCGGCGGAGTGTTTCGGCAGAGCCTATGGGATCAACCGGGGCGTTTGCTTGCCGCCGTGTTCGTTCTCGAGCCTGGTCGATTACGGCTGGAAACGTGGGAGACAACCACCGATTTCCCGCCACGAGTGCGCCAACTTTCCCCTGCCGCGCTGGAATGCCACCGCATCATCCCCGCCAACGATGGCCAAGCCTGCATCGCGCGGGGCCGCCGCGGCATCTTTCGCTTCGATCTCACTACCGGGCGCAAAACGAATATCGATACATCGCCGGGCGCGCGCCAGGATGCCCCGCTCATGACCTCACGGGACGGGGCCTTCCTTGCTGTCGTCACTGATCGCAACCTGATCCGTTTGCTCAAGCTGCCTGCCGGAACCTTTTTTGCCGATCTTTACAGCCCGCGCCAAACGGAAGTGACAGAACTTGCGTGGGACTGGTCCGGTCGCCGGTTGGCCAGCTTGACGAGTGATGGTTATGTCCAGGTGTGGAACCTGGGCCCCTGGCTGGACTGGATTGCCCTCCACCAACTCAATGAATGAAATGTCCCCGTCAGCGCTGATTTTGCGCCTTGATCGATGAATGGCAAAATGTGCAACCCGATGCACTTCGAACCGCCGCCCGATTTTGAAGACCCGCGGCTCCAGCCCGACTTCCAACCCGAGCACTGGCCGCTTTGCAATGGAGAGGCGGCCCCTCAGCCTGACGCCGTTCACCTGCACGAACGGCGCTGCATCGAATTCCTTGCGGCTTACTACCTCCTCAATGTCCTTAACGCCCGTCTCCTTGCCGCCCGGACGGATGGCGCTCCTGAACCGGTCAGGAAGGGACTTCTCCAGGAGATCGACGCAGCCACCGTGGCCCTCGAGAAGCTCGAAGATCGTTACGCACCGATTGGGTTCTTCGGCGAGCCGATCATGGATAGCATCGCCTACCGCAGCATCGATTTTGTTCGGCCAGAATTTCCCCGCCTTTATCCTAGGGCTTCCACGCTCAGTTCCCATGTCGCGATTCCCGGCTTGCAAGAGATACCGGAGTCGGAGTTGCGCGGTCCAATCAAGGTCATTCGGCTCGGTCATGGAAAAGTGGATCTTTGAAAACTGGCTTTCCCCGGGCGACATCGTGATGCTGACCGCGGCTGTCCGCGACCTGCACCGTGCCTACCCGGGGCGCTTTGTTACCGACGTGCGCACGTCGTGCCCGGGGTTGTGGGAACATAATCCTTATCTTACTCCGCTAAACAAAGAGGATCCGGACGTCCACTCAATGGTCTGCCATTATCCGCTCATTCATCAATGCAATGACAGGCCTTACCATTTCATCCACGGCTTCATCGAGTACCTGAATGGCAAACTGGGTCTCCGCATCCGCCCCACCGCCTTCCAGGGAGACATTTATCTCAACGACGAGGAAAAGACCCGCCCCTCCATGGTGGAAGAGGCCATCGGCAAAGCAATTCCCTATTGGATTATGGCCGCCGGCGGCAAGTACGACTACACAATCAAATGGTGGCACCGCCGGCGTTGGCAGGAAGTGGTTGACCATTTCCGCGACCGCCTCCTCTTCGTCCAGGTCGGCGAAAAAGGGCACTACCATCCTCCGCTCAAAGGCGTGCTGGATCTACGCGGAAAAACGGCCTTGCGTGAACTGATCAGGCTCGTGTATCACGCGGATGGGATTGTTTGCCCAGTAACCTTGCATATGCACCTTGCCGCGGCAGTTCCCCTTCCGCCGGGCCGTAAACGCCTGCGAAGCTGCGTTGTCATCGCCGGTGGCCGTGAACCGGCTCACTGGGAGCAGTATCCCGGGCACCATTTTCTCCACACCATCGGCCAACTCGAGTGCTGTGCCGCGGGGGGCTGTTGGAAATCCAGAACCGTGCCGCTGGGGGACGGCTCGCCGCTGGATGCTACCGAGGCCCTGTGCTGCAATGTGACACTCGGTGGCTTGCCACGGTGTATGGAGATGATCACTTCAAGCAAGGTATGCGACTTTATCGAAAACTCCTGAACGAGCTGTGAACCGATGAAGCGTTGAATCGAGGATTCGTTATGTCTAAAAAAACAACGACACATAAACTCGGCGAAATAAAAAACCAATTCGGCCCAGCGGCTGCCATTTTTACCATGCAGAGACGGATACCGCGCTGGCATCCTGACGCCGATGACGACGGGAGTGGCGGGCGGAAGGAGTTGCATATCGAGGAAGCCATCCGTGTCAACAGTAGTGGGAAGTTTGAGCGCTTTCCCGTTCCCACAAGTGCTGGCCATGCCTTCGAGGAGCCGACGGGTGCGGCGGACGGAGCAGTCTTTAACCGGTGGATACTCGGTGGAAAGATCGAAGAGCAGCGTCCAGGCGAATCTGCCCTAACAAAGCTCCTCCGGGATTTGGCTGTCCTGGTCAGGCGTTACAACGCGTCCCTTTACCGGTTGCGACGCCTCCATTTTTTTTTGAACGCACCCGCCGGCTCACCTTTACCGCCTAGGAACCCTGCCGGTGATGAGGAACTTCCTCCAACTGGCGGCAGGACGATTGAAGATATGGTCAAAGACGCTGAGAAAGATTGGAAGAAGGTTACTAAGGAGATTGATGACTTCATCGACAACCGGCCCCCACATCCGACAGGGCTCAGAAACATCATGGCTGATATGGTGGAAGTGAATGGTTACATCGTATCCATGCGGGTTGTGACGAACGCTACCGATGAACGCCCAGTAATCGGATCTTCGTCGTCGCACGTCTCGATCAGTTCAGCTTTCTCTTCTTCGTAACGATGAGCGGCTATCGGCTTGGCATGTTCTATCTCTTGGCCGGGTTAGGCACGGCATCCGCTCTGCCATCGGAAAGCTCTCCCTCCTGCGCTTGCGACCGCGAGATGCGCAAGACCTTGGAGTCCATTCAAGCCTGGCGGCGACTGCATAATGGGCAGTACCCAGGCCGGCTGGTGGACTTGAAAGACGCCGGTCTCCTGCCACAGGACGGCGCCGTCTGCCCTGAAGTATTGCGCGAGGGCAGCGGCGCTGATGCAGCTCACCAGCTGAGCACGAGTCGCCGAGAATCTGGCGACCCATATGACACGTACGAGTATGAAATGTCGTCCAAGGTACTAAAATCCAAAGAGGGGGATAAGCTTTACCTTCCGGCCGATGCTCCTCCCTACACGCGGCAAGATCTCAAATCGGCCTTGCTTCGACGTCCGTTCTTCGAGCAAATCCCCATCCTGAGGTGCAGCAGTCACCGCGCTACGGCGCCGCCGCCGTTTGCAGGCAACAACGATGTCAATCGTAATGCCACCGTGTCAGGACACGTCTATTGGAGCGGCTTGTTATGGGAACAGCTTTGGCTAGATGACGTGCCTTACTGCGCTCGCGAAGCCAACGTTTTGTTCGGTATGAAAGGTCCTCCCTTTCATACCGATCGCGCGCCTGATGTGCCTGGTGCTCTGGACCTACGAAAGTGGAATTGCGCCTTCGGCGACCACGCCTGGTGGTGGACTCTCCCGATGTTTGACGAAAAAGCGAACCGCCAACAGGCGGCGCACCTACGGCCTTTCTTCCAAGAAAAGCACGGGCGTCGCGTTGAAGTCGGGACAACAACCTGGTGGATTGACGGTCTCGTCCAACTGCAGGGCCGGGTGCTAGAAGGCCAGACCAACCGTTATCGCGGGCCCGGCGTGGAAGCATTCGTTTGGCAGAAGACGGGCCTGCCGGTGGAACGTACCTTCGCCTGCGCCGTGTGGCTTCAAGCTACAACCTGGACCGCAAGTTCAGGCGAGACGGCCGGTTGGCTGGTGTGGCATTACGCCGATGGAGCGATCGAGCGCGTCCCTTTGGTTTACGGGCAGACCACCGCGCGCTTCTGGAGAGATTTGAATCAACTCGCGGGTGAGAAAGATTTCCCAGAGCCTGTGTGGAAGCATCACGAGTCGGCGCAGGCAGTAGGAAAAGAACGCTGGCTTCGCCTTTATCAGCAAAGCTGGAACAATCCGCGGCCCAACGTGGTGGTCACTTCTCTGGATTTCGTTAGCAACCGCGACTGCACCGCCGCGCCGTTCCTGATCGCCATAAAGGTGGAGCCATGACTGGAAATGCCAGCAGGCTAAAGCCGGGACTCCGTTCGAAAGACACGCAGGCGGCCATCGAAGCGCTCATGACGATGGCGCCGACCATGGAACTTCCGGTCACAATCTGTGTCGTTTGCTATGGAGAGCACGCCGCTCTGGCCGAGCGGTTCCTGTCAACGCTCTATCGCTGCAGTGTGCCTTCGCTGTTTTCCTTGCGGGCAGGCCTGAACGAAGTTGAACCGGCAACACATCAGTTGTTCGCCGAATACGCCGCCCAGTTTCTGAACATCGAGACCTTTGTCGAACCGCGAAACATCTTCAAGGATCCCCTCTTGCGCCGCCTGTTGTACGAGCGGCCAATCACCACACGCTGGACGATTTGCTGTGATGATGACGTTCACTTTACCCAGCCGGACTGGCTTCAGAGGCTGGCCCTTCGGATCGAAGCCAAACCCGAAGTCGCGCTGTGGGGTATGCCGCATAGGCTGTGGCGTCGCGACCAGTTCATCCTCGATTGGATTCGAGCCGCCAAGTGGTATCAAGGCCTGCCTTGCTTGCGCGGTGTTGATCGGGAAGGAAACGAGGCTGCCGAGTTCTCTTTTGCCGCGGGCGGTTTTTGGGCGGCTCGCACTGACGTCCTCCGGCAACTCGACTGGCCCGACCCTCGGCTCGTCCAGGCTTACGAAGACTTTTTGCTAGGTGAGGCGCTTAGACAAAACCAGTTTCAGATCGGAAGCTTCTATCACGGGATAAGCATGCACGACGCGCCGCGGCGAAATGCTGATGCTCCCGAAATCCGCGAGCTTCACGTCTGACTTTCCCTGTTCGCCTAACTTCTCTCAGAGTTAACAGCTTCTACCCAAAGTAGGCCCGACTTTCGCAACCGAAAGGAGGTTTGGCGCGTAAGAGCTTGCAAATGCCCGCGTTTGACCAAAAATGTCTGCGCCAAAGGTTTGGGTAGCAGCCCTCAGCGAGTTGGCCTTTGGAGGTGATGCGTAGCGGTGGATGTGGCTGTCTTGCCCTGAGCGGATTAGCGAGTAGTGGCCGAGTTACGCTCGGCGGGGCGGGAGTTAATCGAAGTTCTGGCGCCACTGACAAACGTGCTGCCCAACTTCTGGAAGAACCGACTGCAACCAGTTGATGCACACGCATCCACGTCGAAAGACTGCGGACGCGGAGCGTCCTTTGTATCCTTCTGCCGGGCCTTGAGAACCAATGCCTTAGCACTCAAACCGTCGATAAAATCAGGCGTTTCCGTTCGGTTTGCAAGCATAACTCGACTGAACCGAGCTGAACTCGCTGTAGCTCCTTCAGTACTCCATTGCTGGCAAATTCGCTGGCTGCGACATGCTTCACAGCAGCGACGTATTAACCATGATTCGACGCACTATTTTCCAGTGAGGCCGAGAAGCTCGTTCTATCGAAACTCGATACCGTCCAACCGCAAATTCACCGAGCTGCCTTCCTTATTTCTACGGTACTAAATCCCCGCACAAATTCCGCGCCAGCGCGACGGGACGGACGAGGCTGATGTCGATGAAAAGACATGCAGTTAAAAACTGTTCTTGCTGGAAAGCATCGCCGGATGCAATCGATCTCGACTCTGTTCCCATTTCGCCTCGGTCTGGTCTTGGGGTTGATCGCATTTTACTCTCCACAACTGCGGGCCGACGTCGTAATCACCTCACCTTCTGGAGGTAACAACGTCTCTGCGGACAAGGCGCTCAACTCGACCAACGGGGCCGCGTTCACCGCGTTGGGCAGCATCGTGATTACCGAAGGCGCCTCGACCGATTTCGCCGTCGGGAACAATCAGACGCTCACCCTGACGGTGCCAGACGGATGGCAGTTCAATCCCGGCGTCGGCACGGTGACTTTTACCAGCGCCCGGAACATTACTGCAGCCACCCTTTCAGTCACGGCCTCGACGTTGACCGTCACGTTCAGCGTGGGCGGCGCCGACAAACTGGACGTGCTGACCATCGGCGGCCTCCAGGTCCAGGCCCTCGACGGCGCGAACCTGGCGGCGGCGGATTATATCCGGAACCGCTTCGAGAATCCCGGTACGGCGGTCATCGCGGGCATCGAGCAGGATTTCACCACGTTCGGGCTGCTGAACGAAGTGGCGGGGGCGGCAAAAGCTCTGGCGATGCAGACGCAACCGGGAGCCTCCTCCACGGCAGGAGCAGTCTTTTCCCCCCAACCCGCAGTCCAGGTCGTGGATCAATTTGGCAACTTGCGCAACCTGGACAACACCACGGTGGTGACGGCCGCACGCGCGGCTGGCTCCGGCACGCTGCAAGGCACGCTGACGCGCACGGCTCTGTTCGGCGTCGCCAGTTTCACCAACCTCTCGATGAACGTGGCCGGCACGATCACGATCCAGTTCACGGCCTCCGGCCTGGTCAGCGTGACCTCGGCTCCCGTGGTGGTGGGACCCGCCCCGGCCGACCGTTTGGTATTTGCGATCCAACCTAGCTCGGCCAGCGCCGGCGTTCCGTTCGGCATCCAACCGGTGATCAAGACCCAGGACCGATTCGGGAGTGACTCGAGCGTGGGGTTGCCCGCCAGCAAACTGGTGACGGTGACTCTCTCCTCGGGCAGCGGCACGTTGTCCGGCACCACGACGTTGGATATCGGCACCGCCGCCGGCAATGGCACGGTCGCCTTCACTGATCTGCAGATTTCGACCGCGGGGACTAACAAACAACTTACCGCCACCTCCAGCGGCTTGAGCAACGCGGCCAGCGCCACGTTTGCCGTCAGCTCCGCCGTTTTCAGCAAACTCCAGTTGCTGGTGCCCGGCGAAACTGCCGCGCCCGGCACACCTACGGGCAAGACCGGCACGCCCAGCCCGCAAGCGGCGGGGACGCCGTTCAACGTGACGGTCAATGCGGTGGACGCCAGTTGGAACCTCGTGAACACCATCGCCGATACCGTCGGTCTCACTTCCTCCGACAGCGGCGCCACTTTGCCCGCCAACGCTGCATTGGTTTCGGGGACCAGGACATTCACCGTCACGCTCAACACGGTCGGCAGCCAGACCTTGACGGCCACCGATCTCACGGACGGCAGCAAGACGGCCAACACCAGTCCGGCCATCACGGTGGGCGGCGGCACCTCTCGCAAACTCGCCTTCCAGACCCAGCCCTCCGCCACGGCCACCGCGGGAGTTCCGTTTGCGCAACAGCCCGTCATTCGCGTTGAAGATGCTGGCGGCAATCTGGTGGCGACCGACAATGGCCGGGTCATCACCGTCGCGCGCGCCAGCGGTACGGCAGCTTTGCAGGGAACGCTGACCGCCACGACCGTCAACGGCATCGCGACTTTTTCGAGCCTTTCCTACAACTTGGCCGAAACCATCACGCTCAATTTTACGGCTTCCGCTTTAACCAACGTGGTTTCC
>Ga0184635_10000255_pt1 | contig 12480 bp, 8 predicted proteins | sample PLM3_30_b2_FD_133147 | JGI IMG/M metagenome (GOLD analysis project Ga0184635, IMG submission 133147) | Groundwater sediment microbial communities from an aquifer in East River, Colorado, USA - PLM3_30_b2 | ecosystem: Environmental > Terrestrial > Soil > Riparian zone | place: USA: East River...
GCGACTTATTCGACCGCGAAGCCCTGGCGGGGTTGCCCGAGGCCGCCGACATCCTCTACCTCGTCGGTATGAAGTTTGGCACTAGCCAAAATCCGTCGCTCACCTGGGCGGCGAACACGATCATCCCAACCAACGTGGCAGAGCGTTTCCCACAGTCGCGCGTCGTGGCGCTATCCACCGGCAATGTCTATCCGATGGTTTCTATCGCCAGCGGTGGTGCCACGGAGATGGAGCCGCTAACCCCCCTAGGCGAATACGCCAACGCCGCGGTTGCCCGCGAACGGCTGTTCGAGTTCCATTCCCGACAACGCGGAACACGGATGGTTCTGGTTCGACTCAACTACGCTCTCGACCTTCGCTATGGCGTGCTCCACGACCTGGCACAGAAGGTCTGGTCAGGGGAGGCGGTGAACCTGCCGAACGGTTACTTCAATTGCATCTGGCAGGGTGACGCCAACGACTGCATTTTGCGGTCGCTCGGGCTGGCGGCTTGTCCGCCGCTCGCGCTTAATCTCACCAGGCCGGACATCTTCTCCGTCCGCGTGGCAGCGACGCGGTTGGCGGAACTTATGGGAAGGTCGGCGAACTTCGCGGGCGTTGAGTCGGATCTGGCCCTGCTCAACAACCCTTCCCGAGCCTGCGAGCTGCTGGGCCCGCCGCCCACTGCCTTGGAACTTGTGATGCGCTGGACGGCGCATTGGATAATGCGAGGTGGCGCATCGTTGAACAAACCAACCCACTTCGAGGTAAGTGATGGCAAATACTGAACCGATTCGAGATACGTAAAAGACGATGCGTAAAACGAAATCATGAATGAATTCCCACAGCCTCCAGCCTGGGTGTTGCATCGCTTGCGCGACGGACTGGTCATTCCCGCACATCCACTTGCACTCACCCGCCGCCGAAAATTGGACGAAGACCGCCAGCGCGCACTGACGCGCTATTACCTCGCGGCCGGAGCAGGCGGGTTGGCGGTCGGAGTTCATACGACGCAGTTTGCCATCCGGGAACCGAAACACGGCCTGCTGCGCCCCGTGCTTGAACTGGCCGCCAGGACGGCCTTGGATCAGACTAGTGGAACGGGGCAGTCGGTCCTTATCGCGGGAATCTGCGGACGCACCCCGCAAGCGGTGAGCGAGGCTCAACTCGCTCGCGAGCTTGGTTACCACGCCGGGCTGCTGTCATTGGGGGCTCTGCGCGAGGCGACAGAAAGTGCACTGGTCGCCCACTGTCGAACGGTGGCGCGAGAGATTCCGCTGATCGGTTTCTACTTACAGCCCACCGTCGGAGGGCGGCTGCTGCCTTTCAAATTCTGGCGGCGGTTCGTCGAAATCCCGAATGTCATTGCCATCAAGATTGCGCCTTTCAATCGCTACCAGACGCTCGACGTAGTGCGCGCTGTGGCCGAAACCGGACGCGCCGGTGACATCGCGCTCTATACTGGCAACGACGATCACATCCTACTCGACCTGCTGACCGAATGGGTCGTCCCGACGCCGCGAGGAGATCAACAGGTGCGCATCGTAGGCGGATTGCTGGGACAATGGGCCTGTTGGACGCGGGCTGCGGTGGAGTTGCTGGAGCAATGCAAGAAACTCCGCGGGTCCAGGATCATTCCCTCGGAACTGCTGACGCTGGCCGAACAGCTCACCGACGCAAACGCCGCCGTCTTCGACGCGGCACATGGTTTCGCCGGTTGCATTGCTGGCATCCACGAAGTCCTGCGCCGGCAGGGTTTGCTAAAGCACGCACTTTGCCTCGATCCCCGCGAGCGGCTCTCCACTGGCCAAGCCAGAGAAATAACCCGCGTTTGCGCCGCGTATCCGCAACTCACTGACGACTACTTTGTGCGTGGGTTGGAATGCGAGCATTCGGATGAAATTCAGCTTTGAGTGTGCGCGGTAAGCGATTCGAAAAAAGCACTCTTCCATCCCGAAAGCCCCCTCCTCTTCTGCAGTGCCACCTGCGGTTTTCCGCCGCTTCAGTTCCGTGCAACCTGCATAATTAACTTTCGAGACTGTGCGGGATGCAAAGCGTAACGGCGTCAAATGATATTCAAAACTTACGTAAAGCCTTGCCCATGACTTTATTAGTCATTTTTTGTTCGTGCGGCACGCGACGAGCTAGAGTTTGTTTTCAATGACTCGCAACTGCAATAACTGGCGGCAAACAGCAACGGGAGATGCTAATGAAGATAAAAGTTGATTTCAGTGCCGGCGATTTGAGCGTGATAAAACTCAAGGGAGTCCGTGATGCGGATGAGCAGTCCGTGGAGAAACTTGGGCAGCGAGCTTCGTCGAAAAAGCATAAACAATCGACCGGATGTGGAGGGAGAAACCAACTCGCGCGCTTACTTCTGAAAACAAACAGCGGGACAGCAAGCAAGGAAGAAACCTGGATGGCTGGAAACTCTGTATTCTGGATTACCAATTCTGAATTTCAAGTTGCGTCCATTGTGGACCAGTTGTTCCCTGACAAGATCGGGACCCACGATTTCGCTCAACAGAAAGGCACCGTAGGTGGTGTCGCCGGTGGATTTATCGGCCTGGGCATTCCGGAATTGGAAGCCAAGCGTTTCTCTCCATCCATACTGAGGATTCAGAGGAAATCAAAGCTGCGGAAAAAATCCATAAAGACGCCCGGGCAGCGGACATTTGCACGACGGCCGGATCCAGTGCTCCCAAACATGACAACAATGCTCACCCTCTGGTGGATGATTAACAATCGCTAACGATCCCAGACCTTCCAACTATGAATTCAATTTTGGAAAATCCACATAAAGAAACAACGGCGCCGCCAAATGGTGTTGAAGCCAACTGCTCACCGCGCATCATGGTGGTCGAGGACGACGTTCTTATCCGGAGTGTAAGCACTAAAGCGCTGGCTCGTGAGGGTTATCAGGTGGATTTCGCCGAAAACGGAGTTCGTGCATGGAAGGCATTACATCTCAATCGCTACGACCTGTTGATTACCGACAACAATATGCCGAAGATGACTGGTCTTCAACTTGTCCGGAAACTGCGGGCGGCTGGTATTGAACTGCCGGTCGTCCTCGCATCCGGCAGCCAGCTGGAGGACGCGGTCCTTAAAGACGCAATGCTAAATTTTGCCGCGGTAATTCCAAAGCCATTCACGTTGGACGAGTTAATCGCAACGGTAAAAAAAGTCTTGTTTACTCACAATAACTCCGAGCACTCATCGAAGCCTGGCGGGTGATTGATTGATAACAAATTGGACAAAGGAGGATTTGTACCGCCGCCGCCGCCCGGCTTGGCGATCGCTCCCGCGTACCTGGATAGCGAGCTTGGCCTTCGTGCCGTGCTTACGCCGTACACCGACCCTGGCATCGGTATCGCCGGCGACGCCAGTGGTTACCAATTACTTAAGCCGCGTCAGTAGGTGCCACTAACCGTGGTCGCTCGCGGTGGATTTCGGTATACGACTGCTGACCACGCAGCTGACACGGCCGCCGGGTTTGAGGTGCCGGATAATCGGATGAATCTTTGCTTCGACCCGGTCCGTGAAAATGGAAAGGGTGCGAGCAGCATCGGTATTTTAGGGCAGTACGATTTTCACGCTAGGAGTATCCGCGCAAGCGGTTCCGCCGGATGAAACTTCTCGGATACGCATAGGTGCCTGATTACAAAGATGCGCTACCCGGATGGCAAAATTGTTTTGGACTGGTATTCCTTTTTGGGATCAACAATGTCACACTCATATTTATGAAAGCTGCTGCCTGCCTGCTTGTGGGATTGGACGTACGTTCATCTGCAATTGCCCGGGACGCAGCGCGGCTGGTATTCCCCAAATCCGTTGTGACGACATTCAATACTTTGGAGGAGGCGTTGAAATGTGAACCAGGTTCGGGGTTTGAACTCCTGGTGCTGGCAAATCCCGGCGACACAGATGTATTCCGCGCTTTCGAGGCAACCGACCCCTCGGGGTTACCCCGATGGGCGATCGTGGTCTTGGGGGCAGCGCCGGCAATTGAAGGCGTGGAAACCCTATCTCCGCCAGAATGGAACGAGCAATTGTTGGTGCGCGTATTCCGGGCCGTGGTCGCACAACATCGGTTGCGGCGTGAAAACGAGCGCATTCGCGGAGATCTGCGGACCATCGCGCATCGCATCAGCCACGATTTGCGAACGCCATTGGGCGGTATCCTGACAGCGGGCGAGGCATTAAAGGAAATGGTGTCGGAACAAAATCCCTCCAGTGTCGAACTCGTGAAGTCTCTTTTGGAATCGGCGGACGAAATGGACAAACTCATCAGTCGTGTCAGTTTGTTGACCGGAGTTTCCGCGAATCCAGTTTCAAAAAGGCCGGTCGCGATGGAAGAAGTCGTTTGGGCGGCGCTGCAAAGGCTGGATCGCACGATTCTTAAAAAGGAGGCGCTGGTAACCCAGCCCGCCTCCTGGCCGGAAGTGATGGGTGTTTCTTCATTGTTGGAAACCATCTGGTGGAATCTCATCGCCAATGCTCTGCAACATGGGACGAAGAAAGTCCGCCTTGAACTTGGCTGGAGTCAGAATGAGCGGGAATTTCTTTTTTGGGTTTGCGATAACGGCGATGGAGTTCCTCCCAGGATAATCAGCAACCTGTTCCAGCCCTTTCACTCATTGCACTGCACGAATGCCCGAAAAGGATTAGGTTTGTCCATCGTGCAGAGGCTCGTGGAACTTCAGGGAGGATATTGCAGATATGAGCCAAATCCCCAGGGCGGTTCATGCTTTTATTTTGCGCTGCCCTGTTCGGAAAGCAGAGCGGTGTTGGACAAGTCAAAATCATTGTGATTTGGCAGCCATCTTTATTTGAATTAAGATAAACAAATCAAACCATGAGCAACCAATCCAAACAAAGTTCCCGCTGCACCATGGGGGCCAAGGGCCTGGACGATATTCTTTCTGGCGGCCTGCCGCGCAACCGGCTTTATCTGGTTCAAGGCGATCCCGGCGTGGGCAAGACCACGCTCGCATTGCAATTCCTGCTGGAAGGCGCGAAGCTGGGGGAGACCGGACTATATATCACCCTTTCCGAAACCAAGGAAGAACTGGAAGTTGTCGCCGAGTCACACGGCTGGAAACTGGGCCGGATTCACATTTTTGAACTGTCATCAATGCAAGAAGAACGTCAAGGCGAGACCGAGTCTACATTTTTCCACCCCTCCGAAGTTGAATTGAACCGGACGACCAAGACGCTACTGGCCAAAGTGGAGCGGGTGAAGCCAGCACGCGTGGTTTTTGATTCGTTGTCAGAAATGCGGATGCTGGCGGAAACGCCATTGCGATATCGCCGCCAGATTCTGCAACTGAAACAATATTTCGCCGGGCACAACTGCACCGTGCTTTTGCTCGACGACCGATCGGCCGGCGCTCGGGACTTGCAGATCGAAAGCATTGCCCACGGCGTCATTAGTCTGCAACGTTCCTCGCCCGAATACGGCATCTCGCGGCGGCAACTCAACGTCCAAAAGATTCGCGGCGTGAAATACCGGGAAGGCAATCATGACCTGATCATCCAGAGGGGCGGCCTGGTATTTTTCCCGCGGTTGATCGCGGCGGAGCACCACACCAAATTCAAGCGGGAAGAATTTCCCAGCGGGATCAGGGAGCTGGACACCTTGCTGGGCGGTGGACTGAGCCGGGGCACGAGCAACATGTTTATGGGACCGCCGGGCACGGGCAAATCAACGATGGCAATCAAGTTCGCTCTCGCTGCCGCCAAACGCGGGGAAAGAGTTTGCTTTTACATTTTTGACGAAACCAAGGCAACGCTGCTGGCGCGAGCCAGGCAGCTCGAAATGGACATTGAACCTTACGTTAAAAGGGGGGTTATTCAAATAAACCAGATTGATCCTGCGGAGATTTCTCCCGGCGAGCTGGCCTATCGAATCCGCCGCGCCGTGAGCGACAATGAAGCCCGCATGGTTATCATTGACAGCATCAACGGCTATCTCAACGCCATGCCGGAAGAGCGGTACTTGAATCTGCAACTACATGAATTGCTCGCGTTCCTGAATCAGCAGGGCGTCATCACCATCATGGTGCTCGCTCAACAGGGCCTGATCGGCCCGAATCAATCCATCGTGGATTTGACGTATCTCGCGGATACGGTTGTGCTCTTGCGCTTCTTTGAAGCGCGCGGCGCGCTGAAGCAGGCCGTGTCGGTGATCAAGAAACGGAGCGGGAACCATGAACGGACCATCCGCGAAATGAAACTGGGCGCAGGCGGAATTCGGGTGGGCGAGACTTTGACGAATATGCAGGGAGTGATGACCGGTATACCTTCCATTAGCGGGGATGAGAAGGACATAAAGAACAAACGCGGCGCATGAGCAGAACCAGGCGGGCCAATTCAAAGACTGGCAAGCGGCAGGCGGCTGCCATCGAGCCTGCCGTCGATGAGAGCCGCATTTTAATTCTGGCGCCAACGGGCAACGATGCGCGCTTAACGGCTGATTTTTTGACGAAGTCACGCCTGAGACCGCAAATATGCTGGGATGTGTCTGAATTGTGCTCGAAGGTGGCCGAAGGTTGCGGCGCAATTCTTCTGGCGGAGGAAACGTTGGGGGTTGCTTCGATTTCGCTTTTGGTTGAGGCGCTGGCTCAACAGCCGGCATGGTCCGATATTCCGGTAACCATCATTACCAGCGGGGGTGAGGCAACTCAGACGCAACTGCGTCGTCTGGCAGTTTTTGGACCCGGCGGCAATGTGACTTTGCTGGAACGGCCTTTTCGTCCCGGCACACTCATCAGCACCCTCGAATCCGCCCTGCGATCGCGGCGACGTCAGTATGAAGTCCGCAAGCTGGTGCAGGCGATGAGCCACTTGATGCGCGAGAAGGAGGCCCAGGCCCAATTGTTCGATGTAGTTTTGTCGTCCATTGCCGATCTGGCTTACACTTTTGATCTGGAAGGAAATTGGATTTATGCCAACAAGCCGCTGCTGAAACTGTGGGGAAAAACACTGGCGGAGATTTCCGGAAAAAGTTCCCTGGAGCTGGGCTATCCGCCCGAACTGGCCCGTCGCTTGAAACGGCAGGTGAAGGAAGTGATTGCGACGCGAAAACCATTGAAAGGGGAAACCTATTTCACTGATGCGGCGGGGGTCGAAGATTATCACGAGTATATTTTCAGTCCGGTTTTTGCCGCGGACGGCAGCGTCACGGCGGTTTGTGGAACAACGCGCCTGGCGACGGAGCGCAAGCGGGCTGAAGCGGTGGCTGAAAGTCAGCGGCGTGTGCTGCAACTCATCGCCGAGGACGCGCCCCTTCAACGCGTGCTGGATGAATTGCTGCGCAAGGTCGAATATGAAAGTTTGAGCGAAACTTTTGCCTCTGTGTTTCTGTTGGACGTGGATGGAATCCACCTGCGCCATGCGGCGGCTCCCAGTTTGCCGGTGGCATTCACGAAAGCACTGGACGGGATTGCCATCGGACCGAAAGCAGGCTCTTGCGGCACGGCTGCATTCTTAAAAAAACCGGTGTATGCCGGCGACATCGCCAACGACCCACGTTGGGCGAATTCGAAGCATCTGGCACTGGCGCACGGCTTGCGGGCCTGCTGGTCCATTCCAATTCTTTCGACTCAAGGGCGGGTGTTGGGAACTTTTGAGCTTTACCATTCGAAGCCGTGCCAGGCGAACAAAAAAGATTTGCGAGAGGTGGAAACGGACATCCGCACTGCTTCCATTGCCATTGAACGAAAACAAAGCGATGCCGCTATCCGGGAAAGCCAGCTGCGTTACGGTCAGCTCGTTCATGGCCTCCCCACTGCTGTTTATACGACTGATGCGCAGGGCAAGGTGGTTCTTTACAATGAAGCCGCGACGAATTTGTGGGGTCGTCAGCCGTTGATCGGCAAGGAATCGTGGTGTGGTTCATATCGCGTTTATCATCCGGATGGAACGCCGCTGCCGCTCGATAAATGTCCGCTGGCGCTGACGTTGAAAGAAGGCCGTCCGGTACGAGGAGAGGAAATTATAATTGAACGTCCCGATGGCACGCGCCGCAACGTCCTGCCTTACCCCGAGCTGATCCGCGATGCGACTGGCAGAATTGTCGGCGGGGTCAACATGCTTTTGGATGTCACCGACATCAAGCGCGCCGAGGATGCTTCGCGTCGGCTCGCCGCGATTGTTGAATCATCTGAAGACGCCATTATTAGCAAGGATTTGAACGGAATCATCACGAGCTGGAACCACGGGGCGGAAGTGCTTTTTGGTTATCGAGCCGAAGAGGTCGTCGGCAAATCGATTACGATTTTGATACCTCGCGAAAATGTCAACGAAGAGCCCAATATTTTAAACCGCGTCCGCCACGGCGAAAGTGTGTCACATTATGAAACGGTCCGCCGCCGCAAGGATGGAAGCCGGATTGAAATCTCGCTGACGGTGTCGCCGCTCAAGGATGCTCAGGGGAAAATTATTGGGGCCTCAAAAATCGCTCGCAACATCTCCGCACAAAAGGACGCTGAACGGAGATTGGAGCGCGCCCACCTCGAAGCGGTGGCGGCCTCGCGCGCCAAGGATGATTTTCTGGCGGCTCTTTCGCATGAACTCCGTACCCCGCTAAACCCTGTTTTATTGATCGCCAGCGAAGCTGCGGGAGATCCCAGACTGCCGGCGGACGTTCGTGCGCAATTCAGAACCATCCGCAACAATGTGGAAGTGGAAGCGCGTCTCATTGACGACCTTCTGGATATTACCCGCATCACGCACGGCAAACTCTTATTCAAACTGACTTTGGTGGACGTGAATGCCGTGTTGAAAGGAGCAATCGAGACGGTTCGCTCCGAGATTGATCAAAAACGGATTGCGCTGACGTTGGAACTGGCGGCGCAAAAAGCGATGGTCAAAGGCGATGCGGTTCGCATGCAACAGTTGTTCTGGAACGTGCTTAAGAACGCCATCAAGTTTACGCCGGAGAATGGAATAATAACCGTCCGTGCCCGAACAGAGGGCGACAGTGAAGTGATTGTTACGATTGCGGACACAGGCATCGGCATGACCGATGGCGAACTTGCCCACATTTTTGAAGCCTTTGCCCAAGGTGAGCATGTTGGCGCTGGCGGATCGCACCGCTTTGGTGGATTGGGGTTGGGTCTCGCGATAAGCCGGAAACTCATTGAGCTGCATTCTGGCAAAATTCGGGCCATCAGTTCCGGACGAGACCAAGGTTCAACCTTCATCATTACACTTCCTCTGGCCGCGGACCAGACGATGGCAAATTCGCAGCCCAAAAATGACAGTCCACCAACACTCGCTGCGGGTAGCTACGGACAGGGGCACACGATTCACATTTTGCTGGTGGAGGATCACGAACCGACGCGCACCGCTCTGGCGCAATTGTTGACCCGTCGCCACTACGACGTTAGAACCGCCGCTTCCGTCGCCGAAGCCCGCAGGCTCTCCAAACAGCAGGAGTTTCAACTGTTGATTTCTGATCTTGGTCTGCCGGATGGGAACGGGCTTGACCTCATGAGTGAATTGCGGGCGGACAACACAACTTTGCAAGGGATTGCTTTAACTGGCTTCGGGATGGAAGAGGACGTTGTCCGCAGCCTGCAGGCTGGATTTGCCAGTCATTTGACCAAGCCAATCCGGATGCAGGCTTTGGAAGCTGCCTTGGCTAAGGTTTTTTCCCATGACGTGATACCGCGCGCGTAGGTGGGTTTCAGCTGCAAAGTTGAAACGACCTCGTGCACTCCTTCCGTTTCCCGCGCAATGCAAGTTGCAAACGGCAATCAACCCACAGTGCAATTTGCAAAGCAACGTACAGCGCGGACCGGTTCTGGTTTTCTCAAAATGCGGGGTTTTTTGAGAAAAATGCCTCAAACCTGCATATGGCATGAAGAGAGCTTGGTATTTTCCTCTAGAACCGCGAACGGACCAGGGCACTGCCGCCTTTAATTCTTTCCTTGGGTTAAATAGGACGGTAAGTCCGACTATTTAGATGATGAGAAACAAATCGCAACCGTCGCGAGACAATTTGGCCGACGCAAAGCTGAAGGCTGAATATATCTCTGGTTCGCCACGTGGTGCTTTACGTGACGGGGACTCTGCGTCAGACCAGCTTAAGACCGGTTGGAAATCGCCCCGGGTTATTTTAAAGCAGGGGAGGCGCATGGTTCGTCATCCAAACAACAACATTTACAGAACGGTGATCCTTGTCTGGCTCAGCCTCTCGGTCGCGAGCGTGATTCTGGCGGCCGCCAACTGGTTGCAACTGCACTTCCGTCTGAAAGCATCGACTAACGCCGTCGCGATTGTGGATGCCACCGAGGGAATTCAAAAATCGCTGTTGGACGTCGAGACGGCTCAGAGAGGATTCACTATTACCGGGGAGGAAACGTTTTTGGAACCTTTTAACAAAGCCCAGACGGTTCTGCCGAAACAATTCAGTCATTTTGCCGATTTGGCGAGCAAGGACCCGGATGACTTGCAGCAGTTGATGGATTTGCGTGCTCAAGCCGAAGTCTTTCTGAATTACTCGAAAAGTGTTATTAAGACACGGCGTGAAATTGGATTTCAAGCGGCTGCTGATATCGTCAAGACGGGAGAGGGCAGAAAGATCATGGACGGTATACGCGACAAAGTGGAAAGGATCAAATCGTACCGTTATTCGCTTGTCTCCATAGAAGGACGTTCCTCCCAGCGTCAACTTCTGCGCGCCAGCCTCACCAGTCTGATTGCGGGCGCCATCGGAATCGGCGCGGGTATATTTGCTTTTTACCTTGCCCGTGTCTCCTTCCAGCACCAGCAGCACGAACGCGAATTGCTGGAAGCCAAATTTAAAGCTGAGCACGAAAACCAGGAAAAAAGCGCCTTTCTGGCGAACATGAGCCATGAGATTCGCACCCCAATGAATGCCATCCTGGGTTTTAGCGAACTGCTTTCCGGCGAATTACGCGAGCCAAAACACCGTCAATATTTGCAATCCATCCGCGCCAGTGCCACTTCGCTGCTCCAGCTCATCAACGACGTCCTCGACATGTCAAAGGTCGAAGCCGGCGCGCTTGAGTTGCGACTCGAACCTACTGATCCGCGTGAAATTTGTGAATTTATCAGAACGGTGTTTAGCGAACCCGCGATGAAAAATGGCGTTAAGCTGGAATGTAGAGTCGCAGAAGACCTGCCTCAGGCACTGTTGCTTGATCGGGTAAGGTTGCGCCAAATTCTGGTCAACCTGGTAGGCAACGCCGTCAAGTTTACCGACCGCGGTCACATTTACACCACTGTCACATGGGAGAAGCAGGAGAATAGCAGCAGCCGAATCACGCTGGTCATCGAAGTCCAAGATACGGGCGTGGGCATCCCCAAGGACAAACTCGAAGCCATCTTCAAGCCTTTTGTGCAAGCCGGAGCGCATCGGGACAAGGAAAAAACGGGCACCGGACTGGGCCTGGCCATCGTTCAACGGCTGACCCGTCTCATGGGAGGTACGGTCACCGTCGCGAGTGTCGTAGGGCAAGGATCCGCTTTTCATTTGCGATTTCCAGACGTGTCCGTCTCGGTGCGTTTGCCAGAGTCGGACCTTGCCCATGGGGACAGTGTCACCGACCTTAATGAACTTCGTGCGGCGAAAATTTTGGTTGTGGACGACAACGAGCAAAACTGCAATCTCATCGCAGGCATGTTTATCAGCACCCATCACCAGCTTGAATTTGGCACTGATGGACGTGAGGCGGTGGAAAAGGCGCGCCGTTTTCAACCCGACGTGGTCTTGATGGACATTCGGATGCCGAACATGGATGGCCGGCAGGCGCTTGAGGAAATGCGCAGGACGAGCGCCTTACAGTTGTTGCCGGTGATTGCGGTGACAGCTTCCAATCTGCTCGCTGAAGAAAAAGGCTTGAAAGAAACATTTGACGGCTATCTTCGAAAGCCCTTCACGGGCCGTGAACTTTTCAATGAACTGGCGCACTTCATTCCCCGGCGCGAAAAAGACCAAGCGACCGTTCCCGAGAGGTCACCTCCCGCGACCCATTCTCAGACGGTAACCGACTCCGAGGCGGGTTTGATGGCAAAACTGCGAACGTTGGAAACACAGGAATGGCCTGGACTCCGCGACTGTCTCGCGGTGAATGAAACTCGGGCCTTCGCCCAAAAGTTGAAAGCCCTGGCTCATGAAACTCCGTGCGAGCCATTGTCGGTTTATGCGGAGGCTTTGGCGTACTACGCAGACACTTATGCCGTGGACGCGCTTGAAAAACATCTTCAACAGTTTCCCGCACTGATCGCGCGGGTGGAACGCCTCACAACATGAGTGTCGATGATTTTGTCGCAAAAACGTCTGAAAACATTTCGAGCGAGGCCCATACTCTCTCCGCACGCATCCTGGTCGTGGATGATAAGGCCGCGAATATTCAGATTGTCGGCAACATGCTCGGCAAGTTGGGCTACGAAATCGTGCCCGCCAACGACGGCCCAACCGCCCTCAAGCGCCTCGCTCTTCGGCCGCCCGATCTGATCCTGCTCGAC
>Ga0184635_10000256_pt1 | contig 12454 bp, 10 predicted proteins | sample PLM3_30_b2_FD_133147 | JGI IMG/M metagenome (GOLD analysis project Ga0184635, IMG submission 133147) | Groundwater sediment microbial communities from an aquifer in East River, Colorado, USA - PLM3_30_b2 | ecosystem: Environmental > Terrestrial > Soil > Riparian zone | place: USA: East River...
ATCGGGAGCTGATGTATCGGGAGCTGATGTATCGGGAGCTGATGTATCGGGAGCTGATGTATCGGGAGCTGATGTATCGGGAGCTGATGTATCGGGAGCTGATGTATCGGGAGCTGATGTATCTGCAAATTCTGCGAGATCATCATAATTATACAAAATTTGCTCTTCCTTATCGAGTGCATGTATCGAAATGTTAGTTTCAACAAGGAAAAAAGCGCCGAGAGCTATAATTATTCCTAATAAAAGGGAAATATTGGCTGATCCGACGCTGTGCACAGATTAAAATTTAAATAAACACAATACATAAATCTTTGTCATATGATTCATTCTCGTTATCATACTTTTCCGCACTAAACCTCCTGTAGGTACCTCCTTTATTATCCATTTCTTTATATTGTTGCTCAATTTAATTACTGATTGTCTTTGAGTTTCTATTCACTGTCTTCTTTTTTCTTTCCGTGCTAGACAATGAACACTGCTCTTCTGTTTATCGCTCAATATAACAATGTTAACCGCAGTTCCTCAAAGATTTGTAATATTTGATACTCTTCACAAAATATTATTGATGAGAAAACATATTGTTAATTAATGCAGTACTCTTTATTTTTGATATTGTCCGGAAAAAAGACGTTCTATATTCTAATGATAAGTGGTATTGCATTTATTGTAATTGGAGCCGCTTCAATGATTGATTCAAATACTCCCCGAAAAGTAGCCATAGATAGTACATTGGAGACCAATTTGACGGATGTTATTACACCTATAATGAATAATGGAAGTGTGGGTAAAATCATAATTGATGGATCCAAGTTTAATTTCAAAATTGAAGATCCGGACAAATCAGTTGTCTTATCGGTTACTAATCAATCGCATTATGAATACAATCTAGTTGCTGACAAGGGAGGAGAATATAGATTTGAAACAAAAAATATAGGGAGTTCAGTACTTAATATTGATGGAGACGTGGAAACTAAGGCATCTTATTTGGCTTTTGGAGGACAAATGATGTTACTCATCACAGGAATAATAGTTCTTGGGATTGGAATAAAGACTAAAATTGTTTAAATTAAATGCTATTTAATTTATTGTTCCTCTTCGATAGGAACCAAGTATTTTAAGGAATGTGCATTTCTTTTCAATTTTATCTAATGTGTTCTTAATATTTTCTTCTTCAATGTGACCTTCCAAATCTACATAAAAGTTGTATTCCCATGGTTTTTCTTTAATTGGCCTTGATTCTATTTTAGTGAGATTTATTTTATTATTGTTAAACTCTTGTAACACTGAAAATAACGAACCTGGTGTATGTTTCAATCCAAAAATCATTGAAGTTCTATCATTTTTGGTAGGGATTGTTTTTTGATCAGAGAGTACCAAAAATCTTGTGAAATTGTTTTTCCTACCTTCTATATTTTGATCTAGTATCCTCATATCGTAAAATTCTGCTGCGTTTTTACTTGCAATAGCTGCAGCATCAAGAATTTTTTTTTCTTTTATTAGCCTAACAGATCCGGCTGTATCATAAGTAGGTATAGAATTGAAGTTTCTTTTCTTGATATAATTCCTACATTGTGCTAAGGCCTGAGGATGTGAAAGGACCTTGGTTATTGTCGAATTAGTTGGTAATGCAATTAAACAGTGATTAATCTTAAGAAATATTTCACCAGTAATTTTTTTTTCTGTATCCAATAGTAGGTCGTATATTTCATTCACCGAGCCCTCAATTGAATTTTCAATTGGAACGACTGCACAATCAATACTGTCATTTCGTAACGCATCAAAAATATCTTGGAAAAGTTTCATTGGAACAAGGTTTGAATCGGGAAAAAACTTCCTGGCAGCGATCTCACTGTAGGCTCCATGCTCCCCCTGGAAAGCGACAAATTTTCCTTTCAAGTTATTTATTTAATTTAAAGAAAGGGTTAATTCATATATTTTTATGTTATTTACATACTGACTTTCGTTCAAAAATAGAATAATCCAATTTAGTAATTATCATTTTAGGATAAAGTATTTAATGCTTAACTCTATTGAATTTAACTTAAATGCAACTAGATCAACAGTACATTGATCCTTTAGATAAACAACTTTTGAATGAGATTCAATGGACATTCCCACTATCTAGTAGGCCTTATCTCGAAATAGCAACTAAACATGGTCTTACTGAAGATGATGTAATGAAAAGGATTTCTTTAATGAAACGAACCGGACTAATAAGACAAATCAACGCAATTTTTGATACAAGGAAATTGGGGTACAAGAGTGCATTAGTCGCATTTGCCGTTAAAAAAGACAGACTTGATTCAGTAGCGCTGGAAGTCAATAAACATCCTGGGGTGAGTCACAATTATGAAAGAGATCATGAATTTAACATGTGGTTTACTTTGGCTGTTTCTCCTGATGGAGATTTAAAAAAAGATCTTGAAATAATGGCATCGCTTGAAGGTGTAATTAAATTCCGACTGTTGCCAACTCTAAAACTATACAAAATAGGAGTAAAACTGGACATGGTAAATAGCGATCCTAACAAGATAACTCCAGATGACAAAGTAAAAAAAATGGACCAAAAAAAATTTGAGATTACATCAAGAGATAAGGAATTCATAAGGGAATTACAAAAAGATTTAGAAGTAACACCAAGACCGTTCGATACTTCGGCTAACAATCTTGGAATCACTGTGGATGAATTATTCAAGAAGGCCAGTGAATACGAAACAATGGGTGTAATGAGACGGTTTGCAGCAATCCTGCGGCACAGAGATGCTGGATTTACAGCAAACGGTATGATTGTTTGGAAAGTGCCAGAAGATAAGATTGATGAGGTTGGATATAAACTCGCGTCATTTCCTCAAGTGAGCCATTGTTACAGAAGACCCGTATATCCTGATTGGCCATTTAATCTATTTAGTATGATCCACGCAAGAACAATTGAAGCTGCCAAAAAAATTGCTATTGAATTATCCAACTTTGTAAGGATTAATGAATATAAAATTCTGTTTAGTTCTAGAGAGTTTAAGAAAGAAAGAGTAAAATACTTCGTGGATTGACATTTATTTTCTTTCTTCGATTAACGTAATTTCTTCTTGTTTAATTTTTTGAATAAATTAACACATAATTATGCTCGAATGCTGTTTAGTTTAAAATGATATTTTCCAAAATATTTCAATCGAATGTGTTACCAATTAATGGATGCGTAACTATTTAAGATAATTATATTATTTGATTCAAAAATTGTATACTTGTAGCGAATTCAGATATCCAGTAAGCCAGAATTGGAATCATTGAAATATTTGCCCTTCTCGATGATGCTTAAGTAAGGATAGAAATTTATTATTTATATAATGTAATTGGCGTTTAAGCGAAGTTAGCCCAGACTGGTTAAGGTACGAGCTTCCCAAGCTCGGGATCGCGGGTTCAAATCCCGCACTTCGCAGATAAAGTATCATATGTAAGCATTTTACCATCATGTTCCTTGGCACACAGATCCTAATCCTATGATTTCGAAAATTTCATGGCTGTGAATATTATCTGTCATCGCTTAACTTGAGATAAAAAATATTCAAATGATTATTCTAAGTTCAATTTAACCATATTCTTTTTTCTTATCTCAAAAATTATTTTACCATATACTTAAAAAGATGTATTTGTCTTTCTTTTAGTATACTTTGAAGCAGGTTATTACATTTCACTCTTATAAAGGTGGCACAGGAAAAACCACTTTAGCAGCTAACTTGGCAGCGTTGCTAGCTGAAAAGGGGAACAATGTGTGTATTGTGGATATTGATGTTTATGCTCCTAGTCTTCATGCTTATTTTGGCGATCCTGTTCAGAACAAAATCAAGAACACTATAAATGATTATATTGTAGGTGCATGTGGAGTTGACGACTTATTGGTTGAAGTAACACCAATACCACAATTATCAGAAAGTGGATCACTAAAGGGGAAAATAATAGGTTGTTTTGCTAGTCCAAAAAGAGAGGATATTCTCAAGATTGAAGGAGTAAAGGAGGATAAAAATAGAATGAGTATGCTAAAAAGATTCATTAACTTTAGAGAGGACTTAATCGAGAAAAATGATATTGATTATGTTATCATGGATTCAAGTCCCGGAATCAGATTTTGGGCAATAAATGCATTAGCATTATCAGATATTGTATTTCTCACACTAAAAATGGGAGACATGGATTTTGGAGGCACTAAGATGATTGCCAATGAAATATTGGCTCAATTTAAGGAGCAGGGAAATACCAAATATCATCTACTTCTAAACAGAATAGCAGGTTATTGTATTCCATATTCACAAGTAGGCGAACCTCATGAGAGTCATTCCGATGCAAATTATTGCACCTTAACTCCTGTATCCGATGATTTTATTAAGAAATTGTCAAGTGAGACTGGCATCGACGTAATGACATCTATTCCATGTTATTGCGATATCCAATTTGCCCAAAAGGAATTTCTAACTGTTCTTGGATTTCCTGATCATCCTTTCTCACAACAGATACACCATTTAAAAAAGTTAATAGAGATTTGACTACTTAATCTTTTTTTGTTTGTTCACATGAATAAAAAAACAGGTATATAGATCCAACTTTATATAATATCCAAAATGACTATTCCAGGACTTGCTGAACTCACTGATGGAGAAGAAAATATTTCACCCACCTTGTTTCTCTTGTCCGGTCCACCTGGAATAGGAAAGAGAGATTATTGTAGGGAATTTCTTGAAGAGGGCTTAAGCTCCAAAAAAAAATGCGTTTTTCTATCTTCGAAAGTTACAGATAGAGAAAAAGTCGAATTGTTTAATCTGAATGAAAAAAAATTCAATTCGTTATTTGTAAACCCAGCGCTTCTATATGATACACCAAACAAAAAATCTCTTGATGATACGTTGAAGCAAATCGTTTCCTATCTTTCAGACATACAAAATGATGAATCTCCGGATCAAGAAAGTAAGAAGAGTATCGAAAATGGAGACAATAGTGTCTATTTTGTCATGGACTCATTAAATCATTTTTGTGATATTTTTGAAGTTACTCCAATTAGAAAATTTTTGGCAAAACTAGTTCTCCAGTTAAAAAGGAGAAAAACCATGGGAATATTTACTATTGATACCCCGATATCCACAGAATATCATCCGATAGTGTCATTTTGTGATGGAATAATGGAGATGAAATTTGAAGAATCTAATGATTCCTTGATTAGAAAAATAAGACTACTTTCAGCAGCTGGCCATGCTATGGCAAAACCCACTTGGATACAATTTAGAATAGATAAAAATGGGCGGTTCACTTTTGCAGATGATCTACTTAAATGTACTTTGGACGGAAGAGTCATTCAACACCCTCCAGTTTATTACCTTGACTTACCGTTTCATTCAGAAGGATGCACAAAAACATATAGAAAATTTGTGTCAGTTTTTAAAGACCTTGATCCAAAATATGAAGTTTTAAATTATAACTTTTGCTTTATTGATATTGTAGGATTATCCAATCCAGACTTGGCGGTTCATAGGCAAAAGGAAAAAATCGTAAGGTTAAATGAATTTATCAGTTCCTGTAATTCATTTAGGAAAACATCTGACGACTTGAAGATAATTCTTCCCTCTGGTGACGGAATGGCTATTGGCTATGAAAACAACCCTGAGTTACCATACAAGTTAAGTGTTGAACTTCATAGTTTTCTACGGAAATATAACAAACGAATGGAGACGGATAACAAGATCAAAGTTAGAATTGGCCTAAGTTCTGGACCTGTATTCACTGTTTATGACATATCAAACAGACTTAACGTTTGGGGCCCCGGCATAATTATGGCAAGGAGGGTTATGGATCTTGGTGATAGCTGGCACATACTTATTACAGAGAATTTCGCTATGCAACTAAAGCCATTGTACGAAGAATACAGAAATAATATCAGGCTTATAGGATCCTATGAAATCAAACATGGAGAAAAAATCAATGTTTATTCTGCATATTCTGAGGATTATGGGAATCCTGAATTGCCAGAAAAATTCAAACAAATCTATACAACTCCATAATTTGTTTAAATACCTTGGATAGCATGTTTTCATCTATTTTTGGATATTCTGACAAAGATTTCTTTAAATTATCCATCAAAGTTCAAATGGATAAATCGTCAGTTGATGGTTGGTAATGAAGCAGAATAAAAAGAAAGAGAATAATAGTAAGAAGGATAGAGCTCTCGATCCTAAAAAAAAGAGGGAGGATAAAAGCTACTTTGCTGTAACTCGAAAGAGAAGAAATAGGAATTTGATGATTATTGTGCCAGCGGTGGCGGTACTTTTGGCGATAATGGCTTATGCAATCACTATATATTCCGAAAATTTGGAAAAACCGGCTCACAAATTCGGTGCTCTTGGTTCTGAACATGTCCACGCAGCATTTGCGGTAAAGATTAATGGTGTTAAATTGGATTTTAGTCAGCAAAAGTACCAGGTGCGATCTAAATATATTCATGTGGAAAATAACGATGGTAATACATTACATAGACATGCAACTGGAGTTCCTGTTGGAGAATTCTTTAGAAGCATAGGAATGAATGTCACTGACAGCTGCTTTACTCTTGAAAATGGAACAAGTTATTGCAGTAACGGAAATTCAAATCTTGAATTCTATATTAATGGAAATAAGACAGATTCAATTGCAAATTATGTCATTAAGGATGACGACAGAATATTGATTGTTTATGGAAATAAGAATAAAATGGAAACACAACAAGATCTGGATGCACTAAGACTTACCGAGATAAAGAAATAACAAATAAAATCAAAATTTTCAAATACCAATTTTTTATTGACTCTAAATTCTAAAAATAGTAAACACAATTCAACGTTTCAAATTTCAATTTGTAGAAAATCTGGTGTTAATCTGGACAAAAGTATTAATCCAAATGGTAAAGAGCTTATCTTTATGGTCGATCCTGCCATACTTATTTCCGCGCTTGCTGGGGCAGGGTCTTTTTTTTCGCCATGCATATTGCCTATTTTACCTGCCTTCATATCATATTTATCAGGAACTACACTCAATGAGATTCAAGATTCATCCGGACAATCACTCAAGCTAAAAAAAGCGACTAGATTAAACATATTTTTGAATACAGTATACTTTGTTCTGGGCTTCTCGCTTGTTTTTGCTGTGTTAGGTGTGTTTCTAAATAGTATCTTTATGACTGTTGGGTTAGGATTTCAAACCATATTGACTTCTGTTGGAGGATTAGTTATTGTAGGATTTGGTGTGTATTTGATACTCTCAACAAGGTTAAGGCGTCTTAATTTTGAAAGAAAATTTTCTTCTATTCCTAAATTTAAGACCAGTTACATTACTTCGTTCGTATTTGGTGCCGCATTTGCAGCAGGTTGGACTCCGTGTGTGGGACCAATACTCGGAAGTACACTTACTTTGGCCGCAACTGCGCCAGGAGCTGCCTACAATTTACTATTGGCGTATTCACTAGGCCTTGGAATACCGTTTTTAATAACAGGTGTGTTTTTTTCACAGGCGACAACTATTATTAGGAAAATGGTAAAACATCTAAAATATTTTAATCCTGCAATGGGGATCATGCTTATAGTACTTGGGATATTAGTATTTAGTAATAATCTTAGCATACTAGGGAATTTTCCTCTAGCCAATGAAATTATCAATCTTGAAAGAGGATCTTAGATGAATAAGGATAACATAAGTGCGTTGTTGACTGGTATAGGTGTAGTGACTCTTATAGTGGGATTTGCAATCTATTTTAATAGTCACGAACTCAACAATTCCCCTCTTCAAGGGAATTACAATGGACAAATAACAACAGATCTATATAATAACGATCTAAATAATAACGATGGGATTTCAAATGTTCAACTGTCAATAGATAAATCTCACTTCAAGAAAGCACCAGAATTTCAGGGAATAACATCATACATTAACTCAAACGAGACAAAGTTATCCGATCTTAGAGGCAAGGTAGTATTGGTTGATTTTTGGACATACAGTTGTATTAATTGTATTAGAACGTTACCATATCTTGTTGACTGGAATCAAAAATATTCTGACAAAGGATTGGTCATTGTAGGAATTCATAGTCCAGAATTTGAGTTTGAAAAAAATTTGGATAATGTTAAACAAGCAGTGACAAGATTTGGAATAAAGTATCCTGTATTGTTAGATAATGAACACGGGACCTGGAACGCCTTTCAAAACAGCTACTGGCCACGGAAATATCTTGTGGATTCAGATGGGTACATACGATATGATCATATTGGTGAGGGAGGTTATGTGGAAACTGAAAAAGCAATTAGGAACCTATTGGCAGAACGATCCTATCAAAAAGGAATTGAGATATCTAATTTTAATCAAACAAAGTTAAGCGTCCCCGAGACGCAATCTGTTGATTACAATCAAATCAAAACACCTGAATTATACTTTGGATACCAGTATTCGAGAGCTCCACTTGGAAATATTGAAGGATTTAATCCCGAAAAGGCTACCAACTATACAAGACCCGGTGCTAATCTAGTACGTAACGTTATCTATCTTCAAGGATTATGGAAAAACAATCCAGACAGCATGGAACTTGTCGGACAGGATGGAAAAATAATGCTAGTTTATTCGGCAAAGTCTATCAATATTGTAGCAGGAGGAAAAGGAGAGGTGACTGTTAGGGAGGATGGTAAAGTATATCAGACAAATAATTCTTCTAAAGGAAATGATCTAAATGATGAAGGAAAACTGAATATAGACGGACAGAGGCTCTACAATATCGCCGACCATACAAAATACGGAAACCATCACATTGAAATAGATGCCAAAGGAAGTGGGTTTAAAATATACACTTTTACATTTGGATAAAAACCACAACACCAAATAGTCTATTAATCAGGATTACGAATCAATAATCTTAGTTAATAGTTTCATAATCTATCTTCTCTTGTCTGCGTTTAGTTTCAAAAAAATAGGATCAAAAAATAAAAGATAATAAGTGTTCATTTCAAGGGAATGTTGATTCAATTTGAACCCTGAATCATGGATAAAAGTAATTCTTCCAGATAAATCTACTACAAGCGTGAGATTAATCAGGAGTACAAGAAGCAAGCGAATGTGTATTAGGGTTGACCGTTCTAGTATTTCAGTTGTCTCTCCGATTAACCAAGATATTACCAGTGTACGAAATTTCATTAGTAATAATAATTCATGGATTTTGAAAAAAATAATATTTTATGCGAAATTAAATAGTAAATTGGAATATGGTCCTCTTTTAAAAGATGAAATTATTTATCTTGGGAAAAAATATAAACTAAAATTTGTCAAGGACACTTTTCAATATGCTCTTCTTTCTGAAAATCTAATGAAAATAACATTTCATGTAAAAGATAGACGAACATGTAGGAGAAATATAGTAAATTGGTATAAACAACAGACAAAGAAACTATTGGATAATAAAGTTCCATTTTTTGGGAAAAAGTTATCGATATCCTATGGAAAGGTAAGAATAAGAAGTCAAAAATTTAGATGGGGCAGCTGTTCAAAAGAAGGTAACCTGAATTTTAACTTGTTATTATCCACGCTTCCCATCAACATAATTGATTACATTATAATCCATGAATTATTTCACTTAGTTGAATTTAATCATTCAGATCGTTTTTGGAAACTAGTAGAACATGCATTTCCCACATACAAGGATTGTCGCACTTGGTTGAAAAATAATGGGGCATATTTGCAAATCGATTAACTATGATAAACATTTTAATCATGAGCACCCTAACCCAATCAAATAAATTTTACACCTATACTTTATCAACTTGGGAGATAGGCAGAGCATCAAGGTAGTTTTATTTTCTTGTCAAATAAATTTGGACCAAAATAAGATTAGTCAATAATATCAATATTAAAAATATGGGAATTATATATGAAATTCATAAATATCAACATGATGATTTTCAATACGTTGTTGCTAGTACAAATAAATATTCTGAAACCAAGGTAAAAAATGATGTCGAACGTATGAACTCTATGTTAAATGAATCATTGAGAACAATGGGGATAAGATATGTATTTACGGTCTCTGATACGTCGGATTCTCTGTATAAAGAACGCAAAAAAAAGAATTCTTAATAAATAGATTGCTTAATTGCCGTACATACTTGATTTTTGGCAAGATTTTCTCTCAAAATGGGAAAAATTTTAGGTTCCTCTTCCTGCTTTCTTGCTGGATAATACTATTTTTTTCCGCTTCAGTAATCAATAGTAATTTACTAAATAAGGTCGATGCTCAAACATCTGGAGGTTACCACTATGCTCCAGGACTTGTCCTTACAGGTTCCAATTACCAAGATGTAACGAGTACTAATTCACTGCAACTATCTCAGTTTAGTGTTGCTGCTTGGTTTAAAACGTCGACTAACTTTGCATCTGATGCCATTATAGTAAACAAGGGCGGCGTAGGTAGCGAAAGTTCAGGTCAGAATATGAACTATGGAATTTGGATGACAAAATCTGAGAAAATACAAGCTGGATTTGAATCAACCACTGCAGCTGACCACTTTGTTACTTCTGCAAAGACATATAATGATAATCAATGGCACTATGTTATGGTAACATATGGTGGTTCTAATGTCATCTTATATATCGATGGTGTACGGGTCACCACCAAATCAACAACAGGTGCATCCCCTGAAACCTCCGGAACAAAACCAGTACGTGTAGGAGCTAATTCCAGGGTTACTCCACCAGGAAACTTCTTTACAGGACAGGTGGATGAGATACGAGTATGGAACGATGACTTAACGACACAGCAGGTCGCAGACGCATTTGCTGGTACCTCCTTCAATACAGCAGAACAAGTCCTGTATCTTCCATTTGGTTCTAACCCGCCACCAGTTGCAAATAACCAGGCCATAACTGTCAATAAGAACACACAGCAAGCCATTACCCTTACTGCGACAGATCCTAATAATGACCCTCTGACATATACAGTATTAACGCAGCCAGCTCATGGTATATTGACAGGTACAGCCCCTAATCTCAATTATAATCCAGATACGCACTATGTAGGACCTGACAGTTTCACATTCAAAGGAAATGATGGTACTGTTGATAGTAACACAGCAACGGTAAGTCTAACCGTCGAAGATGTAAGTTCGTGTACAACCATGCTACCTATAAGCGGTGTAACTGCAAGTGGTTATCAACTAGGAAATCCTCCTTCAAATGCCATTGATGCTGATCTTAATACAAGATGGGCCAATGATGGAGTTGGTTCATGGATAAGTGCTGATCTGGGGTCAACTCAAAATATTTGCAGTGTTGATATAGCATGGTATGATGGAAATGCACGTCAGTATCATTTTGTTATAGCATCATCTACTGATGGCAGCACATTTACCAATGTGTTTAATGGTGATAGTAGTGGTACTACAGTAAGTTCTGAAAAGTATACTATATCTAATATTAATGCAAGATATGTAAGAGTAACTGTTAATGGTAATACTCAAAATAATTGGGCCTCCATATACGATTTTAAAATCTTTGGTTCAACACTATCTGGAAATTCTCTACCAGTAGCAAACAACCAAGCAGTAACCACAAGTAAAAACATTGCTAAAGCTATTACTCTTACAGCAAGTGATCCAAATAATGATCCTCTAAACTATTCCATAGTAACGCAGCCAGCTCATGGTACATTGACAGGTACAGCCCCTAATCTCAATTATAATCCAGACACGGACTATTTAGGCGCTGACAGTTTCACATTCAAAGCAAATGATGGTATTATTGATAGTAACATAGCAACGGTAAGTCTAACCGTCGATGATCCAAATAAAGATCAATTTGGAATCAAAAAGTTGTATTCAACGAAGAATAATGGAGAAGAATGGTATATGAACATGAACAACCCCCTTGGTGATAGTAGATTTAATCCTCAAAACACGCTTACACAAAATCCTGATGGGTCTTGGAAGATGAAGTCGACGCAAGTACGCATGAATGTATATACTTCAACAGGATACAATTCCGCTAATATTCCTACATTGGATCATAGTGTGATAGCTTCAAAAGGCTACATGCTGGCACCCAACGACTGGAGGAATTTTGAGATGACACAGTACGTCAAAGTAAATACTTCTCCAAGTGATGATAATTTTGCACCATATGGCAGAGGAGGTAGACATACTGGCAGTGGTCCGCCTGAAGGGTGTGAGGGTTCTTCCATAAAAGGCGATGTATTCTTTTCTGGAAAAGTCAGATTTGCGAAAGAGCAATGGCATGTTAGCTATGTTTTTACAAACCTCAAAACTCCAACAGGTTCAATAGAGGATAAATGGGTGGGAATAAAGTTCGTTGTTTACAATTTCATAGAAAATAACAAATCAGTTGTAAAAACAGAACTGTGGCTTGATACGAACAATAGTGGTAACTTTGTAAAAGTTGACGAGAATGTAGA